>JACCEA011416274.1_pt1 | contig 44292 bp, 47 predicted proteins | sample 7449851 | NCBI WGS metagenome assembly JACCEA01 (sample SAMN15323453, study PRJNA562643) | freshwater metagenome | isolation source: river surface water | place: USA:Blue River Watershed | collected 2017-08-18 | reverse complement strand
TAATAAATATTTTAATAAAACGCTTAAAACTCAATATTTTAAGCGTTTTATTTTTGGGAATTAAGACACATCACCTTATTTTTGCAACCCTCTCCAAAAAGGGAGTTAGGACGGTGAGGTGGATGAGTGGCTGAAATCAGTAGTTTGCTAAACTGCCGTACGGGTTAAACTGTACCGCGGGTTCGAATCCCGCCCTCACCGCAGATTAATTAAACACTAATCTGACAGCAAACTCAAGAATGATTTTCTCCGGCGAAAATCAGGATAACAAAGTCTCGGGAAGTAGCGCAGGCCGGTAGCGCACCTGGTTTGGGACCAAGAGGTCGTAGGTTCGAATCCTGCCACCCCGACTTCACGGGACAAAGTAGAAAAATCTACTTTTGTCCCGTTTTTTTTTGCATATAACTTTTTGTTTATCAAGTTGATATGTTGTATAAAATCATTACGTCGAGCGGTTCGAACTTGGCTTTCTAAAAAAATGATTTTTTCGGGGTAAATTGAACCAATTTCCTTTGTTATCTCTGATAATTCTCCTTTATTTACATTCTTTTCTATCTCAATTATCTTGTCAATGCCTTGTCGGATAAGGTTTTGAAGATTGTTCGTGTCATAATTTACCCTGTTTAACTTTGCCTCCAGCGCCGAAATTTTTGGACTGTACATTGATTTCATCTCCCGATAATCCTCCGCTTCAATCTGCCGCGTAGCAAGTAAATCCCTGGTATGGGATAATCGATCTTCGTAATCCTTGATTTCTACCAGTATCTGCATCTTTTCTGACTGAACTTCCAACGTCCCACCTAGATAGTCCTTTGAAATCATCTCTTCATAAAATGTGGCATTAGCTATTTTTGGCAAGAACCCGATTAAATCTTCTACAATCGCAGCATTTACCTTCTCAGCGTTTATACGATGGGTACATCTACCCACACAATGGTAATAGGCATAATAACGGTTTCTTCCCTTTGATTTACTTCCAGTCAATAATTTGCCGCAATCTGGACACTGCAAATATCCCCTAATCGGAAATTCGTCGTTTGTGTTTATCTTAGGGCGATAGTTTCTTCCACGGCCGTCAAGCACATCTTGTACCTCGTAGTAAAGCGACTCTTCAATAATCCCTTCGTGCTGTCCTTTAACAAAACGGCTATCCTCGTCTTTAAACTGGGGAACGAATATCTTTCCGCAGTACAAAGGATTTCTAATTACCTGCCAAAAAGCATTCTTGCTGCATTGGAGACCTTTCTCTTTTGCCAGCTTATAGACCTGTTCGGTATTGAAGACGCCCTTTGCAATTTCCTTAAATGCCCAACTTAGAACGGAGGCTTCAGGTTCTTTCGGGGCAATAAATTTCTTTCCATTTTCTGATGTTTTGTTTTCATAAGCTACAGGAGCCAATCCCATGTACCGCCCTTCTTTTTTTGCACGCCGCATTCCGTAAAAAACGTTCAGTGCACGACGGTCATTTTCCACCTCTGGTGCGGCTAGATAGAACGCCAGCATCATTTTATTCTCAGGAATAGATAGATCCAGTGGTTGTTCTATCGCTTGTGGCTCAACACCAAGCCCACGAAGGACATTGATCATTTGATAGGCATCACCTGCGTTCCGGCTAAAACGATCCCATTTTGTGAACAGGATCAGGTTCACATTATTCTTTTTCTTTTTCAGCGTCAAAATAAGATTTTTCCATTCGGGCCTATTAAATGTCTTTGCAGAATGATCTTCGTAAATAATATTTCGCACCTCAATCGACTGATTGAGACAGTATTTTCGCAACATCTCTTCTTGGTTCCTTTGAGAATAACCTTTATCGGCCTGTTCGTCGGTACTTACCCTAATATATAAGTCAGCAATATAACCCATCGTCTTTGAATGAAATTAAACATCTACAAAATCGGCCATAATGTATAGGACTTCGGGAACTTTTTAATTTAGAAAAGGTATTTTTCCTCTGTTCTGTCCTTCGTTGGCACTGTTTGGCTTTGCATGGCACTAATCTACAAAATTAGCGCCAGCTAAAGGTTTATTTGTCAGTGTTTTTCAACAAAAATTGTCATTTTTAAGCAAATCAAATTGCTAGATAGTGAGGAATCGATTTCCTACAATCCTGCATAAAAAAAGCCCAACTTGGGGCTTTTTTAGGATGTCTTGGATAAAATTTTTAAGAGTTATTTATAGTTATATCCCTGGCTAACGGCTGAACAGAATTTGGATTTTGAAAGGGATCTTCCGTCGAATATAAGTTTGTTAGGATAGATCAGGTTTAAGAACGCCCTAAAGTCTTCACTGTTACTTTGGCTAAGCACATTCTCCAATTTCAAAAGACTTCTGATATCCTCTTCAAGCAAGGTGTCGAGCGGTGGTAATCTGTTGCTAAGTTCATCCAGTTTGACTTTAATCTGATCGATGTAAGAACTGTATTGTTGCTTTATTTCCTGATATTCCAAAGCATCAATTTTATCGGTGGCCAAGAGGTCTCGTATATGCGCGATACGGTTTTCGTAATCTTTAAGTTGGGTTTTGACCTGGTTTTTGGAAGTCTGTATATCCTTCGTCAGTTCAAAATACGTTTCGATTAATATCTCCTTATACACCTCGATCAGTTTATCTGTGGGCTGGTATCTTCCAAGCTCATTTTCGAAAATATCTGTTAATTTATCCGTACCTATGCGAAGTGAGCAACCTTTATAGCAGTGGTAGTAGGCATAATACTTATTTCTGCCTTTAGAACGGCTTGCGGTCAATATTCTTCCGCATTTTGGACAGATGAGAAAACCGCGCAATGGGAATTCGTCACGGCTTTCGATCTTCAAGCGATATCTTCTTCCCCTTCCGTCCAAAATATCCTGTACATCATCAAACAGTTCTTCTGATATCACAGCATCATGTTGGCCTTGAACGAAATAGCTTTCCTCATCTTTAAAGGGTGGAATGAAAATCTTACCGCAATATAGCGGATTTCGTATGACCTGCCAGAAGGCATTCTTGCTGCACTTTAATCCTTTTTCCCTTGATTTTTTCCAGATCTGTTCCGTATTGAAAAAACCTTTTGCCAGTTCTTCAAAAGCCCACCTTAAGATAGCGGCATCCGGTTCTTTAGGGGTGATATACTTTAATCCACTCTCATCAATCCTATTTTTATATCCTACAGGGGCGAGTCCCATATAACGTCCTTCTTTTTTCGCCCGACGCATCCCATAAAATACGTTTAACGCCCGCCTGTCATTTTCTACTTCGGGAGCTGCAAGATAGAATGCCAACATCATCTTGTTCTCGGGAATGGACAGATCCAATGGCTGTTCTATAGCCTGCGGTTCTACGCTGAAATTACGGAGCTGGTTTATCATCTGGTAGGCATCACCTGCATTACGGCTAAACCTATCCCATTTGGTAAAAAGTATAAGATTGATCCCGTTCCGATGCTTCTTGAGATTTAAGATCAGCCTTTTCCATTCCGGCCTGTTGAACGTTTTGGCAGAATGGTCTTCATATATCACATTGCGGATCTCTATCGCATGGCCATCACAGTATTTGCGTAGCATTTCTTCCTGGTTACGTTGAGAGTAACCTTTGTCCGCCTGCTCATCTGTACTTACACGCACATAAAGATCTGCTATTGGGTCTCTTCCTGCTTTCACACCTCCAAATATTTTTTCACAACAATGCGTGCCAGCTTCTTTAGGAACTGTAGCATTTTGATGGCATCTTCATCGGACATTTGAGCCTTATCCCCACCCATGTTTTTCCTTAGCTTTTCAGCCGTCATCCTTGTTCTGTGCAAATTCTCTTTCATAAAAATCCAATTAGAAAATACGGACCTTGAAATTATTGATCAGTACAAAGCATTCTCCCGATCATGCACTCGTTGTCACCCAAAGGCAGTGTTTGGCTAAATACTACATCTCTAAATACCAAACTCCTAATGCATAAGGCTATCACAGCCTTAGAAACTTACTGACACAGTAAAATTATTGTTGTAGAATTTTCCACAATCAACCGGTAAAAAGGCAGCTAAGTTATAGCGGGCATCCAGCCCCACGGCCAACCAAAAGACTACGGCATAATGGCCAGGCAAAATGATGGCTTCGCCAGTTGTAGTGTGTTGCCTTGCCACCCTCCGGGACTTATTCCGTTTCCTTTTGGTTTTCCGCTCAGCCCGCTTGGATTATCTGCTTTCTTTTTTCCGGTTTTTCTTTTGGAAAAATGATTTGCGAAGCGAGGCGGAGCAAGCCACTAAGAGGAAGCACGGAACGAGAAAAGCGAACGTAACAAAATGTAAAACTTTTAAAACAGTACGATTATGAACATCACAGGAAGACTGACAAGGGATGCGGAAGTACGCACAATGTCAAACGGCAAACAGGTAGTAAATTTTTCGGTAGCGGTAAACGACAGCTACAAAACCAAACAGGGCGAGCGAGTGGAGCAAACTGCCTATTTCGACTGCTCATATTGGAGAACCCCGAACGCCGTGAAGATGCTCACCAAAGGGCTATTGGTAGAGCTCACAGGCAGGGTAAGCACACGAGCGTGGGTAAACAAGGACGGAGAAGCAAAGGCAGGCTTAAACTTTCATACCTCGGACATCAAACCGCTTGCAGGGGGCAGGAAAGCCGAAACCGTACAGGCTACTGCACAATCAGAAAGCAACGGATTTACAGCACAGGGAGAGGACGACCTACCATTTTAACAACGAGTATTCAATCATTTTTTAATATCAAAATTTTAAGCATTATGGCACATAATATCAATTTCAACGAGAGAACAGGACGTTATTCATTTTTCAGCGTTCAGCAAAAAGCGTGGCACAACTTGGGGCAAATCGTGGAGCAGTATCCGACAAGCGAGGAAGCCATCAAATATGCAGGGTTAGATTACGAGGTTGTAAAATCCCCACTGTTTACCAAAGGTTCGGGCATTATCGAAACGGCTAACGGCATAGAGATAGGAAGTAGTGAATTGGAAGTACCTAACTATTTCGCCAACCTACGCACCGATAACAATGCGGTATTGGGGGTAGTCGGTAAGGATTATCACATCGTACAAAATCGTGAAGCCTTCAATTTCTTTGATGCTATTGTAGGCGGTGGCGAGGGCATTCTCTATCAAACCGCAGGAGCGTTAGGCAACGGAGAACGCATTTTTATCACAGCCAAATTGCCCGACTATATCCGAGTAGGTAAAGGGGATGACGTTACGGAAAAGTACATTTTCCTAACCACTTCGCACGATGGTAGCGGAAGTATCACAGCCGCATTTACGCCTATCAGAATTGTTTGTCAAAACACCTTAAATGCTTCGTTACGCAGTATGACCAATGTAGTCCGTATCAAGCACACTTCGGGAGCGAAACAACGTATCGAGAACGCTCACAAGATTATGGGACTTGCCAATACATTGAGCAACCAATTAGAGGGCATTTTTAACGAGTGGGCAAAAGTAAAAGTATCAGACCGAGAGGTAAGAAAGCTAATACAGTTGGCACTTTGCCCAAATAAAGAAACGCTTGACCTAATCAAAAAAGGTGCGGATGATGAAATTTCCACCGTGTTCAAAAATACGGTTGAGGATGCTTTTGCTTATGCAATGATAAGTGATACACAGCAAATGGACACAACAAAAGGTACTTTGTTCGGAGCATACAATGCTGTTACAGGCTACTATCAGAATGTACGCAATTACAAAGACGATGAAGCCAAGTTGCAGAGTATTGTATTGGGTGGTACTGCCCAACTCAAATCACAAAAAGCATTTGAACTATGTACTGCATTTGCTTTGGACGGTGCGGAAATCCTAAATCTTAATTAAATAACCACAGGCTACCGCCTTAATCGGTGGTAGCCTACTATAAAACAACGGATATGAAAGCAAAAATGATAGACGAAGCCAAAAGTATGGCTAAAGAAAAGAGCCTTGAAGCGCAATACAAAGACGAAGCTATATACATCATCTATTGCAATAGAACCGATTATTTCTATGTACATACTGACAGCCTAATACGGCTTTGGGAACGGCTTATAGGCTACTATGAAAATGGAGTTTATACCGCTGAAAAACCACACTCATAAAGCTATGCACGTAACAGATTTGAACGATTGCCCCATTGAGATAACAAACCTTAAAGAAGCCATTAAAATGGCAAGGCAATACAAAGAATACCGCCACGAGGATAAAAGGTTCTCCGAGTTCGACAAAAGACAAAAAGCCTATTGGATGGATATGTATGAGAAACTGACAGCAATAAAAGAACAAGTAACAACACTTTAAAATTTCAGAACAATGAACACAAATTTTTTCAATCAGATACAGCAGTTGGACTTTACAGGAGTATTGCAACTGAACATTTCAAAAGGAATAGAAAGTAGCCTAATTGTAACAGTATTGCTCAATAATGAACAATGCGGAGATAGTGCCAAAAATGGTATTCCACCATTGACATTTAACGCCACACCACAGGAGTTTGACGAGGGATTTTTTCAGCAGATAACAGCACCTATCCAAAAGGTATCGGGCTTAATGGTGGATATGGAAAAGTTCCTAAAACAATTGGAAGAAGTAAAAAAGCAATCGGCAATGGAGAAAGAAAAAGCAGACAAGCAGAAGAAAGAACAGGAAGCTAAAGACAAGAAGTTTAAAGATGCTATGGCAAAGGCAGACGAGTTGGAGAAAGAGGGCAAGTTCCGTGAAGCATGGATGAAAGTACCCGATATAACGGAGTTCCCCGAAAAAGCGGACGAGATACGCAAACGCAAAACATCATTGTCCGACAAGTTTGCTACACCGAGCCTTTTCGGAGCAATGGAAGAAGTAAAACCAGAACTGCCACAAGCGGAAGAAGTTACTGCCGATTACCCCATTGATGAAACGGACGAAGAAGAACAGTATTAACACTTAAAAACGATAACTATGTTATTAGCAACGCAATTAGAGCGAGTTTTTATACTCAAAGATAAAGGACAGGACATCAGACTGACCGACCCCGAACCACGTTGGAGTGTGGAAGCCGTATTGAACTTTTATGCCAATACATACCCCATACTGACCACCGCCAAAATATCCGCACCTGCCATCAAGGATGATGCAGTTGAATACAAATTTGAAAGCGTAATGGGTACAAAAGGTTAAACCAAAATTGTAAAACGATGAATTATGCAACACAACATCATATCGGGAACAATCAACCTTCCCGAACAAAAACAACAAAGGCAGTTGTTCCGACAGTTGAACGAGTTCGCCAATTGGATGCAAAAATCCAAAGACATACACGAAATTCGGAAAGACAAGCGGAAATCAGTACCAACGGAAATGTTGCCAATGGTTTTCTAAAAACTTCTTTCCTGCCTAAACTGAAAGAAACGAAAACGCTACAGGCTTGTAAGAAAACAGCAAAAACGGAGAGGGATTTTTATAAGTCCCTTTCCAAACTTGCCGAGCATTACAAGATAGAGCCGATGCAAACCAACCAATTTGAATATCCCTACAATATGGCATTGGCTATATGGGATATGGAAGAAAAGTTAAAGCAACGAGTTTTAAATTGGCAAGAAATGCATTTAGTACAGGACAGTGAGAAAACCTATTTTATCAGCGAGGAAAAATACAACACAGGTACAACCCTGTATTATATCCCGATTGAACCGCTTTATCAGATGTTACACGACCCTAAGCGTAAAAGAAATGCTCAACTGCTTATTTCCATTTGCGCTTACCTGTACCATATTAATGACGTTCCATATTTCAGACAGGAAGACAGCTATTTGTACTGGATTTACGAAATGCACAAAGATTGGCTGGAGCAGGACGATGAAACGGAAGAAACCGAAGTGTACAAACGTGAATTTATAAAAGCGGAATTGATAGGAGATTGTATAGAACAGAAAATTTTTAACCGTATCAATTTACAGGTATTTGAACAGCGTTTAAATTCTTTTAAAAGTCGTGATACATTCGACCACGATTGTTGGCAGATGGCTTGTAATGCCTTTGCCTTATATACAGAATATCCACAAGCAAGCATTTTCCGAAATGCACCGATAAATGAAGACCCCGAAAGCGAAATGGACGAAAACGAAACCATTGGGATGGAAAAGTACATTTCCTTCATATCGCACACACGGGGATGGTTATACGAGAGCATTGCCGAAAGTATCAACAATGAATTTAACGAGTACGGAGCAATGCAGGAACCAACCATTTGCAAACGCTTTGACACAAAAGATGTAATCAATGCCAACCTCGATTTTGAGAACAGATTATTTCCCCTTTTGGACGACATGTGTAGCCTATTGTATAACTATGAAACGACAAGAAAATGAATAATACAAACGACATAACCGCAAGTTTCGGGACATTGTACCATCCAAAATCTGCTTTGGTTTTCTATGAAACCAAAGGAACAAATACTGATGTATATGTTGAGCATTTTGATATGGATAAAAACGGCAATCCTATTAATGCCCATCCATTGACAGAACGGGAAGCAAAGGTATTGGCAAAGTCATTGCAGACCGAAAAAGACAAGGATATAGCCTTTTTAAAATCCAATGGGATTTTGCCGACAAACATTCTGCATATCAATCCAAATAAGGATAAAGGTGCGGTACTGTGGTACACCAAAGCACAAAGGCGACAACTGTATTTTGTGAACGGCTTGGACATACCCAACGGAATTGCGCAAGTACCGCCAATGATTTGGTACGCCAACAAAAACAGCCTTTCGGTATTTGCATTGGCAAGCGACAGAAGACCAACAGAGAAAACGCCTTTATACTTCACGCCTTTCTTCAATATCTATGAAGATGGCAAAGTATGTATGGGTTCGGTCAATATCAACATTAAAAACTCCGCTTCGGTAGAGGAATTTGTGGGTGCTTGGGAAGACTATTTTTTCAATAGTTATTTCAGCCATATATTGGGAAGAAACAGTCCGATAAAAGGCAATTGTGTAAACCTTTGGAAAGACCTCATCCAAACAGGCAAACCCTTTCCTAAAGAAGTATTGAAAAAGAATAATAAAACCCTTAAAAATCTATTGTGATGAATACAGAGAAAACAAAAATACATTTTATAGATAACTACCTGCTAAATCCAACAAACCCAATTACTGTAAACGTAATCGGTGCAGGTGGCACAGGTTCAAAATTGATAACCGCCTTACTTGAAATGGATCATAGTTTAATCGAATTGGGACACGCAGGGTTATTTGTCCGCCTTTGGGATGATGATATTGTAACCAATGCCAATTTGGGAAGACAGCGTTTTTCAGAGAGCGAAACAGGATTGTACAAGTCCGTTGCTTTGATAAACCGTGTAAACCGTTGCGAAGGAACGAACTGGAAAGCCGAAACCCAAAAATTTGAAAAGGACAGCTTGGGAAGACTGCCCGAAAATGCACAGGCAACTATTTACATAACTTGTGTGGACAATGTACAGGCGAGGTTTGGCGTTGCTGAAATTCTGAAAGAATTAAGCAACCGCAGACATCATCGGGACGAACCCAAATATTGGTTAGACTTTGGAAACAGCCAACATACAGGACAGGTTATACTATCTACTATCGGAGAGATAAAGCAACCCAATTCAGAGAAATACCAAACTGTGGCAAGCTTGCCATTTGTTACCGATGAATATGGCGATTTGCTGAAGCAGTCCGAAGAACAGGATGATACACCAAGTTGCTCACTTGCCGAAGCATTGGAAAAACAAGATTTGTATATCAATCCATCATTGGTACAAATGGGTAGTAGCTTGTTATGGAGCTTGTTTCGTTATGGTATGACACCGTATAAAGGATTTTTCCACAATCTGAAAGATTTTACCACCCACCCGATAAAAGTCGCCTGACCCGAAAAATCGGGCGGCAAAAAGACACCCCTCACCATTAGTCGGGGCAGTCTTTTTGCATTAAGCGGTGCAACCCCTTTGCCAAAATGCACTGCTTCAAAATTCCCACCCTTGCATTTTACCAAACAGGTTGCGACATTATTGCGTGGGATATTCTTTATCCCAATGATTGGGTACGCAATGACTTCTTTTCTTTCCACACAAGCAACCAAAGAAAAGAAGCAAAAGAACGCCGCTTGATTAGAACAGATATTTTACACTATTATAATTGGACCGTTACTTATTGCTGAAATATTCCTGTGCAATTTCTGCTACTCCCACACTAAAATATCTTCCTTCATTGATAACAACTTCAATGGCTTTTTTAAAATCGTATGCATCGCTACCAATGAGCAGATAACTGTCAAAACCAATTTCTAAAAGAGATTTCACGGCTTTTTCAGTACCAATATCACTATGGGCAATCAGTTTTATGGTTGAATATTTTGTTCTTAATTCTTGAAGCTGTGCTAACACATTCTTGTCGTAAAAATCAAGGTCAATTATACAAACTTTGGGAAGTTCTTTTATTGCTGATAATTGAGATAGTCCATCTTGAAGGTTTTCTGAGCGGAACAATACGTCAATTCCTGAAGCAACGAGGTCGTTGCAAGTCATATCCACAATCGGGTTTTTATCGTTGATAAATGCAATGCTGATTTCCTTTGAGGTGTTTGAAGTTTCCATACTACCAGTTTTTAATGTTAGTGGTAGTTCTGCACAAAAAAAGAAGCGCAGGCAACTACACTTACCGCACATTGAGGCACTGGTATACCCGACAACGAATAAGCGAGCGCCCACGCCTTTGACGTGAGCGTTCTTACTTATCTGTCCCGTTGTCTAAAAATTACCAGTTTTCAATGTGGGACTTAAAGCAAAAACACTTTAAGTATTTTCTATATTTTCTAACGCAAAGATACTAAACTCATTCCTATATGAAAGTATATAGGGAGAAAAAGGTTACAGTCTGTCTGTTTTATTGTAAATGTAATTCTGCTCCAGTATTGTCAGAATATCGCTTTCCTTGTAAATAATCTTACCGCCTATCTGTATATACGGCAGGATATTATCATCACGGTATTGCTGTAAAGTCCGTTTGCTGATATGGAGCAGCTTACATACATCTTCGCCCGACAAATAGATTTCTCCGTTCATTACAGGACGGTAGGTTTTCAATATTTCTTCAATACGATTTCTCAACTGAGTTATCATTTCCTGATGGGCGATGATTTCTTCGGTTTCATTCGTCAATAAATCCATTGTCATTGGTATTGTACGGCTGTCCGGCTTCGAGCATAGCCTGTACATCCGAGAGTTTGTAATAATTCTTGCGGTTTAGTCTGGAATATGGCAATAAGCCTTTGTCTTTGTAGGTCTGCAAAGTCCGTTTGGTTATGTTCATCATCAAACACACTTCCTGGTTATCGAGCCACTTTACTTCTTTGAAAATCGGTGTATATCTTCGGGTGGCATTTTCGGTCAGTTCCAAAAGTTCCCTTAACTCATTATTCATTCCATCCAATGCGGATTTCTGTATTGCGATAACTTCCATAGTCTGCTCAATTTTTCTGTGGAAGTCGAATTTATAAAGGCTTGTAGTAGTGATGGAGAATGTTGCAGGGTTTGGCTTTGAGAGGTAGTGTTTGGCTTTAGAACTGAATTTGAAGGCAATTTTTTTGTAAATTTGGAGAAGGATAATCTTTACAGGATTGTACAAAATATGCATTGCGTATAATTTGTGTTAATAGTAATTTTTATAAGCTTTCAATATATCACAATTAAAAATATGTCATTAGCAATAATTTTAGACAAATCTACTTTTCAAAGTTTGGGTCACCACGAATTAATACAGTTACATCGATATTACATAATAAACGTTACACCTCTACTTGTGTCTGAAATTTTAGGCGATTTGTCAAAAGAAGAAGTAGAAGGTAAACGATTACCGAAAGATGTTGTAATTGGATTGGCGAACAAGATTTTTCCTGCTAACACATATGTAAATACCACCTATAAAAGACTTTTAGAAATATCTCTCATTGGTAAGCAAAGTGATTTCGACAATAGACCTTTTTTAGAAGCAGCTAAATCAATTAACACGGGAGCGAAACAAGGACTTGTTTTTGAAGAAACGGAGGAAGAAAAGTCAATTAGACGTTGGAAAGATGGTCAATTTAATTCTGTTGATGAAATTATATCTTGGTTCTGGAGGAGCCAAAGTAAGGACGAAAATGTTGTTGAAGTTTTCAAAAGTAAAATGTCTCAATTTTCTAATATCAAATTAGAAAAAAAATTAGGTGATAATCAAGAAAATTTAAAAACACTAAAAGAAATTTTATTTAACAAATTACACAAATCCGAAAATCAGAAGCAATATTTAGCTTTAATTATTGACTATTTCAATTTGGACTATGGTTTAGCAGCACAAATATTTTATAGATGGGAAAGTGAAAATCATACCTCTCTTGCAGAATTTTCGCCTTATGCTTTCTTTTGCTTGAGCATAGCCGCTATGTACTACGTTGGAATTAATAACAATGTGTTTAGTGAAAGGAAGACAAATTTGTTAGATTTGGAATACCTTTATTACACACCCTGTTGCAGGGTATTCAGTACCAATGATAAATTTTTAAATTCATTATTTGAATTAATTAATCCCAAAGAAGTCCATTTCATAACGTCTAACGCTTTAAAAAGTGACCTAAACAAATTCCATCAATATCAAATTGAAAGTGGTGAAATTGCTGATACACCGCCAGACAAAGAAACAGACACATTCAAAATTTGGGATAAGGTTTTTGACCTAAAATTGAGTGATTTTTTAAAAGCACATCCTAAAAGTCAAGAGCAATTACGAACAGAATTTGAAGAGATTTTAAAAGCAGCAGAAAGTGGTGAACAAGGCAATTTTGAAGGAGAACCAGATTTTGTTACAAAGACTACATATATGCGACCAACGGATCCTTGTGTTTGTGGAAGTGGTAAGCAACTCAAAGACTGCTGTTTACTTAAAGGGCAATAAAACTCTACCATCAAATTGTTAAATATTCTATTTTTCAGTTAGGAATTTCAAGGTTGTCCAGGCTGTTCAATCTTCACTTCTTTTGGTTGCTTATCCTTTTTCTCACGGGAATAAACCCATAACGACAATAGCCCGAATATAATCAGCGCATAAGCTACCCATTTGCCAACCTTTTCAATCAATTTAATGAAAACCGAACTTTCATAAGATGAAAAGCCCTCTGCTCCCATAGGGCTGCGCCTATAAAACTTTCTGCGGTTAATCCAATAACGAAGTCCCAAGCCTGCAACCAAAAATATTATCCCTATAACCAATGATGCAACCATATCCTCACATTTTTAATTTCACAAGTATAAATTTAAGAAATATTGATGAGCCAGTAAAATACTCCTAAGCATACGCTGTAAATAGAAAACGGCTTACCAATCAGATAAGCCGTTTTTATGAAATGACATACTACTTTTAATCACTACTATTAAACTGAAAACTTATCTGTTTCTCATTCCCAAAGCTGTCCGAAATCCAAACCTCAAAAGATTGTGATACCGTAGAAGCCGAAGTATAGTACAACCTGAATTGCTCTGTTGGCAATGGGTACAAATCGTTGGGAAGATAAGGTGGTTCATCATAATACCGCAATATGCCTTGTCCGTCAAACTGGAAGTAACGGAGATAATATTGCGTATTTTGGTAGTTACCGCTACGTTTTATCGTTATCCTGATTTCAACGGTTTGTCCGTTGGCAACATCTTTAGGTACTGGCATCACTTTAACCTCGAATGGAAAATCGTTCTGTATTTCGAGTTCATCGTCTTTGCTACAAGATACCAAAGAAACCGAAGCTGTGAGGATTACCAAGAGTACATATATCGGCAGTAATCCCATCCTGAATTTATTGAATATTGCTATCATTGTTTTTACGTTTTAAAAATTAAACCTTAATCCCACACCTGCGGAAGGTCGGAACTGTTCCAGATCTGTACCCCAAAGGACTTTTGTACGCCCTTGCAGGACTAATACAAATCGGTCGGACAGGTACGTTTCAAATGTGAGCCGTCCACCAGCTCCGTAGATAAAATTGTCCTCGCTCAGTATCTTCGCTCCGTCATACAACATTGCTTCGCCCCGGTTAATGCTCTCATAACCGACTACGCCTGTTATTCCTAAATTCAGCGTAATGTTCTTACGGGCATCGCCCACCAAGTAGAAACTGTAACCGCCTTCGGCACTATAAGTTTCCTGCGGTATGCGGAGGTCTTTATAGTCGTGGTATTGGTGTGTATATTCCAATGCCCAAAGCTGGTAATTACCATTTTTGCCGTTTACGGTCATTGCTGCACTGATGTAATAATCATTACCAATCTTATCATTGGATAGTACGCCTGCACTTATTTCCAATCCTTTCTGTTTTGGGAGCATTCTTTGTGCTTGTGTAACCGTGATGGCCATTAAGATGAGCATCACGGTATAGATATATTTTTTCATATAGTTACTTTAAAAGGTTATTAAAATTTCAGGTGCATATCGTTAATCAAACGAGCCTTGATTAAATCGGAGTTTTCAACCTGAAGCGTTTGATGCCTGCCTCCGTTTTTCTCGAAAACCTCAATCAGCAGCACCTTGTCATCGGCAATGGTAAATTGGTCTAACAGGAACACGTTTTGTTCGATTGTTTTTCCGCCAATCTCGTCCAATGGCTTGTAAGTGCGTAGCGGTATCATCGGGCGTTCCTGTACTACTGTACGTTTGGCTACCTTTTTATCCACTACCTTGAAATTCACAAAATCAATCTGAAATGGTACATTGGTTCGGTTTCTCAATTCCGTATGGAAATAGTATTTGCCGTTGTGTATGTAAATGCCTTTGAGGATAAACTGAATACCGAAACTCTTAGCCCCGATATGCTTTACAATACGTTTGTCTTTCTTGTAAATCGTTTCCAACAGCAAGCCTGCCAATGACGGCGAATTGTTGCCCAATTCTTCAAAAAGCACATCATTACCGTTGGCTTTATCTACTGCCTTTTGCATCGTGAGCAGGTCATAGCTCATTGCCTCCGGATAGGAACTGTAATACACATTGAAGCTGTAAAAACGCCCGTCATTGGTAATGACTGAAAAATTGGTTTCGGGTTCAAAATCCCTTACCGATGCTTTTACACGCAACACGTTTTCCGCATCTTCCGCTTTCCCTGCAATCAGGTATTCGCTACCCAAATCCACATAGCGTATAGCGGTGGGGAAAATCAGGTGCGAAGTCTTATCATAGGTCACTTCCATTTTATACGGTTCTATCTTGCCCAATGCAAGTTTAGTTCTTGCACTATCCTGTGCGTAAGACTGTACGGCAAAGCCGAGTATCAGGGCAAATGCCCAAAAGGTTTTTAAATGATTTTTCATTGTTTTATTTATTTGAGTTCAACATTATTGTTTGGAAATAAGGAAGACCTGATGTCCTGCTTTTAGGGCAACTTTGGGTGTGCGTACCTTTTTAGCGAAATAGCCCGAAATACCCTGCACCACGCCACGGCTTAAATCAGCAGCAACCTGTTGTCCGGCATTCTGCGTGAGCATTATGCTTGTTCCCGAAGTCTGGCTCATATTGCCCGCCATTTCAGTAAGAGCGTTCATTTCGGGCGAATACGGAACGTACAAACCTTGCTGTCCGTCCAAATCGTAAATAGTAATATCAACCGGAATGATGTTACCCTCCAGTTCTATGGAGGTAACTTTTAGTTGTAACCTGCCATTCTGAAATTTAGCGTTAGCTGTTACAATCGTTCCTTTTGGAATGGTACGTTGAGGCGTTTGGGCAGGCTCTAACAATCGCAGTCTTACGCCAGTTTCGCCAATGACCGTTTGGGCATCGTGTACACAGGCTTTAATACTGTTTTTCGGTTGTACCACCTGCTCAACAGAACCAGCAGTATAAAAGCCACGATTTTTGGTTTGGCTCCAATCGGCTGCAAAGGCACTGTCCGTAGGCTCACGATACAAAGCGGAAACGGTGTTCTTTCTTGTACGCGTGAATGCCACAAAATGCTCCTTTTGAGTTGAACCTGTGGTAGCCGTACCTGCATCCTTAGCAGGTGGGGCTTCTGTTGAATTTGCACCCGTTGGCAGATACTTTGCCGCCATTTGGTAGGATTTCTCCATCAGGGCAAGCTGGTCATCAACGGTTACAGGCTTAGGTACATCTTTTTCAGCTAACCGTTCTTTTAACTCATTCAGTTGCTTACGGAGTTCCGTTGTTTCAGCATTATCATCCTGATAAAATGAACCCAATGTACTTTGTGCATTGCGGTAACTGTTCAATGTCTGATTACCGTTCCTGCCCGAATTTCTGCCACCGCCATAACTGTTGCTTTCATCCTCTTCAGGGATTTCTTTCTCACTGTCCTGTTTGCTATCCGTGTTCCAATAATCTGAAAGCGTTGCAAGTGCATTACGCTTTTCCTGCTCCTTACGTTCCAGCATTTCCTGTTCATACGCCTTGCCTTTGTCGGCAGGCATTCCTGCTCCGGTAGCCTGTGGCACGGCATCGTTCAGCCCAATGTTCTCGATTACCTTTTTATCTTCGGACGGCTTAAATATGAGGTACATACAACCCACGAAGACAATCCCCATTAAGCCAAAAATGAGTGGCTTTTTGAGCTTTTCGGCTTTGTTCTGTGTGCCGTCTTGCGGCACTTCAGCGGTTGCTGCCGGGTTCCCCTCCGTTACCCGGACAACCGATTTTTTGTTCTCATTTTCTTTCATAAATCTGATTTTTTAGAATTGTTGATAATGTGTCCTGCAATCTTGCAGGGCTTTCACTTTTTTTGAGGACAGGGTTTTCGATATGCCTGATGTTGATTGCATCATTGGGCTTGCCCGTATCGTACACTACTTTGCCGATAACCCCTGCGGTCAGCAAGAGATACCCCACAAAAAAGTACAGGGTATATTGGTGCTGTTTCCGTAAGGGCAATGCCCGCCAACGTTCGTCCAGCTTGTCAAAGTACCTGTCCATATTTGCTCTTAATTTTTTCATAGCCTTACTATTTCTGTTGTTATAGCTTGAAACGTTTAGGGCTTTTAGCCGCCGTTTGCTTCGGCGCATCATTGACCAGTGCGACCGCTTCCATTAATTTGGGTGCGGATATGACTGACAGGTTTGCCAGTTCCGATTTTTTGAGTAATTGCCCAAAGCCGTCTTTCTTCGATACCTCCATACGGCTAAGTGAGAATTTGCCATTCAGGTATTTTACCCACATACTACATTCTACACGGGGCTTGTCATCGCCCGACCATTGTAGGTAGCCTGTCAGCAGTAAGTCCTGCTTAGGCAAACTGTCTGCACCTTTTTGGCAGCTTTCGAGGTATTCGCCGATGCTGTCTTTCAGCTTTCCGGCATACGCACCCTGCGTATGGAAATACCCATTATATCCTTTGTCGGTAAGGATTTTTGCGAACGTGTTTAAATCTGATAATGCTTCCATAAAATTGTTTTTTAGCGTTCGATAACTTCAATGTCCCTGTTTTCAATCACTGCAAATTTTTCAATATTGAAGCCCTGCGGGTTGTTGTCGGAGCGAACGGAGTTTACGAGATAGCAGGAGGTAATCAGGTTACGCCTGGTTACATTGCTTGACCGGATGATAAATTGTTTGGCATAGGTGCGCACCGCATAAGGATAGTTATCGAAATTGCACACGACACTATCCACCTCTATACGTTGCTGTACGTTACCCGAAATAATCCTGCTGTAATAGCCCTTTTCAGACAGGTCTTTGTAATAGTCGAAAGCACTCTTATCGGCAAGGTTAAACGCCCTGCTCATATTACTTTCGATGGCGTTCTTATCGGGAGCGAGTGTAAAGAACAGTTCGTGAAATCTTCTGACGTGTTCCCTTGCTTCCACAGGACGGTTGATGCTGGCATCTTGCGATAGGGCAAGCATCAAAGATTTGCCGTTATCCAATACATAGATTTTTTGGCGTTGTTCTTCTGCAAAGCGGTAGGACTGCCATACGGCATATCCTACCACGCCAATGCAGAGAATGGCAAATACAATGGCATACAAACGTATCTGCCGAAAGCTGTTTTCTATATTTCTTAGCGTTTTAAATTCCATTTTTTTAATGATTATTTGTTTTACCTATTCATTAGCTTGCCGCCGATATTTCCAACGGTTGAACCAGCCCCGGCTCCGGCTATGTTTCCTGTTTTCATTGCCGCTTGGTTTACGTTGCGGGTAAAGTTCCCTGCGCCCCCGGCTTGGATTACCCAGCCCGTCACTGTCGGTATTGTGAAGTATCCGATAATGCCGATAATCATAAAAATGATATACACGGTGTTGGAAGTGTCGGGGATAAAGGTTGGGTCAGACAGCTTTTGGATGTCCCTTTCCAATATGAGGGATTGTATTCTTGCCAGCATTGAGCTGAATAAATCCGAAACAGGAAGCCACAGATATACACTGACATACCTCGTGAGCCATTGCGTGAGCGTGGACTGAAAACCGTCCCACACGCTTATCGCAAAGGCTATTGGCCCGAGTATGGACAAGACGATTAGAAAAAAGGTTCGTATGGTATCAATGACCAAAGCAGCCGCCTGAAAAAGTATTTCCAGCAAATTGCGAAACCAATCCTTTATGGCTTTTTCTATCTTGTAGGCTTGCCTGTCCATATACATCCCTGCCATTGTACCAATGTCGGATGGCGACCAGCCCAATTCGTCCAGCTTCTTATCGAACTCTTCGTCTGATACCATATAGGCGGTTTCAGGATTTCGTACCATTGCCTCGTATTCCAATTGGTCTTTCTGCTGTTGGAGCTTGTTCAGGTCAAGCACCTGGTCTTCGAGTATTTGGTGGGTTCCGGTCACTACCGGGCTTAATACCGCATTGATTGTTCCCAAAACGATGGTCGGAAAAAACATAATGCAAAGCCCCAAAGCGAACGGGCGCAGCAATGGTAACATATCAATAGGTTCGGCACGGCTTAAAGCCTGCCAAACCTTTAATGCCACATAGAACAACGCTCCCAATCCCGCCAATCCCTTAGCCACTGCCGCCATATCGCCTGCAAGCGGCATCATATCATCATAAAGCGAACGCAGGAGTTCGTGAAGATTATCCCATTCCATAGTTTACCAGTATTTTTGGTTAGCAGTTCCGTAGAGGTCAAGCACTCTTTGGGCATCGTTTTTCTTTTTCGCTCTTAGGTAGCTCACAGAAATGTTCTTATTAGTGTAGTAGCGAACAAGGCTATGGTAATCCTTAACCTCTTTGTACACACGGTCAATAATATCCATACGCTCCTTGTCATTCAGGGAAAGGCTTGATGCGGTTATTATCTGTTTGAGTTCTTTCAGCAGTTCGGTACTTTCATTGAGCAGTGCCGAATACCCATTGCCGATAGCGACCAATTCCTGTGGTTTGAAATTTGGGTCATTCATCATCTTACCAAAATTGGTAACATACATTTCCGATACATCTCCAACGAGCAGTACGGTTTGCTGTACCTTACGGGCATCTTTCACAAGGTTGTTGATGGCTTGTAGTTTATCGTAATACTCCTTACCCTGTTCATACACTTTCTTCACTTCGTTGAAGTTCTTAATCACGTTGCTCACGGTGGAGGAAGTCTGTACGATTTCGTTCGCACTGTTGAGAATACCTGAAGCCAGGTTTGTAGGGTCGGTTACTACCCATTGGGCTTTTGCAGACGGTGCTACGGCGAGCATTAGTGCCGTACACACCAAATACATTACTTTTTTCATTGTTCTTGAATTTTAAATTGTTAATGACTATTGATTTGCTTTGTCCCGCCTTTGCATTGCGATATGCTTAATGGCGAGTTCTACGTTACCGTCCAATTCAGAAGCTAATTGCATCACTTCCATTTTTTCGGTTTCTTCAGTGGTGTATGCGAGGTATTCCTCCAAACTAACTTCGGTGGCATAGACTGCCGAGTGTGTACCACCTAAGCCAATCCAAACCTCTTTGTACAGTCGGCTTGCATCGTTGTTCATATTGATAGAAAGTACCTGCCCTTTCTCTTTATCGGTAAGCCCCAACATTGCCTGTATGTCATCGAATTTGTTCATATACTTGCGCTGGTCTAAGAGGATTTTGCAATCGGAGTTGTTGATGATACTTTCTTTCACAATGGGCGACTGGATAATATCATCGACCTCTTGCGTTACGACAATTGCTTCCCCGAAGAATTTGCGGACGGTCTTAAACAGATACTTGATGTACTCTGCCATTCCCTCTTTTGCAATCGCTTTCCACGCTTCTTCAATCAGGATGAGTTTGCGAATACCTTTGAGCCTCCGCATCTTGTTGATGAAGACCTCCATAATGATAATTGTGACTATGGGAAAGAGGATTTTGTGGTCTTTAATCGCATCAATTTCAAACACGATAAAGCGTTTGGAAAGCAGGTCTAATTGCTTATCGGAGTTCAACAAGTAATCATATTCGCCACCCTTGTAGTAGGGTTCGAGAACATTCAGGAAGTTGGCAATGTCAAAGTCTTTTTCCCTTACCTGTTTTTCCTCCAATACCTTGCGGTAGTCGCCTTTTACATACTCGTAGAAACCGTTGAATGACGGATAAACATCTTCCTGTTTGATGCGTTCGATATAACCACTTACAGCATTGGAGAGGGCAACCTCTTCAGAACGGGTTGGAGGTTCATCATCACGTTTCCATAAGGTCAGTATCAAAGTCTTGATACTTTCACGCTTTTCAATATCGAACACGCCATCATCGGTATAGAAAGGGTTAAAGGCAATGGGATTGTCTTCGGTGTATGTGAAGTAAACCCCATCTTCGCCTTTCGTTTTTCCTTTGATGAGTTCGCATAAGCCCTGATAGGAATTACCCGTATCAACCAACAGTACGTGTGCATTTTGCTCGTAATACTGGCGTACCATATGGTTAGTGAAGAACGATTTACCCGAACCTGACGGACCAAGTATGAACTTGTTCCGGTTCGTGATGATACCCCGCTTCATAGGCAAATCCGATATATCCAAATGGATAGGCTTTCCGGTCAGGCGGTCAGCCATTTTGATACCGAACGGCGAGGGCGAATTGTGATAGTTGGTTTCTTCCGTGAAGAAGCACAAGGCAGGTTCGATAAAAGTGTAAAAACTTTCCTCACTCGGAAAATCGCCTGCATTGCCCGGCATTCCAGCCCAATACAAAGTAGCTACATCGGTAGTGTTGTGGCGAGGCTTACATTCCATCAATGCCAACGCACTACCGCAATCGTTCTTCAACTGTTTCAGTTCCGCAGGGTCTTCCGACCACGCCATAATGTTGAAGTGCGCCCTGACAGAAGACAGCCCGAAGCTGTGGGCTTCGTTCAGGTACTTTTCTATCCACTCTTTGTTGATTTGGTTAGCCCTGCTATACCTTGCCAGCGAGTGCATATTCCTTGCGGACTTTTCAAACTTTTGCAGGTTGTCTTCGCTGTTATCTAAAAACAAATATTGGTTGTAGATATGGTTACAGCTAAGGAGTAAGCCCACAGGAGCAGCGAACGACAAACGGCAGTCGCTCCGGTCAGTGGATAGTTTTTCAAAACGGGTATCAGCCGATACCGTTCCGGGCAAATCGTCCGTATCGGACAAGGTATGCAGGCTCAACCTTTTGTTCCCGATACGGACTTCTTCTGTTCCGAGTGCGATGTCCTGCATCGGTGTTCCTGCTTCCCTCGAAAGTGTAAGGTATTGTTCCAGCAATCCCTGCCTTTCTTCCGTTCCGATGATGTCGTCTTCGGTCAAACGTTGCAGGCTTACAAATCCGCTATCGTTCACGATACGCTCAAACTGTGCCACCGCTTCCATAAAGCGGTGTATCGTTTCCTTGTTCTTGATTTCCTTTGGTATCAATGAACCTTTGCAAAGCGAACTGAAGTTGCTCTGCATTCGCATTCTTTCCTTAGTTGTTTTGGTCAGGAACAGGTAACAGTAATGATTTAAAAACGGTCGCTCGTTAAAATGGCGTTGGTAGGATTTTGCCAAAAAGCTCTGGTCTTCTTTTGCCAAATCGGGAGCATAGCTTTCTTTGATGTACCAATCCTGTTTGTGGATTACCGTAAAATCCGGCAAAGTCTTGATAGCCTTATGCCAGGCGGAATGTATGGCTTCATATTCCGCAGAAGCTACCGTAAACAGTTCCGGCAAACGCACTTCAAAACAGGCGGTAATATCTGCATCTTTGGAAAGGATGCAATTGTTTTCTACTGCCAACAAAGGAAATTTGTTTTCCAGCGTTGTTGTTTTAGATACATTTCTCATACGGCATTCTGTTTAGGAGTGAATTTCAGATAGCGGTGTACAGGCTTGCGGCAGATGATGTAGCGGGGATGCCGTTTATTGGCTGCTATTTTCATTAGCCCGTGTTCGCCGTACTTCCTGTTGAGGGAAAAGGTCTGCCATACAATGAGCGAAGCACCGCCTGCTCCGAGGAAAAGGCAGATGTAAGGGGTTACGCTTGCCATATACAGTATCATCACGAAGATGAGTGTACCCAACAGCCCGCCCGCAAAAATGAACAGGTATTGCGCCTTTAGCCCTTTAAATTCGACTGTCCTGCCAACGCCTTTGTTGATATTGTAATTCATAAGGCAAAGGATTAAAGGAAGAATGAACGTAGGATAGTAGCCGCCACAATCAGGAAGATACACGCACCGAACCACGAAGCCGCAGTCTTGCTCGTGTCGGGGTCGCCCGAACTGAATTTGTTGTACACTTTAACGCCTCCGATGAGCCCAACCACCGCACCGATGGCGTAAATTAATTGGGTAGCGGGATCGAAATAGGAAGTTACCATTTGGGTAGCCTCGTTGATGCCAGCCGAGCCGTTTCCCTGTGCAAACGCACCAATTCCTGACAGCATTGCCATTGCTGCCAGCAAAACTTTTTTTCTCTGTTTTTCCATAATTGAAACACATTAATTTGTTACTGTTTTCCCGCACGTTGCGGGCTTTCGGGACAAAGGTGTTTCAGAAATCAGGGCGTTATAACAAAGTGGCACTCAGAGGCATTGCTTGGCGTTGAGTGGCAATATTTTGTTAAATTCCCAAAGAAACCGTAATTCCATTTTATAAATTTGAAATACTCTACAATAAATTTTATTTGTTTTATCCGATTATTTTATATACATTTGTATGAATTTGAAAGAGCGTACAATTTAAAATGCAATTAAAAAATATATCATCGATACAGTTTGGTTATTATGAAAAGCCAAAAGCTGAAGGGAACACCCGTTATTTACAGGTTAAACACTTCAATGATTTTGGATTGCTTAATAGCGACATAGAAGAGTGGATTGACGTTACGGATAAGTCAAGAAATCATCTTTTACAAGAAGGAGATATTGTGTTTGTGGGAAAGGGAATGCGGAATTTTGCTTGGAAATACAAAGCGGATATGGGTAATATGATTGCTTCATCCGTATTCTTTGTTATAAAGCCAGAGTCTAAATTGGTTGATGCTGACTATTTAACAACAATCTTTAATTCATCTAAATACCAATCTTTTTTTTCATCTCTTGGCGCAGGAAGTTCAATTCCTTCAATCCGAAAGACTGAATTGGAGGCAGTAGAGGTGCCACTACCACCTATAGAAATTCAGAGAAAAATTGCAAAATTAAACGAATTGCATCATGAGGAAATTCAGCTTGCGGGCAAATTGATAGAACAAAAAAACAAATTATTTCAAGCAGTTATAAACGATATTTTAAAATAAAATGGAAAAAAAACTCACTCAGAAAGAGATTAATAATATAGTATGGAAAGCCTGTGATTCGTTCAGAGGAGTATTGAGCAGTGGACAGTATAAGGACTATGTTTTGACAATGCTTTTTGTTAAATACGTATCGGATGTTTGGAAAGATAAAGAAGCTTTTTATTCGGTAAAATACAAAGGCGATAAAATACGTGTAGAAAGAGCATTGGCTAACGAACGCTTTAAACTCCCAGAGAATGCCACGTTCGATTACCTGTTTGAAAATCGTAACGATGCCCAGTTAGGTGATTTGATTGACCGGGTCTTGGATCAGATTGAAGATGCTAATCGTTTAAAGCTTGCAGGTGTTTTTAGAAACATAACGTTTAATTCAGAGCCTAACCTTGGTCAGACCAAGGACAGGAATAGAAGGTTAAAAAATTTATTGGTCGATTTTTCTAAAATGGATTTGCAGCCTTCTCACTTAGAAGGGAATGATGTGATTGGAGATGCTTATGAATACCTGATCGCAAGATTTGCTGGTGATGAGATCAAGAAATCCGGAGAATTCTATACCCCTAGCGAAGTATCTATATTGCTTGCAAAACTTTTACAGCCAGAACCAGGAAATAGGATTAACGACCCTGCTTGCGGCTCTGGGTCTTTATTAATTAAGTTGGCTAAAGAAGTTGGTTCATCTAATTTTTCTCTGTATGGACAAGAAGTAAACGGTAGTACTTGGGCATTAGCCAGAATGAATATGTTTCTTCACGAAATAGATAATGCTACTATTGAGTGGGGTGATACGCTTAACAATCCACGTCTTTTAGAAGGAGATCAGCTAATGAATTTTGATATTGTTGCTGCAAACCCTCCTTTTTCTTTAGATAAATGGGGAGCTGAGAATGCGGTTGCTGACCAATATAGCCGCTTTCACCGTGGAATACCACCAAAAAGCAAGGGAGATTATGCTTTTATCAGTCACATGATCGAAACTACTTACGCTGATACTGGCCGTGTAGGTGTAATTATGCCCCATGGCGTACTGTTTAGAGGAAGCAGTGAAGCTAAGATTCGCCAGCAATTGATTGAAGAAAATTTATTGGAAGCTGTTATAGGGCTTCCTGCTAACTTATTTTACGGAACCAGTATTCCTGCGACCATGCTAATATTTGATAAAGCCAAAGGTGCTAATACAGATGTGTTGTTTATTGATGCAAGTAAAGGTTTCGAGAATGGGAAAAATCAAAACAGATTGCGTGAAGAAGATATTGCGCACATTGTGACAACATATAAAGCATTTAAGGCTGACGTCCCTTTAAAAGATGAAGGACTTGTAATTGAATATAAATACGCTTATAGAGCGACCTTCAAAGAAATCAAAGAGAATGATTTTAATCTGAACATTCCTCGCTATGTGGATACGTTTGAAGAGGAAGCGGAAGTTGATATCAAGGCTGTGCAAGACGAAATCAACTTGTTAAAGAAGCAGATTGCCGATGTAGAGAGTGATATGGAAAAATATTTAAAAGAGTTAGGGTATTAATTAAGAAAACTTGATTCTATGATTAATAGTAGGAACGAATATAAAAACACTCCATTGGGCAAAATACCGTCTAATTGGAAAGTTGTTGAATTTAAAGACATACTTGAGTACGAACAACCAAGTAAATATTTGACAAAGGACGTAAATGAAAAAAGTGAACTGAACTTAACCCCAGTATTAACAGCAAATAAGGCTTTCATCTTAGGATATTCTAGCGATGCAAATAATGTATATGAAACCGAACGGCCAATAATAATCTTTGACGATTTTACAACTGCCTGCAAATATGTTGACTTTAATTTTAAAGTTAAATCATCAGCAATAAAGATTCTCTGCACTAGCCAAAATGACAATGTAAAGTTCTTGTATGAAAAATTAAATTCAATAAAAATTAATACGGATGACCACAAACGAAGATGGATATCCGAATTTCAAGAAATGGCAATAGCGTTGCCACCTATTCAAGAACAGGATAAAATTGCGGAAGTATCCTCCAAATGGGATGATAGTATAGAAGTCAATTTAAGGATCTTAAGTGCACTTGTGAGACAAAGGGATACTTTTATTGCCAATTTAATGTTGAAGCACGCTTCTTCTAAATCAGTTTCACAGGTCGTTACCAAAATAAGAAATGGCTTCACTCCAAAACCTGACGACTTATATCGAGAAATCGGCATAAGATCTCACGCTAAAGGAATCTTCCATAAAGAACCAGTGACTGGAAAGAGTCTAGGTAATAAATCTGTATTCTGGATAGAACCTGACTGTTTTGTAGTCAATATTGTTTTTGCTTGGGAGCAAGCCATAGCTAAAACTAGGGAGGCTGAAATCGGAATGATTGCTTCGCATCGTTTTCCCATGTATAAGCCTAAAGAAGGTGTTTTGGATTTAGACTATTTATTGTACTTCTTCAAATCTGCAAAAGGGAAAAGCTTGTTGGAGTTGGCCTCTCCTGGTGGCGCTGGTCGAAACAAAACTTTGGGTCAGTCAGAATTTTTAAAGCTCAAAATTCCGGTTCCCCCTATTGAAGAGCAAATAAAAATAGTTCGGTTGCTAAATTCCGCAGATAAAGAAATCGAACTCCAAAAGCAGAAAATAGAAGCCATCAAACTTCAAAAAAAGGGTTTGATGCAGCAGTTATTAACCGGAAAAAAGAGATTAAAAGTAAACAGTATTTAGCCTATGAACACTTCTGAAACCTTTAAGGATTTTCTTTCCAATATAAAGATCAGCGATGATAAAGCTGCTACCATTTCATATCGTTATGGGCGTATTACTAAAGCCCTGAATGAAAAGTTTCGCAATACAGAATCCAAAACAGCAAATACACTGCAAGTTGGTTCTTATGGTAGGTATACTGGAATTAAAGGTATTTCAGACTTGGATATGTTATACATTCTGCCTGCCTCAAAGTGGGGAGATTATGACAAATCTGGTGGACAATCAAAATTATTACAAGACACTAAAGATGCTATTTCCAAGACATATTCATCTTCTGATATTAAAATTGATAGATGTGTGGTTACAGTGAATTTCGCAGATTCTCATATTGACGTACAACCTGTTTTTGAAGTTGAAGATCAAAACTATAAATATCCTGACACATATGGTGACGGTTGTTGGAAAATAACAAAACCAAGAAAAGAGATGGATGCTATGGTTGAGTTCAATGATAATAAAAACCGAAATCTCAGAAGACTTTGCAAAATGGGTAGATCATGGAAGAATAAACATGGTGTTTGCATGGGAGGTCTTTTAATCGATACGCTCGCTTACAATTTTCTAAAATCTACATCTTATTATGATGAAAAGAGTTTCGCTTATTATGATGAAATGTGCAGAGATTTTTTTAAATATTTATATGACCAACCTAAAGATCAGGCAGAATATGGCGCTTTAGGAAGCAAACAGCGAGTAAAAGTAAAAAAATCGTTTCGGAGGAAGGCAAAGAAAGCTTATGAACTCTCAGAAGATGCGATCAATGCAGCTTCAGATAAAACAAAACACAATAAATGGCGGGATGTATTTGGTAATGATTTCCCTAAATACGTAAACGAAGAAAAAGAAGCAGTTTCACTTAATTCGAGTTATAGAAATACCGAAGAGTTTATTGAATCAAAGTATCCTATTGATATTCGATACGACTTGAAAATAGATTGTGAAGTAAAACAAAATGGCTATAGAGATGGCTTGTTACGTGAATTCCTATCAAAGAAAATTAGATTGATGCCTAATAAGTCATTAAGATTTTACATTGAAAAAATAGATGTTCCCCCTCCTTATGTAATAAAATGGAAAGTTACCAATCGTGGAGAACAAGCGATAAAAAGAGACTGTATTAGAGGACAAATAGTTGACCAAAACTCTAGTGAGAAGACAGAAACGACAAGTTTTAAAGGTAGCCATTTTGTAGAGTGTTATGTCATCAAGGATAATATTGTTGTTGCCAGAGACTTAATCGATGTACCTATTTCCGAATAGATTAAAAATATAGATATGAGTGAACAAAAAAACTTACTAGAGTCTCAAATACGAGAAATTTATGGAAGGGTTGTGTACACGCACAAAACACATGAAAAGTGCGCTGATGTTCTTAAAGAAAGAAGTGATTGCTTGAAATTTGCTGAGATTTTTCTATCAGCAGCCACAACTACAAGTATTTTAGTAGTAGTATTTGGCGACGGAAAAGCATTTCAATTCATTGCCGCCCTTTGTTCAACGATTCTGCTTGGAATAACACTTTACTCCAAAGATTTCAATTTACTGGCGATAGCAGAGAAGCACAAACAAGCTGCTTTAAATATTCTTGAAATAAGAGAGAAGCTACTTTCATTGCTTGTCGATATCAGAATTGGTAATAAAGAAATCGAACAACTTCAAATAAAGAGAGACGAGTTGAACGAACAACTTGTAAATACTTATAGGGGTGCTCCGAAGACAATAAATAAAGCTTATCAAATTGCTTCCAAAGCTCTACAACAAAATGAGGAGTTTACGTTTACTGACGAAGAGATTGATAAGTTTTTACCGGAAAGCTTGAGAAAAAAATAAAAAGGATCTCGACTATCAATTTAAAAAAAGATTGACAAATCTAAATTAATGACATAAAATATAACCTAAATATCCCGACAATTATGGCAAAGAGCAGAGGTTTCTCCATCTATTTATTGAAAGAAGCGTTTTCAGCAGATAATGCGCTTAAAGAAGATCATAACTTAGAGTTGATTGAAGAAGAAGGCACAAATCTTCCAGAAGGCTCTGTGATGTATATAGCCGATAGACCTGGTAATGCTCCTTGGTGGAAGAACTATTGGGGAATTCAACAAGCTCTCCATCAGGTTCAAAAAGGAGCCCTGACCTTTTTGCCCGTTAATGATCGTTGGGTAGTGTTGACCTTCGGTATGACACATCATCAACTGAAAGACAATTCTTATGAATATGACTTTGGGTTAAGAACCACTCTAAATGCACTTGATCCGGCAAAGATTAAATCCACAGACATATTGCAACCTGAGAATGCCAAGCGGCAGCGTATTCAAAGCCCAACAGCATCAAGTTTAAATTTTTTTGATATACGTCATGACGAATCCATTATAAAAAAGCTCACTGGTTCTGTCAAACCAGAATATGGTGAGCTTTCTAAAAACGCTACAGGTGCCAGCAGTCTACGCATCTCATCTAATCGCTCCGCACATCAAATTATTGATTTGTGTAGTACGCTCATCGAAATTTATGAGAAAGATGATTATGTGCAGTCCTTTCCGGATATTCGGAATATCGAACCTGTAAAAGATCCAGATAAAATAGTTCAGCTAAATGGAAAACTCCTCGAAGCATTTGCTGAAGCTCCTGTTGAGTTGGTATTATCTATCCCCGAAATAGTTGATTACTCTGACACTTTTAAAATTAGGTATTCAGGTGCGGGAAGAAGTAATTTAGAATATAATGATGTATTTATTTCTGGTTATAGGGAATACCTACAGGAGAGAAATATTGATCAAATAGAGGATGCTGCTGTATTTCATAAACATCTGATGTCTATCCTAGATGAAAATGGAAATACCATTAGACAGTATAATATTTACAAAAGCTTTCTTTTTGATTGCGAGATTGATGATGAAACTTATCACTTATGCGATGGCGAATGGTATTTCATTGAAACAAGTTTTATTCAAAGATTAGAAAGTTCACTAAATCCATATTTTATTGATAACCATCCTTTCTTACATCCATGTGATGAAATCAAGGAAGACGCTTACAATACTTCAGTAAAAGATGCTAACCCAGCTGTGATCTGTTTGGACAAAACCAGTATTTCACCTCCGGGGCAACGTCAGGTTGAGCCTTGCGACTTGATTTCAATAGAAGATAATAAACTCCACCTTGTACATGTAAAAATCTCTACACGTTCTTCCAGTTTAAGCCACCTATTTAATCAAGGAGTTAACTCTGTCGAATTATTGAGAATGGAAGAAGCGTCTCGTAATAAACTAAAAGAACTTGTTGAAAATGATGCTGCCATTTGCGACCTAATAGATAATGGTGGTTTTATGGTAACTTATGGCATTATTACTAAAAAGGCAGCTAATCGTCAATCTAAAAATTTACCGATTTTTTCTCGTATTAGTTTGCTTCGGGCAGTAAATGCGTTAAAGATGATGGGCATACCCTGCTCTATATTTTTTATATATGACAATATAGATAGAAAAGAAAATAATGTTGCTAATGGATATTAAGACAAATAATAATGGACATACCATCATTTAAAGAAGATCATATCTCCCAGATTCCGGCGCTGATACTGCTGATGAATATGGGCTGGAAATATCTATCTCCTGATGAAGCTTTGGTGGCTCGTGGGAGTAGAAGTTCAAATGTTTTGCTCGAAAGCATCTTGAAGACCCAGTTAGAAAAAATAAACAAAATTGAATACAAGCAAAAGGAATTTGCTTTTTCTGAATCCAATATCAATAATGCGATACTTGCTATCCGGGATTTGCCTGTACAAGACGGGTTCCTGGCTGCTAATAAAGCTTACTATGAACTTATTACTTTAGGTAAGAGTTTTGACCAGACTGTTTTAGGAGACAAAAAGAGTTTCTCCTTTAAGTACATCGACTGGAACAACCCGGAGAATAATGTGTATAATATTACAGAAGAATACAGCGTACTGCGTTCAGATCGTACAGACCATTATCGCCCGGACATTGTTTTGTTTATCAATGGTATTCCAATGGTGATAATAGAATGCAAATCCCCTAAAATTAAAGATCCTGTTGAAAAAGCTATTGAACAGCATTTGAGAAACCAGCAAGAAATTGGTATTCGTGGGTTATATTTATATTCTAATCTTACTATTGCCCTTGCATGTAATGAAGCAAAGTACGGTACCACCGCAACCAGTAAAGAGTTTTGGGGTGTTTGGAAAGAGATTTTTCGGACTAAAGAGGAAGAACGTTGGTGGGAAAATGAAATCGGGAAAATAAAACATAGTCCTTTACCTAAGGGTGATCGTACTTTGCTGTTTAAAGAGCGATTTAAAAGTGTATGGCATTATTTTGAAAATTTAGAGCAAGCTGAACAGGTTGTGACTACTCAGGATAAACTGCTCTTTAGCTTTTGCCATCCTCAACGGTTATTGGAAATCATTTATAATTTCATATTATATGATGATGGGATCAAGAAGGTAGCCCGTTATCAACAGTATTTTGCTATCAAAAATACCTTGTCAAAAATCCTGAAAACAGATGCCAAAGGCAGACACGAAGGAGGTGTAATCTGGCACACCCAAGGAAGTGGAAAATCTTTAACAATGGTGATGCTTGCCCAGTTAATTGCTTCGCATCCTCAAATAAAAAATCCAAAGGTACTTTTAGTAACCGACCGAATTGATCTTGATGACCAAATTACAGAAACATTTAAGAAATGTCATGTCCCGGTGGAAAATGCACAGACCGGAAAACATCTGGTGGAGCTTGTAAAAAGCCCAGATGACGCTGTTATAACCACACTCATTCACAAATTTGAAGCTGCTATTAATCAAGCTAAAGATGGGTTCGAGTCTCCTGAAATCTATATATTAATAGATGAAGGTCATCGCTCCCAGTACGGCTCCTTTAATGTAAAAATGCAGAAAGTGTTTCCCAATGCCTGTTTCATCGCTTTTACAGGCACACCATTGATGAGAAAGGAGAAAAGCACTGCAAATAAATTTGGTGGCATTATTGACGTATATTCCATTACAGATGCTGTTAAAGACGGTGCTGTAGTTCCATTGCTATATGAAGGAAGGCATAATTTGATTGAGGTTAACGAAAAGCCACTTGATAACTATTTCGATAAAGTGTCCAAACCATTGACTCCGTATGGAAAAGCAGCTTTGAAAAGGAAATATAGCTCTAAAAATATCCTTAACAAAGCTGACCAGATTATATATGCAAGAGCTTGGGATATTACTGAACATTTTGTCGATAATTTTCAGGGTACGGGTTTCAAAGGACAATTAGTTACGCCTAATAAAGCTACAGCAATTAAGTACAAGGAGTATTTAGATGAAATAGGAAAAGTGACTTCTGAAGTGATTATGTCAGCTCCCGACACCCGGGAAGGCGAAGAAGATGCTTTTGATGTATCTGATGACAAGGTGAAAAAATTCTGGAATGCCCGTATGGATAAGTACGGGACACAGGATAAGTATGAAAAATCCGTGATTGGAACATTTAAAAAGCAGGACATCCCGGAACTTATTATAGTAGTGGATAAACTATTAACTGGATTTGATGCCCCTAGAAATATCGTCCTGTACTTAACCCGACAATTGAAAGAGCATACGTTATTACAAGCCATTGCCCGTGTAAACCGTGTCTATCCTGGAAAGGATTACGGATATATCATCGATTATTTCGGCAATCTTGAAAATCTGGATAATGCAATACAGACATATTCGGGAGATAACATGTTCGATGAGGGAGATTTAGTTGGAAGCTGGACCAATATAGGAGAAGAAATTAAAAAATTGCCTCAAGCTCACTCAGAAGTCTGGGATATTTTCAAAACGATTAAAAACAAATATGATGAACCAGCTTATGAAGAATTATTGAGTGATGAAGCAATTCGACATCAATTTTATGAGAAAGTTTCTGTCTTTGCCCGTTTGTTAAAATTAGCATTATCAAGTATTGACTTTTCTAATTCTACACCGGAAAAACAAGTTGACAAGTATAAATCAGATCTAAAATTCTTCCTTGCCTTAAGAATATCCGTAAAAAGAAGGTTTTCTGACGATATTGACTATAAAGAATACGAACCGCAAGTACAGAAACTCATTGACAAACATATTACTACTGAAGGAGAAGTACTTCGTATCACCGAGTTGGTTGACATTTTTGATAAGGAACAGAGGGAAGCAGAAGTTGAAAAGCTCACTGGCAAGGCAGCCAAAGCTGACCACATTGCTAGCAGAACTATCCGGGCTATTAATATTAAAATGAATGAAGACCCAGTCTTCTATAAGAAGCTGTCTAAGCTTATTCGGGAAGCAATTGAAGAATATCATCAACAGAGAATTGATGAAGCTGAATTTTTAAGAAAGGCAAAAGAATATGAGGCTTCTTTCCTTCATGGACAGAAAGATAATATTCCAGACACTCTGAGAGGTAACGATATTGGCATCGCTATTTACAATATAGCAACAGATACTTTTAAGGATACGCTAAGTGGAAAACAGAATGTGTCAACAGAGTTGTCTTTAGGAATTGAAGATGTTATCCGTTCTATTGTTATACAAAATGATCAATTGGTAGTTGACTGGCAAAGTAAACCTGATATTGAGGGCAAGATACGTATCGATATTGATGATTATATCTTTGATCTAAAAAGTAAATACGATATCGAGTTTTCATTTGAAGATATTGATAAGGTTGTGGAGGATGTCCTAAATGTAGCGAAGATTAAATTTGTATGATGACTGAAACACTTCAATCAATAGCATTTGGTTCCACGGTTATTAAATATAGTCTTGCCCTTCAGGAGCGAAAAACGCTTGGCATTAAAGTTTACCCTGATGGTAGTGTAAAAGTCGCTGCACCGTTTGATACAACGGAAATAGAGATACAAAATTATTTAAAGAAAAAAGCCCCATGGATAATTAAACAGCAACGTGAGTTTTTATCTTACTATCCATTAACACCTGCTCGCTTATATATTAATGGCGAAACTCATCTTTATTTAGGCAGACAATATAAACTTCGAATCGAAACAGAAAGTATAAATGATGTGAAACTCTATCGGGGTCATTTAATAATCTATTGTTGTAAAAAAGGAGATGCCAGAGAGATATTAAATAAATGGTATAGAGAAAGAGCCGTAATACATTTTAAGGAAATGCTGGAAAAAACGTTTCCGTTATTCAGTAAATTTAAAATTTCAAAACCAGATTTACAGATCAGACAAATGGAAAAACGCTGGGGAAGTTGCACACCGAATGGCAAAGTTATATTAAACCCTGAATTGATCAAAGCTCCTAAAGGAAGTATCGAGTACGTTGTTATACATGAACTTTGTCACTTGATACATCATAACCATACTAAGCACTTCTATGATCTTCAGGAAAGCCTAATGCCCGACTGGAAAAAATGGAAAGAAAGATTGGAATATAGCTTATCATAAATTGTAATTAGCAAAAGGAGTTTGCTCATACAAACTCCCCAATGTCAAAATCACTCAAATCACTTTTCCGCAAAGTGGAAGAACTGTCCTCCGTTTCAGTTAAGAGTGTACTATCCAAAAGCTCGGCAATTTTTCGGGAAGCACCCTCAACGGAATTTTCCAGCAGGCTGAATAATTCAGTTCCCTGCAATTTTTGAACTATCGCAACCGCTGTTTCCTTTTGAGATTGTTCCAAATTTTCGTTTTGGAGCAATGCCCCTACGGAGCTTAGTTCGTCATAGGTAACCCCTTGGGCAAGACTGTCATCGCCACCGGATATTCCGTACCTGTTCCATTCTTCTTCCTCTTCCTCCAAATCAGGCATATTACTGAAAACTTCGTCCAGTTCTTCCTGCGGAATTTGAATACCTACGTTTTCATTTTCGTCGTATTCAATGTCTAAATTATCAGGGTTTATCTCTTGTTCCTCTATTTGGCTTTCATTGGCAGCGTTTGGCACTGAAAGGCTTCTTACAGGCTTGGGCTGACCCATAATATCGGGCAGGTTCGGATTAACCCTTTCCTGCATTGGCTTATGCTCCGACCTTTTTTTAATGACAATCTTGTCCTGCACCAGCAGGGCAATGACTATGAGCAGGCATATCACAATTACTGTTTCCATAGCTTATAAAATGGGTTTGTACTTATCATTGAAACTCTTGGTAATCTGTTCGCCAAATTCCTGAAAATGGTAATCCAACAAATTGTCCAAATAGCCGTATATGGTTATCTTGTCTTCGCCTATAACTTGTACAATGCGTGACATCTTTTCGTGAAAATGTGGTCTGATATAAACCGTTTTCCCGTCACGGGCATTGGTATCAGTTTTTTTGAAAAAGATACTTTCGTAGTCTGCTTCGTTTGTCCTTTTGGTTCTGCTCTTTTCTTTAACCGCAGGTTTTTCCTGTGCCAGTTCTTTAGGCTTAATCTCTTCCTTTTCGGGTTCTTCAGCAAGCGGTTCAGGCGGAAGATGCAAGCCCTCTTTTTTTACGCCATCTACCATCAGGTTCATCATCAGTTCCTCATTAATATCAGGCGTGGCTTTCTTTTTATTATCTTTCTCCATAGGGCTATAATTGAATGATTTTTAAAAATTCGTCTATGAACAGGTCTAACTGACTGGCTTTCATCAAACGTTCATCGGGAGGCATTACGGTAGAACGGAAAACGGTTTTGCTATCCGTTTCGCTTTCTTTGCGGAAACGGGTGCTGTTCTTGATTTGGCTTTGCATCAGGCTTAATCCTAATTGCGCAATAAGCTGGTTATACACGCCATATAGGGGTGTGCTTTCTCTGCCATCCACCTGGTTCCAAAACAGGTTAATGGTTTCTATGGACGTTTCCCCTTTTTTCATAATCACATCCTGCAAAAGCTGTGTGAAGATGAGCGTACTTTCCATTACCACACGGTCTGCCGTGATGGGCGTAAAAATGTGGTGCATTCCTGCCAATGCTTTCAGAATGCCGGGCGTATTCACAGTTCCGGGAAGGTCAAAAAATACCACATCAACCGGAACGGAAGAAGTGTTTACAAATTCGTGAGCCGCTTCCAATACGCTATCCGCTTTGTACTGCATAATAGGATAGGCTTTTTTGTTGATGGTGGTAAATTGTTTGTAAGCCAGCTTTTTTAAAGCCTCGTTTTCCATTACCATTGCCAAATCCCTTGTCTTCATTTTCATCAAGCTGTGCTGTGGAAAATCCGCATCAAATACGGCTACGTTGTAGCCCAACCGATAGTGCATCGTACTTGCAACAAGCGTTGTAAAGGTGCTTTTGCCGACACCGCCTTTTTGAGATGAAAAGGCGATAAATACTGTTTTGTGTTTTGCATTCATATTGCTGCTGTTTTTAATTATTTATATATCCATTTACCTATGTCCATATATCCGCAATTACCTACCTGTGTACCACTGTATATAGGCTTGTCGCTGTGTGCATACTTATGTAGTTAGGCAGGTAATGATGCACCAAGCTATGTACCTGAATACACGCTTATAGCTGTATGCAGGCAGGTATGTTCGTGCCAACAGACCTGTTTATTTATGTGCCTGAATATGTGCTTACCCAATTGCATCATCACATATCTCAATAGGTACTTTTCTACATAGTTGATTGCGTACTTATGTTGTTACCTGCATACCTATCTATGCCCTTATATCTATCTGTTTGCAGGCACAAAGAAATGTAGATATATAGGTGCTTTCATTATCGTGGCAGTGTTTGGCGTCCAAAGGCAGCGTTTGTCCGGGTACTGCATTGCAATACTCTTACGGGCAGGGCTTTACTTTGTAAAATGATTTTTATTAACGGATTTATGCAAAAGGCTTTTGACAAATCGGAGGGTAACGGGAACGGCATCGAGCCGTTTTTCCCTGTTATATTTAATCCGTCCCGCAGGGCGGATTTTTGTGTTCAACGGAACACGGCAAGTTGTGTTTTGAGGCACTCGAAACCGAGTTAGTGCCTCAAAACAACTTGCCCTTTGCAGGGGGCAGAAAACGCTCTCCGAAGTCGAGGTTTTGTGTGGATTAAAAATGGATTTGTGATGAACGAGAACAGTAACAGAAAACAGAATAAGGGCGGACGGACACCAAAAACCGACCCAAGCATCCACCGCCACGTTTTCCGTCTTACGGACGAAGAAAACGCCAAACTCTTATCGCTTTTTGAAGCATCGGGAATGCCCAATAAAGCGAAGTTTATCATTTCCCTACTGTTCAGTAAGGAAATGAAATCGGTTAAGATTGACAAAGGAACGGTTGATTTTTATATGCGCTTGACCTCGTTTCATAGCCAGTTTCGTTCCGTAGGTGTGAACTATAACCAGATTGTAAAGCTGTTGTACAAGAATTTTTCCGAGAAAAAAGCAGCAGCGTTTCTCTACAAATTGGAAAAACAGACGGCTGAAATGGCGATGCTATGCCAAAAAATTATTCAGATAAGCGAGGAATTTGAAGCCAAACACCTGAAAAAATAGCCGTAGAGATGATAGCAAAAATCGGTAGAAGCGGAAATTTATACGGAGCATTGGCATACAATCAGCTCAAAGTGGAGAATGAAAACGGACAAATTTTGTTTGCCAATAAGATGATTGAAACCGCTAACGGGCATTATTCCGTAGCACAATTAGCCCAATCTTTTGCGCCTTACCTGATAGCCAACCGCAATACCGAAAAACATACGTTGCATATTTCGCTCAATCCCGACCCGAATGATAAGGTAAGCGATGAAAAATATCGGGGAATGGCAGAACAGTATATGCGGGAAATGGGTTACGGCGAACAGCCTTTTGTAGTCTTCAAACATACCGATATTGACCGTAGCCATATTCATATCGTATCGGTTTGCGTGGACGAACAGGGCAAAAAGATTTCGGACAAGTTCGAGAAAATGCGGTCTATGAATGTGTGCCGTGAGTTGGAAAGAAAACACGGATTGATACCCGCAACCGATAAGGAGCATCGGCAGAACGACAAGGTTTTCCGTCCGGTAAATTATAAAGCTGGAGATGTAAAAAGTCAAATCGCTTCGGTAGTTCGGCACTTACCGAATTACTACAAGTTTCAGACTTTGGGAGAATACAATGCCTTGCTTTCCCTGTTCAATATTACCACTGAAAAAGTGGAGGGCGAATTGCAGGGGCAGCTACGGCAGGGTTTATTATACATTCCTTTAAACGAGAAAGGCGAAAGAGCCGGGCATCCGTTCAAGGCTTCGTTGTTTGGTAAAGATGCAGGGCTTCCGGCTTTGGAGCTGCATTTTGCGAAATGCAAAACGGATTTAAAAGATAGTCCAACCAAGCAGACCTTACAATCAGCCGTTACCATTGCCTTGAAATCAACAACTGATGAATTGGGCTTTAAGAAACAGTTAGCCGAGCAGGGAATTAACGTAGTGGTGCGGAGGAATGATACAGGGCGTATTTACGGAATGACATTTATAGACCACAATTCTAAAGCGGTTTGGAACGGTTCACGTTTGAGCAAGGAACTTTCTGCCAATGCCTTTAATGATTATTGGAACAATAACATCAAACCGGAGATTAAAGAGCCAGTAGAATTACAACCGAAAATATCTACATCAAATGATGCAGATCTTCCTGCGGAAGAACCACATCATTTGTTCGACTTCCTGAATACGGAAAAACACGAAGACGGTTTGATTGAAGCATTGGGCGGCTTGCTTCCCGAAGCACAGGGCGAAGATTACGAGGAACAGGATTTTGCCAATAAAATGAAGAAGAAAAGAAAACGCCAAAGAGGTCAGCGATAACAATCAGCCAAATACTGCCACGCACAGCCAATGCCTGCCACATTTTTATAGCCAGTCTTCATAGCCCATAAATTCCCTCCCGAACATTAAAAATCAAAATAATGCAGGGAGAAGACGATTTAAGAGGTTTAGCCAAAATAATGGCTTTTATGAGGGCTGTGAGTATCCTTTTGGTACTGATGCACCTTTATTGGTTTTGCTACGGTTTCTTTATAGAACGTGGCTGGACGTTAGAAATCATCAATAAAATATTAAGCAATTTTCAGCGTACCGCAGGGCTGTTTTCACATACACTATATACCAAAGTGTTTGCTTTGGTATTATTGGCATTAAGCTGTTTAGGAACTAAGGGCGTTAAAAACGAAAAGATAACCTTGTCTAAAATCTATGTGGCTTTAGCTATCGGCTTTGTTCTTTTCTTTCTGAACTTTCCTTTATTAAAGCTACCACTGAACACAGCTACATTTCTGTATATCCTTACCACAAGTTTGGGTTATATCGCCTTAATGGTAGCCGGAGTTTGGATGAGCCGTTTGCTACGCACCAATTTAATGGACGATGTTTTCAATAATGAAAATGAGAGTTTTCAGCAGGAAACAAAGTTGATGGAAAACGAATATTCTGTCAATCTACCTACCAAGTTTTATTACAAGAACAAATGGAATGATGGCTGGATTAACATCGTCAATCCTTTTCGGGCAACGATTGTGTTGGGTACTCCGGGTTCAGGAAAATCCTATGCCATTGTAAACAATTATATCAAACAGCAAATTGAGAAAGGTTTCTCAATGTATATCTACGATTTCAAATTTGACGACCTTTCTACTATTGCCTACAATCATTTACTGAAGAACAGGGATAAATACAAAGTTCAACCCAAATTCTACGTCATCAACTTTGACGACCCACGCAAGAGCCACCGTTGCAATCCACTTAATCCCGACTTTATGACGGATATTTCCGATGCTTACGAAGCGGCATATACCATAATGCTGAACCTCAACAGAAGCTGGATACAGAAGCAAGGGGATTTTTTCGTGGAAAGCCCAATTATATTATTGGCAGCCATTATTTGGTATCTGAAAATCTACGATAACGGTAAGTATTGCACCTTTCCCCACGCTATTGAATTACTAAATAAAAAGTACGCAGACGTATTTACTATTTTGACTTCGTATCCCGATTTGGAAAACTATTTATCTCCGTTTATGGATGCTTGGCTTGGCGGTGCACAAGACCAATTACAGGGGCAGATTGCATCAGCTAAAATTCCTTTGTCAAGAATGATAAGTCCGCAATTGTATTGGGTAATGACAGGCGATGATTTTACGCTGGACATCAACAACCCGAAAGAGCCAAAAATTTTATGTGTAGGTAACAACCCCGACAGACAAAATATTTATTCGGCAGCTTTGGGGCTTTACAATTCAAGGATTGTCAAACTCATTAATAAGAAAGGACAATTAAAGAGTTCGGTTATCATAGATGAGTTGCCCACAATTTATTTTAGGGGACTGGACAATCTTATCGCAACTGCGAGAAGTAATAAGGTTGCGGTTTGCTTGGGCTTTCAGGACTTTTCGCAATTAATCCGTGATTATGGCGACAAAGAAAGTAAAGTAATTCAAAATACGGTAGGTAATATATTAAGTGGTCAGGTGGTTGGCGAAACGGCAAAAAGCCTTTCAGAACGTTTCGGTAAGGTATTGCAGAAACGCCAAAGTATGACGATAAACCGCAACGATAAATCTACCTCTATCTCCACACAGTTAGATAGCCTTATTCCGGCTTCCAAAATTTCAACGCTTACACAAGGTATGTTCGTGGGTTCGATATCAGATAACTTTGATGAACGCATTGAGCAAAAGATATTCCACGCTGAAATTGTGGTAGATAATGAAAAGGTAGCATCTGAAACGAAAGCCTATCAGAAGATACCGCAAATCCTGTCCTTTGTAGATGAACAGGGCGAGGATAATATGAAACAGGAGATTGAAAAAAATTACAGGCAAATAAAATCAGACATACTGAATATTGTTGTAGGTGAAATAGATCGCATCAAAAATGACCCGAACCTACAACATTTGGTTCAACAATAAATGTGTTCATAAGTATTCAGAAAAATTATCCCAGCGTTAAACCCAGGTTGGAAGATCTGCTCGAATAATTGCTTCGCTAAATGTCAACACGGCCGTAAATAAGTAAGACACCCTATGGAAATCAGTTTTGATTAACAGATTTTGTGGGTAAATAATTTATTTATACATTTGCAATGACTGACTAAACAGTCACTAATTTTTTTAATATGGATACAAGAGAAATTGCAAAGCAGTATTTTGACGCAATGGTAGCTGGAAAATTTGATGAAATGAACAAATTAAAAACGGCAGATTGCGTTTATTGGTTAAGTGGTCAGGGATCTTGGCCGTTTGGCGGGTACCAATCACCAGAAAATCAGGCGAAACTATGGGGAACGGTAGCGGAACGATTTCCGGAAGGGATGAAAATGACGCTACAATCTGTTACGGCGGATGAAGAGCGGGCAGCACTTTATGTTCATATTCGTGGAACAAGAACGGATGGTCGTATTTACGAAAACAATGTGATATTGTTGCTAACCTTTAAGGGTAACCTGATTAGTGGGCTTTACGAATATCTAGATACCATTATGGTTAATGAATTATTTTGTGGTCCAATGGGTGATACTAATAAACAGTAATAATTTAGAAATGCGATCGGAGTATGGCGCTCTTATACTTCGATTGTATTTCCAAAAATGTAACCGATGGATAAAAAGGAAATACTGCTTCAAACCGCCTTGAAATTATTTGTGTCTCAAGGATTTAATGATACACCAACAAGTAAAATTGCAAAAGAGGCGGGCATTGCAACGGGAACTTTGTTTTATTTTTTTCCCACCAAGGATGAACTGATCATCTCCCTCTATTTAAGATTAAAAGGTTTGGCTGCAGAAAATATAAATGCCGCACTGGCAGAAGTCAAATCAACAAAGGAGATTATTAAAACTTATTATGAGGAGTCTCTTAAATGGTCACTCCGTAATCCAAACGAGTTCCTATTTCTGGCTCAATTCTCCAACTCACCTTATCTTAAAAAAATCGGAAAAGATGAGATTTCCACTCAGATAGAACCGGTATTACAGATTTTTCGTTCGGCTATAGAGGAGAAGCAGATCATCGATACTGATGTAAATTTATTATACGCTTTGATCAGCAATCAGGTGTTTGGAGTAAATCAATATCTTATATCAAAAAAGTTCACTAAGAAAACTCAACATAAGATCATCGAAGATACATTCTCTATGTTTTGGAAAATGATTGAATGCTGATGATCATAAAAAATAAAAGAATGAAAATAATAATTACAGGAGCAACAGGAATGATCGGGGAAGGCGTTCTATTGACCACTCTCAATCATCCCGATATTACAGAGGTATTAATGATAAATAGAAGAACATCTCCATTACGGCACCCCAAACTTTCGGAACTGATTGTAGAAGATTTTACAGATTTGGAAGCTCATAGTGCTCAGTTGACCGGCTACGATGGCTGTTTCTATTGTGCCGGAATAAGTTCCTTCGGTATGAAAGAAAAGAAATACAACCACATCACTTTTTATACTACAATGATGTTTGCAAAGACTCTTGCCAACGTGAATCCTGATATGGTTTTCTTTTACTTATCAGGCGTTTACGCCGATAGTTCCGAAAATGGGAAAATAATGTGGGCAAGGATAAAAGGCAAAACAGAGAACTCATTAAGCGCACTTCCTTTTAGATCTGTTTACAGTTTCCGACCAGGTTTTATTATTCCATTAAAAACACAACAGAATGTGAGGTTAATTTACAAAGGACTTAACCTTATCTATCCATTGATATTTCCAAATAAAACCTTGACTTATGATGAAATCGTAACCGCACTTACTCGGACAATGTCATTTAGATATAAGAACAATATATTAGAAATAGAAGATTTAAAATTGATTGCCGAACAGAATAAATCCGTTGAATAAATTTAAGATGTTGAAAAAGATATTTTAAAATATAAAATCAACTATTACAGACAGTTGTAATAATTAAAAAAGTCTGACTTTAACAACTATCATGATGAATGAATAAGTTTTACAATGAAGCCTTGACCACGCTGAATGCAAAGATAAAGGAGCTAGAGATTGAAACTGATTGCCCGATTCAACAGGCTGAAAATATTATACCCACTATTATTCAATGTGTTTTCGAACTAAAAGAATATGTATTAAAACGCGGATTTAAAAACATTGAAGAGGAAATACACTTTTTCAAAAATCAGAAACCAGCTATTGTTTCAAAACTGATTTACTTTAATGCTATTTATAAAATCGAAACAAAAAAGCCGAATGATACAAAGGCTATTAGAAAATATCTCAATGAAGAATTGAGAAAACTGAAAAGGTTTTTTGAGAACAATCTCGAATTTTATAAATACTACCGAACCAAAAATTCATTTCTTGACGAAAAAATGTTTGTTCGTGGAAAACACGATATTAAATTAACCCTCGACACCATTTATTTTGAAACAGACCATAGATTTTCCACTTCCCATGATTATAAAGCGGCAAAGATTATTGCCAACGACCTGATCCAACTCTATCTTGAAGACCAACTAAACAACAATAATCAAAAAAAAACAAAAAGTTCCTATCTGCATTGGACGGGCAATAAAACGGCATTAACCGAGTTGATTTACGCTTTGTATTCACAAGGTTCATTTGGTAATGCTGACATCAAAGTCATCGCCAAAACGTTTGAAAATTCATTCAATATCAGTTTGGGCGACTTTTACCATACATTTATGGAACTTAAATCCCGTAAGATTAACCGAACGAAGTTCCTTGACAGCTTGCGCGATGCCTTGATAAGAAAAATGGATGAGGATGATAATTTATAACCGTTTGTCCTCTATTATTCATCTTTTTTGTGCATACACACCTTTGAATTGTAAATTTTTGTCCGAAGGTTTCTGTGCAAAATTGTCTTCGTGGGCTTCTCCCTCTTTAGTTTCAGATGTAATGGATAACTGTATTTTCCTTTCAACAGCAGCCAGTTCCGTTTTAAATTCGCTCAATCGGCTTTCCTTAGACCAAGTACCGTTAACCACTTCCTGAAGTATAGGCAGGTCTTTTTGTATTTCTGAAATTTTCTCCTGCTCCTGCTTAATAAAGCCCGGCAGCTTTTCTAAAGCCCTCAAAAAGTTCATTGCTGCGGTTTCAGGGTCTTTCGCCATTAAACCGTTGTTGTAGGTATATTTTATGTTACCCTCGCCCTGAACCAAAAAACGGTTTACCCTAATATCTACCCCCTCTTTTTCAGACATTTCAGTTTTAACCAACAGCGTAAAACCATACAGGCTGCCAATTTCTTCATACTGCCCTGCGGTACGAGCCTTGTCCGCAATCTGATTGAGTTTCGTACCGATTTGTTTCGGGTTTGCATTGTGAGATAAGCCATCCAACAGAACTGGATTTGCTATTGTTCCGTCTGATTGTTTTTGTAGGCGTTGCTGCAAGTTTTCCCAGTCTGTACTCATCCGGTTCAGACGGGATTGGGTACTTTGCAACATTTCCGTATAATCCTGCACCTTAAATTTGGCACTGGATTTAGAACGGTTAAACGCCTGCTTTTCGCTTTCTAGTCCGGCAATCTGCTTTTCAAGTTTGGCTTTATCCAACAGGTCGGTATTTCCCGAAAGGATAGCCACATATTCCGAAAAGTTCATTCCCGATTTTTCGTCCATACTTCCCTCGTCAATCGTCCTTTTGCTTAGGTTGTTGGTCTTTAACTGGTCGATGAAAAGTTGCTTGTTATACAGTAGGTTGAACTTATAACTATCCAAAGATTTTTCAACAGCATAGATAATCACAGCAACTTTATTATCAGCGAAGAATTTGGCTATCTCGTTACCTTTTCGGATAGCCCGCCCGTCCCTTTGTGCAAGGTCGCTCGGTCGCCACGGCGTATCTAAATGATGAACTGCAACGGCTCTTTTCTGTGCATTAACACCCGTTCCCAACATACTGGTAGAGCCGAACAGCACACGGATTTTACCCTCGTTCATTCCGTTGATGAGGTC
>JACCEA011990367.1_pt1 | contig 44311 bp, 37 predicted proteins | sample 7449851 | NCBI WGS metagenome assembly JACCEA01 (sample SAMN15323453, study PRJNA562643) | freshwater metagenome | isolation source: river surface water | place: USA:Blue River Watershed | collected 2017-08-18 | reverse complement strand
GCCTTCTTCATAAATGCGAAGAGCTTCCCCATAAAATGGACGTGCAACTCGATTCACTATAAATCCTGGGGTATCCTTACAAACCACTCCGATTTTTTTCCAACTTGCAATCAATCCCTTGCAAATTACCAATGTTTTGTCGCTTGTTTGAACTGCTGGGATGATCTCAACCAACGGCATCAATGGAGCGGGATTGAAAAAGTGGATCCCAATCACTCGGTCTGATTTCTTCAAAACAGATCCGATAGATGCTATTGACAGAGAAGAAGTATTGGATGCCAAAATACAGGATTCAGAAACCACTGACTCCATTTCTTTGAAAACAGCATGTTTCACTTCTAACTTTTCAACGATTGCTTCGATGATCAAATCACAAGGAGCGAAAGCTGAAAGCGAATCTTTCAATGACAATCTTCCCAATATCTCTGTTTTTCCGGCCGCATCCAGCTGTCCTTTTTCGATCATGCGATCAAAGACTTTTTGATATCCGGCAAGTGCTTTATCTAATTGTACTTGATTCACGTCAACCAGAACCACTTCATGTCCTGCTTGTGCGGCAACTTGAGCGATACCCGCCCCCATTGTTCCTGCCCCTAATACACCTATTTTCATGCTATACTTGAAAATGGAAAAATGAAAATGCAGATAAGAAATTACTTTTCACTACTACATTCTCAATTCTCAAATAATTTCTATTTCCCTTTAAAAACTGGCTTGCGTTTCTCCAAGAAAGCATTGACTCCTTCATTGAAGTCATGAGACTTTCCAGCAATTGTTTGCAACTCTTCCTCCAAAGCCAATTGCGTATCCAGATCATTTGCGAAACTTTGATTCACTGCACGCTTGGTCAATCCTAATCCAAAAGTTGACATTTGTGCTATCGTTGCTGCCAGTTGTGCAACCTCCTCTTCAAAATTCTGATCTGGAACAGCCTTGTAGATCATATTCATGGCATCAGCATCCTCTGCAGACACTTTTTCACCGGTCATCATCAATGCCAGGGCTTTCTGTGAACCAATGATACGAGGCAAGAAAAATGTCCCTCCAGAATCCGGGATCAATCCAATTTTAGAAAAAGCTTGAATGAATGAAGCAGAATATTTTGCGACAGTCAAATCACATGCTAAGGCAATGTTTGCACCTGCCCCTGCCGCCACGCCATTAACCGCAGCGATTACAGGTTTCTCAATATTTCGGATCTTCAAAATGATAGGATTATAATGGTCGCGAACAATGCTCTGAAGTTCAGGACCGTTTGGATCCATTGCCTCCGCCAAATCTTGTCCAGCACAGAATGCTTTTCCTTCTCCAGTGATTACAATTGCGCGTACGTTATCATCCTTATCAGCATTATCCAAAGCTTGTTGTAAGCTCAAAGCCATCTCTTTATTGAATGAATTGAAAACTTCAGGACGATTCAAGGTAAGTGTCAACACCCCTTTTTCTAGTTTCTCAAGTAAAGTCATACTTAAATTTTCAACGAAAGTAGCCAAAACTTTAATTGTGATTTGTCGAAAATTCAATGAAAATTCCAAAACCCGACTCCGGACTCACATATTCATAGTGCGCATCCAACTGTTGCAACAACGATGAAATGATCTCTACGCCTGTTGATTGTTGTTTCATGAATTCTACCGGATTGTGATATCCCACACCAGTGTCCTTTACTGTCAATTTGAAATTTCGCTCATCACTCGCAACATTCTTTAATCGAATATAAATCGTACCCCTATCCAAATCTTTAAAGGCATGTTTGTAGGCATTCGAAAGGAGTTCACATAGGATCAATCCTACCGGAACCGCCGTGTCAATAGACAATTCAATCTCTTCCACCTCCATTTCTACCAGTATCTGCTTATTAAAGGATGCTAAAGAACCGTTGAATTGATGGATCAATTTTTCCAGATAAGGTTTGATCTCAACAAAAGCAACATCCTTATTTAAATAAAGCTGGTTATGAATCAGTGAGATAGCATAAATGCGCTCTTTTCCTTCTTCAATGATTCTCAATGCTTCCGGGTCAGTAATATTGCGTGCTTGAAGATTCAAAATACTGGAAACCACTTGGAGGTTATTCTTTACCCGATGATGGATCTCCTTCAATAGATTTTCTTTTTCCTGCAATGAAGTACTGATCAATCGGTTTTTTTCCGTGATCTCTTCTTGTTGTTCTAGCAGCAATTTGTTGGAACGGCTTTTTTCCCTCAAAAACAAAAACAAAACAACCAGAAAGAAAAAACTAACTGAGAAGACTATAGCAAAAACGACTCTTAGATCATCGTTTTCCTGAATTTTAGCTTCAAGCAACAACTTTCTTTTTTCACTCTGAAAGTCTTTATCCAATTCATTCGCCAGATCATCGCTTTGTTCAGATTCCAGGATATCGTCAATCTCATTCTTTTTGGCAGCATAGTGATAAGCCGAATCTATTTCTTTGCGATCCTGATAATAATACTCGAGCAAACTGTACACTTGATACAGATCACGAAACTCTGTTTCCTTCTGATGTTTTACAACCAAATCTAAATAGTACTTCGCTAATTCAGGTTTGTCATTGAACAAATAAAATTCCCCTAAATTGCAATGACTGTATTGAATTAAATATGTCCATTTGTTTGTTTGTGCAATTCGAAATGCCGATTCAAAATTCTTCTTTGCCTCCTCGTAATTATTATTGAAAAAATAAATCTGCCCTGCACTATTGCAGACGTTCATTTGAATCACTTCATTTTTGGACTTCCCTGCCTCTTGAAGCGCTTTTTCAACAAATTTCTCAGTTTCAGAATTATTCCCTTTGAATTGATGATACCTGGCTAAAGCAACATAACATTCGGTCAACAAGTAATAATCATCCTTGCGCACAACTTTTAAAACATCATTCACTCCTCTAAATAAAGCATCAAAATTCCCATTGACTCCTTTATAAACAGCATTGTAGTATTTGAGAACTGTTAAATCGTAGGGATCTACTTGATATATATCTGAGAATCGTTTCGCTTTGTTCAATTCATATTTAACCCTCGCAAGATCACCAATGGAAACATATAAATTGATCTTCTCAATGATCAGTTTAAATCGTAAAGATGGAATATCGAGTTTTTCATACCGTTTTTCAAGAATCTTCAGATCATGCTTGGCAGATTTGTAATCGATGACTATCGTCTTTTTCAGACTTTCCAGCTCTTTTGTGAAACTTGACTGCGCATGAGATAAATTCCCAAACAGCGGTATGGTAAACAACAAGAGGTAAAAAGTGGTTAATCGTCGGATCACTACGTCGAATATTTATACATCCCATGATTTAGAATGGGATGCGTAGTTGCAGATTGTTAATTATCGAATGAAAGGTAATAAATAATTCTTTCTTGTGCTATCTCTAATAAATGGTTAGGAATAATTCTCGACCATTCTTTTCACCCGTCGAATAATATGATCTCGAAGCAACTCTGGCTCCATAACCTCTACTTCACCTCCATAACTCAAAATTGCACGGATCAATTCCTCAGAGATAAAAACTGTCATTTCAAAGGTTGTTTTATTCTTACCTTCTTTCACAATTTTTTGTGACCAGTGAAACGGTTGCGACTCGATGTACTTGGCTGCAATATTCTCTGCTTTGAAAACAACTTTTTCAGGTTGTCCTCCGCTAGCCGTAATCCCGATGGCATATTTAAAAAATTGATCAGGATTGAATGCAATCGGACTAGCCATGAGTTCCTCGGACATTTCCAAATTGAACATGCGATCTAGTCCGTACGTTATAATTCCTTCCTTCACTACGTCATAACTCAACAAATACCATCGATTGCGGTATTCCTTCAAAAGAAGTGGCACTACTTTTCGCGCTTTTCGCTTTTGGGTTTGAAAGCTTTCGTAATCGAAATAAACCACCTGTTTTTTCTTGATCGCCTGTAGCAACGGGTTTAAGAACTCAGCACCTCTCGACTCCACTGGTGTTTCGAATTGCACGAACTCACCAACCGTTTGATCTGAAAGATCATTAGAAATTTCCATCCGTTCAACGATTTTATCGATCGCAAAACCAAATTGCTTGAACATGCCTACATCCTTGAATTGGCTCAAGGTATTTGCTGCAAAGCGAATCGCATCAATATCGTCAGGAGTTAATGGAATTTCATCCAAGGAATAATCCGGATCCGTGTAGTAATAACCACCAAATCGCTTGGAATATTTGATCGGAGCATCGTGTTCCATTTTCATGGCAAACATGTCCTTTTCAATCGTTGAGTCGCAGATGTTATCACCATGGACACTACCGAACAATGCCTCTTCACAAGCTTCGCGTAATGCAGCCTTGGTAGGATAAGGTTTGTAAGTATTTCTCAGTGCCCGATCAATAATTCTGTATCGAATCAAAGCATTCTTAATATGCGGCATGGTCTGTAAAAATATGTTCAAACAAAAAAAACAAGTGTTTCCACTTGTTTTTCTATTGATTAATTCAATGATAAAGCAACATCGTTTCGCTTGCTATATCCAAAAAGTTCAAAGTACTTGATGGCCTTCACAACATTCTCCGGCACGTCTTGCTCCCAAGAAGTTGAACCAGCCTTGATCTTCGAAAGTACGTCATCCGAAAGGATATGCAACAAGGAATGATCAAAATTCTCTATTGGATCCAATTTGTTGTTATCTCGAAGGAATTTAACAAGTCCCAACAAATGACTTGGAATAGAAATCTGGTCCAAGGTATATAATTCTCCTGTATCTACATTCGTTGCAGGATACACAAACATTTTTACGTTGTGACCAAATCCACGTCCAAATGCTTCCAATAAACCACCTGGCAAATTGTCATAATAACGCTCATCAAAAATGGTATGCAGGTTGTAAATCCCCGCAATTACTCCCATTTTGTAGCCACGTGCAATAGTTGAAAGGTACTCCAACATTTTGTAGTGCTTCAAATAATTTGAGATCATTACCGTATAACCTAAAGAACCTAACAATTCGGCACGATCAATAAAGTCCTTGTCGGAAATCTTTCCATCAGCTGTTAGATCCTTCAATGTCAACTCAAACACTACAGAAAGGTTGTCCTCGTTTACACCTTCTTCTTTCAGGAATTGTTTCGTTCCCTTTTCGATCATATCCAAATGCACCTTAGTCACCGGACGGAAACGTCCGCGCATCAACAAAATGTTTCGCTTGTATAAGGCAGCAGCTGGTTGCAATACGGAACCACACAGATCGAACATCGTTGCATCTGTCATTCCGCGCTTCACTAAATTCAAGGCAATGATGCGGTTATCTACACTCCCCAAGTCCGGGCCTGATGCACGCAACATATCTACCTCCACGCGATCACGAGGAATGCGGTGAATCAAATTTGTCAGGAATTCATCCAAATCATCCGTGTGGAAAAAGGACGCGTGGATCAGATTAACCCCTAAAATCCCCAATGCCTCTTGTTGCCCTTTATGCGAATTATCGTGCATTTTCACGTGCAGGATAATATCGTTGATCGGACCTCCCTGACGCAATTGAAAACGGATACCAACCCATCCCTGTCCTTGATTCGTTTTGTGATAATTCAAGGATTCAACTGTATTACAAAACGCAAAGAATCGACTTTCTTGTTGCTTTTTAGGCAAACGTTCGCACAAAGTATTGTACTCGGTTTCAAGCATGGTGATTAAACGCTCTTCACAGACATAACGAGATGCAGGTCCATACATTGCGTCAGACACCTTCATGTCGTAAGCAGATTGCGTGTAGGCAATAGTTCCGGAACTTCCTCCGGCCTTAAAGAAATTCGCTGCTACTTCCTGTCCTGCACCAATTTCTGCAAAACAGCCATAGATATCTGAAGTCAAATTGACCTTCAGGGCTTTTTCTTCGGTTGTTAATCTTCTTTCGTCTACCATATTCAAAATCGGGGCTACAAACTTACTTATAATCCACTAATACACTAGGGGTTTAACGGTTGAAAGTTCGGATTGGTTACAAAAACGGTATCTGTAAGGGTCAACAAGAATGCTTTAAGCAACTGTTTCTGTTGCGCATCCAATTGAACACCCCCTTGATTTGCAAATTCCATCAATGGATCTATCGTTGCCGAAACGTGAACCCCCGTTGAATAATGCTCGATAACATCATCCAGTGTAGTAAACCTTCCGTCGTGCATGTAGGGAGCCGTTAAAGCAATGTTCCGCAAGGTAGGCACTTTAAATTTTCCGATGTCATTGCTGTTTCCGGTGATTGCTCCACGTCCTGGATCTGTAAATACCGCATCCAATCCATTATTTGAAAATTTCTGAACCTGCATCAACGGTCCGTTATGACAATGAAAACAATCAGCCCCATTCAAGCTTTTGAACAGATCATATCCTGCCCATTCATCCGGTGTAACACTATTCTTGATCACCACTTCGTGCGTGGTAAGCGGCATTCCATTTTCGAATTTGTACATTACATCAAACTTCGAATTCGATGAAATCAGTGTGCGTAGGAACTGTGCGATTGCTTTTGCTACATGCGTCGAATCGAAATCGGTAGTACCAAAGGCCTGAAAGAATCGATTTCGATAATTGATATTACCTTTCAACTTTGCAACAGCATCCGTCCAGGATTGATGCATCTCCACCGGATTGGGTACCGGTTCCAAGATCTGTTGCTCCAAGGTCGCTTTTCTGCCATCCCAGAAAAAGAACTGTTGCCAACCCATGTTTATTAGCGCCATGGAATTTCGCGTACCCTGGGTATTGTTTACTCCAAAAGAGAACTGATTTGGATCCGAGAAACTCGCTTCAGGAGCATGACAAGATGCGCAAGAAATACTGTTATCGAGCGACAATTTTTTCTCGTAAAACAAGATCCTTCCCAGGGTTACCCCTTCCATTGTCATGGGATTATCCTCCGGGATGATCATGTCCGGAAAGTGGTCAGGAATCTTCAAATCGTAAGGAGTAGGCTCATGAATTACCTTGTCTTTGTTACAGCGCACGAAAATCAAGAGCCCAAAAAGTGATATTACCATTAACCGCATCATTCGGCACTCAAGGCTTGAACAAAATTTGATCGGAATTTCTCCGTAAGGGCTTCTACTCCACTCCCACTATGAGTCATGTATTCTGAACGAATATCAATCGGTGTCACGGCATTTTCAAAAATGGCATCGACTTGCAAACGCAATTGTGCTCGATGCAATTTGTTTGTGATCATTTGCCAATTAACCGTCGGGAAAGAGACATTGCTTAAATAGTTATCTGTTCCAATATGGTAGACTAAATAATGGTTAAAGACATCATTCCCATCCGGAATGGTATCTGCTTTTGCCTCAAACTTGATGAAAATATATCCCGGATTCCACCCCCAATGCATGTCGCCGGCATTAGCAATGTTCAAAGGACTTGAATTGGAAAAAGCGGATGGATCGTCATGATTTACAGAAGTATCAACACCTAATATTCCGGACAAACTGGAGAAATGCAGATAAGATCCCGGAGTTTTAAAAACTTGCATCCCGCGATCTCGATAATCAAAAAGCGCTGCCTGGATCACTTGTTTACCGTTATTCTGAAGGCCATAGAAGTAACATTTGATATCCGTAACCTGCAACTTGTATCCTGAACTCAAAGTAATGGTTGAGTCCAACTCAAGAGTGTCAGATTGAAACATGGGTAACAAACGTATTTCAAGCTGTGCCGGCTCCTCAACAGGTTCTTCCTCCTTATCCTTTTTACAGGCAAGTAGGATTAACGAAGCTACAGCGGCGTACAGAAATATTGGGCTAAAGCGCATATATCAAATTTACGGAATGATGACTTAAAAAAAAAGTTTTTCTGCGAGTTTCGATTTTCGTTAATTTCGAAATCTAGCTATTTCATTTCGTATGCAACAAACAAAACCACTTTTAGTGCTTAACGCTTCGGCAGGAAGTGGAAAAACCTTTAACCTGGTCCGCAATTATCTGAGATTGCTTTTGACAAACGAAGAAAACCGCGCCGAAATGAGTCAGATCATCGCGATGACCTTTACAAACAAGGCCGCGATCGAGATGAAAAGCAGGATCGTTGCCGATCTGAATAAAATTATCCGAAAGGATCCGGCGCATACCAAATTCAGAACTGAACTAGCTGAATACATTGGGGTTTCTGAGGAAGACTTAGGGAAGAATGCGCGCTTGGCCCTCAAAAAAATGCTCCATCAATATGAGGATTTTCATGTGCTTACGATTGATAAGTTCAATTTACGCCTGATCCGTTCTTTCAGTCGCGACCTGAATTTACCAGAGCAATTCGATATTGCCCTTGATGAGGACGAGATTCTCGAAAAAGCAGTTGACGAACTCTTGAATCGGATCGATGCCAAAGAAAAGAACAACATCTACGAACTCTGTTTGCGTTATGTTCAATCAAATTTTGATGAAGAAAATCGCTGGAACATCAAAAATGCTTTGTTAGAAAGTTCAAAGATCTTGAAGAATGAAAAATACTTTGATGCAATCAAGCGTCTTCAAGCATTCGAATTTGATGAGACGACAAGAGACCATTTAAACATCAGTCTTGATGTCATTCTAGACGAAGGGAAACAACTCCAAAGTCAATTCAAAAGAGATCTGGAAGCAGATGATCCCGAATTCGAAAAGGTATATTATAAACAAGGCACAATTAATCGTTGGTTGAGATTCGCCAATGAACGATTGGATGCTAAACTATTCATTGAACTGTCTAAGTCCATTGGAACATTTGACAATACGTTAATAAGGACAAATAAGAATACGGATATTGGCCGCATGCTAGATTCTGGTTTGAGATTTTCTAACTTTCTTGCAGAAAGAAGTCCTGAGGTATTGGAACTTCATCTTAAGATCAATTATTTCTACCTCCTCGCAATCCTGAAGGAACTAGCTGTTTCCATGGACGAGATCCGCACGAAAGAAGCGACTATTCGCATTTCGGAGTTCAATAAATTGATCTCCGACCTGGTGAAAGACGAGGATGCTCCGTTCATTTACGAACGCTTAGGAAATCGATTCTCCCATTTCTTCCTGGATGAATTTCAAGATACATCCCGCTTACAATGGCTGAATTTAGTTCCGCTTGTTCATGAATCGTTGGGACGCAACAACTTTAATTTCATAGTTGGCGACCCGAAGCAGAGTATTTACCGCTTCAAGAATGGTGTCGCCGAACAATTTGTGAGTCTCCCTGGGATCTACAATCCGGAGAATAATAACAACCTGGAGGAAAAATCGAGTTACTTCCGAAAAATGGGGCAAATGGAAGGATTATCCGATAATTGGCGATCTGCCAAGGAGATAGTTCAGTTCAACAACCGACTCTTTGAAGACATGCGCTCAAACCTGAAAGAAAACACCCGAGAATTTTATGCGCAAGTATCACAAAATCCACGCGGCAAAGATGGTGGATTAATTACGGTAAAATTTGATCTGATTGAGGACAAAACGACCGATCAATACCTGAAAGAAATGGAGCTTTGGGTGGCAGATTGCATCGCAGACGGATACAAACCCACGGATATCTGCATTTTGGGAAGAACAAAGAAAGACTGCAATGCCTATGCGAATCACTTGAAATCCTTAGGTTATTCAGTTGTTTCATCTGACTCCCTGTTGGTTGGTTCAGATCTGCATGTTCAATTGATCTATCGCTTTTTAAAATGGCGTCAACAGTCCCAGCAAGATCAATTAGGTATGCTTTTCGCGGAAAATTATTTCCAACTATTCGAACCGGAAAGGGCCTATGATCTTTACGAACAGTGTTTAGGCAAAAAAAACAACAAGACCGTTTTAGATAAAAAGCAATTCTTGCAACTGAGCGGACTCCCTGAAGAACTGATCTATGGTAACTTCCCAACCATTTTTGCACTGATCAAATACTTTTTGAGAATAACGCAAATCAATGAGTTATCGAATGCCTATGTGCATCAACTACTTGATTTGGCATATGATTTCGATCTCAAGCAGGGGCCAGACCTACAGAATTTCTTGTCGGCACTGGATCGACAAGGGTTAGAGTCGAATGTGGCTCTTCCGGATAATGAGCACGCCATTCAGATCATGACAGCACATAAATCGAAAGGTCTGGAATTTCCGGTAGTGATCATTCCACGCTGCGAGTTTGAATCGAATTCCAATAAAAAAAGCAATGTCTTGTTGGAATTAAATAACGGAATGATCCAGACAAACCTTAAAAAAGACCATGGCATCATTCCAGAGATCGAACAACTTTTAACCGTCGAAAATTCAGCCAAATACACCGATGCTTTGAATTTGATGTATGTTGCATTTACACGGCCAATTGACAGGTTATACGTATACAGTCAATATAAAGTATCAAAAAATGACACAGAATCTGAAAGTCTGAACAAACACTTAATAAAAAGCCTAAGCACGATTTTCCCTGAATGTAAAACAGAAACCGGTATTAATTGCATCTTGGGCTCAAAGCCGAAAATCACATTGGCACATGAGCTGCCTGCACTTTCTTTCAAACCTACAACGCTGGGCGAAACGCTTTGGTTTCCGGATATTTCGTTGCAATCAACAGACGAGGAAGAAAGTTCCCGCATTAGCAAGCAACAACGTTTGGGGAACGAATTCCACTACTTGATGGAACATGCATCCAACCAGGAAGAAGCAGAAAAATGGTGTGCTATCGGAATTCGGAAAGGAGCGATCGAAAGTGTACATGTAAGGGAACTGCTTGAATTGACCGGAAAGGCCTTTCAGGATCAAGCCCTCCTGGAAGTTTTGAATTTCGGGGATCAACTGGATGAACGTACGATCATGATCAGTGAAAATGAACGCTTGCGTCCGGATAAACTGATCGTAAGCAATCAATCGGTTCGCGTCCTAGACTTCAAAACAGGAGAAGCCTCCCCAAAACACGAAAAGCAAGTATTGATGTATTGTAATTACTTACAGGAAATTGGATACACCCGTGTAGAAGGATATTTGTATTATGCCGGTGGTATAGGCTTGAAACAGATCAAATAGGATCAATCTATCTTGTCCAGAAAAAGAACGCCTATATCCGTTCTAAGAACCAACGAGTTTTTATCCTTGTCTTCGATCTTATAGATCTTTGCCGGAGTACTCGCTGCATCGAAGGTGATTTCTACCTCGCTAGCCTTTTTATTGACCTTGTACCATCCATCCGTGGTATCGCTATCATAAAAACGAAGAGGGAGTTCGTTGAAATCATCAACGTCTCCCCCTTGAAACTCAATTATTGAAGAAAAATAAGCATAAGAACCATCATTCTGTAACAGCTTGGTGTACTGCCATTTTCCCTCCATGATATTTACCACCCGTTGTTCGCGTTTACACGAAACGAACACCATCAAAAGGAACAAAACAGCAACACTGTAACGCATCAGATCGTCATGATATCTTTTTCTTTGGCATCCACCAAATCGTCTACTTTCTTTATAAATGCATCGGTGATCTTCTGGATCTCACCTTCAGCATCTTTGGCCATATCTTCAGAAAGGCCATCATTTTTCAATGATTTCACCATGTCCAGTGCATCTTTTCGGTGGTTGCGTACACCCACTTTCGCGTGTTCACCTTCCGCTTTCGCTTTTTTTACCAAATCTTTACGACGCTCTTCCGTCAAAGCCGGTATCTGAATGATCAAAACCTCACCATTATTCTGTGGGTTAAGACCTAAATTGGCATTCATGATCCCTTTAGCGATCTCATTCAACATGTTTTTCTCCCAAGCCTGAACAGTAAGCGTTCGTGCATCCATCGTAGTAACGTTTGCTACTTGTTGCAATGGCGTTGGAGAACCATAATAATCAACCATTACACCTTGCAACATGGATGGCGTGGCTTTTCCTGCGCGCACTTTCAACAATTCGCTTTCTAAATGCGACAAGGATTTTGCGTTTGACGATTTGAAATCGTCGTAAATCATTTGAATTTCTTCTGTCATAATTTATTGCTAACTGGTTGCATTAATTTCTAACGATCGTACCAACCTGGTCACCTGCAAGCAAGCGCTTCAAGTTCCCTGCTGTGTCCATATCAAATACAATGATCGGCAAGTTATTTTCTTTACACAAGGTAAATGCCGTCATATCCATCACTTTCAAACCACGGCCATAAGCTTCGTCAAAAGAGATCACATCAAACTTAGTAGCTGTTGGATCTTTCTCCGGATCTGCCGTATAGATTCCATCCACACGCGTACCTTTCAGGATCACATCTGCATTGATCTCGATTGCGCGCAAAGAAGCAGCAGAATCGGTTGTAAAGAATGGATTTCCTGTTCCTGCACCAAAGATCACCACGCGACCTTTCTCTAAATGTCTAACAGCTCTTCTACGCACGTATGGCTCAGAAATTTCTTTCATTTCGATAGCGGATTGCAAACGCGTTTGAAGTCCTACAGATTCCAAAGCTGCTTGCAAAGCCATGGAGTTGATCATTGTTGCCAACATCCCCATGTAATCACCGTGCGTACGGTCCATACCGCCTTCTTCAGCCTGAACACCGCGGAAAATATTTCCACCACCGATAACGATAGCGATCTCCACACCCATATCGTGAATTTCTTTGATCTGACGGGCGTAAACGCTCAAACGATCGTTATCAATTCCAAATTGTTTATCACCCATGAGTGATTCACCACTTAATTTTAATAGGATGCGACGGTATTTCATAAGACTAAAGATTGCGCAAATATAGGAGGAATGATTGAATATTATTTCTACTGATGAAAGAATCTGGACGTAATCTTCAAAAACAAAAAGCCCTGAGGTGATCCTCAGGGCTTTCAAATGATATCAATTGTTTGATTAGCTCAAAGACAAACGCTTGAACTCAGTAACAGTCAAACCATTATCTGTAGAGTTCAAGAATTGCTCAACCGTCAATTTGTTATCGCGGATGAACTCTTGGCTCAACAATGTATTTTCTTTGAAGAATTTAGCCAAACGCCCTTGAGCGATCTTCTCAGCCATATCAGCTGGTTTTCCCTCTTGGATAGCCAATTCTTTACCAACTTCGATCTCACGCTCAATTGTACGTGCATCTACTCCGTCTTTGTTCAAAGCGATTGGATTCATTGCAGCAACTTGCATTGCAACCTGACGACCAGCTTCAGCAACAACCTCACCTCCTTTGTTCAAAGCAACCAAAGTAGCCAATTGGTTTCCTGGGTGGTTGTAAGCTACAACAGCTTCACCACGCAATACTGCGTAACCAGAAAGATCCAATTTCTCACCGATAACACCAACTTGCTCAGTAATTTTCTCCTCAACAGTCAATTTATCATCGTACTTCAACGCTTTCAACTCTTCAGCAGTTGCTGGCAAGTTAGCCAAAGCGATATCTACCAATGATTGAACAAAGTTGCGGTAGTTATCATTTTTAGCAACGAAGTCAGTTTCACAGTTCAATGTCAAAACAACACCCACTTTTCCATCAGGAGTTGTTTGAGCAAAGATTACTCCTTCACGTGCATCATTCTCTCCACGTTTAGCAGCGATCTTCTGACCTTTTTTACGCAAGATATCCACAGCAGCTTCGAAATCGCCGTTTGCTTCAACCAATGCGTTTTTACAGTCCATCATACCAGCACCAGTTTGCTGGCGCAATTTGTTTACATCTGCAGCTGTAATTGCCATTTTCTTATAAATTTTTAGATTCTGAGACTTAAGACCAAAGACGAAAGACCAATTAGTCCTCCGTCTTTTGTCTGTTGTCTTATAATCCTGTTAGAATTAATCGTTTGTTTCTTCAGCTTTTGCTACTTCTTCTGTAGCTTCTTCTTTGTCTTTACCAGCACCGCTGTTTTTGCGCTCTTCCAAACCTTCTTTGATCGCTCCACAGATAGCATCCAAGATGATCGCAATTGATTTTGTTGCGTCGTCGTTAGCTGGGATAGGGAAATCAACCAAACGTGGATCAGAATTCGTATCAACCATTGCGAAAGTAGGGATGTTCAAACGTTTTGCTTCGTTCAACGCGATGTGCTCTTTCAAGATATCTACCAAGAAAATAGCAGCTGGTTGACGAGTCATATCAGCGATTGAACCGAAGTTTTTCTCCAATTTCTCACGTTGACGAGTCTTGAACAAACGCTCACGCTTATTCAATGTTTCCCAAGTACCATCCGTTTTCATTTTGTCGATAGACGCCATTTTACGGATAGACTTACGAGTAGTTTGGAAGTTTGTCAACATACCACCTGACCAACGCTCAGTTACGAATGGCATGTTTACAGTTGCAACTTTCTCAGCGATAATTTCCTTTGCTTGTTTCTTAGTTGCTACGAAAAGAACTTTTTTACCCGACTTAGCAATTTGCTTCATTGCCGCACAAGCTTGATCAAGATGTGCAATTGTCTTATTAAGGTCGATAATGTGGATACCTTTTTTCTCGTCAAAGATATACGGCGCCATTGCCGGGTTCCATTTTCTTTTCAAGTGTCCGAAATGAACACCTGCTTCTAACAAACTATCAAAATTTACTTTAGACATTTTTTTCTTTTTTTAATTGTTCACTTTCCTCTAGTAATTCAGTATTAAAGGGTCGAAATTCGATTGGTACTTTAACACTTGGATACTAAACAACCATCTGGGAAAACCCAAATAAATTCCAAATTAACGTTTAGAGAACTGGAATTTCTTACGTGCTTTCGGTTGACCCGGCTTTTTACGCTCAACCATACGTGGGTCACGTGTCATCAAACCTTCAGCTTTCAACAATGGTTTGAAATCAGCAGAAACTTCTACCAATGCACGAGAGATTCCCAAACGAACAGCTTCCGCTTGACCGTTAACTCCTCCACCAGCAACATTTACTTTTACATCGTATTGACCCAACGTATCAGTCAAACTGAATGGTTGTTCAACTTTGCCTTGCAAAATTGCTACCGGGAAGAACTCCTTGTAATCACGTTTATTAATCGTCAGTTTACCTGTACCTTTTGTCAAGTATACACGAGCAACTGAAGTTTTTCTTCTTCCTAATGCGTTTACTACTTCCATATCCTTATTTGATTGAGTCAAGATTAATTACTTCAGGTTTTTGCGCGTCATGATTGTGCTCAGTACCAGCATACACTTTGATGTTTGTGTAGATAGCACGACCCAATTTGTTTTTCGGCAACATACCTTTAATCGCTTTCTCAATTACACGAGCAGGGTTACGCTCCAACAACTCTTGAGCTGTCAATGAACGTTGTCCTCCTGGATATCCAGTGTAACGAACGTATTCTTTATCTACTAGTTTAGTTCCTGAGAACGAAACTTTCGCTGCATTGATAACGATTACGTTATCGCCACAGTCTGCGTGAGGAGTAAAGTTAGTCTTGTGTTTTCCACGTGCCAACTTCGCTACCTTACTTGCCAAGCGACCAACAGTTTGGCCCTCAGCGTCTACCAACAACCACTTTTTATTTGCGGTTTCCTTGTTGCCAGACACAGTTTTGTAACTTAAAGTATCCACTACTTTTCAATTTTTAAATAAGACAATATTCCCAATTTGGGGGTGCAAAGATAGAAACTCTATTTTTTATTAACAAGCGATTTTTAAAGAAATCACATGGAACCGGCGCTCCAACGCTCAATCGCCTGAATTAGAATGGTGCAAAATTAAAACTCTAAGGTTAACTGAACCTCCTCTTTTTGTTCTTCATCCCCATCCAATTTGCTCAACGACACTCCAAGTAAGCGAACAGGCTCGTCGATGGGCTCTTGCAACAACAAAGACTCAGCGATTGGAAAGATCTCAGTATACGTCCCCAAAGCGTTCGAAACTGTTCTACTTCTGGTCTGCTGGGTAAAATCAGCAAACTTGATCTTAACTGTAACTGTTTTTCCTTTTGTTTCCGTTTTCTGCAATCGCTTTTCCAGCTCCTCACACTGCTTTTCCAGCGCTTCCAATAGTTGGCGGACAGAAATCAGATCTCGCGAGAAAGTATTCTCTGCAGCCACACTTTTGCGCAAACGATCCGGAATTACCGGACTGGATTGAATTCCGCGGACGATATCATAAAAATGCTGTCCTTGTTTTCCGTAATTATTCGTCAAAAAATGCAAGTGGTCGATTGCGCAGGTCCTTACCGGTAAAAATCCCTTGCTTTCGGAATTTCTCGGCAGTCACCTTACCGACTCCAAAGAACTTTTCAATGGGCAATTTATCCAGAAACTCCTGCACATCCAAAGGCGGAACCGTCAATTGTCCGTTAGGCTTATTCACATCACATGCGATCTTTGCCGTAAACTTATTAATGGAGATTCCAGCCGAAGCCGTAAGTCCCAATTCCTCCCAAATGCGTTTCCGAATCTCAAATGCCAACATACTGGCGGATCGAATACCTTTCTTATTGTGCGTCACATCCAAAAAGGCCTCATCCAATGCGAGTGGCTCCACCAAGTCAGTATAATCATAAAAGATAGCACGAATTTGCTGCGAAATTTCGGAATACCGTTGGAACCTTGGCCGCACAAAGATCAATCCCGGACACTTCCTGGCAGCCAACACTCCGGACATCGCCGAACGGACCCCGAACTGCCTAGCTTCATAACTGGCAGCCGAGACAACACCACGGTCTTCATTTCCACCAACTGCTACGGGCTTGCCTCGCAATTCTGGATTATCTAGCTGTTCTACCGAAGCATAAAAAGCATCCATATCAATATGTATGATCTTCCGCAATTCCATAATTCAAATTTAACCAGAGTATTCCAGTTGCCGGGAAGTTTCCGTAAATTGGTGCTATGAAAAAATTATTGGCATTCCTTACTGCTCTTCAAATTATCAGTGCCGCGCATGGGCAAGAACTTCAGCTCGATCAAGCCCGTCGATTGATCCAACTTCCATTAAAATGTTTGAATCAGGAATATCCGAATAAGATCGCTATCGTTTTCAATCAATCTGAACAAGTAAAGGAACCACACGAACTCCACCCTACATTTTACGGGTGCTTTGACTGGCATTCTTCCGTTCATGGTCACTGGCTGATTGTACATTTAATCAAACAATTTCCCCAGCTTGACAGCAATTCCAACATATCAAAAAGACTGTTGGAGCAATTCAATCCTGAGAAGATCCGGCAAGAACTTTCTATTTTCAGTACAAAACACAACGGATCTTTTGAACGCACATATGGCTGGGCTTGGATGCTTCAATTGCAAATAGAATTAGACTCTTGGGACTCTCCAACCGGCAAGCAATGCGCCAATGCCTTACGACCGCTTACGGAGTACATCGTCAAGTCCTACAAAGATTACCTTCCTAAACTGGTTTACCCGATCCGATCCGGCGAACACACCAACACTGCCTTTGGCTTAACATTCGCGCATGATTATGCAATACATACAAAGGACACCAGCTTTTTGAAATTGATAAAACAAAGATCAACAGACTTTTACTTCAAGGATGCAAACTCCCCCATTCAATTTGAACCTAGTGGCTATGATTTTTTGTCCGGCACACTGGAAGAGATCGACCTCATGCAACGCGTATTGGACCGATCCACTTTTCAGAAATGGCTCAAGCAGTTCCTTCCGATAATAACTTCCAAGAAATTTCAACTAATACCTGGAAAAGTACTCGACAGGACAGATGGAAAACTAGTCCATTTGGACGGATTGAACTTTAGTCGCGCATGGTGCTTGTATCGATTAGCAGCACACCTAAATTCAAAACATTTGTATGAATTGGCGAATGCGCATCTCAATCATTCATTGCCTAACATTGTGGATGGTGACTACATGGGCGAACATTGGTTGGCTAGTTTTGCTGCTTTTGCATTATCTCAAAAAAAACAGGTTGATGCAACGCTTCATTAATTTATTTCGTTAAATTAGTGAACTACATCATGTAACATGAGACTACTACTACTTTCATTCTTCGGAATGACCCTATCTGTATCGTTTGCACAGTTGGTCACTTCGAATGGAGCCATCTTGCAAATTCAATCTGGCGCAATTGTTCAGGTAAATGGTGGCGTTGAATTAAAAAACAACTCAGCTTGTGTCAATAATGGCACTTGGATCATTACCAAGAATTCCACATTTACAATACCCGGCAATTTTCATCTATTATCCAATTCCACAGTTTCAGGAAATGGTCGCTATGAGCTCGAACAAGATTGGTTGAACAATGCCACTTTCACTGCTGGAACATCTACGGTAGAATTCTATGGAAATACTCAACAATTCATTGGCTCTACAACAGGAACGACCACAACATTCAACAATCTGGAATTAACAGGAACCGGAATCGGGACTAATCGCAAAAAAACGCTTCAAGGAGCCAATGCGGGATGCGGCACAACGGGGAATTTAATTATCAATGACCGTGAATTAGAAACTGAAACCTTTACTTTTTTCGTAAACAACACTGCATTAACAGCTGTTACGAATACAACAACTCCGGGGAGTGAAGGATTCGTGAGCAGTACTGCTCCTGGTACATTTACCAGAAACACCAATGCAATTGGTAGTTATTTGTTCCCAACCGGGTCAAGCACCGGAACATTGAGATATAGACCAATAATCTTGGCGCCAACTCAGAACTCGGCAAATACATTCTCAACACGCCTCAATAATTTCGATGCCTCCACAGACGGACATGACAGAAACACCAATGACAATTCATTCTGTAATGCAAATCCTTTGTATTATCATTCCATAGAACGCACAACAGGTGCTTCTCCGGCAGATATAACACTTCATTATATTTCAGCTACTGATGGAGCGTGGACAGGAATTGCTCAATGGCAACTTGGCAATACACAATGGAACGATGTGGCAAATGCTACAGGCGGAACATCAGGGATCTTCAACACACAAGTTAGAAATGCATGGTTGTTTACAAACCCGGGTGATCCGTATATTTTAACCAATGTACGTCCGGATGTGCCGGTTCTGAATTGTCCTGAAGTGTGTGAAAATAGCACAGGGAACATTTTTACGGCAACCGGTACAGGCGCCACTTACAACTGGTCATTTCCTGCAAACGGAACAATAACCGGAGGACAAGGAACTGACCAAACTACTGTTGATTGGACAACAGGGACAGGGACTGTGAGCGTGGTGGCTGTTGATGCTTCTGGTTGTCAAAGTGACCCTGCAGTATGCACTCCAACCGTGAATTCACTTCCAAATGTTCAGTTTACCTATGCAAATGCAGGAACAAGTGCTGAGTTCACAGATCAAACATCAAATGCGATAGACTGGGATTGGTCTTTTGGAGATGGTAATAATGCTCAAATTGAAAATCCAACGCATGAATATCCTGCCCTAGGTGAATATTCGGTAACATTAACTGTAACTGACAACAACGGTTGTGTCAATAGCGCCACACAATTAATCGAATTGCTTGACCAAATCGTCATACCAAATATCATTACTCCAAATGGTGACGGGATCAACGATCTCTTTGAAATCACTACTGGAGGGATCACGGATTTCAATTTGATCATTCAAAACAGATGGGGAGAAGTTGTTTATACTACAACAGACCCATTAAAACATTGGGACGGAAAATCAGATGGAACCATGGTGTCCGAAGGAGTTTATTTCTACCAATTAACACTCACAAATATTAAAGAGACATTGAAATTCCACGGTTTCGTTACCGTGTCACATTAATCAGAAAACTACAGTTATGAATAAATTCTTTAAATCACTCTTGTTCATTGCCTTGGGCACAAATTCAATGTTGTTTGCGCAAAATAACGTTGGTATTGGCACAACAACGCCCAATCCAAATGCCATCTTAGAAATGCAATCAACGAATCAAGGCGTCTTGGTTCCACGTATGACAACTGCTCAGCGGTTAGCAATTGCCGGACCTTCGGAAGGACTCTTAGTTTTTGATATCGATTTTGATTGTTTCTTCTTCTATGAAGCTACTTCTGCCACTTGGTCGAATCTATGCAACGCTGGACCAGCTGGTCCTACAGGAGCTACCGGGCCAGCGGGACCAGTAGGACCGACAGGTGCAACAGGACCGGCAGGAGCAACAGGTCCAGCAGGTGCAGCCGGTATTGACGGAATAGATTGTTGGGATTTGAACGCAAACGGAGTTAATGATCCAGCTGAAGATATCAATAGTGATGGTTTTTATAATGGTTTGGATTGTACCGGACCAGCTGGAGCCGTTGGAGCTACAGGTCCAGCAGGACCAGCTGGAGCTGCAGGCGCAACAGGACCTGCAGGGGCAGCGGGAGCAACCGGCCCTCAAGGACCTTCAGGGGTTATCAACCGCTATCATGTTTATGGAACTGCTGGACGATTGGCAGTTACTTCTACAACTCATACAGTTCAACCAGGACTTACACAGACTTTTACACTAACGGCTCCTGCAACAGTAATTGTTTGGGCAACAATTGGTGCAAGAACAACATCTTCAACAAGTGGACAATATGCCAACGTTGATATGGTAATTTACCTGAACGGTGCATTTCTTCCAACAGGAGGATGGAATCGATTTGCCGTTGTAAACCCTTCATTGGCTAATTCATTTAACACCTGTGCAATCAACACAACCCTAACACTTCCTGCAGGAACGCATACCATTGATCTAAGAACTGCTCGTACTGCAGGTAACTCCTCTGTTGACATCGGAGGTAATGCAAGTACAGACGTGAACCCGGGTGAAATAACTATCTTAATACTTAACTGATTGTCATGAAGTCGACTACACTCATCACTTTATTCTTGCTCCTAGCAAACATTAATTTTGCACAGACAACAAGCATGAAAAAAAACAACTCGGTTGAACCTAAAGAAGTGAAGGAAGTACCCGTTGTTGATACCGTGCAGGTAAATGTCTCAACAAGTAAATTGGAGGAACCCGTTAAAACGCCTCCTGTTCAAGAAGATCCCAACAAAACAAATCCGCAACAAGCTATAGAAGTCATCCATACTTCTAGAAAGAGACCATAAAAAAAGGGGGAAACAACTCCCCCTTTTGTATTTCTGTTTATAGATTTTATTTCGCCTTGAATGAATTGATCGCGTTGATCGTAAAATCAGACAATACCAATCGTCCGCTGATCCCAGCTCGAGTTGCAAGTAATTCATCCCAATTCTCAGTACCCTGCCAGAATATACCTTTCAATTCTGCCATTGCCTCAGGACTCGATTTTGCCAACACTGTTGAAATACGCTTGATCTCTTCATCCATATCTTCTTCCGAATCGAACAAACCAGCATACAAGCCTCTTTCATAAGCCCATTGCGCTGATCTCCATTGTGTGGCATCAATGGCTAATTGGGACATAGCAGACAATCCAATTTTTCGTTCAACAGCAGGCCCAACCACGAAAGGACCAATACCTACAGCTAATTCAGACAATTTTACGTCGGCATTCTTTGTTGCATAACAATAATCAACCGCAGACGCAATTCCAACCCCTCCACCAACAGCTTTTCCATGTACACGTCCAATGATCAACTTCGGACATTTTCTACAAGCATTGATCACCTGAGCAAATCCTGAAAAGAAAACTTGCCCTGTCTCCAGATCTTTAATCGAGATCAGTTCATCAAAGCTGGCACCTGCACAAAACGCTTTATTCCCCGAAGAACGAATGACGATTACTTTAACCGACTGATCATTTCCTAATTGTGTAATGGTTTCAGCTAATTTGCGTAAGATTTTACCCGGCAAGGAATTGCTTAATGGATGTCCGAACTCAATTGTTCCGATCCCCAATTCGTCAATTGTAAAATGAACATGGCCTTGATCTATTGCCTCTGACATGACACGTGCTATTATTCGTTATTAAATTTTCTACGTGGACGCATCGTACGCTCTCCACCGGATTGATTGCCCTCTTGTGGTTTACGGTAACCTTCGTTTGATCTAAAATCACCAGAACGTCTATCGTTTTGAAAACGATTTTGACCACCAAACCCTCCAGGCTTCTTAAAGCCTTGTGTTTTCGGTTTTTCTTCTTTTTTTGGTCGATTCGCTTTCGGGGAAGCGATCTTAACATCCAGCTTTCTACCGTTCACCTCGAAGCCGTTCAGCGCTTGAATTGCATTAATCGCCTCTTCAGCGCTTTCCATCTCAACGTATCCGAATCCTTTTGACTTCTTTGTTTTCGCGTCAAACACAACGTGAGCTAAATGAACACTTCCAAAAGCGGAAAAGGTTGCCAACAAATCTTGAGAAGTAATTTCCCAATCAAGATTTGCAATAAAAATATTTGTCATTACTTACCTAAATCGTGGATAATCCACATTATTAAACCAACATTCAGACGATATTTCGCCCCTAACTTATTTCAATGTAAAGCTATCTGTACCGATCATTGCACCGTCACAGAAAATCTTCACTTTGTAATTTCCTTTTACAGGTTCCTCACCATTAAAATCAAAATAGATCGCTACGTCAATCGCTTTGTTTGCGTATTGGATCTCACGTTTGGCAGAGTACACTACTGTTCCGTTGTCTGTAGATGTAGTACCGCCAGAACGCCCTTGCAACGCTTTTCCATCCGGATCAATGATCTGTAAGTAAACCGTTCTTGAACCTGCTGCTGCTACCGCATTGTCACCAATTGTAAAGTTGGATACTGCTTGCACACAGTTGCGTGCTTTAGTAGTAGGCTCGGTTTGATCGTTCAACTTCATACGCAAACCTGTAGAACGGAATCCGTATGTTGTCAATTTAGAGGCTTGTTTCACTTTTTCACCTTTCTCCTCAGCATCAGCTTTGTAGTTATCGCGCTCACTTTTCGTATCTGAAAGTTCTGCGCTTGTTCGGTCTAAGTCAGAAGTAAGCTGCAAGTTTTTGGTATTCAACTCGTCGATCTGCTTCACATAACCGATCATAATCTGACGCAAAGTTTCATTTTCTTTACGCAGTTTAGAGATCAACAATGCATCCACTTTTCCGCGCTTTTTAGCCGATTCCAAATCACCCAATAATCCTTTGATCTTATCTTGCTGCTCTTGCATAGCTGCTTGATCTTCCGGACGACCTTCTTTCATCAACTTGTCGTAATCACTGATCATGTTCTTGAAATCAGTCATCAAATCATCCGTATCTCCCTCTCCTAAGAACGGGGTCATCATCTTGTTCATTTCTTCGAGGTTCGCTTCCAATTCCTTGATCTTATTCTGCGCTTCGTTCAAAGCAGAATTCTTAACGTACCACAAATATGACATCGTTCCCAAAAGAACGATCAACAACACCAACACCGCAGTCATTGCAGGCGTATTATTTCTTCGCGTGTCGATATTCACTTCTGACATAACCCTTTAATTTTAGTGCAAATATAACCAATTGAGTAAATAAACAGTTTTCCACTGATCTGATCGCAAATATGCATTGAATCCTACAGATCAACAAGGTTCATGCGTGTAACTTCCGTTAACAAAACGTAAAATTCCGAGCGGATTGGCATCTTTTAACGCCTCAGGCAGCAGCGAATCTGGGCAATTCTGAAATACTACAGGACGCATGAAGCGCCTTACTGCGGCTCCTCCAACGGCACTTGAAGCAGGCATAGAAGAACTTGGATAAGGCCCGCCATGTTGCTGAGCATATGTCACTTCAACACCTGTAGGGACGCCATTCACAATTAAGCGCCCAACCTTTGCTTGTAGCAAATCCCACCATGCTAAATGCTCATTCGGCTGGCAGAAAACAGAACCTGTTAATTGTCCTTCCAAACTTGACAGTACACACGTCATTTCTAGTTCAGAAGCACATCGAACAATTAACAAATAAGAACCGAAAACTTCATGACTGAAACGTACATCTTTTAAAAAATTGGAACCGGTAATTTCATGTAAGGCAGGAGTAATAAAATTGTTTTGACGAACACCACCCACCCGAATGTCTAATTCTTCGGCATGCTGTTCAACTTGATTTTTATAAGGCTCAAAGATTCCGGAGTGCAGCATGCATTGTTCCGGGTATTGGGACATTATCAAAGACAAATATTGAACAAACTCTTCCAATTTTTGATTTTCCTCCACGATCAACAAACCCGGACTTGTGCAAAATTGACCTGCATTCAATGCAACGGATGCTGCCAATTTCTCAGCGATTTCGGGTCCTTTAGCCTCCAAAGCCATTGCAGTAACAACAACTGGATTCACACTCCCCATTTCTGCATATACAGGAATAGGCTCTTTGCGTGAAGCCGCCAAATCCATCAATGTCCGTCCACCACGAATGCTTCCTGTAAATCCAACCGCCTTCACTTCCGGAGCTAAAACCAAACGTTGTCCCAAATCATGAGCATTAGAAAGTAAATGCGAAAAAACTCCCTCCGGACAATCAAGTGACTGAAGGGTTTCAGAGATAACAGCAGCGCACAAAGAACTAGTTTGCGGGTGCATGGGGTGTGCTTTTACGATAACCGGACAACCGGCAGCAAAGGCACTTGCCACATCCCCTCCAATTGTAGAATACGCAAATGGAAAATTACTAGCTCCAAAAACCACAACAGGACCAATTGCCAAGTTGACGCGGCGCAATTCAGGTTTCGGACTGGGAATTCTATTCGAATCGCCACTTTCAATTACGGCATCCAACACCAATCCCGATAAAATCGCCTCACCATACGAGCGCAGTTGGTAGCAGCTACGTGCCAATTCTTGAGTTGCTCTTTCGCGAGGCAAACCACTTTCTTCCACGAATGAACCCATCAAAACCTCACTGTGAGCTTCTAGGTTTTTGGCCAAGGCATCCAATAGTAATTTTCGCCTTTGCGGAGTCCAATGTCGAAATTTAAACGAAGCCTCTTCTGCAAGTTTCAAAGCTTTTTGAATTTCACCCTCAGTAGCACAATGGAACGGTACAGGAAGTTTATCACCTGTGCGCGGATTAACCCCATAAAAAAATTGGTTACCCTCGCCACTGACGGAGTAACCAATTAGATTCTTGCCTGAAACAGACAACATATTTTTTAGATTACGCTTCCTCGATTTGGAAGGTATAGCTTTCCATGATCTGGTTCGCCAATAATTTTTTACAAGCCTCGTCTACTTTTGACTTTGCTTCATCCATTGAAGCAGCATCCACGAACAAACGAACGTGACGACCTACGCGAACTCCCGTAATTTCCGGTAATCCGATTGTAGGCATACTATTACTAACCGCCTTTCCTTGAGGATCCAACAAGGCCTCTAAAGGCATTACATCGATTTCAGCTTTGAATTTCATACGTTCGATTTTTTTCGAAGAATGTGATGAATAAATGACATTAACAGGTACAAAAGTACAATAATTGCAATGGACCACGTCCAGGTAAACGCAATAAGTAATCCACAACTTATTAAAAAGATGTAGCGAGTTTCATTCCCCCTCCATTTGAAGTCCTTGAATTTCAATGCGAAAAGCGGCAATTCAGAAACCAATAACAACGACATGATCGAAATTACCGGAATTAATACAACTGGCTGAATCATCCACATGATCAGGTCGTGTTCCCATCCCGTTGCATCACCGTACTGATTCAAAAGCAGAGGAAAGGCCATGAAAAATATCGTGTTGGCCGGAGTGGGCAAGCCAATGAAAGACTCGGATTGGCGGGTGTCAATATTGAATTTTGCTAAGCGGAACAAGGAAAAAAACGGGATTAAAAGTCCAACGAATGGAAGCAAATTTAAACCATGCCCCGATAATAGATGATTTCTCCATATTTCGAAATACGCAAACTGTAACGACATCATATCAGGCTTGTCCGAAATACGCCAGTGAACCAACAAATAATCTCCATTTGGAGGAAAAACACTTTCCAAGGGAACACTTGGTACCAACATAACCAACATAACCACACCTGGAGCCAACCCGAAAGAAATCATGTCCGCTAGAGAATCCAGCTGCTTACCCAACTCCCCTTGTTGATTCAATAGTCGCGCTAAAAATCCATCAAAAAAATCAAGCACTGCAGCAATAAACACGCAAAATGGCGCCCATTCCAACCTGCCGTTCAAGGCAAAAAAAATGGCCATGGTTCCACAAAGCATATTCGCTGCGGTAAACAAATTGGGGATATTGAACATTTGCATGCGATTAATGAAAATTTTATTGAATGTAATACATTCGAATGGTGTAAATTTACGTTTGTATTTTCAGCACATAAGAAGTTGGATACAATTTTTTAAAAAAAATACAGTTTAACTACTTCGTTAAACACGTTTAAGTTATGAGATTTACACTAGCCGTTATTACCTGTTTTGCGTTGAGCCCCCTTGTATTTGGACAAGATGGAGGCAGTCTGGCACCCAAATATTCCAATGAGTTCTTAGCCATTGGAGTTGGAGCAGATGCCTTGGGCACGTCGAATGCCGTGGTAGCTAGTACACGCGGTGTAAACAGCGGCTACTGGAATCCAGCAGGATTGACCGGCACCAATAAATGGTTAGATGTTGGTTTGATGCACTCGGAATACTTTGCAGGGATCGCAAAATATGATTATTTAGGTCTGGCTCACGCTGTAGATGAGAAAAGCACGGTAGGATTCTCTATGATCCGTTTTGCCGTGGATGACATTCCCAACACTACTCAACTTATCGATAACGAAGGGAATATCGACTACGACCGAATCACAACCTTTACAGCAGCTGATTACGCCTTTTTGTTTTCTTATGCCCGAAAATTAAACGTCGAAGGACTGAGCGTTGGGGGAAATGTAAAAATCATTCACCGAAAAGTAGGTGATTTTGCAAAATCTTGGGGATTTGGAATTGATGCGGGCGCTACTTACGAGAAAGGTGACCGTTGGAAATTTGGGGCAGTCGTTCGCGATGTGACCTCAACTTTCAACGCATGGATCTTTACATTAGACCAAACAACCAAGGAGGTCTTCACCTTAACCGGTAACGAGATCCCTGAAAATGGATTGGAACTTACCTTGCCTCGCGTAATTTTGGGAGCATACCATAAAGTTCCCTTTGGAAAAAAAGGCTTTTACGGCGCTGGAGAATTAGACCTTGACCTTACAACCGATGGCCGAAGAAACACATTGCTTCAAACTGGCTTTATGAGTGGAGATCCACACTTAGGACTGGCTTTTGGTTACAAAGAACTAGTTACTTTACGTGGTGGAATCTCCAACATGCAGTATATCAAAAACTTTGATGACTCGAGAAAAATGACCATCCAACCAAATATCGGAATCGGATTACACATCAGAAACGTATATCTGGACTATGCATTTACCGACATTGGTGATCAGTCAACGGCATTGTATTCTCACGTTATTTCCTTGCGATTATTACTGAACAAACCGGCAAATGCCGTCACCAAAGAGTAAGTTATGAAGAATCTTTGTGTATTGCTACTTTTCTTACCTTTTATTGGGCTGTCTCAGCCATTCGGTAACGAATGGATCGATCATAGTCAGCAATACTATACATTCAAGATCGTACAAGAAGGGCTTTACCGCATCGATCAGGCCGCTTTAGTAGCTGCCGGAGTACCTACTGGAAGTTTTTCTTCTTCTGAAATCCAACTTTTTGGTCGTGAAAAAGAATTACCGATTCATATCTCTGATGGCGGTGACAATAGTTTTGACGCAGGTGACTACATCATTTTTTATGCCCAGGCAAACGACGGATGGATCGATTCTGCGATCGTTCCTGATCCATCGAAACTTGCCAATCCCGCCTACAACCTTATCAACGATACTATCCATTACTATTTTACCTGGAAATCCGGCGGAACTGGAAAACGCTTTAGTTTGAACAATGACACTGATTTCCCATCGTACACTCCTGTTTCTTTCGTCATGAGACATGAGCGTTCCCGATTCACCCAAACCTATGTTGAGGGAGAAAAATTATTGTTAGCCTCCGGTTCGATATACGCTGAAGGAGAAGGATTTGGATATGTCGAATTTGCCGCAGCCAGTGGTGGTTCCTGGGCCGTTCCTGTACCAAGTTACAACAAATATGTTGGAACAGATTGCCCTGCTCCAAGTTTTGAAGTTCGGGTTACAACCAATTCGAATGCAACTCCTCCCGCACCCAATGTAGCCAATCACCACATGCGTTTAAGTTTAAATAATAACTTATTGGTGGATAGTGCGTGGTACGGATACCGGCAGATAAAAATGAATTGGAATTTGCCTCATAGCAATGTTGTTAATGGTTTGAGCTATATCAATTACGACATCGTTGGTGATTTGAACATTGCGATTGATCGCCAAGTCCTCACCTACTATTCATTACGCTATGGTAGATTGCCTCATGCGAACGGTTTAAACAACGATCACTTCTATGTTCTTAACAACACAAGTGAAACGAAAAACAGAGTTGATCTAGCGGCGTTTTCTGGTGGCAACCCGATTGTTCTGTCTTATGGATCAAGTGATTTGATCACTTTCCCAACAGCGAATGCTGGTAATTGGCAATTCATTTTGCCAAATACGGCATCAGGAACAGAAACTTTTGTCCGTGTAGTAGATCTCAATAGCGCAATTAGCGTATCCGGGATACAAGCAATTAATGGTACCGGACTATTCACAGACTATTCAGCACAACTAGTGGACTCAGCACTTTTAATGGTTTATCACGCCTCTCAACTGAATAGCGCGAACGATTATAAAACTTATCGGTCATCAATTGCTGGTGGCGGCTACAATGTTGTAACAGCTGATATTTCAGAACTTTACCACCAATTCGGTGGAGGGATTCCACAACATCCTGCTTCGATCAGAAGATTTGCGGGCTATTTCTATGCAAACACTGCAACCAAACCTTCCGGATTGTTTTTAATTGGAAAAGGCGTAAGTCCATTAACTATAAAAGAAGACCCTAGCTTAGCTTATTTGAATCAAGTTCCAACATTTGGTTATCCTTCTGCGGATAATGCTATCACATCCATGTATATGGGGGCAATCTATGATCCCTTGATCCCAACTGGAAGGATTTCTACAGAAACCGATCAAGAATTGGGCGAGTATCTGGATAAGGTGATCGAATATGAAGCCAACCAGCAACTGACTCCTGCCAATTTCGAAACTACAATGGATTGGCAAAAACAAATCTTGCATTTTGTAGGAGGATCAAATGCGCAACAGCAAACCAGTTTTCAATTTTTCATGAATGTCATGAAAGATGTAATTGAGGACTCCATTTTTGCAGGAAACGTGACAACTTATGCCAAAACAAGTTCAGATCCTTTAGATCCTACAGTTGTTGCAGGTGTTACTCAACAGATCTCCAATGGTGTGGCATTAATGAACTTCTTTGGTCACTCCGCCGCTTCAAACAACGGTTTTGAAATCAACATAGACGACCCATCGAATTGGAACAACCAAGGGAAATATCCATTGGTGATCGGAAACTCTTGTTACAATGGCGACATTTATGGCTCTGGTTCTTCAACCTCAGAAAATTTCGTGATCCTTCCGAATGAAGGCGCTATTGGCTTCCTTTCCAGTGTTTATGTTGGCTATGACACCTACCTGCGCAATTACACTACCGAACTTTATCGCCAGTTTGCGCATAAATCTTACGGAGAACCAATAGGTCTTCAGATCAAAAAAACGATCCAAGCGCTTCAGTTCCCTGGACAAGATATTATCTGGCAATCCACTTATTCGCAAATGGCTTTGCACGGCGATCCAATGATCCGTGTGAATGTTCCGCGTAAACCAGAGATCATTATTGAGGCATCGGATCTTTCCTTACTTCCAAGCAATGTTACTTTAGATGTAGACAGCATTGAGTTGGTTATGCATATTCGCAATGTCGGTCAATCTATCCTGGACAATATCAACATTGAGATCAAACGCAATTTCCCAGGAAGCACAACAGATAGCTTATACATCATCCAATTGCCCTATTTACATTACGATACTACGATTTCTAAAAAATTCCCTTTGCAACCAGAAATCAGTGCCGGCATCAATCAATTCACTGTTTCTGTAGATATACCAAGTATGTATCAAGAAGAATTTGAAGAAACAACTAACAACACTACAAACACGAATTTCTTCTTGAACATCGATGGGATTTCCCCTATTTGGCCTTACAATTATGCCGTTGTTCCATACGACACCGTCACTGTTAAAGCATCCACCATCAACCCACTTTCTGGTCTTCGCACCTATCTATTTGAGTTGGACACTACAGACACCTACGACAGCCCACAACTTCGCCGTTTCACATTGAGCGAATTGGGTGGTGTCAAACAAGTGCGTTTCGATCAATGGTTGAATGCAAGTGGCGCATCCTTCCCATTGATTTGCGAAGATAGCACGGTCTATTTCTGGCGTGTTGCGGTAGATTCAAGTGTGTTGAATTGGAGTGAATTTTCTTTTCAATACATCAATGGAAAGCGCGGCTGGGGACAAGATCATTTCTTCCAGTTCAAGAACAATGATTTTGCCTCTTTGAATTATAACCGAACAGCACGACTTCGAGAATTTAATACCGGACAACAGCATCAGATCTACCTACGTGCATACGACAACACGTCCTATTTCAATCAATGGGGTATTGACCAAAATTTGTTTGATTATGCGACATTGTTCTGTGGTGCTCCTGCTATTTATGTTGGTGTATTGGATCCAATAACGCTTCAACCATGGGGAACTCACTATGGTACAGCAAATCCAGACCATGCATTTGGTAATGGAAACACACTAGGTGGAGGGTGTTCCAGACCACGCGTAGAAAATTTCTTTGGATTCAATCAATCTGACCCCGCACAATTAGCCGCCTTTGAAAATATGATTGAAAACGAGATCCCGGATGGACATTGGGTAGTCATTTACACCGCTCAAGAAACCCAATACGATAATTGGGACTTGTACCAGCCCACCTTATACAACATGTTCACAAATTTAGGATCAACCGTTGTCAATAACTCCCAAATGCGTAAACCTTTTGGAATGATCTTCAAAATGGGGGATCCATCCACATTGGTCGAGAAACATTATCCAGATACAATCACTGATCCTGCTCTCGGTGGAGGACATGTGTTTGTTGAAACCTTCTTCAATGAAATGGATTTTGTTGGAGAAGAAACAACTCCATATATCGGACCTGCCTTTGACTGGCAAACAGTTTACTGGAAACGCGATTCATTGGATCCGGCAGCGGCTGATAGTGTCCGATTACGAATTAAGGCATACGACATCAATCAAGCACTTCAGTTTACAATTGACACCTTGTTCACTCCAAACGACAGTATTTTAAATTTAGCCGGTTTAGTAGATGCACAGAATTACCCATACATTCGTTTGAACGTTTACAATCAGGATGGAATATACAATACACCGGCACAAATTGACCGTTTACATGTATTATATAGCCCGGTTCCAGAAGCTGCAATAGATGGTACGATCAGTACATCCATTGCGTATTATTTCAATCCTATGACCGACACACTAGAAGAAGGTCAACTAGTAAGCTTTGCTGTGGACATTCGGAATGTAAGTGATTATGACATGGATTCATTACTCGTTCATTATTGGGTAGAAAATGATGCCAACCAGCGCATTGATATTCCTTATCAACGTCAAGGACCGCTTTTAAGTGGCGGCGTATTCAGGGACACCATTTCTTTCTCAACGTTAGATTTTGCCGGTTACAACTTGTTATGGGTAGAGGTTAACCCATATATTAACGGTTCATTAGTGATCACAGATCAACCAGAACAATACCATTTTAATAATTTAGCACAGGTACAATTCAATGTTAACGGAGATGATATTCACCCAATTTTAGATGTAACCTTTAACGGAAAACACATCCTGAATGGAGACATTATTGACCCAAACAGTGAGATCCTCATCACCTTGAAAGACGAGAACCCGTATTTGATCATGGATGACATTTCGGATACTACCCGATTTGGAATTTATCTTACCAATCCGAATGGAACACAGCAACGAATTCCATTCATTGACGGAATGGGCAATACGATCATGCAGTGGATTCCGGCTGAATCTACCAATAAGAAATTCAAGATCGTTTATCCGAAAGAATTCCTTCAAGATGGAAAGTACCAGTTATTTGTTCAAGGTACAGACCGCTCTGGAAACTTATCCGGAGATTACGAATACCGCGTTTCTTTTGAGGTGATCCGCGAATCATCGATCACACATATGATGAACTACCCGAATCCATTCTCGACCAGTACGCGTTTCGTATTTACATTGACTGGTACCGAGGAGCCGGATGATATCATTATCCAAATCATGACAGTTACCGGAAAAGTAGTCCGCGAGATCACAGAGGCTGAATTAGGGCCTATAACTATTGGAAGAAACATCACCTCTTATGCATGGGATGGACGAGATGAATTTGGAGATCCGCTGGCGAATGGCGTTTACCTGTACAGAGTGAAAGCCAAAATTAATGGGGAGGAGATCAAACACCGCGAATCTGGTGCAGACACCTACTTCAAAGAAGAATTTGGAAAAATGTACTTAATGCGATAAAATAAGGCTCCTTTCGGAGCCTTATTTTTTGTGATATCATTTAGAAAAATCGACAGGAGAAGATCGCCGTGTCATCCACCAATTTCAAGTTACCGCGCCAATCATCCAGCTTCGAGAAAATGATATTATTCATATCCTCCATACTTAAGCGATAAAAAGAATGGATGTTTCGGACTAATTGATCCAATTCAAAATGTTGCTGTTTGGGATTCTCCAGCTCAACAACGCCATCGGTATAAAGCACCAAGGTTGTATTGGGACCTAACTCTTCTCTACCAACTTGAATGAAAGGAAGTTCATCAAACATGCCCAAGCCAACAGTTCCAATATCCAACAGGCGGTATTCTTTGCCGTTCGTTAGAATTGGCTGATTATGCCCCGCATTTACATATTCAAGAACACGCGTCGAAGCATTATACACTGCGATAAAGAAGGTAATAAACTTCTCTCCTTTGGCGCTCGTCATTACTTTCTTATTCAATTCTTCGATCAAGAATTCCAATGAAAAGGATTGAAGTTGAAACACTGAAGAATAAAATGTACGGATCGTTGCCTGGAAATTCGCCATCAGCATCGCTGCGCTAATTCCTTTTCCACTTACGTCTGCTATACAAATAACATAACGATCCTCTCCGATCGGTATGAAATCGTAATAGTCCCCTCCTACCTCGTGACGTGGAATGTATTTCGCAGAAATATCCATACGTTTGTTAGAAGGCAGATCGCTCGGGAAAAGCAACTTTTGCATTTCAGAAGCCACCTCCAGTTCTTTCTTCAAACGTTCTCTTTTGATCTCTTCACGTGCCATTCGTTTGTTCTCGATAGCCATGGAGACGATATTTGTCAGCGTCTGGATGAACTGCATATTTTGCATGGTCTCAGAAAGTCGCATACGTTCTTTTTCCAGTCCGGCGATAAGAAGAAAAGCTAACGGTTGTTGCTTGTGGTAAATGGGAATAACCAGATCAAACTCATTGATCACCGGTGAATGAGAAGACTCTATCACCGTGATTTCTCGAAACCGCGTAAGTTCCTGTTGCACATCAATGTCTCGGATCTTGCTTTTCAAACCCACTTTTAGCAAACAAGTCCATTCCTTTTCTTTGTTGAACAATACAAACCGGTCGAAGCCCAGTTGTTCTCGCATAATAAATTCGAACAAACGAGTCAATTGCTCTACCGATTGATTGGTTGTAATAGCCCGCGTAATTTCCAATAGCGACTGCAATCGGAACTCGTTGAGCTCCAATTTATACTCCAGATTTGCTATGGCGCGTTCTTTCAACATTATTTCATTTTCTGGATCAAATCTGGCAACATACGTAAAGCCGCCATTTCTTTGAACTTACTTTTAAATTCGCCACACGGACTACCGAAGTAAGATTTACCTGCTTCTAAATCCTTGGATACGCCAGATTGTGCCATGATCACCACATCATCCCCAATCGTCAATCCGGACGCCACACCCACTTGTCCCCAAAGCGTAACGCGATCACCGATTGTTACACAACCTGCTACACCCGTCTGTGCCGCTATCAAACAATTTTTTCCCAGTACTGTGTCGTGGCCGATTTGCACCAAGTTATCAATCTTCGTTCCTTCTCCAATGCGTGTGATGGCACTAACTCCGGCGTCTATCGTTGTATTTGCTCCAATCTCGACATTTTTTTCTAAATAGACGAAGCCACAACTATGCATGCGATCGAAGCCTTCCGGTTTCTTTTTATAATAAAACGCATAGTGTCCGATCACCGCATTTGGTCCAATGATACAGTTTTCTTCGATCACTGTTCCATCACCGATGTAGGCACCTGGATGTATAGTCACATTTTCACCGATAACCACGTCATGACCGATGAAACAATTCGGAGATAAATGAGCACTGTCAGAAATTTGACAATTCTCACCTGTCATCGTCATTTGAGGACGATTTGGATTAAACTTGCGTGTAAGCTTATTATAATCATCAAATGGTGTCGGTGAAATGATCAATGCCTTTCCCGCCGGAATTGGCACCACTTTATCGATCAAGATGAACGAGGCGGCAGACTGCACTGCCTTGTCGTAATACTTCGGATGATCCACGAAAACAAGGTCCCCCTTTACAACGCGATGAATCTCATTGATCCCGGTAACGATCAGTTCGGGATCACCAACAACTTCTCTACCCAAAAATCGAGCAATATCTCCAACAGTGTGGATCGAGCCAATTTGCATAATTCGAATTATACCATAAAGGTACAAAGCAAAAAAGTGGTTCATGGAACCACTTTTTTGAACTTATGCGCTTTGAAATGTTAATAGCTTCTACCTAACTTATTGAACTGCTAATTTAACCTAAAACTACTTTGCTAAACATGAAATGAAGACTACTCTTCCTTCAAAACGCAATAACTTTTTCCTGAACCGGTGATCAAATAATAGACACCGGATTTCCAACCGTTGGTTTCTATCTTCAGTTCCTCTTGTTCGGAATAAAACTGCCAGATAACACGCCCATAAACATCCATCACAAAAATATTCCCCAAAGACAATTCACCATTATTTCTAATAAACAGTTCATCTTTTGTCGGATTAGGATAAACCACGAGTTCATTATGTGCCTCTACAGATCGCACTCCTTTGAAAGAGACAGCGCCATCCAAATCAATAGATGTTAGGCGGTAATAACTCAAGCCTTCAATGGCATCGATATCATCAAAGGTGTAGTGAACCATGTATTGTGATGATCCCTGCGCTTCAACTCTGCCAATACTCATCCACTGTTCACCATCAGCAGAACGCTCGATTTTAAAAAAGTCTGTATTCACTTCCGATTGAGTAATCCATTCTAATCTCACCGATTTTTCTGCTGCAGTAACATCATATGTATATAACTCTATTGGAAGTGGTGCACATGAACCAACAACAACACATGCACCATTACAGTTATTAATCGTTCCTACACCTATTGCCCAAGTTCCCCCACCGTCAACTGTCCTTTCTAGAACGTTTCCCAGAGTTGGATTCACACCCGCATATTCAATTTGATTTGCTCCTGATCCAATTGTAGCAGCAGGACGCGATAAAGAAGCAACAGTCGGACAAGAAGATGCTGTTGCTGAGGGTATCCATGGTGGAGTATCATCCAAATCACTATCCGATGGCCATTTCGCCGACTCACCGGCGTTGGCCGTCCAAAAAACAGCATCTACCAAGGTTCCGGAAGCATCATATAATGCTACCCATGCATCTCCGTTATCCAAATACCACCGCGCATTGTTCGTTAACATGTGGTTGTTTGAACAATACGTAAACAAATTGATTGAGGCGCCCGAATTAGGGCCTCCGACACTTATGAACCCTCTGGCCGGGACAACTGTCCCAGAGGGAAATCGAAATGCACCATCTCGCGCTCCATCGAAACTTTCAGAAATAAAAATATAACATCCAATATCGACAGGGCAGTCAGAATTATTATACAACTCAGCGTATTCTGAACCACATGTTGATGCTCCACAATCTTTCAAGGATTGAACACAATTATCTGAAGCACTTGGATTAGGTTTTACAGCGATCTCGTTAATTACAATTTGTCCTGTTAATGGCAAAATGCCAATAAGGAAAAAGAAAACAGTAAGTCGGATTGGCATATACATAGCAGCCGTTGTTTAGTACGGCAAGGTTATTCACCAAATATGCTAAAACCATCTATTAGAATAAAATGAAAGGTTTCAATGGATATCAGTACATTTCAAAAATATAGCAAATAACTGACTATCTATCTGTTAACTGACCAATAGCTGACATGATGCGATCTATCTTTTCTTGTCTAGCAACACGCGCACCAACTTCGAAATTTAACTTACCTGAAGCAATAAAAGACTCTTCATACTTCAAAAGCACTTCAGAAAAAGCATATTTTGACAACAATTTCTCCAAACCATCAAGTTCAATGCTCGAATCATCTAATTCCAAACTGATATTTCCAAGATCAGCGGAAAACAATTCCATCTGATTGATCTGTATATCAGCATCTTTATTCCAATACTCCACCATGCGGAATTTGATCAAGGCCATATCCGAATGAGACAACGGCATTTTCAGTTTTCCCGCAATGGCAAACATCAACCAATTCAAATATGGTTGAAGCATTTTGTTTGCAGACACATGTTCCGTCTTGATATCTTGCTCATCCTCTTTCGCGGAGAACGTAATCTCCACGTAATAATGTAACCTATCGCTGTGACCAACTTTCAAACGGCGAATATTGTAAGTCCTTTTTGCGGTATTTGGAACAATTCGCTCAGCTTGTCTTAACTCATTCAAGTATAAATTGAAATAGATCGCATTGAACACGATGAAGGCTGTCAAACTAAATAACATTAACCCCAAACAAAAGTAATAGGCAAAACGCAATTGATCGGGAAAGATAGCAATTGCAGGAAGCGCTACTTGTGTTAATGCCAACAATCCGAGCATTGAGATCAACAAAACTTTCAGATTCGTCTCCCGCCAATAAATGGTTAGTGATTTAAATAGGACGATGGTAAACAAGATGGTAGAAACAATAGAAATTACAGCATCGATGGCAATGATCACTTTTTTCGAAAAATCATCCGTGAAACTGCGATCGATCATCGTAAAAAGAACTGTTATCACTGTGAAAAAGATCATCACAGAGGTTATCCAATTCTCTCGACGAATATACTGATACAATTTCCACTCTCTTGCTTCCGAAATCCCTGCAAAATATGGCAAAGAAATCACAAGAAAGAGATTACTGAAAGCTGATAAAATACGGTCGTTGATAGCATTTATCAAACTTGGAAACGGCGGATCTGCAAATTTATAAATACCTACAACAGTCCAAGATAGCAAGGCCATTGCAACAAAAAGCGCATTCTTACCATCTGCTTTTGAATCGCGGAAATTCTTGTACAGCAACAAATGAAAGACTCCTCCAAAAAGGGTAATCCCGATCAAACAAAAGAGATATAATTGCTTTGCTTCCATCAATAGCTAAGCAACTGTTCAAGAGCAGCTCCCACTTTTTCGGCATTTGGCAACAAAGCCGCCTCTAAAATTGAATTTAACGGAATTGCTGGTGTATCAACAGAACCTACAATCGCGATTGGTGCATCTAAGAATTGGAAATGATCGCGTTGAATGCGACCTGCCAAACCTAGTGTAAAACTTGCCTCTACAGATTCCTCAGTTACCAACATCACTTTTCCGTGTTTACGGGTACTTGCAGCGATCAATTCCATGTCAATCGGGTTGATACTGCGCAAGTCTACTATCTCCACTTTTCCAGGAAAATTTTTCGCAGCTTCTAAAGTCCAGTAAACTCCTCGTCCGTAAGTGATAACCGTACAAGTTTCTCCTTTGTCGATCATGTTTGCATCTGCCTCTTGGACAACTCGCCCCTTACCAATAGGAATCATGTAATGTTCATCCGGTTCGATCGACATCGCACCTTCTGTTCCAGGAATCTTCGACCAATACAAACCTTTATGCTCAAGAATCACTACCGGATTCGGATCATAAAAGGCTGCCTTCATCAATCCTTTAAGATCGGCTCCTGTTGATGGATATACCACTTTGATTCCTCGAATATTTGCCAAAATAGACTCCACACTCGAAGAATGGTAAGGTCCTCCTGAACCGTATGCTCCAATCGGAACACGGATAACACAGCTTACCGGCCATTTACCGTTAGACAAATAATTTGAGCGACTCACCTCCGTAAATAGCTGATTCAATCCTGGCCAAATGTAATCCGCGAATTGCACCTCCACGAAAGGCTTTAATCCAACAGCCGACATACCCACTGTGGAACCGATAATGAAAGCCTCTTGAATAGGGGTGTTGAACACGCGATTATCACCAAAAGTCTGTGCTAACGTCGCAGCCTCGCGGAAAACACCTCCTAATCGACCACCCACATCTTGACCATACAATAACGCTTCCGGATGTTTTTCCATGATCTCGCGAACAGCAAAAAGTGCACTATCCACCATCACGGTTTTCTTCTTTCCTTTGGGCTCACGCTCTCCTACTTCTTCTGTAACCGGAGTTGGCGCAAAAATATGATCGGTAACCGATTCCGGGTTTGGATCTTCGGCATTCAATGCAAGTTCATAGTGTTCATCCACTATTTTTCGAGCCTCTGCCTCAATATTAATTACATCAGCCGTTCCTGCCAATTCCTGCACTAAATCGCGCAATTTTGGATAAGGGTCGCGGCTCGCTGCTTCCTCCAAATCATCGCGGTACCATTCTTTGCGAACACCAGATGTGTGGTGACCCAATAATGGCACTTTTGCATGAATGATAAAAGGACGACGTTCTTTACGAACAGTTTCAAATACTTCTTGAACGGTTTGGTAAGAAAGATCAAAATCACTTCCGTCAATTGTTCTTACTTCGATGCCATTGAAACCTTGTGCGTAATAAGTCATATCCTGAGCACGTGTTTCTTCAGCATTTGCAGAAATATCCCAGCCATTATCTTGCACTAAGAATACAATAGGGAATTGCTTCAATGCTGCCATTTGTAGCGCTTCTGAAACCTCTCCTTCCGTACAGGATGCATCACCCAAAGAACAAACCACAACCGGATTTTCGCCTTTGAAATCCTCAGCTAAACCTTGTTTTTCTTTGTACTGAATCCCCATTGCAATTCCGGTAGTTGGGATTGCTTGCATACCAGTAGCGGATGACTGATGAGGAATCTTAGGGAATCCCGGCCTGTTCAGTGAAGGATGTGAATAATATGTTCTACCGCCTGAAAACGGATCGTCTTTTTTTGCAAAAACCTGGAGCATCAACTCGCGAGGCTCCATGCCGATTCCCAACAAAATACTGTCATCACGGTAATACGGAGAAACCCAGTCTTGTTCTTTCAATTGCAAACCTATGGCCAATTGAATGGCTTCGTGCCCACGAGAAGTCGCGTGAACATACTTTGCAGTTACTTCTTTGTTCGCTTCGTATTTCTCGGCCATCGTTTTTGCGATCGCCATCAAGCGAAAGGCTTTCAAAAGCGTTTCTTTTGAGGTCGTTACTGCGGTCTCACTCGATTTCATCGTGCTATTCTCCATTATAAATGTACGCCCAAATATACAAAAACAGTGATAAATACAGCGTCTCCAACTCGATTCAGAGATTATTCAATGAGCAAAAAAGCTTCCTTAAAAACTCTGTTCGAGTGACGAAACAAAAAAAAATCCCGCTTTCGCGGGATTCGGTTTATTGATTATTCTCAATGATATACGTCAGTACTTTCTCGATCAAATGCACACGGTCTTTTCCGGAAACATTGTGTTTGTGCATCGGATATGGGAAGAAATCCATTTGAATACCAAGCTCCACAAATTTCTTGACCAAATTGTAGTTGTGTTGTGGAACTACCACATCATCTACTGTACCATGGATCAACAACAAGTCGCCTTTCAAATTTCCAGCATGCGTGAATAAGGACGCTGTTTCATATCCTTTCGCGTTTTGCTCTGGTCGGTCCATATAGCGTTCACCGTACATGATCTCGTAATACTTCCAATCCGTTACCGGACCACCAGCAACACCTACCTGGAAAACTCCGGCATTTCGCAACATCAAAGAAGTTGTCATGAAACCTCCAAAGGACCAGCCATGTACTGCCAAACGATTCGAATCTACATACGAAAGCGACTTCAAGAATTCCACTCCCGAAAGCTGATCTTCCATTTCGACAGTTCCCAATTGACGGTGAATTTGAGACTCAAAAGCCACTCCGCGCTCTGCAGAACCCCGATTATCCAAAGTAAATACAATGTAACCTTGTTCAGCCATCCAGTACATCCACAAATTAGCACCATCCAACCAAGAATTGGTGATCATCTGGGCATGGGGACCTCCGTAAACATAAACCATTACAGGGTATTTCTTTCTCGGATCGAAATCACTTGGATAAATCGTACGTGTATACAATGTAGACCCGTCTTTCCCTTTGATCTGACCGATCTCAGCCGTTCCAATTTTCACATCAGCTAACTTGTTCTTTGAAACCAATAAGGTCTTCATGATCTTTCCGCTGATCGTTTTTAACTCGGAACGACCAACTACGCTGTGTGAAGAATATTGATCCACCATCATAGTCCCAGCATCATTGATCGCAACGTTATGGGTACCTTCTTCAAGTGTCAAACAGCGTTGTTTTCCGTTCAGATCAACCGCATAGTAAAGTGTATTCAAAGGACTTGTTCCAGTAGCCGTAAAAACGATCTCTTTACCTCCATTGATTGCCTTCACGATATCTTTTGCCACAAACTTGTTGGAAGTCAATTTGCGGATCAACTTACCATCCATGTTGTAATAATACAAGTTGTTGAATCCATCTCTTTCAGAGATCCAAACGAAATTGTTACTTGTTGCACTCGGAAAAAAAGCTGGATGTTCCGGTTCAACCCACTTTTCACTCGTTTCTTCAAGTAAAGTTTTCACGAAAGCCCCTGTCGTGGCATCGTATACGTTCAACCACATGTGGTTCTGATCGCGATTTACTTCAGCAACCAAAATGTACTTTTCATCTGGCGTCCAGCTTAAATTGGTAAAGTAGTCATCCTTTGCTCCTTTTGGAGAAATGTAAACCGTCGCTTTTTTAGACACATTGTAAATTCCCACACGTGGTTTTTCAGAGCCCTGTCCTGCCATTGGATACTTGATATCCATCAAAGCTGCTGGGGTTTGCGTGATATCCACCAACGGATACGTTTTCACGTCAGATTCATCTTTTTGATAGAATGCCAGCATGTTTCCTTTAGGCGACCAAAAGATCCCACCGCTGATACCGAATTCATTTCGAGCAATTGACTGTCCACTAACAATATTCGGATCCTCATTCGATGTCACGATCAATTTCTCTCCTGCGGCAGTGCGCACGTGCAAATTATTCGCTACCGTAAATGCCACATGACCTGTCGTCGGCTCCAAGGTTCCATTCTCAGCTTTTTCACCAAGTTCAGCAATCACACTTCCTTTCTTGGTCTGGGTATTGAACACATAGAATTTCTGACCATCTGTCAGGTACATTTCCGCATTGTTTTTCCAGGAATAACCAAAGAAATTGTACAACTCAGCTCCCAAAGCCTTGTTCACATCTTGAATGGTAAACCATACTTCAGGCGTGTTCTTTTTGGCAGATGTCGTATACATCGTTTGGTAATTATCCGATACATAGACATAGTTATCCGAGTTTGGAACCCAGGAAAATCCATTCAAGGTTTCTGGTCTAAATGCACGGTATTGTTGCAATACAGACTCAGAAAGTGTCAATTCGCGTTTTTGAGCAAAGGCTCCAAACGACAAAAAGATAAATAAAGCGATACGCATGTACTTCATATTATGTTCTATCTATAAACTGGTTAAAAAACAATTCTAAAGGTTCTCCGATTCGGAAGCATTCCAAAATGGTATCAGAAAGCTTCGGCGACAAGATCAATTCTGCAGGAAACTCGGTCATAAAATACCATTGTTTATTACAGATCAAGGGCTCGGCTTGAGCAGCTTCTTTCAAATGCGCCGGCATGATTCGATTCTTTTCTCCGAGAATCGCTCCATATGTCTTGACAAATTCCGGAGCATGGACCAATGCATGAAAGGTATCCAAATGAGCTGCAATTCCTTCACGAACGAGTAACAGATCTTCTTTGTCGATCTCGTAAATTCCCCCATAAACGCGAACAGCCTCCGGACCCAATTCAAAATAAACGCCGTGAATAGCCCGTGATTTCTTACCATTTGGGGCTATGACAGCTGAAGTCATCATTTTATAAGGTGATTTATCCTTCGAAAAGCGGATATCTCGGTTGATTCGGAAAATACATTCGGAAGGAGTTAGTTCTTTAAAAATAGGATGTTGCTTGGCAATTTCATCGATCAAGAACTGAACGAATTGTTGAAATGGAACCTTCACTTTCTGCTCGTAACGCTTTCGATTTAAGTCGAACCAATCTTTGTTGTTATTGGCAGCAAGCTCTTTGAAAAACGCTAAAAAATCCGAATCAAACGTTGTCATGAGTCAAATATAGCACTAATCCCAACAAAAGTGTTGCCATTTTGAGTAAAGCTATTTTATTCCATTACCTTTGCAAAAAATCAAGAGAAATGGCACACGTAAGTATCGGACACGTAGAAAATGCGATCAAGAAAGTTGACAATTTGGATGAAAACGCCCTAGACAGACTTTCGGAAGCACAAACCACGGCTCAGCCGGTACTTTTGGGTTACGTCATGTCGGCACCGCACGAATATGAGAATCCGAACTTGGAAAACCTGTTGATCTATTATTACACAGTCATTCTAGAAGCATTTGCTCAAGCTGGTTTGCATCCTAAAACAATCACCGATGAAATGATCGATGCATTTGAAGAGCCGTATTTCCAAGTGTTGGATGAGTACTTCGAAAAAGAGGACGAAGCCATTTTGGAAGATTTCTGCGACCAACCGGATCTTGTGAAGTTCATGGCTATGGAAATCGGTATGGAAGATGCCGACGGTGTTACTTTGGATGACGAAACAGCAACACAATTGTTCATTGTTGTTTTGGCAATGATCTCCTTACTTTCTCGTTCTCTGGACGCATGACACCACAACAGATCGTGCAACGAATGATGGAGGAAGATACCTTTTCACAATGGCTGGGTATCGAGATCGTTCATGTTGAAGCAGGATCATGTGAGTTAAAAGCTGTTGTTCGCGAAGAGATGCTGAACGGCCATCGAATTGCTCACGGAGGAATTTCCTATGCACTTTCCGACTCCGCCTTGGCTTTTGCTTCAAATAGTCATGGTCAGAAATGCGTAAGCATCGAAACATCTATCGCTCATATTGCACCTGTTCAATTGCACGATGAATTGCGCGTAGTTTGCTCAGAACTGAACTGCGGTAAAAGTATTGGTCGCTACGAATCACTTGTTTACAATCAAAATAACAAGTTGATCGCCAAATTTGCAGGAACTGTTTTCAGAAAAACAGAGAGCTGGTAAAAAATCCTTTATTTACTATGTGTGCATAATATTTTTTGGTACATTCGTGTCAAATCATTGTTATGCAACAAAAACCAGATTATTTACTGGACCTTGATGTTCGCCTAACCTGGCACAAGATGGCGCGCATGTACAATCAGCAAGCGGCCGCGCACGGAATCTCCATGTCTGTGGGATTCATTTTGCTTCACATCGATAAAGAAGGTACTCCAAGCACACAACTAGGGCCTCGCATGGGAATGGAACCTACAAGTCTTTCACGTACGCTTAAAACGATGGAAGAAAAGGGACTCATTCGTCGCGAATACGATCAAACAGACAAACGCGTGGTTCGTATTTTTCTAACTCAAGAAGGACTGGACGCTCGTTACATGGCCAGAGACGTAGTTTTTGCTTTCAACAATAAACTCATCGAGCGCATACCAAAAGCGCATATAGACATTTTTGAATCCGTCATTCAGCAGATCCAGGAGATCTTGGATGAGGAAGACACAAACGAATAATTCGCATTTTATGAATAGACACATTCGAAAAGTAGCCGTTTTGGGATCAGGCGTCATGGGATCGCAGATCGCTTGTCACTTCGCAAACATTGGTTGTGGGGTACTATTGCTGGATATTGTTCCGCCTACATTAAGTGAACAAGAAAGTGCGGCGGGCATTTCAGAATCAGATAAACGATTCCGCAACCGCATCGTTAACGATTCCTTACAAGCAGCATTAAAATCAAATCCGTCGCCCATTTATCACGCTTCATTTGCCAAGCGTATTAAAACAGGGAACTTTAAGGATGACATGGCACAGATCGCTGATGTGGATTGGATCATTGAGGTAGTGATCGAACGTTTGGATATCAAGCTTCAGGTCTTTGAAAAAGTGGAGCAATTCCGCAAACCGGGAACCTTGATCTCTTCAAATACTTCAGGC
>JACCEA011941522.1_pt1 | contig 44321 bp, 45 predicted proteins | sample 7449851 | NCBI WGS metagenome assembly JACCEA01 (sample SAMN15323453, study PRJNA562643) | freshwater metagenome | isolation source: river surface water | place: USA:Blue River Watershed | collected 2017-08-18 | reverse complement strand
TTCATAAAAATAAAATTTGCGAAAATAGCTCAGCTGGTAGAGCGCGACCTTGCCAAGGTCGAGGTCGCGGGTTCGAGCCCCGTTTTTCGCTCTATAAATAAAATTTTGCTTGAGTGGTGGAATTGGTAGACACGCTGGACTTAAAATCCAGTGGGTAGTAATACCCGTGCGGGTTCAAGTCCCGCCTTGAGTACTAAAAGCTTCAAACTTTGTTTGGAGCTTTTTTTGTTTATATACATTTAAAAGCAACACAATCTTTATATGGAAAGAAAAATAACAACTCGAATTATTGCATTTAATTTAATTATCATAAGTATTATTTTCCTTGACCTTACACTACCAGGCAAAGAACAAAAAGCCAAGGAAATAGACTCAATTTACACCTTCACCGAAGTCTCCGGACAAGGCAAAACAAGAACAGCAGACCAAAAAAACATACTAGAATTAACCACAGGAGAAAGATACCGAATTGGAAGATTTCCCGACAAAGAATACATCAAAAACACCAAAATAATAATGATTGAATCCGCCTTATCAAACAACATCAATCAAATAAAAGTTTATGATAAAGAATGGAAAATAATTAACATTGGACTATTTTCAAATCTACTAATTTTTGGAACTTTATTACTATCAACTCTTATCACTCTTATCAACATATTCAAAAGCAACAAAATATTAAATATTGGACTAATACTTTCAATGATGTTTAACGGAATAATAGCAATGATATATCATTTTATCTTCTAAAAACCAAATTCATTTAATAATTAATTTTATTGGGATTTTATTCTTTTATTTGCTATTTACAATTTAAACCTAAATAATGGCAACCTTTGTAATCAGTAAAAAACTTAGCGGACATTACAAATACGAATTAACTTCTCGTAGAGGAAAAACCATTTTTATTAGCAACGCTTTTGAATTACGTTTTGAATGTGAAGACGAAATTGAATTACTTAAGAAATCAATTGATAAATTATTTTTTATGCGTTTTCGCTCGCCATCTGGAAAATTTTACTTTAAAATCATTTTAAACGACAAAGAATTAGCCGTTAGCAGAAAATACTCTACACAGTTAATGCTAGAAAAAGGAATTAATGAAATTTTAAAATATGGCGCCAAAGCCGAATATTTAGACTTCTCTAAATCACAAGATATTTTTCCACCAGAGGAAGATGTTTTTGGATAACTGAGAGTTGTTTCACAAAGACACACAAAGTCTCGCAAAGATTCACAAAACTTTTATTTCAAACCGATCTAAGAAATGACCAGTTTATGTTTTCTTTCGTTCAGTTTTTAACAAAAAAAATCCCAGCAAAGCCGGGATTGATTTCTTTTCGAAAAGAAGGTCAAATATTATTTTTTAACTTCTTCTTTAACTTCTTCAGTTTTTGCAGCAGCAGAATCTACTTTTGTAGCAGCAGAATCAACAACAGTAGCAGCAGAATCAACTACAGTAGCAGCAGAATCAACTACAGTAGCAGTAGAATCAGCAGTAGCTTCTCCTTCAGCTTTTTTGTTACAAGATACTAATACTGCAGCAACGAATGCAATGCTTAAAACAACTTTTTTCATCTTAATTTTATTATAAAGGTTAATTATTTATGGAGCAAAGATATAAAATTTTTTAAATGACAAACATTTTTTCTGTCTTTTTTTTATTTTTTTTTCTTTGTTGTCCGAAATGGTTTTTACAACTACCGTGCCAAAAATTATTTTTTTGCTTTTTTTGGTGTATTTGGCTGGTTATAAATGATTTTCATTTCATCGATTAAATTTTTCGCACCAGCAAACTTATCAATGATGAATAAAATATAGCGAGAATCAACCATAATATTCCTACAAATGTCTGGAGAATAATACACATCACTCATCGTTCCTTCCCAAACTCTATCAAAGTTCAAACCAATCAAATTTCCGTTAGCATCTAAGGCTGGACTTCCAGAATTTCCACCCGTTGTATGATTCGTTGCAATGAAAGCTACTGGCATTTTGCCATTTTCTGCATATTTACCATAATCTTTCGCATTATACAAATCGATTAATTTTTGTGGTACATCAAATTCATAATCACCAGGAACATATTTTTCCATTACTCCATCTAAATAGGTAAATGGTGTGTAAACTACTGCATCACTTGGCTTATACCCTTTTACTTTTCCGTAAGTCACACGTAACGTTGAATTCGCATCAGGGAAAATTCGAGCTGATTTCGGACTTAATTCTAAAATCGCCTTCATATATGTACGTTGCGTAGCAATATTTTTTAAATTGATTTCATCGTATTTTGGCGCTACACTTTTATTATAAGCTTCCGCTAATGTTTTCACAAAAGCAAACCCTTTATCTTGATTTAATTTTTCTAAAACCGTTTTCGTATCTCCAGTTAATAATTCTTTTAAACCTGCATAAGAAGTTAATTTTGAAGATTTAAAAATATCCGCCGCTAGTTGCGAAGCATTGATTCCTTTTACACTTTGAGGCAAAAATTGTTGTGGTGATTTTTTACTGTAAATATCTATCAGTTTTTCGAAGACTTTTTCATCAACTTCTGCATTAAAATCTTTATATAAAGGCTCAAAAGTTTCAATCAAATTCTTTTTTCTATCATTGAAAGCTTGTTCTCCTTTTGAATTATACACTTGCTCTAACTGAAACAAACGATATCCAAAATTTAAAATTTCAGTATGACGTAATACTACTTCGCTATAATAATCTCTAGCAATTGCAAATTCTTTAATTTCTGCATAATTTTTAGCGAAATCTGATAGCAAATTACCATACTCAGCTTGTTTTCCAGCTTTTGCAATTTTATCTGTTAAATCTTTTTCGAACTTTTGTTTTGCTCCTACTGCGTTCGATTTAATTAATCCTTTACGCTCACCAATCCATTTCTTCCACGCATTGGCAATAGAAGCATATTTTGAAGCATATTGAATTTTAATCGCCTGATCTTTTCTCATGAAACCATCTTGTACTTTCAAAGCAGCATCACGTACTTCAATTCGAGCTGGATTTAAATCATTTACAATTTGTTCCACCGCATAAGAAGGCAAATATTCAGTAGTTCTTCCTGGATAACCTAAAACCATTGTGAAATCGTTTTCCTTAATTCCTTTGGCAGAAACTGGGAAAAAGTGTTTTGGTGTATAAGGTACATTGTCTTTTGAATATTCAGCTGGACGATTATTTTTATCTGCATATACTCTGAATAAAGAAAAATCTCCCGTATGACGAGGCCAAACCCAGTTGTCTGTATCTGATCCAAATTTTCCAATTGAACTTGGTGGTGCACCTACTAAACGTACATCTTTAAAGTTTTCGGTTACAAATAGTAAATATTGATTTCCATCGTAAAAAGTACGAACTAAAATATCTTGCCAAGCTTCTTTTTTATAAGTTTTAGAAATTTCAGCTATATTTTGTTGAATTTTCTTTTGTTTATCTGCTTCCGATAAAGATTCTGTTCCAGCTAAAATTGAAGTAGTTACATCATTAATACTCACAATAAAAGTTACCACAACACCTGGATTTGGTAACTCTTCATCCATTTTGTAAGCCCAAAATCCATTCGCTAAATAATCGTGCTCTACAGTAGAATGACTTTGGATATTATCGTACCCACAGTGGTGATTGGTTAACAATAATCCTTTTGAAGAAATCATTTCCGCTGTACAACCTCCATCAAACTGAGGAACAGCATCTTTTAAAGAAGACTGGTTAATAGAATAAATTTGTTCCGCTGTAAGTTTCGAACCTAAAGCTTTCATTTCGTTTTCGTTCATTCCTTTTAATAAAGAAGGAATCCACATTCCGCCTTGCTGGGCATTTACCTGAACGATAAATAATAGTAAGAATAGTTTTAAAAATCTCATGTGTATTATAATTTATGTTTTAATATTTTGCGATTATGCACTTCAAAATCGTGGGCAAGATACAATTTTTGTGCATTTTCATTATGTTCTTCTACTTCCAAATAAAGCATTTTAACATTTAATTGTGAACTTTCTTGTTGAACAAAACGAACAGCTTGTTTCCCAAATCCTTTACCTTGATATTCTTTTTTTATATATAATTCATCCAAAAAGGCTAATATTCCTTTATACTCAAAACTAAAAACAAAGGTTAAAATCACATAACCAACAATTTTTTCATCTTGACAAACTAGCCACGCTTTTCCTAAATTTGGATGAGCAATAAATGTTTCGAAAAGTTGTTTTGATACTTCGATATCAATTGGATAATTATCAATTGCATAAAAATCTTGCATCATAGAAACAATGACAGGAATTTGAATTTGTTGTAACTTTTGAAAAGTTATCATTTTGATTTTAGTTTAAAATAAGTATGATTTAACATCTCGCTATTTTCTTCAATCACAAAACCTAAAAATTTCATTTCTTCCAAACATTTTTCTACGGAAGAAACATCAACATTGATATCATACAAATTTTCCTCATCACTGTTTTCAACTAAAAAAATCTTGCTTGGAAAAAAACCATTCAAAGCATTGATAAATTGTTTGATTTTACCAGAAAAATATAAGCGATTTTCTTGTTTATCATAAACATTTTTATAATCTCTTTCGAAAGATTTAATCAATAATGAATTAATAATAGAAACATTATAAGTTTTGAAATTTTCAAGTTTTACTGTTTTTTCTAATTTCAATTTTTCAAATAACTTCTTTTCAAAAATTTCGATTCCTTCTACACTCTTTAAATTTCCTTTATAAAAAATATAGAATAATTCACCTTTAATTTTTTCATCAATACTTGCATGAAGAAAATCGTATCCTAACGATTCTAAAACGCGCTTCAAATCGGTATAATTACCAAATGCGTATTTTGGATAAACTCTGTAAAAATATGGTCCTAGACTTTCATTTACTTTTTCTAAAACAAACTTCTCTTTTACAACCGAATCATTTGCAATCAGATCAAAAGTCATAGTCAAACTATCATAAATTTGGCTTCTTTTTTTTGCTAATTCTCTACCTTTTAACTTGCTTAAATCAGTACTTTTATTTTCTTGCGAAAAAGAAAATTGCAAACCGAAAACAAAAAACAAAACTAAAAACCTCATCATAAAACCGATTTTAAAATACTATTTGTCGCGCCTTTATTCATTTGAACAAACGTGCTGCAAATATGACCTTTTTCATAACGTTCGTCTTCATTTTGAAGTAATAAATCGAAAGCTTCATTTAATTCCGATTGGTTTTTTATAGAAACACAACCTTCCATTCCAACCAAAGCAGTCGCTTCAGCAAAATGAGAATAATTAGGCCCAATTACAATTGGAATTCCAAAAGTAGCGGGTTCTAAAATATTATGCACACCAGGATTTCCAAAACCTCCACCCACATAAGCAATGTCAGCATAAGAATATATTTTGGTTAAAATTCCGATGGTGTCGATGATGAAAACTTGATAATTTTCTAATCTAGGCTTTCTTAAAGTTTCAATTTCGTAATTTGAATACTTAAACTTAGTTTTTTTAATTTGCTTGTAGAGAGAATTTATTTGTTCGTCTTTAATATTATGAGGCGCAATGATAAACTTCACATTATCAGTGGATTGATTGATAAAATTCACTAATAATTCTTCATCTTTTGGCCAGCTACTTCCTATTACAATTGTAGTTTGATTGTTTTTAAATTGTTCGATAAAATCTAAAGTATTGTCTTTTTCTAAAATCGCCACTACTCTATCAAAACGTGTATCACCAGAAACTTTTACATTATTAAAACCAATAGATTGCAATAATATTTTTGATGTTTCATTCTGTACAAAAAAGTAATCGAAAGTCTTTAAAGCGTTTCTATAAAATCCGCCATACCATTTAAAAAAGACTTGTTTTTCTCGGAAAATTCCAGAAATCAAATAAGTGGAAATGTTTCTTTGTTTTAACTCGTGTAGATAATTTGGCCAAAATTCGTACTTAATAAAAAATACTTTTTCTGGACGAACTAAATCTAAAAACTGTTGTGCGTTAGCTTTCGTATCTAAAGGCAAATACACCGTAACATCAGCAATAGCGTTGTTTTTTCGAACTTCGTAACCTGATGGCGAAAAAAAAGTAATTACAATTTTATGATGTGGAAATTGTGATTTTATCTTTTCAATTACTGGCAAACCTTGCTCGTATTCGCCTAAAGAAGCTGCATGAAACCAGAAGACTTTATCTTCCGAATGAATTTTATCTTTTAAAGTTTGAAAAACAGACTTTCTGCCCTCCACAAATAATTTCATTTTCGAACTAAAAAGCGCTAAAATCTTTAAAATTTGAGCCGCAAAAAGCACAACAAGGTTATAAATAAATAACATAAAAATAATTTATGTGGCTAAATTACGTTTCTTTTGTGTAACTCAAAAAATGTAAGCAGAATTTCTTACTTTTGCTTCACTTAATTTTAGTTGAAATGAGAAAATTACAAATGGTTGACTTAAAAAGTCAATACGAAAAAATAAAAGAAGAAGTTAACGCTTCCATTCAAGACGTTTTAGAAAACAACACTTATATAAATGGTCCTTTAGTTCACCAGTTTCAAGCTGATTTAGAAAGCTATTTAGGCGTTAAACATGTTATTCCATGTGCTAACGGAACCGATGCGCTTCAAATTGCGATGATGGGCTTAGGTTTACAACCAGGAGATGAAGTCATAACAGCTGATTTTACTTTCGCTGCTACAGTTGAAGTGATTGCTTTATTACAATTAACTCCAGTTTTAGTAGATGTAGACATGAATAACATGAACATTTCGTTAGACGGAATTAGAAAAGCGATTACTCCAAAAACTAAAGCTATTGTTCCTGTGCATTTATTTGGTCGTGCGGCGAATATGGATGCGATTATGGAAATTGCCAACGAACATAATTTATATGTGATTGAAGATAACGCCCAAGCTATTGGTGCGGATTACACCAACAAAAACGGCGTAAAAAAGAAAGTGGGAACCATCGGACACGTGGCAGCTACATCATTTTTCCCTTCAAAAAACTTAGGTTGTTATGGTGATGGTGGTGCGATTTTCACCAACGATGATAATTTAGCACACATTATCAGAGGAATTGTAAATCATGGAATGTACGAAAGATATCATCATGATGTAGTAGGTGTTAATTCGCGTTTAGATAGCATCCAAGCTGGAGTTTTAAAAGCAAAATTACCTCATTTAGATACTTACAATAGAGCTCGACAAGATGCAGCTAGAAAATATTCATTAGCTTTAGGTGTAAATCCAAACATTGTAGCGCCAACCATTTGTGAAAGTTGCGATTGTCATGTTTTTCATCAATATGTAATCAGAATTACGAATGGAAAACGTGATGCCTTATTAGCACATTTACAAGAAAAAGGAATTCCTTGTGCGATTTATTACCCAATTCCATTACACAGTCAGAAAGCTTATGCAGATGTGCGTTATAAAGAAGAAGATTTCCCAGTAACCAATCAATTATGCAAAGAAGTTTTAGCCTTACCAATGCACACCGAATTAGACGATGAACAAATTAAATTTATCACCGATACGGTTTTAAATTTTTTAAATTAAAAATCAATCTGTAGAGACGCGATTCATCGCGTCTTAAAAAAACAAAATATGAAAATAGTAGTTACAGGAGGTTTAGGTTTTATTGGTTCTCACACTGTAGTAGAATTACAAAATGAAGGTTTTGAGGTGATTGCGATTGACAATCTTTCCAATTCTTCTATTGAAGTTTTGGATGGAATTGAGCGTATTACAGGTAAAAAACCAATTTTCGAAAATATCGATTTAAGAGAAAAAGTTGCGGTTCAAACTTTCTTTAAAAAGCATTCGGATATTTCTGGAGTGATTCATTTTGCAGCAAGTAAAGCCGTTGGTGAAAGTGTTGAAAATCCTTTATTATATTACGAAAATAACATCAATGCTTTAGTATATGTGTTACAAGAATTAAGCCAACTAGAAAACGCGAATTTCATTTTTAGCTCTTCTTGTACGGTTTACGGTCAAGCCGAAGTGATGCCAATTACAGAAAACGCATCAATACAACCAGCTGCTTCTCCTTATGGAAATACCAAACAAATTGGTGAAGAAATCATTACAGATGTAGCAAAAGTTACGAATATGAATGCGATTCTTTTAAGATATTTTAATCCGATTGGCGCACATGCTTCAGCTGAAATTGGCGAATTACCTTTAGGAGTTCCTCAAAACTTAGTGCCTTTTATCACGCAAACAGCTTTCGGCTTACGAAAAGAACTTTCGGTTTATGGAAATGATTATCCAACACCAGATGGAACGGCAATTCGTGATTACATTCATGTAGTGGATTTAGCCAAAGCTCACGTTATTGCTATGCAGCGTTTATTGAATAAAAAAAATATCGAAAAAGTAGAAACTTTTAATTTAGGAACAGGAACAGGAAGTTCGGTTTTAGAAGTGATTACTTCTTTCGAAAAAGTTTCTGGACAAAAATTAAACTATAAAATTGTTGGACGAAGAGAAGGTGACATCACCGAAGCTTATGCAAATACTGACAAAGCAAACAATGTTCTTGGCTGGAAAGCCGAATTAAGTTTAGACGAAAGTTTAGCAAGCGCTTGGAAATGGGAACAGAAGATTAGGGGTTAGTTTTAGTCTTAGTTTTTCATAAAAATTACTTAAAAAATAAAAAATGCCTAAAAATATAGATATCAAACTACTACTTTCCATGATTATTGTGGGGTTAGTTTGGGGAACTACATTTTTAGGTATTTCTATTGCAGTTGAAACTATTCCTCCATGGTATTCCACTACCATTAGAAATTTTATAGCGGCGTCAATAATCTTTATCATCTTACTTTCCCAGAAAGAATTTAAATGGATTGGTTGGTCGTCATTAGGACAACAACTTATTTTATCCGTTTTGATGTTGGTTTTCGCGAACGGATTTACTACAATTGCAGAACAAACTTTACCATCTGGATTAACATCTATTATTAGTGCTGTAAATCCAGTAGTTATCTTTTTATTAAGTATAGGATTTCAATTACAACAACCTTCATGGAAAGGCTTTTTAGGAGTTTTATTAGGTTTTTCTGGAGTAATTTTTATTTTTAAAGACGGCTTAGGTGATATTTTGAATCCTGACTATAAAACTGGAGTACTATTTTTAGGCATTGCGATATTAAGTTGGGGTTTAGGAACTATTTATTCTAAGAAATTGAGTAGCCAACCAAATAACTTATCGCTAAATTTATTTTATCAATTTTTTATAGCCTCTTTAATACAGATTGTTTTAGCGGTTATGCTTCATCCAAGTTCAGAAATTGAATCTTGGTCGGGAAAAAGTATTGGAGCTGTTGTTTATTTAGCTGTTTTTGGTTCAGTTGTAGCGATGTTTTGTTACCAATATGCTTTACAAAGAGTTACGCCTATTCAGGTTTCTATTTTAACGTATGTAAATACTGTGATTGCCGTTTTCTTAGGTTGGTATTTAAATAATGAAGTAGTGACCAAAGATTTTATCATTGCCGTAATTTTAATTATTGCTGGCGTTTTTGTGATTAATTATAAGAAGAAGTAAACAAAAAAAAATCCCAACTTTCATTGGGATTCCTTTCAAAGAATTACTTTTTAGAAGCTTCTTTTAATTTTTCTGCAGCAGCATCTAACTTCTCAGCACCTTTCTCAAGAGCTTCTCCAGCTTTTGCTTGAGTAGAATCAACTGCTTTGTCTAATTTCGCAGCAGCCGTGTCAATCACTTCTTCTGTTTTAACTTCCAAAGAGTCTACTTTGTTTTCTAATTCGTCTTTCTTTTTGCCATCGCAAGAAACTAAAACTGCAGCAACGAATGCTAAACCTAAAATTGCTTTTTTCATTTTGGTTGATTTAAATAAGTTAATTAATTTTTGAACTTAAATACCAATATTCAAATTGCGTGCCAAAAAAATTATTTAATTAAACTTTTCCTAAAGTATATAATTGTTCCATAGTTGGTGTTTTACTTCCACCCGCTGGTTCTAAAGTAATACCAAAAGCTTCTGCACCTACTGTACCGTCAACTTCAATTAAATATTTCATTTTATCTTCAGCATTGTCTATCAATCCTATACTTGTTGGTGTTAATGTCGGTGCTAATTTTAAGGACCAAACTTGGTAAACCATTCCCTCTGGAGGCGTGGGTAAACTCGAAGCATCAATAAAAACTTTATTCGTTTTATTATTCCAATAAACTTTAGCAGATGATGTTGGCGATATCGCTTGACCTGCTAATTTAACCACAATATTATTCTCATCTTTTAATACTGAATACGAGGTGTTTATTTGATTATTCAATTTTTCTTTAGCAGAAACAGTTTGTTCTAACGCATTTTTTTTGTTTAACAAATCGTCAATTTCATTTACATTGTTTTGTTGTAGATTGTATAAATAGCCACAAGTTAACAAGAAAACTGCAGCGGCCGTCCATCCAATATACTGACTCAAATTTGATTTGGGTTTCAATTGAATAACGTTTGTATCTAAATCTAATTTTTGTTTGATTTTACTATAATTCTCAGCCGATAATGTTGGGGCAAAACTAGACGATAAAGCAACAACAGATTTCTCTATAGAAACAATTTCACTAAGAACATCACTATCTTCAGCAGCTATTTTGGCAATTTCAGCTGTTTCTGCCTCAGACAATAATCCAAAAACATACAACTCTAAATTACCAGATTCTATTAATTCTTTATTTTTCATAATTACACCTGTAAGTAGGTTCTTAAATCATTTATGCACGTTCTATTTAAAGTTTTTACCGTTCCTAAGGGCATGTCTAATTCTTCCGAAGTTTCAGCCTGAGTATATCCTTTAAAAAACAATAAATCTATAATTTGAATACACTTTGGTTTTAGTTTTTTGATAAACTCACCTACACCAATAATATCAATTTTGTTTATAAACTTATTTTCGTTGTCTATTATACCTACGAAATTATCTAACTCTTGGTTTTTTAATGACTTATTATATCCTTTAGAGCGCATTTTATCTATGGTTGTATTTCTTGCAATATTTAACATCCAAGTATACAATCTTCCCTTTTCTGTATTGTACGAATCAATATTCGACCAAATTTTTACAAATACATCTTGTAAAACATCTTCGGCTTCTTCTCTGTTTTTTATTAAATTAGAAATTACGGCAAATAAACTCTTGGAATACATATTATACAAATAGGTATAAGCCTTGCCATCTTTCTTTTCAATAAGACTTAAAACTTCTTCTTGACTCATTAGATTATAATTTATAGTTCTTACAAATCTAGGTAAAAATTTCTAAATCAAATTATCTTTTAAAAATTAACCATTTTGTTTTGAAGGTTTAACACTTGTTCAACTCATAAAATTTAAAAATTTAAAACCAACCCAGTTTTTATTTCGTAAATGTTTCAAACAATCCCCTAAATATAAAAAAATCAATATGAAAAAATTACTATTTATTAGCGCTCTATTTACTATTACTTGTATGAATGCCCAAGTTGGAATTGGTACAACCGTAATAGAAAACGGAGTAGAATTACAAATTGAAAGTAACAACAAAGGTTTATTAATCCCAAGAATTGCTTTAACTAGTACAAGCTCTGCAGCACCAGTTGGTCCAGCACCAATAGCAACAGGAGTTTTAATTTACAACACCGCAACTGCTGGAATAGGAATCACTTCCGTAACACCAGGTTTTTATTATTGGTCGGGTACTGAATGGGTGGCTTTAAAATCAACTGCTGGACAAAACTGGAGTTTAACAGGAAATGCAGGAACGTCTCCAGGAACGCAATACTTAGGAACTTCTGACAATCAGAATTTTCAAATAAAAACCAATAATACTTTAAGAATGACGGTTGAAAATGACGGTCAAGTAATTGTTGGAACTGGAACACCTCAAACAAATACCTTAACCACAATTAATGCTGGAGCTTCACAAATTGGATTATTTGTAAACAGTTCAAACTCTGCAAGAACCATTCGTGCATTAAATGCTACAAATACACAATTCGTAATTGATGGAGGAAATTTAGATGCTAATGGAGGAAGAGGTGTAATCGGAATCAGTGCCAATTTAGCAGCAAATGCTACTTCAACTGTAATGGGTGTACTTGGTGTAGGTGGAAGAACAACTTTTACTGAATTACCAGGGGAATCTATTGGAACATCTGGACAAGGAACAACAGGTATTTTCGCAAGAGGAGTTGGAAAAGGCACAGGTGTTGATTATAATGCAGGATATTTTGAATACGATCAAGACGATAATTTATCTACAAGTAATGGACCATTTGCCAGAATTGCGGGTAAGGATGTTGATTATTACACGGGTGGTTCAGCAGCAAGAAGAGATGTAACTTACGGCGGTTATTTTGACGCCAATACTTCTACAACAGATTTTGTTTTCGTTGGGGCTAGAAACAATGGAACTTCTTATAAAGTATTAGGTGGTGGTTCTGTGTCAACAATGGTGAAAGATGACGAAGGAAATAACAGAATTTTACACGCAACCGAAACTCCAGAAATATTATTTGAAGATTTCGGAACAGGAAAATTAGTAAATGGAGAAGCATACATTTCAATTGACAAATTATTGAGCAAACATATTTATGTAGATGAAAAACACCCTATGAAAGTTTTTATCCAATTAGAAGGCGACTGTAAAGGTGTATTTGTAACTGAAAAAACCAAAAATGGATTCAAGGTTAAAGAATTAGAAAACGGAAAATCAAATGTTTCATTTTCTTGGAACTTAGTAGCCAACAGAGCAGATGTATTAGACAAAACCGGAAAAATAGAATCCAAACACGTAGATGTTCGTTTCCCAATTGGACCAAACAAATTAGAAACTGAAAAACAAGTGGAAAGAAAATACGAAATTACTCCTCAAAAATAAGAAAGTATTCTTTATTTAAAAAAATCTCAATTATGCAAATAGTTGAGATTTTTTTTATTCCATCAACTTGAAAAAAAATCTTCCTAAAGTCTTTAAAAATAACGCTTCAAAAAAAAATTAGCACTTTTTAAAACCAAGATTAAACTTTTCCCGTAAGTGTAAGTGTAATCATTAAACTTTAACAAAATGAAAAAATCAAAATTGTACATAAGCCTTTCGTTAGTAGCGATAACAGGTTTATTATTAGTAGCGGCAGATCACATTGATTCGCCAGGTGTTTCGAACACGGGAAATGACATTACAGATGTATATGCGTTTCAAGGTGCAGACACCAACAACCTAGTATTTGTGGTAAATTCACAAGGATTATTAACTCCTGGAACTACAGGAGCTGCAACATTTAAAGAAAATGTACTTACAGAAATTAACATTGACAACAATGGTGATAACGTAGAAGATTTAGTAATCCAAGCTATTAGAAGAGGTAATAAAATGCACTTTTTTGGTCCAGTTGCACCTGGAACTCCAGGAACAAGCAGCACAATTAAAACTTCAAATGCAGCTGGTTCTGTTGAAATTTCTCAGTATGGAAGTCCAGCAATTACATCAACTTCTGGTGGAATGAAATTTTTCGCTGGACCAAGAGATGATCCTTTCTTTTTTGATTTAGGTCAATACCAAGCTATTTTAGGTGGAACTGCATCAGGATTTAACAATCCAGGAACAGACACTTTTGCAGGAACAAATGTTTTATCAACAGTTATTGAAGTTCCAAAATCATTATTAGGAACAAGTAGTTCAATTAACGTTTGGGCTGAAACTAAAGAAAAACAATAATTAATTTTAAATCGAAATAAAATGAAAATAAATGCTATCAAATTTCTGACATTATCAATTCTTGCAGCTACATCATTCGTAAGTTGTAATAATGATGACACAGTAGTTGCTGAAGAACAAACAGATTTCTCAGGAACTTATGTACAAAAAGACCAAATGGCTCGCCCAGCAATCAACACAGTTTTTATCGCATCTGGAGCACCAAAAGACGCTTTCAATACAACTACTCCTTCTGCCATGGGAGCCAATTATCAAGGAACATTTCAATCAAGATTATTAGCCTTAAACCCAGGATATACTACAAACGCTCTAGGACAAACAGCTGCTCAATTTACAGGATTATTAGCAACTGATGTTTTAGGAGTTTCAAAAACTGGAACAACCACATTTTTTGATGGAACTAACGTTTTAACAGGAAGAGCTTTAGCTGATGATGTAATTGATGTAGAATTGTTATTAATTTTTGGTGGTCCAACAGGAGGATCAAATCCAAATTTAACATCAGATCACGTAAATGCTAATGACAAACCATTTTTAACTTCATTCCCATACTTAGCCACTGCTTGGTAAACAATTTCATAGCGTGTACAATTTTACTTGTACACGCTATTTCTAAAAAAAAACTAAAAACTAAAAAACATCACAATGAAAATATCTAATCTTCTTAAAATTATTCTTTTTGCAATTAGCATATCTAGTTGTACGAATGAAAAATCTAAAATTACCAATGCCTCTGATTACAATATTTACTTAAACCAAACTGAAAATAAAAACACACAACTAGCCAAAACAGAAATTGATTTTTGGCAGAAAAAGTATAATGCTGCTCCTAATCAAACAAGTTATTTAATTCAACTGGCTGGTCATTATACTTCGTTATTTGAAACTACTTTTGAAGTGAATCATTTATATAAAGCGGAAAAATTATTATTAAAAGTAAATGCCAATTTAAATTTTTCAGAAGTGGGTCCGATTCGTGCGTTAGCAAAAAATTACATCACACAACATCGCTTTCGAGAAGCTTTATTTTTAGCTAACAAAGCCCTAAAAATTGGGGAAGGTTTTAAAGAAACTCAAAAACTTCTTTTTGATGTAAATATGGAATTGGGAAATTATGCAGAAGCGAAGAAAAACCTATCTAAATTTAACAATTTCGGAGATTTTGATTATTTAATAAGAATGGCAAAATGGAACGATCACATTGGCGATTTACCAACAGCAATAAGTTTGATGGAAAAAGCCACAAAAAAAGCAGAAGCAAATGACAATACAACTTTAAAAATTTGGTCGTATTCCAATTTGGGTGACATGTATGGACATGCAGGAAGAATCTCTGATAGCTACGCATTTTATTTGAAAACTCTTAAAGAAGACGAAAACAACTATTACGCCTTAAAAGGAATTGCATGGATAGCCTTTTCTCACGAAAAAAACACACAAGAAGCCAACAGAATTATTGATATTATTGCTAAAAAACACAATTCGCCAGATTTTAAATTATTTAAAGCAGAAATGGCAGAATTCAACAAAAACGAAGCACTTAAAAACAAACATATCCAAGAATATTTCAAATCTTTAAAGAGCAGAGACTACGGTGTAATGTATAACAAATACAACGCTATCTTATATGCTGATAATAAAAAAGATGCGGTAAAAGCCTTAGAAATTGCCTACCAAGAAATAAAAAACCGACCAACACCAGAATCATACGATTTACTAGCTTGGGCGAATTTCAATTTAGGAAATACCAAAAAAGCGTTAGATATTTGCGAAAAACATATCGTCAACCAATCGTTTGAACCTGAAATAAATTACCATTTGGCAGAAATTTACAAAGCCAATAAAATGACTAATAAAATCAAACCTATAAAAGAAGATTTATTGTCTAGCATTTATGAATTAGGTCCAAACATGAAAGAAAAAATAGAAAAACTATAATGAAAAAACTATTTCAAATCCTTGTATTACTATTAAGTACTTTAAGCTTTTCTCAACAAAGAGAAGGCGTTGTTACTGATACTTTAGGTAATATTATTGAAAATGCTTACGTATATAACGAAACCACAAAATCGCACGCGCATACGAATGAAAAAGGTAAATTTATTTTAGATAAAACATTTGAAAACGACCTCATCACTATAACCGCTTTAGGGTTCAAAAAGAAAACACAAATTGTGGATGGTTCAGAAAAATCTATTGTTTTAATCAGTTCTTCTTATAACATTGAGGAAATTGTGATTTCGAAAAAAAACAACGCCATTTCGCAAATTATGAAATTAGATTTACAAAATTCACCCGTAAACTCTTCACAAGAAATATTACGAAAAGTACCTGGTTTATTCATCGGACAACATGCTGGTGGTGGAAAAGCAGAACAAATATTTTTAAGAGGTTTTGATATTGATCACGGAACAGATATTGCACTTTCTGTAGATGGAATGCCAGTAAATATGGTTTCTCATGCGCACGGACAAGGTTATGCAGATTTGCATTTTGTAATTCCAGAAACCTTAGATAAAATTGATTTTGGCAAAGGAAGTTATTATGCCAACAAAGGCGATTTTGCTACTGCAGGTTATGTCGCATTTAAAACAAAAGAAAAACTTGACAATAATGCCATCAGTTTAGAAGTTGGAAAATTTGGAACGATTAGAACACTTGGCATGTTCAATTTATTGCCAAAAAACAACAAACAAAGTGCATTTATTGCCAGCGAATATATCACTTTTGACGGACCTTACGTGTCTAGTCAGAATTTTAGAAGATTAAATTTATTTGGAAAATTTACCAATATATTAGAAGACAATAGCAAGTTTTCTGTAACTGCATCTCAATTTTCAAGCGAATGGACAGCTTCTGGACAAATTCCACAACGACTTGTAGATGCTGGAATCATTTCAAGATTTGGAGCTGTGGATGATACAGAAGGTGGAAAAACTTCAAGAAGTAATTTGAATGTTGAATATTACAAACCTATTTCTGAAAACCTATTTTTTAAAGGAAATACGTTTTACAACAATTATCAATTTGAATTGTATTCGAATTTTACTTTTTTCTTAGAGAATCCTATAGATGGCGACCAAATTAAGCAAAAAGAAAACCGTACAATTTATGGTTTTAATGGGGAATTCAACAAAAAAATAGACAATTCCAAAAGTAGTTACCAAGTTGGATTTGGATTAAGAACTGATGAAACCAAAGATTCAGAATTGTCGAATACAAAAAATAGAAGTACCACAATCAATCAACTAAAATTAGGAAATATCAATCAGAAAAATTATTTCAGTTATATCAATTCTGATATAGAATTGGGTAATTTTACCATTAATCCAGCAGTTAGATTAGATTATTTCCAATTTTCATATTTAGATAAACTAGCACCAACGTATAAAATTGACAATGAACAAGTAGTGAAAATTTCGCCTAAACTGAACTTCCTTTTTGCCCCCCACAATAAGGTTCAATATTTCTTAAAGTCTGGTTTAGGTTTTCACTCAAACGATACACGAGTTATTGTTTCACAAACGGATAAAAAAACTGTACCAACCTCAGCTGGAGCCGATTTAGGTACGATTGTAAAACCAATGAAAAACTTAATTATCAATAGTGCTTTGTGGTTTTTACAATTAGAACAAGAATTTGTATACGTGGGCGATGCCGGAATTGTAGAACCAAGTGGAAAAACCAGAAGAATGGGAATTGATTTTGGGTTTAGATACCAACTTTCAAAATTTGTAAATATAAATTCCGACATAAATTACACGTATGCCAGAAGTATGAACGAACCAGAAGGACAAAACTACATTCCACTTGCACCAGACTTAACTTCAACAGGAGGAATTAGTCTTACGAATTACAAAGGTTTTTCCTCTAATTTTAATTACAGGTATTTAAAATCAAGACCCGCAAATGAAGACAATTCAATTATTGCGAAAGGTTATTTCGTATCCGATTTTAATCTGAATTACCAATACAAAAGAATAAATTACGGAATTATTATCGAAAACATTTTCAATACAAAATGGAATGAAACACAATTTGCAACCGAATCACAATTGCAAAATGAAACACAATCTGTGGAAGAAATACATTTTACACCAGGAACCCCCTTCTTTATAAAAGGAAAAATAACGTACACTTTTTAATTGATTATAATTGTTGTTGTTTTTTTTAGTTTGAAATCTCGTCTTGTTTAGCTAGACGAGATTTCTTTTTTAAACTATCTAATTTTTAACAACCAATTCGGATCTGGGCAATTTTCTCTATAAAAAGGAAGTGTTTTTTCGCTACAAACGCCAGGATAATCGCCAAATTTTCCTTCCATATCAATAATCGCCTGAAAATGCAAATGTGGAGCATAATCTCCATTTATTGGTGGCAATCCTAAAGTAGCAATTTGTGTGCCTTTCGGAATGAAATCACCAATATTTTTTCCTTCTAAACTTGCTTCGCTTAAATGACCGTATAAAGTATGAAACGTAACATTATCTATTTGATGTGTTAAAATAATAGTCGGACCATAATCTCCTAACGCCGTATTATTTTGAAAACTGTGAATTGTTCCATCCAAAACAGCATAAATTGGTGCTTGTTCGTTAATCCATAAATCTAAACCAATATGAATGTTTCTTTCCTCGGTATTCGAATTTTTAAAAACCGTACTTCTTTGGTATAAATTTCGGGTTTCGATATAACCACCAAACATTATTTTTCCGTGATTCGCATCTAATTGCTTTTGAATAAAAACTTCATAATCTTGAGCCGTTTCTAATGTATGGTTTTGCAAATCTGAATTCGTAACCGACAGATCTAAAGGTATATATTCTGTATAATCAATTTCAGGAGAAATGACTTTTGCTGCTTGAATATTTTTAAAGAATTGTTCCATTTTAAATTCAATTTATAAAACTAATTCGGCATATAATTTTTCAAATGTGGCATCTAAATCAGCACTAAATCCAGAATGTGGTCTGGACGTTTGAATACTGGAACTTTTCACCGCCGTTAACCATCTGAAACGTTCTTCAATTTCGAAAGTTCCGATTGGTCCGCCTTCTGATTTTCCATGGCATATTTTCACAAAAGAAGCTACATTTATTAGCAATTGTTCGAGATCAAATTCTGGACAAAATGCCAAAATTTTTTCTGTTGGAATTTGGTATTCAATTCGTAAATATTTCTGACGCTTACACAAAAGCATCAAGCCTACATTGACAAATTCTTCGCGCTCCACCTTAGGTACAACACGAATGACAGCATAATCATATAAGTGTTTTTCGTGCATCTTGAGCTTCTTTTAAAAATAATTCTGAATTCGTTAATCGTATCGATAAAAATTGAAAGTATACTTCCTTAATTTCATCTGGTGTCATCGCACCGTTCTCCCAAAGTAACCAATCTTCTGGAATTTGGTTGACAATTTCTCTTAAAACGGTATCGTTTAATTTGGAGGTAAATTCTTGATTTGCTTTTTCTAAAAGACTAGCTTTTGGCAACAAAACGTGATCTTTAATTAAGGCGAATGGTGTCACAGCACTATTTTCCCAATTCGTCCAAGAATGATGAAAATACAAACACGCGCCGTGATCAATTAACCATAATTCTTTCTTCCAAATTAGTAAATTGGTATTTTTAAATGTTCTATCTACATTCGTAATAAAAGCATCTAACCAAACTATTTTAGAAGCCAATAAAGGTTCGCAATCATTCGCAGCCGCATCATAAGTGATGGAACCTGACAAATAGTGCAACCCTAAATTTAAGCCTTGACTAAATTTCAACAAATCCTGAATTTCTTCATCTGCTTCTGTTCTTCCAAAGGCTTCATCTAAATTCGCAAAAACTAATTCTGGAATCGGCAAGCCTAAAAATTTCGCAATTTGACCGCCTAAAAATTCGGCAATTAAAGCTTTTACTCCATGACCCGCGCCACGAAATTTCAAAACATATTTAAAATCATCATCCGCTTCCGCTAAAGCAGGTAAAGAACCACCTTCGCGAAGTGGCGTAATATATCTGGTAACGTTTACTGTTCGTAAATTTAAGTTCATAAATTTGGAATTCTTTTACCAAAGATAGCAAAAAAAAACTCCGATAAATTATCGGAGTTTTTATAAAATTTTATTGTTATGCTGAAATTGTTTCGACTTCTTTATTGATTTTATTTACCAATCCGACCAACACTTTTCCTGGTCCAACTTCTGTAAAACTTGTGGCACCATCTGCAATCATTTGGTTTACAGATTGTGTCCATTTTACTGGAGCTGTTAATTGAATAATTAAGTTTTTCTTAATCTCATTCGCATCAGAAACTGCGCTTGCCGTTACATTTTGATAGACTGGACAAATTGGTGTAGAAAAAGTCGTTGCTTCAATCGCAGCAGCTAATTCTTCACGAGCTGGTTCCATCATTGGCGAGTGAAATGCTCCACCAACTGGTAAAATTAAAGCTCTTTTTGCTCCAGCTTCTTTCATTTTTTCGCAAGCTAATTCTACTGCTTTGTATTCCCCAGAAATTACCAATTGTCCAGGACAGTTATAATTTGCAGCCACAACTACTCCATCAATTGAAGCACAAATATCTTCTACAATTTTATCATCTAAATTTAAAACCGCTGCCATTGTTGAAGGTGTAATTTCACAAGCTTTTTGCATCGCCATAGCTCTTTTAGAAACTAATACTAATGCATCTTCAAAAGATAAAGCACCATTAGCTACTAAGGCAGAAAATTCACCTAACGAATGTCCGGCTACCATTTCTGGTTGGAAATCTTCTAATGTTTTGGCTAAAATTACGGAGTGTAAAAATACAGCTGGTTGTGTTACTTTCGTTTCTTTTAATTCTTCAGCTGTTCCATCGAACATAATATCTGTGATACGGAAACCTAAAATTTCGTTTGCTCTTTCGAACATTTCTTTAGCTACTGCTGAATTTTCGTATAAATCTTTACCCATTCCGGTAAATTGCGCGCCTTGTCCAGGAAAAACGTATGCTTTCATAGTATGAATTTCTTTAATTTATAAAACAAAAGTACAATTTTAAATAAAAAATTATAATAAAATAATTACTTTTATAAAAGGAAACTTTAAATAGCATAGTTATGGATAAATATTTAATTTCCTTTTCAATTAGTTTAATTGGATTGTTCTTTCTAGCCTTTAACACCTTTCATAGTTTATATTTAAAAAATAAAATTAAAACTAAGGCATTTAGTGTGTTTTCAATTTACTTGCTAACCATGCTAGTTATAGAAATATGTTGCCATGTTTTAGGCTTCCTTGATCCAGGTTCAAATATTTTTATTTCGCACTTTTATTTCAATTTTCAATTTTTGATAATAACATTATTTTTTGCTTTTTTATTTAAAGAAATTCAAAAAATTAGTAGAAATATCATTTTAATCAGTATTGCATTTCTTCTGATAATTGCTTGTTCCTATTTACTAAACTATTTTTCGTTTTGGAAATTTAATACGCTTGAAATTGGCCTAACCTCTTTTACAATCATTAGTTATATTTTGTATTATTTCTATTATAATTTCGAAAAAAAGAACGTGAAATTCACCTATTTCTTTAGTGGTTTAGGAATTTATTTAATGAGTAGTAGCGTGATATTTTTGACAGGAAATATTGATTTAATACTAATTGAAGAACCCTTTATTGATATTTGGGTATTCAATTCCTTACTATATATCTTGCTACAGTATTTCATTTATCAAGAATTACAAATTTTTAAAAAGAAGAAATTAGCCAACGAATAGCCTCCAACTATTCCAAATACTTGTAACAATTGCTTTAAATGGAAGTCTAATAGGAACAAAAACTAAACTAATTTTTATGAAAAAATTGTTACCTATTTTTCTTATTGTTGCCATAACTCTAGGATACTTTTATCTTACTTTACCTGTTTTGAGTTACGGATTTTCGGGAATTACCTTTTTACTTATTATTATTGCTGCGATTTTGTTTTTTTCTTTTTCCAGTTTTAAAATTAGTTCGGATGGAAAAAGTTATAAAGCCGTAAGCGTTTTTTGGAAAATTCCAGTTCTATTAGTTGTCGCTGCGATTTTTTATGCATTAGTTTTACCTTTTTTCACTTCACATCCGATTTTTAGAAATCAAGATTACAGAAATTTAATTGGAAAAGTGGCAAATGGCGATAAATTAACCCAACACATTGCACCCATTTCAATGCAGGAAATTAGAGTAGTTGATGAAGATTTGGCGTATTTGTTGGGTGAAAAAATATTAGGTTCACAACCCGCATTAGGTAGTCAGGCACAATTGGGTGAATTTTTCATTCAGAAAGTGAACGGAAAATTATATTGGATTGCTCCTTTAGTACATTCAGGTTTTTTAAAATGGCTGAATAATTCTGAAGGAACAACTGGTTACGTGATGGTTTCGGCAACCAATGAACGTGATGTAAAATTAGTACAAGAAGTGAATGGAAAACCTATTCGTTTAAAATATCAAGACCAAGCCTATTTTCAAAGTGATACGAGAAGATATTTGTACTTCAATGGCTATAACACGATTGGTTTAGCTGATTTCACATTTGAAATTGACGATAAAGGAAATCCGTTTTGGGTGGCCACTAAGTACAAAAAAGAAATTGGTTTTTCTGGAAATGATGCAACTGGCGTAGTGGTTTTAGATGCACAAACTGGAGATATTAAAGAATACGATATTAAAAACACACCGATTTGGGTAGATAGAATTCAGCCTATTTCATTCATAAAAAACCAATTGAATGATTGGGGTGAATATGTAAAAGGCTATTGGAATTTTTCTAATGAAAATAAGCTTCAAATTACAGAAGATTTGACTTTAGTTTATGGAAAAGACAACAAATCGTATTGGTATACTGGAATCACCTCGGTAGGAAAAGACGAATCAGCAGTTGGATTTGTTTTGGTTGATACCAGAACCAAAGAAACTACATTTTACAAACAAAGTGGCGCAACAGAATATGCTGCACAAAGTTCGGCGCAAGGTAAAGTTCAGGAAAAAGGGTTTACCGCTTCTTTACCCATTCCGTACAACATTAACAACATTCCAACTTATGTGATGACGTTAAAAGACAATGGTGGCTTGGTAAAAATGTATGCGATGGTTTCAATTGCCGATTACACGATTGTTGGAACTGGAAATACCATGCGTGAAGCTTTAACAGCTTATAAAACCGCTTTCAATTCTTCTGGAAATAAATTAAATACAGATAGTAAATCGGCTAAAAAAATAATTGAATCTGTTGTCGTGAGAATTCAAAATGATGTGAAAAACGGAAATAGTTTTTATTATTTCACGGTGAAAGATTATCCGAATATTTTTGTGGGTTCTTCACAAATTTCTAATCAATTGCCAATTACCGCAGTTGGAGATCTTGTAAAAATTTCATTCGATTTAGATAATGAAGAGATAATAGATGTTTCTACATTTGAGAATGTGAGTTTAAAGAAATAAAAACATTTTAAAACAAATAAAAAACCCTGAACTACAATAAATTCAGGGTTTTTAAATTTATATTACAATCAATTATTGTTTTACAAGTTGTAATTCGATGTTTAATTTTACTTCTTCGCCAACTAAAACACCTCCAGTTTCTAGAGCAGAATTCCAGTTTAAACCCCAATCTTTACGATTGATTTTTCCGAAAATATTCAAACCAATTTTTGAATTTCCCCAAGGATCTTTCATAACTGGACTAACTTCAGCAGGTAATTTTACAGTTTTAGTAATTCCTTTGAAAGTTAAATCTCCAGTTAATTCATAATTTTCATCGTCAACTTTAGTTAAAGAAGTTGATTTGAAGATTATTTTTGGATGACTTTCCGCATCGAAGAAATCACCACTTTTTAAATGATTATCTCTGTCTGAATTATTGGTATCTACTGAATTAATATCTGCCGAGAATTCAATATTTGATTTGGTAAAATCGTCACCTTCTGTTGCAATATTTGCTTCATAAGTTCCAAATTTTCCAGATACATTTGTAAACATCATGTGTTTTACTTTAAATCCGATTTCTGAGTGTGTTGGGTCGATTGCCCATTTAGTTGTTGCCATAATTTTATTTTTTAAATTTTATTTTAATTTGATAGTACAAAGATAGTATCATCGAATTGAAGCAACACTTAACCTAGATTAAGAAATAAAAAAAGGGAAGTTACGTAATAACTTCCCTTTGTTATTTTAAACCAAATTTGCTAAAAGCGTAATTTCTGTATTTAATAATTTTGAAATCGGACAAATTTCTTTTGCTTTTTGCGCAATGGCTTGAAATTCTCCATCTGAAATATTAGGTACTTTACCATTTAACTCTAATTGAATTAAAGTGATGGTTCCATCTTGAAAAGTAACTTTCGCTGTGGTATCTAAATCATCTGGCACAAATCCTGCATCAGTTAGTAAAAAACTTAATTGCATCGTAAAACAACCTGAATGAGCTGCTGCGATTAATTCTTCTGGATTCGTTCCAACTCCTTCTTCAAAACGAGTTTTGAAGGACAATTGTGCCTTATCTAATGTTGTACTTTGAGTTGTAATTAACCCTTTTCCTTCCATTCCAGAACCTTTCCAATTTGCGTTTGCTGTTCTTGTAAATTTCATAATGTTGTTTTTTAATAGTAATATTTATCTCGTTAGGTGTAATTATTTAAATTATTAGTTTTTTTTGGATTATTAGCCACAAATTCTCGAATTATTAAAATGCAAACGAAATAATTAGTTCATCTTTGATAATCCCGAACCATCGGGACGAATTTAATCAAATAATTATTTTGAAAAATTAGTAAATTCGTGGCAAAATTATTTCAAATTTTAATTACACCAACGGGTTATACTTATATAGCTTTTATAATTTCCAATAACTGATTTTTATATTCTGGATGGATAATACCGTTTACCACATCAAAATTTTCATAAAAACTTGGCAAAGAAAAACTTCCTTTTACGATGCCGCCTTGAAATGGAAATCTTTTCGTAGCAATATCTAAAACTGAACTTCCACCACGAGCACCCGGTGACGTAGCTAGTAATAACATTTCTTTTTCCTGAAACGTTTTGGCGTTAATTCTTGAAGTCCAATCTAACACATTTTTAAAAGCTGTGGAAAAATTTCCGTTATGTTCTGCAAAAGAGATAATAATTAAATCGGCGCTTCCTAATTTTGCATAAAATTCGTGTGCTAATGAATGAATCCCTTGTTCTTTTTCTTTATCTACCGAAAAAACCGGCATTTCATAATCATTTAAATCTAACACTTCTACTGAAGCATTTTCAAAAAGATTGGCGGCATAAGTTGCCAATTGTTTGTTTATGGAAGTCTTGCTTGACGAACCAGCGAAAGCGATAATTTTTTTCATTAGTTATTTTCTATATAGTTTTTCGTTTTTACTACGGCACTTTTCACCATTTCTTGATTATCAAACTCAGATTGCGTGGTTTTGTCTTTCCAATTAATGGTGAAAGTCATTTCCGTTTCATTATCTGAAATGAATTTGATATCGTTATCCACATAACCTTCAAATTTCGGATGTTCGATTAATAAAAATCTGACTTTATAAGGCACAAACGTAATTTTTTCCACTAAAGTTGTCGTGTTTTCAGAAGTTGTTATTGACATTTTTCGAATCACGAAATCTTCGCTTCTTTCTAAAATAATCACGTCACTCACACCTGGAACAAAATTTTCTGGCTTTTCAATTTTAAGAATTAAATTTTGCCAAACTTTTTCCAAAGAAGTGTTTACGATTGTAGTATATTGAACCATTTATTTTTCGTTAAGATAAAACGTTAAAGCACCAGAAGGACATTTTTTGATAGTTTCAATAATTTGATCTGTTGTAGCATTTTCAGGGTTAACCCAAGGTTGTTCTTTAGGTTTAAAAACATCCGGATTATTTCTTACGCAATTTCCAGAATGTGTACATTTTCCAGATTGCCATACAATGGTCACCTCGCCATTTGTATATTCTTTTTTAATATTTTTTGCGTCCATGATTATATAGTTGTGTTGATTAAAACTTGATTTTTTAAGATTTTAGAAACAGGACATTTTTCTGCAATGAGTAATAACCTGTTTTTGATATCTTCATCAATTTCGTTTGAAAAAGTAATATTTCTTGAAATTGTAGTGGTTAATTCAGGATTCATTTCTTGTGATAAATTTAAAGAAATATGAATTTCTGGAATATCCCAACCTTTCCTAGCGATATACATTCGTAATGTTGATAAGGTACAACCCGCTAAAGAAGCCAAAAGTGTGGAATAAGGATCTGGACCTAAATCTTTTCCTTCGATACTTTCTGGTTCGTCCATAACGAAAGTTCCGTTACGCCAAGAAATGGTACACAAATATTTCTGCGTACCAATTGTTCCTGTAAGGTTATTTTCTAAAAGATTTGCCATATATTTTTTTATAAATACTTACAAGGTTTTGGAAACCTTGCAGGATAATATTTGCTATAAAACGTCAGCGTATTCTGGAGTTTTATCGAAAACACTTTTCGCAAACGGACAAAGTGGAATAATTTTAATTCCTTTTTCTCTGGCGAATTCTACTGCTTTTGCTACCATTTTCTTTCCGAAACCTTTTCCGTTATTTCCTTCATTCACTTCCGTATGATCAATGATAATTTTATCCTCGCCAGCAAAAACGAAAGTCATTAACGCTTCTTGTTTTCCATCAATTTCAATATAAAAAGCACCGTTTTTATCATTGATTTTTAGTTGTACTTCTTCTGTCATTTTATATTTTCTTTCTGAACACTAATTACTGAATACTAAATTAATGCTCCATTGGAATTTCCATTAATAAAAACTTCGCATCCGTAGTCGCTTTGATATCTAACGTTTCAAAATCGGTAATTCCTAAACCATCACGCGTTTCTAATTCTTGTCCGTCCACGATTATTGTTCCTGAAATTACGAAAACATACATTCCGTTGCCTTCTTTTTTTAGTTCGTAAGTTTTAGAAAAATCTTTATCGAAATCGGCTAAATGAAACCACGCATCTTGATGAATCCAAACTCCAGCATCATCAGGATTTGGAGATAAAATTTGCGCGAAATTATTTTTTTGTTTCGTTACATCTAACGTAATTTGTTGGTAACGAGGTGTAACATTTCTAGTTTTTGGAAACAACCAAATTTGAAATAATTTCGTTTGTAAATCCGCATTTGGATTGAACTCACTGTGTTGAATTCCAGTTCCAGCACTCATCACTTGCACATCTCCTGTTTTGATCGTTGCGGCATTTCCCATACTGTCTTTATGCGCCAAATCGCCTTCTAATGGAATGGTTATAATTTCCATGTTATCGTGTGGATGCGTACCGAAACCCATTCCAGCTGCTATAGTATCGTCATTTAAAACTCTTAAAGTTCCGAAATGCACTCTTTCTGGATTGTACCAACTTGCGAAACTGAAACTATGATACGCATTTAACCAACCATGATTGGCATGGCCTCTTGTATTTGCTTTGTGTAAAACTGTATTTTTCATAATGTTATAAATTTAGTAATTATTATGATACAAATTTACAATCATGTGTAGGAAAAAGCTCTTAATGTAGATTAAGAAATAAAAAACCGACACTTTCCAGCATCGGTTTGTATTAGATTCTGAAACAAGTTCAGGATTAATGAATATGATCTTCTTCAATTTCGAATTCGGCATCTTTTTCCCAAATTTCCATTTCGCAAGGTTTACAATTGAATTTTAATTTGTATTCTAATTCGCCTTGTTTTAGTACTAATGGTTCTTTTAGTTTTTTGTCCATGTTTTCACGATGGTATTTCGGACAACGTTCTAATTCGTATTTGATGCAATATTTAGTTGTCATTACACGAGATTTTCCTGGATCCCATTGTAATTCGAACGCTTTTTCAATTTCCGTTACCCCATGACGTTCGTAGAATTTACGAGCTGTTTTATTAGCCACATTGTACATAAAATCCAGTTTAGTTTCTGGATAAGGATGTGATGTTTTTACTAATTGATGTTCTTTTCGAATGTAATTTTTCAAACGAATTTCTGATAATTGTTCGAAAACCGTTCTTCGCATTTCATTGATTTTTGAAATTGGAAGAAACCAGTTTTGAGAAAACTCAATTGAAATTTCATCAGCCGTATAAGGTGTAAAACCTGTTTTGGCTAAATTTACTTTGAAATTTTCTGCTAATGATTCTCCAGTTTTAGTTTGTTCTTTTGGATGAACTAATGTAGCTACGCTTTCGTTTCCATCTTCATCTGTAGCGATTAACTCGAAACCCATTTCATTTTCTCTCAATACTAAAGTCGTACTGATTTTTCGAACTGCACTATCTTCTCTTTCTACAATTTTAATGAAAGCGGCATCGTTATTTCTGTAAATAAAAGTTCCTGCTTTGATGTCTTTCAACACATTCGGATACACGATTCCGTTTTCTACTTTGTTTACGTAAATTCCTTCTGCTTCATTATTTTCGTTGATGAAACACAATCCGTCTCCGTTGTTTAAGTAATGTCCGTTTTCAATTTCGTACGAGTTTCCAACCGTTTTGATTAACTTCCCAATATATTGTCCTTTTGACTTTGGACTCTCCCAAGAACCAATCGCTTGATGTCTTTCATTTACGAAATAATCTGTGTAGCCACGATTGAAACTTCTATCTAAAGAAGCATCAAAAATATAGGTACATTTTCCAGAAGATGCTTTGGTATATTTTTCAGGATTTTCAGCTAAGAAAGCATCTAATTTCTGACGTAAATACGACACGTTATTTTTTACGTAAACGATATCTTTTAAACGTCCTTCAATTTTGAAAGAAACAATTCCAGCTTCCACTAAATTTGGAATTTGGTTCGAAACATCGAAATCTTTGATTGAAAGTAAGTGACTATTTTTAATTAACGTGTCACCGTTTCCATCAATTAAGTTGTAAGGTAAACGACAGTTTTGCGCGCAAGAACCACGGTTAGCTGAACGCTCTCCATTCGCCACACTCATATAACAGTTTCCACTAAACGAAACACATAATGCGCCCGTTACAAAGAATTCTAATTCTACATCTGAAGCTTCACTAATTTCTTTTATTTGACTTAAATTCAATTCACGAGCTAAAACCACACGTTTGATTCCAGCATCTGCTAAGAATTTAATTTTATCGGCATCACGATTGTTAGCTTGAGTACTCGCATGAAGTACGATTGGCGGCAATTCCATTTCCATAATGGCCATGTCTTGGATAATTAAGGCATCCACATTAATGTCATACAATTTCCAAATCATTTGACGACACGATTCTAGTTCATTATCGTACAAAATCGTATTGATAACCACAAAAACCTGAGCATTAAACAAATGTGCGTATTTTACCAATTCGGCTACATCTTCAATAGAATTGGTTGCGTTAGAACGGGCACCATATAAAGGTGCACCAATATAAACTGCATCAGCACCTGCATTAATAGCAGCAATTCCTTGAATTAAATCTTTTGCCGGAGCTAAAATTTCAATCTTCTTCTTCATTTTTAAAACTTTAATCCTTCGGATATTACCGAAAAAAGTATGCAAAGTTCTTATAAAAAATCCAAGATTTCTAATTTCGATTGATTTTTTTTGATTTTCTAACCTCAGATTAGGCAGATTTACACGGATTTTTTTAATGGAACTTATTGTTTTTTGCCACGAATTTTCGAATTATTTTTAAATTGTTATTTTCGAATTTCTTCATCTTTGATGAAATTCGAATTAAATCAAATTTTAAACCGTTAATATTTGTGAATTAGTGGCTAAAAATATTATTTACGAAGCATTTTACTTTTCATTTTGCTAAAAAATTCAGGTGTCACTCCAATATAAGAAGCAATATTTTTTTGAGATACTTTCTGAATTAAAGAAGGGTATTTAGAACAGAATTTTTCATAGCGTTCTTCAGCGGTTAAACTTAAATTATCCATTAATCTTTCTTGGTGTGCGACTAATGAATTTTCGGCTAAGATTCTGAAAAAGCGATCTAATTTGGGAATTAGATGATATAATTCTTGAAGATTTTCTTTCGAGATTATAGTTAATTCGGCATCTTCAATAACTTCAATAAAAAGATTTCCAGGTTTTCCTGAAATATAACTATACATGTCGCTCATCCACCAACCCTCACAAGCAAAATGCAATACGTGTTCAATTATATTATCGTTAATATTGAAACTTCGCAAAATTCCAGAATTTACAAAATAGGTTTCACTTGAAACTTCACCAGAACTCAATAAAATTGTTTTTGCTTTAACGAGTTTCGTTTCGGTTTTAGACAAAAACAACGTTTCTTCTTCCGGAGTTAAAGAAATGTGTTTGGATATATTTTGTAAAATTAATGCCATTAATAATGAAAACTAGAACAGAACGTCCTTAAGAAAGTTGAGTTGTATTGGTTTCAGAATTTGTTTTCGAAGGTAGTTTTACTTCACATCTTCTATATGGTCCGCAACCTAAACGTCTTGGTCCACATGAAGCTAAAAACAAGCAACCAAAAACAAGTAATACTATTTTTTTCATATTCAATTAAATTTATAGAATACTAAAGTAGTACTTTTTTAGAGAAGTAATTATTTTATGACAATAATTATGTGTTTTATAACATTTTATTTATCTTTAGAAACATTTTAAAATATTTTTGAGTAAACAAACTTTAAAATATTTAAATTATATCTCTCATAACATCCCCCCTTTTTTGATTTAATGATGATTTTACTTTTCACTAGAAAAAGTAATCAAAATTTTATATGCATTTTATAAAAATAATATTAATCAACAAAAACAACTAAACTATGTCAACAGAACCATTCATTGGAGAAATTAAAATTTTCGGATTTAACTTCGCACCGCAAAACTATCAATTATGTAGCGGTCAATTATTACCAATCGCACAAAACACAGCTTTGTTTTCACTTTTAGGAACAACTTATGGTGGAAATGGTCAAAGCACATTTGGATTACCTGATTTGAGAGGTAGAATGCCAATAGGACAAGGACAAGGGCCTGGATTACCGAATTATGCAATGGGAGAACTTAGCGGAACTACAAATGTTACCTTAACAACAGCTAATTTACCTGCACACGTACATCCAGCAACTGGACTTACAGTAAACATTCCAATATCCACAACTGGACCAGACACGGCATCACCAGAGGGTGCATTTCTTGCCGATACAGGTGTAGAAATTTACTCAAGTTTATCTACAGCTGGTAAGAGTTATGGTGCATCAACTGTTTCTGGAAACACTGGAATTACTGGATCTTCAATGCCTGTTTCTATAATGAATCCTTACTTGGTTGTTAATTATTCAATTGCTACACAAGGCATATTCCCGAGTAGACCTTAACTTTCACATTAAAAATCCAAATTATGTCTACAGAACCATTCATAGGCGAAATAAAAATATTAGGTTTTAATTTTGCTCCAGTAGGATATTTAACTTGTCAAGGACAAATTATGAGTATCGCCCAAAACACTGCATTATTTGCACTAATTGGCACTTACTATGGCGGAGACGGTCAATCTACATTCGCATTACCTGATTTAAAAGGTAGAGCTTCTGTTGGTCAAGGTCAAGGCCCAGGACAACCCGATTATTTAATAGGTGAAAAAGCAGGAAATACATCTGTTTCTTTATTGACAGCAAATCTTCCAGCGCATGTTCACCCAGGTACAAATATTTCAGTAAGCATTCCAATTTCAACTGGAGGCTCTGATACAGCTTCTCCCGAAGGCGCATTTCTTTGTGACCGTGGCGTAGAAGTGTACTCTTCTGTAGCTACTCCTGGAAAAAATTATGGAGTACCAACTGTTTCAGGAAATACAGGAATTACGGGTTCATCACTCCCTGTAAATATTATGAATCCTTACTTAACAATCAATTATTCTATTGCAATAGAAGGAATATTTCCAAGTAGAAGTTAATTAAAAGGAAATTTTCTTAAAGAAAATTTCCTTTTTTACTATTAAAAAAAATATGCAAACAATAGGAATTTTATTAGCCAGATCAACATATTATCAAACCATAGGCTTTGATTTATATGAAGGTCTTCGTTCAGGATTAAAACATTTCGGTAAAAATGATTATAGAATTGTTACAGAAAACATAGGCTTTGGTGCAGACAAACAACAATGTTACCGCAGTGCCGAAAAACTTTTATTAGAAGAAAACGCTGCCGTAGTGATTGCCTATATTGGACATCGTATGGCACAATTGCTTCGACCACTTTTTCTTGCCGCTAATAAAATGCTAATTGTTTTAGATGCTGGGGCCAATTTACCTCAAGAATGGCCAACTTGTCCGAATATTTTTTATCATTCGCTTCATAATTCCTTAGGCGCTTCACTTGCCGCAAAACAAGCTACCAATGATGGTTATACCTCAGCGGGTGTGGTAACAGGTTATTATGACGGTGGTTATTTACATACTTATAGTATTTCAAAAGGTTTTGAAGAAACTGGAGGAACTATTTCTTTTAATCATGCAACAGGATATAAAACGGAAGACTTTACAATTGAACCTTTAAAAAACCATTTAGAAAAATTTCCGAATAGTGCTTTACTCAGTTTGTTCAGTGGCGATTTTGTGCAATGGTATTTTGAAGGTATTAAAAACTCATTTAAAGGGCAAAATCTTACCGTTTATTTACCACCTTTTGGTTTTGAAGAAATGATGCTTTCAGACACCGAATATCCAAGTAACAACATTAAAGGAATTGCAGCATGGTCAAAAAAAATAAATTCTACAGAGAACAAAATTTTTCTTGAAACAATTACATCGGCTGGTAGAATACCAAATCTGTTTTCATTATTAAGTTGGGAAAGCGCCGCAATTTCTTTGAAAGTTATAGAGTTAATGGACGAACATAAAAACAACATGTCTCAAATAGCAATTGGTTTACAATCGTTTGAATTTGAAGGTCCAAGAGGCAGAATATTTTTTGATTCGAAAACAAATACTTCAATTGCACCTTTATACAATGCCTCAATAATCGCAACTAATGAAGGAAAATGCGAAGTTCAAATAGAAAGTGAGACAACTGATGTATTAGAACATTTTGAAAAACTAACTACGCAAGAACTAAACAGCTCAACCTCTGCTTGGTATAACAGTTATGCCTGCATTTAACTATGGAAACAACTAAAAAAATATTAGTTTTATGCGGCGGTAAATTCGCCTTTCCTGCTTTACAACTACTTGCATTTGAAAAATTCATATGTGGAATTGGAATCGGAAAAGGCAGTCAAACTATCACAGATGCTTTAGAAAGAGAATCAAAAGAAAACAATATTGGATTTAAATCATATCCCAATAAAAAAAGCATTAATGAAATGAGAAATTGGATTGAGGATTTACAACCTGATTATATCTTTTGCATCTCTTTTCCTTTTTTACTTCCAGAAACCGTTTTATCATATGGACCTGATAAATTTATAAATTTCCATCCTGGTCCATTACCTCAATATCGTGGTGTTATGCCCATTTTTGAAGTTTTGAAAAATCAAGAAAAAGAAACGGCTATCTGCGCTCATTTTATGAATACAAAATTTGATGAAGGTAACATAATCTTTAATGATCCAATTCCAATTCAAGAAGGAGATACATATGGAAAACTAACGGTAAAATTGAGTCAACGTATGGCACACGTCACTTTAAACATGGCCAATATGTTACAATTTGCCAAAAGTATTCCTAATCAGCCTCAAGACGAAAGTTTATCCTATTATTTTGAAAAACCAGAATTATCGGACACATACATTAATTGGAAGCGAATGGACAAAGATGAAATTATTGCACTAATTAATGCTTGTAACCCTTGGAATATTGGTGCAGATGCCACTTTACTAGGAGAACAAGTTAAAATAATAGTAGCTTCATCATTGCAGGAACCGCATGAAAGTCAACCAGGAACAATCGTATCCCTGACAAACACCATAAATGTAGCTTGTAAAGATAACGAGCAAATTGCAATTGAAATACTCAGTACAGATCAAGGGATAATGACCGCTTCTCAATTTATAATGTTATATCCAATAATGGCAAATACAAGTAATTGATAGGCTAAAACAATAATCTTAATTTTTAAACAATGTAATTATGAAAAACAACTTTACTTTAAACTTTGCACTGCTCCTTTGCCTCTTTTGGGTGAAAGGAAATGCGCAAATACAATTTTGGAGTGATACTTTTGACAATTCTCCAACAAGTGGGATTAGAACACCCGAGGAAAACGGAGGTGTTGGAGGTCCGCCAAACACTAGTTATTTTAGACTAACTGACGGCTCAACTATTTCTCAAACAATCGTTTTTACTGGTAAGGAAGGATCGAGTTTCTGGGCAGGTGAAGATCACAATGCAGCGGGAACAGGTTTTACATCTAGTGGGGCTCAAGGAGCTGCAACAAACAGTCCTTTAAATGAACTTTCCATAACATGGACAGGTATTAATATTTCAGGAAAAACAGGTTTAAGTTTTAGAGGTCTCTTTGCAGCTAATAGTACTAATGAACCATGGGATAATTTAAATGCTTGTAATAGTGGAGTAGGAACAACAAATACAGATTATATTATCGTACAATATCGTATTGACGGAGGTCCATATACTGATTTAATTCGATTCTTCAACAGAGGAAGTGCAACTAATGGCGTGGATAAATATCTGTTTGAAGATACTGATGGAAATGGATGTGGTGATGGTATACAACTAACGAATGTATTTGGAGAGTTTATAAAAACAATTCCATCTACAGGTACAACTCTTGAAATAAAAATAAATGTTTATTCAGAAGGTAATAACGAAGAGTGGGCTATTGACAACTTTCGTTTATTTGAAACACCAACTTGTACCGCCCCAACTATAACAGCAAATCCTCCAAATAGAGCTATTTGCGCTGGAAACAACACAACATTCTCTGGATCAGCATCGGGAGCAACTGCATACCAATGGCAAGAAAACACTGGAAGTGGATTTACTAACATATCAAATGGCGGTATTTATTCAGGTGCCACTACACCAACATTAACACTGACTGGTGTAACGGCAGGAATGTCGGGATATTTATATCGTTTAGTTGCTATTAATGGAGTTTCAACTTGTTTTACAAACTCTAATTCTGGGACTTTAACAGTTTCAAATATTTTTTCTAGTGGTACGCAAACTAATGTGGCTTGTAATGGTTTATCAAACGGAGTTGCCTCCGTGATTCCTAATGGAGGTATTGGCGGTTATACCTATAGTTGGTCTCCTTCAGGAGGTACTGGATCTATAGCTTCTGGTCTTTCGGCAGGAAGTTATACTGTTACGATTACTGATGCAATTGGATGTACAGCAACAAGAAATTTTACAATTACTCAACCACCAGCTTTAAACGGATCAACCGTTGTAACAAATATTGCTTGTTTTGGAGGAAATACTGGAGCAATTAATTTAACTCCAACTGGTGGAACTCCTCCTTATACTTTCAACTGGGGTGGAGGGATCACAACTGAAGATAGAACTGGACTTACGGCTGGAACTTATTCGGTTACAATTACAGATGCGAATAGTTGTACAAGAACTATTAATGTAACTGTAACACAGCCATCCTCGGCAGTTTCAGGAACTACTGTGGTTACTAATTTGGCTTGTTTTGGCGGATCAAACGGAGCCATCAATTTAACTCCAACTGGCGGAACTGGACCTTATACTTTTAACTGGGCTGGTGGAATCACAACTGAAGATAGAACTGGACTTGCCGCTGGAACTTATTCTGTTACGATAACGGATGCCAATGCTTGTACAGGAACTCTTAATGTAACTGTAACACAACCAACCTCTGCAGTTTCAGGAACTACTGTGGTTACTAATGTGGCTTGTTTTGGCGGGTCAAACGGAGCTATCAATTTAACTCCAACTGGTGGAACTGGACCTTATACTTTTAACTGGGTTAGTGGCCCAACAACTGAAGATAGAACTGGACTTACAGCTGGAACTTACTCTGTAACAATTACGGATGCTAATGGATGTACTGGTACGATTTCTGGAATTACTGTAACGCAACCAACTTCTGCGGTTTCTGGAACTACAGTAGTAACAAATGTTGCTTGTTTTGGAGGTTCAAACGGAGCTATCAATTTAACTCCAACTGGAGGAATTGGACCATATACTTTTAACTGGGTTAGTGGCCCAACAACTGAAGATAGAACTGGACTTGCTGCTGGAACTTACTCTGTAACAATTACGGATGCTAATGGATGTTCTGGTACGATTTCTGGAATTACTGTAACGCAACCAGCTTCTGCAGTTTCTGGAACTACAGTAGTAACAAATGTTGCTTGTTTTGGAGGTTCAAACGGAGCCATCAATTTAACTCCAACTGGCGGAACTGGACCATATACTTTTAACTGGGTTAGTGGCCCAACAACTGAAGATAGAACCGGACTTGCCGCTGGAACTTATTCTGTAACAATAACAGATGCTAATGGATGTACTGGTACGATTTCTGGAATTACTGTAACGCAACCAATCTCTGCAGTTTCAGGAACAACTGTAGTTACTAATGTGGCTTGTTTCGGAGGAAATACTGGAGCTATTAATTTAACTCCAACTGGTGGAACTGGACCATATACTTTCAACTGGGCTGGTGGAATCACAACTGAAGATAGAACTGGACTTGCAGCTGGAACTTACTCTGTAACAATTACGGATGCTAATGGATGTACTGGTACGATTTCTGGAATTACTGTAACGCAACCAGCTATTATTTCTCTAACTCCTGCATCACAAACTAATATAGCATGCTTCGGCGGATCAAATGGGGCGGCTTCTGTAAATACTGCTTCTGGCGGTGCTGGAGGATATACTTATGATTGGACTCCAGGAAATCCAATAGGTGACGGAACTACTTTTGTTACTGGATTAACAGCTGGAACTTGGACCTGTACAGTTACTGATGCTAACGGTTGTACCGCATCTCAAATATTTAATATTACTGAACCTTCAGCAATAAATACAGCAACAGGATCACAAACAAATGTGTCTTGTAATGGCGGATCAAACGGAACCGCAACAGTTGCTCCTTCAGGTGGAGCTTCAGGATATACTTATTCTTGGGCGCCATCGGGTGGAACTTCAGCTACAGCTACTGGACTTGCTGCTGGAACTTATACTGTAACTGTAACAGATGCAAATGGTTGTACTGCAACTCGTAATTACACAATTACTGAACCAACTGCTATAGATACTAATGTTACATTAAACTCTGGAATATTAGAAGCTACACAAACTGGCGCAACTTACCAATGGATTCAATGTCCAAATACAGTTCTAACAGGAGAAACAAATCAAACATATACTCCAACAATTGTAGGAGATTACAAAGTCGAAATTACTCTTGGTGGATGTGTTAGCACTTCTAGTTGTGTTACTGTAACCACTTTGGCTAATGAGAGTTTTGACAGTACAAACTTTACATTTTACCCTAACCCTACTTCTGCAATTTTAAATATTAGTTACGATAATATTATTGAAGAAGTTCAAGTTTTCAATTTATTAGGACAACAATTAATAACTAATAAAACAAAAAACAAAGAAGTTGCGCTAGATTTATCTACTCTTCCTGCTGCTACTTATTTTGTAAAAATCATATCAGAAGGAAAATCTAAAATGATTAAAATAGTAAAAAATTAATTATTAATTTTGGAAATCAAAATCGTCAATTCTGACGATTTTGGTTCCATTATTAACTAAAAAAAACATACTAAGCTATGGCATCAACAAATTCAACTGGTACAATTATAGTACCACCAGGAAAAGAAATTTCCTCAAATTTTACCTCATTAAATAGTGTAATTTCTTTCACAAGAGCAAGATCAACTGAACCCTTACAGCCTTTAGCAGAAGCTTACTATGAAAACGGAACACTTGAAGTAAGTGCTGTAGCGTTTATTGATGTAGCGCAAAGCATAGAAAAAATCACTGTTTTTTATGATGATTTACAGAAAACACCTACCTTTTATATTGCATATACAGCACCAGATACGGAAGCTTCGGAATTCATGAGTTACCAAGTAAACTTTACAGTTGAATTACCAAATAAACCCGAAACTATTGAAACTTTTGTATGGAATGAAGACCCAAGAACATCAAGAGGAACCTATACAACCGTACAACCATAAGTATCAGCTAAACATTTTCTTACAAAAAACAGAGGTAATCCCTCTGTTTTTTTATTTTTTCAATGTATATTTGAAAAAAAAACTTTGAGAAGCAAATCAATCAAAATATTATTTTTTTTAATATACTTTACTTGTATAAATTTCTTATTTTCTCAACAGAATTTCCATCGTTTATTTGAGAAAAAAATAAAAAATTCATACAATCAATTCACTCGTGAAGTAAATTTCAATAAAGCACAATCATTCTTTTTAAAAAAAAACTGGGATTCTACGTTAGTTTATTCCATGAAACAGTTAAGTTCCGACAAAAAAATATCGGAATTAGATAATTATTGTCACTTTTTTAGAGGCGTGAGTTTCAAAGAGAAAAGAATACATAATGAAGCCAAAAATTCATTTCATAAAATCTCCAAAGAATTTGAATTTTATAAAACCACAAAAAATTTTTTAGGCCAAATTGCATTAGAGCAAAATGAATTTCAAAAAGCCATCAATTATTTTAAAGAATTTGAAAACCTCGAAGAAACAAACTCATTTAACATTAAAAAAGGAGAATTAAATCATAATTTAGGGATATGCTATTTACATTTGAATGATTATGAAAAAGCAGAATTTTATTTATTAAAAAGCACTAAAATTCAAGAAAAAGAAAAGGATACTATTTTATTAATTGGTGCTTATGGAGATATCGCAAATTTATATTATAACCAATATAAAGACAATTTAGCTATTCCTTATTTTGAAAAAGCCTATCAATTATCTAAAAAAATTAAAAGATATGACTTAAAAAAAACGAGTGCCTTAAACATGGCAGTAGTTGAAGAAAATAAAAAAAACCTAGAAAAATCCCTATTTTATAGAAAAGAAGCAGAAAAATGGAATGATTCTTTAACCGATCAAAATAAAATATGGGCATTGGCGAATGTCGAAAAAAAGTTTGCAGTTAGACAAAAACAAAAAGAAATTGAAGTTCTTCAGGTCAAAAATGAAATAAGAGAAACCCAAAGAAATGGTCTTTTTATAATTGCTCTTTTACTATTAATCATATTTGGTATTGGGCTATATTTTTATCTTCAAAAAATCAAAAAAAATAAAATCATTCTTACACAGAAAGAAAACTTAGATGAATTAAACGCCACAAAAGACAAACTATTTTCTATAGTGAGTCACGATTTAAGAGCTTCTGTTAACACCTTAAAATCAAGTAATTCAAAGCTTATGCTACATCTAAAATCTAATAACTATGAAGAATTAGATGGTTTATTACATAAAAATGCAGTTGTAGCAAATAGTACGTATAATTTATTAGACAATTTACTCAATTGGGCGAATCAGCAAACCAATCAAATATATTTTCAAAAAGAATCATTACATTTATTTTCAGTAATAAAACAAGTAGAATACAATTATAAGCCACTAGTATTAGAAAAAAATATTGAGTTAAAGATAGAAATCGACAAGAACACATTTGTGTTTATGGATTTAGAATCCTTGAAAATCATCTTGAGAAATTTATTGGATAATTCCTTAAAGTTTACGAATGAAAAAGGAATCATTTCAATTTATACAAAAGACTATGATTCGAAGTATGTGCAACTTATTATAGAAGATACGGGAACAGGAATGAGTGAAACTGTCATTAAAGAATTACTTCAAGAAAATACCCAATTGGCAAAAAAATTCAACAAAGAAGCAATTGGGACTGGTTTAGGAATGCAACTTTGCAAATCAATGTTATTAAAAAATGAAGGAAAATTGAACATTGAAAGTCAGGAAGAAATAGGAACAAAAATGATATTATTTTTACCAAAATACCTACCTAATGAATAAAATAAACATTCTTATAATTGAAGATACTAAATCTGAAAGTGATGCATTAAAAGAAATTTTAATTGCAAATGATTATAATATTGTAGGAATAGCTACGAATTATACCGAAGCATTGACCTTATTTTATCAACATAAAGTAGATGTAATTATTATTGACGTATTTTTAAACGGGCAACCTGAAGGCATCACTTTTGCAGAAACAATAACAATTACACCAAATATTGCGAAACCTTTTGTGTTTTTAACTAGCTCTAAAGACCGTCAGATTTTTGAAAGAGCAAAACTAACCAAACCATTTAGTTTTTTACTTAAACCATTTAATGAATTAGAAGTATTGTATGCCATTGAAATGGCTGTTGAGAAATTTTATGAGCAAACGAATGTGTATTTTGGTGAAGAAGAAGACACCGTTATTGGCAATAGTCATTTGTTTATAAAAAAGAAAAACGCACTAAAAAAAGTGGCCATTGACGACATTATTTTCATTGAAGTAGAAGAAAGATATTGCAACATAACCACCTTAAATGAGAAATACTTAGTGGCGCTTTCCCTAACAAAAATAACTGAATTTTTAGATACAAATACCTTTGCAAAAACTCATCGAAATTATATTGTAAATACAAATAAAATTACTGAAATAGTTCTTTCTGAAAATTTAATTAAGTTGGAAGGCAATCATACAGCAACATTAAGCGACAAGTACAAAGACTTTATTCATAAATTTAAAATATTGAAATAGTACAAAAAAACCTTCCAAGCAATTGAAAGGTTTTTTTTATATTATATATTAATTAGAAATAACTTTGACTAAGCTAGCAAGGGATTTAGCTTTTTCTACAATTTCTTCAATTGGTGTGTCTAAATTATCATGATTTAAAACCACTCCCATTCTTCTGTAAGGTCTCGAAGTTGGCTTTCCAAACAATCTAAAATCCGTTTTTGGTTGAAAAGCAACATTTTCAATTCCTATAAAAGTTGGATTATCGGAGTTTTCTGAAGCTAAAATTACGGCACTTGCTCCTGCTCTTTCTTGTGTGATTTCGAAAATAGGTAAACTTAAGATCGCACGTAAATGCAATTCAAATTCGTTAAAATTTTGTGTATTGGCTAAGGTTACCATTCCCGTATCGTGTGGTCTTGGAGACAATTCTGAGAAATACACACCTTCATTAGTTAAGAAAAATTCTACTCCAAAAAGTCCAGCGCCACCTAAAGCTTCGGTTACTTTTTTAGCCATATCTTGTGCTTCTAAAATAGCTGCATCTGAAACCCTGGCTGGTTGCCAACTTTCTTGGTAATCACCACGTTCTTGTCGGTGACCGATTGGTGCACAAAATAATGTTGGTAAATTATTATTTTGAGTAACAGTAAGTAAAGTAATTTCAGAATGAAAGTTTACGAAAGCTTCAACGATAACTTCCACTATGTCACCACGAGAACCTTCTACGGCATACTGCCAAGCTTTTTGAATATCTTCATAAGTTTTGATTGTCGATTGCCCTTTTCCAGATGAACTCATTAATGGTTTTACGACGCAAGGCATTCCAACTTCGGCAACTGATTTTTGTAATTCATCGTATGAAGTGGCATAACGATAATTGGCTGTTTTTAAACCTAAATCCTTAGCAGCTAAATCGCGAATCGCTTTACGGTTCATAGTAAAGTTGGCCGCTTTCGCTGAAGGCACCACTGTAATTCCTTGTTTTTCGTAGTCGTAAAAACGTTCGGTACGAATGGCTTCGATTTCCGGAACAATAAAATCCGGTTGATGTTTCGCTACGATTCTGTCTAATTCGGCACCATCTAACATATTGATGACTTCAAAACCGTGCGCGACTTGCATGGCTGGTGCGTTTTCATAACTATCTACAGCAATAACTGTTTGTCCGATGCGTTGTGCGGCGATTGCAAATTCTTTTCCTAGTTCACCAGAACCTAATAGTAGTATTTTTTTGTTCATTTTTTAAGTTGTGTTTTGAAATTGAGTGCGCGTTAGGGAGTGCAGTGAAAATCCTTTTATTTTTCATAAAAGATTGTAACGGAAAGCCCGACCTGAAAGGGAACGCCCAAAAAATTAAATTAAAAAAGCCCCAAGTTTCCAAGGGGCAAAATATATTAAACTAAAGCGTCTTTGATTCTTTTAATGGCTTCGATTAGTTGTTCTTCACTAGTTGCGTAGGAAAGTCGTAAGCAATTTGGACTTCCGAAAGCGTCACCTGTTACGGTGGCTACGTTGGCTTCAGCTAATAAATACATAGCGAAATCTGTTGCATCTTTAATCTCAGTTCCTCTTAATGTTTTACCGAAATAATCAGATACGTCAGGGAAAACGTAAAATGCACCATCAGGATTATTTAATTTAAAACCGGGAATATCTTTCATCAATCCGAAAACTAAATCGCGGCGTTTATGGAAAGCGTCTACCATATATTTAATTTGCGAAGGATGAGCTTCTACAGCGGCTTTTGTAGCACGCTGAGCGATAGAATTGGCACCACTTGTAACTTGGCCCTGCATTTTAGTACACGCTTTCGCGATGAATTCTGGCGCACCGATATAACCAATTCTCCAACCCGTCATAGCGAATGCTTTTGCTACACCATTTACAGTAATTGTGTTGTTTTCCATACCTTCAATAGAACCGATAGAGCAGTAACTTCCAGTATAATTGATGTGTTCGTAAATTTCATCAGAAACTACGTAAATGTTTGGATATTTTTTAAGAACAGCCACTAAAGCTGTTAATTCCTCTTTGCTGTAAACTGAACCAGAAGGATTACAAGGTGAGCTGAACCACATCATTTTAGTTTTTGGTGTGATGGCCGCTTCTAATTGTGCTGGTGTGATTTTGAAATCTGTATCTACTGAAGTTGGTACTTCTACTGGAATTCCTCCAGAAAGTTTGATGATTTCGAAATAAGAAACCCAAAATGGTGCAGGTAAAATTACTTCGTCACCGTCATTAATCATTACTTGTGCAATGTTATACAAAGATTGTTTAGCTCCTGTTGAAACCACAATTTGATTAGGCGTGTAATTTAAATTATTATCACGTTTGAACTTCGCACAAATAGCTTCTTTCAAATCTAAATACCCGTCAACTGGAGGATACGTAGAATAATTATCATCAATCGCTTGTTTAGCAGCTTCTTTGATAAAATCAGGTGTATTGAAATCAGGTTCACCTAAGCTTAAACTAATAATGTCTTTTCCTTGTTGTTTTAATTCTCTAGCCAAAGCAGCCATGGCTAATGTTTGTGAAACGGCAAGATTGTTAATTCTTTCTGATAAGATGTTGTTCATGTTGGTAGTTAAAAAATTTTATAAATAAAGAAACGCAATAAATTGCGTTTCTACATATTATGCTAATTGAGGTTTTTGTCCTAATTCCTTTAAATGCTTGAAATGGGCAATTACAGCACTTCTCATAGTTTTGTATTCAAAATACGGCAAGCTACATTCAATGGCGGTTTGCTTAACAATTTCAGCAATTTTATCGTAATGAATGTGACTAATATTTGGAAAAATATGGTGTTCGATTTGATGATTTAAACCGCCTGTATAATAATTTACAATCCAATTTTTTGGAGCGAAGTTCACGGTTGTAAATAATTGGTGAATGGCCCAAGTATTTTCCATTTCGCCAGATTCATTTGGTTTCGGGTTAGCCGTTTCTTCTAAAACGTGTGCCAATTGGAAAACTACACTTAAAATTAATCCTGCTGTGTAATGCATTACAAAAAAGCCAACTAAAATTAACCACCAACTTGCTGAACTAAAAATCATTGGCAACACAATCCAGAAACTAAAATAAACTAATTTAGAGATTACTAATCCGGTCCAAAGTGTTTTTGGGTTTGGTGTATTTCCGTAAGATAATTTTCTTTTTAGGTAAGAACTCATTTGTTTGAAATCAGTAGTTAAACACCAATTTATGGTTAATAAACCATATAAAAACAAAGAATAATAGTGTTGAAATTTATGGAAGCTATACCATTTGGCATCTTTGGTAAAACGGATAACTCTTCCTGCATCTAAATCTTCATCATGTCCAGGAATATTTGTATACGTATGATGCAAAACATTATGCTGTACTTGCCAATTGTAAACATTTCCTGCTAAAATATAAATACTTCCACCCATGATTTTATTCAACCAATTTTTAGTAGAATATGAGCCATGGTTTCCATCGTGCATTACATTCATTCCGACACCAGCCATACCAATACCGATAACAATTGAAGCCAATAAATATACCCAAACAGGTACCGTTACGAACAATAATGCAATAAAAGGAGCAAACAATAATGTAAACATAATTATTGTTTTAAGGTGTAATTTCCAGTTACCAGTTTTCTTTAAATTATTTTCTTTGAAATAATCATTTACTCTTTTATTTAAGGTTTTAAAAAACTGATTTTGGTCTAATCTAGAAAAAGTTGGAGTTTTAATTTCCATATAATTTTTAATATTTAATCCACAAATGTACTAATATTTCTCTAAAAATAATTATGATAAATATCATATCACATAAAAATTGTATTTTTGCAAAAAATAAACAAGAATTTGGAACTGATTTTAAAATATTTCC
>JACCEA011112120.1_pt1 | contig 44392 bp, 50 predicted proteins | sample 7449851 | NCBI WGS metagenome assembly JACCEA01 (sample SAMN15323453, study PRJNA562643) | freshwater metagenome | isolation source: river surface water | place: USA:Blue River Watershed | collected 2017-08-18 | reverse complement strand
TTGTGGTCAAAGGCGGCGTCATCTATACGCCCGACCTCTCGGCTGGGGCCTTGAACGGCATCACCCGCAACACGGTGTTTCACATTGCCAAAGACCTGGGCATCGAGATCGTTCAAAAGCGCATCACGCGTGACGAGATCTACATCTCAGACGAAGCCTTCTTCACTGGCACGGCCGCCGAGGTCACGCCGATTCGCGAACTGGACCGCATCGAAATTGGCGCAGGCAGCCGAGGCCCCATCACTGAAAAAATCCAGACGGCCTTCTTCGACATCGTGGGTGGCCGCAATCCCAAATATGCCCACTGGCTCACGCCGGTGGCCTGAACCCGTTGAGCGAGTGTGAGGCCATGAAAGAACCCGTCATTGTTCAGCCCCAGGACCTCAACGGCCATGGCGGCGTGTTTTGTCCCAATCCCAAGGCCGACATGGCCTTGTGGAACAGCCACCCCAAGGTGTTCCTCGATGTCGCCCGCACGGGGCAGGCTCAGTGCCCGTACTGCGGCACCCGTTACGCATTGCCCGAGGGCGTTCGCGCCTCTTCTGCCCACTGAGTGGGTAGACGCTCGGTGACGACGCCCACGACAGACCCTGTTCGTTCGCGCCGCCGCAGCCTGGTGGTGGCCCCGCAGTGGGTGGGCGACGCCATCATGTCCGAGCCCCTGGTGCGCGCGCTCAGTCTGCGCGGCGACGAAGTGACCGTTGCCGCCATGCCCTGGGTCGCCCCCATTTGCCAGGCGTTTGCAGGCGTGCACGCGGTCATCACCTTGCCCTTGCAGCGCGCTGGTTTGCAATGGCGCAAACGCCGTGCCCTGGCCCAGTCCTGGCAAGGCCAGTTCGATGCCGCATGGGTTTTGCCCAATTCGTTCAAGAGTGCTTTGTTGCCTTGGCTGGCTGGGGTTGCAGAACGCTACGGCTATCACGGCGAATCGCGCCATGTGGTGTTGAACCACCGCTTGCCCAACCCCCCCGATGCCGTGCGCCCGCCCATGGTCACGCATTACCTGGCCTTGGCCAGGCACTTTTCACCAGAGGGGTTGCCCAGTTGGGCCATGGATGACAGTGACCCCTTGCCCGAGCGTTCACAAGAGGATGCGCGTGCCCCGCAGCTGGCCATGCCGGCCGATGAAGTCGCTGCCGTGTGGCGCAACTTTGGGCTTGGCCTGGGTCAAGCCCTGGTGATCGCACCCGGCGCGGAATACGGTCCGGCCAAGCGCTGGCCTGAGCGCCATGTGGCCGAGGTCATTACCCGCATCGACCGGCCTGTGGTCTTGTTGGGTTCGGCCAAAGAGCAAGCCCTTTGCGATGCCATTGTGGCCATGCTGCACGAGCGGGTGCGCGCGCGTGTGCACAACCTCGCAGGCCAAACCACGCTCACCCAGGCGCTGGCCTTGGTGGCGGGCGCGCACCGTGTGCTCTCGAACGATTCGGGTGTGATGCACATGGCGGCCAGCCTGGGGGTGAACCAGGTGGCGGTGTTTGGTTCATCCAGCCCTTTGCACACCCCGCCGCTCAATGCCCACGCGCAAGTGCTGTGGCTCAAGGGCGATGCGGCCACCGATCCGCCGCTCGATTGCGCGCCTTGCTATGCACGCGAATGCCGTTATGGGCACACCCGCTGCCTCACGCAAATCACGCCGCAGCGTGTGATCCAGGCCTTGAGCGACGAGTCACTCAGTGCGTCGTCTCCACCGCCTGAACATCCCCCTCTGCCTGAATCAGCGGCAAGCGAACCTCAAAGGTGACCCCACCGCCGGGGCGTTGCGTGCACAAAGCCATGCCCCCATGGCGTTGTGCAATCGAGCGCACCAGGGCCAGGCCCAGGCCTGCGCCCTCCTTGTCAGACGCATCGGGCAAACGGAAGAAAGGGTCGAACACCCGCTCCAGGTAGGCCTGTGGAATGCCTGGCCCACGATCACTCACCTGCAGGCTCACCCAACGGGCATCGACGGGCAGCAAGCGCACAGTGATGCCCAAACCCCCCGCATGCTTGCGGGCGTTCTCGAGCAGGTTGCGCAACAGGCGGTGCAAGAGCTTGGGCGTTCCCCTGACCCAATGGCTCTTGGGGTGATCGCCCAGGTCCAGTTCGAGCTGGGCATGCACGCATTCCTCGCTGGCCAGGCCGGTGAGGTCCACCAGCTCGTGGGTGTCGACCTCGGCTTGCACCGAGTCCAGGCGGCTTGAAAGCAAGATCTCGCCAATCAGCTCGTCGAGCTCGGCGATGTTGCGTTTGATCTCGTCGATGCGCTCGGGTGAGGGCGATGTGCCCATGAGCTCCAGCCCCAAGCGGATGCGTGTGAGGGGCGTGCGCAGCTCGTGCGAGGCATTGGCCAGCAAGGCCCGTTGCGACTGCACCAGCGATTCGATTTGCACCGCTGCATGGTTGAACTGCCTCGCCAGCGACGCGACTTCGTCGTCGCCAGCGATGTCCACCCGCGTGGACAAGTCGCCATGCGACCAGCGCGCCACCCCCGTTTCCAGGCGCTCGAGGCGACGCGTGAGCCAACGCACGATGGGATAGGTGCCCAGCGCCACGGCAATGGCCACCAGGGTGAGCAGCCAGGCCAAATCGTTGATGGTCATGCCCAAAAAGCTGGGCGGGGTTTGTGGCAAGTGAATGAGTTGACCCTGGCCGTTGTTGAGCAGGACAAAGAACTCGGGACCGGGGCCGTACTTGCCCACCGGAAAGCGCGCATCCAGCGTTTTCTCGACCTGTGCCTGGCCGGGGTTGCGACTCACCAGCCGCATGCGGTCGCCCGGGTTGTGCGGGCGTGCCGTGCCTTGCCCCATGAATTCGCCGTCGAGGTCGCGGATGACGACCTCCAGCATGGGTGACTCCACAAACTGACTAAACACATAGCCCACCGACACGGTGATGAAAGCCACCACCACGATGAGCACCAGCCACAAGCGCGCATACAGCCGCTTGGCCAGCGCCTGCAGCATGGGAAGCCCAATCGTGCGGCGCATGGGGTCAGACTTGCTGTTTGGCGAACATGTAACCCACGCCACGCACCGTGAGGATGCGCTTGGGCGCTTTCACATCGACTTCAATGGCCTGGCGGATGCGGCCGACGTGCACGTCGATGGAGCGATCAAAGGCTTCGAGCTCCTTGCCGCGCACCAGCTCCATGATCTGATCGCGCGAGAGCACGCGCCCGGCGCGTTCGGCCAGCACCATGAGCAAGTCAAACTGGTAGGAGGTGAGGTCACACAGGGCGCCGCCAATGGTGACGCTGCGTGCATCGCGATCGATTTCTAGCGAGCCAAAGCGCAACACCGGGTTGATGGCTTGCAGGCTCGCTTGCGGGTTGTTGCGGCGGCGAAGCACAGCGCGAATGCGCGCGAGCAACTCTCGGGGTTCAAACGGCTTGGGGATGTAGTCGTCGGCACCCAGCTCCAGGCCCACCACGCGGTCCATGGGGTCACCCTTGGCCGTGAGCATCACCACCGGCGTGCTGCTCACCGGCGCGGGCAAGGCGCGGATGCTGCGACAGACCTCCAGACCATCGCGGTCGGGCAGCATGAGGTCAAGGATCACCAAGTCCACCCTGGGGCCGGTCTGGACTTGGTTGAGGCCTTCGGCGGCGTTGGCCGCATGAGAGATGCGAAAGCCCGAGCGTTCCAGGTAATCGGTCACCATGGCGGCGAGGCGGGCATCGTCTTCGATGACTAAGAGGTGTTCCATGTCGGGTGTTGAAGTCGGCGTCAGCCCTGATTGTGGTCGGATTTTGGCAAGCCCTGATCCACCGCCGTGAGCCGGGTGACCCAGTGGACCAGCAGCAAGACCGGCACGCCCAGCAAGGCCGTGTGGGTGAAGAAGGCCGCAAAGCCATGGCTGTCCACCCAGGTGCCAGAAAAGCCCGCTACAAACTTGGGCAGCAACAACATCACCGAGCTGAACAAGGCGTATTGCGTGGCCGAATACTGCACGCGCGTGAGTGATGACAAATAGGCAATGAAGGCCGCCGAGGCAATGCCGCTGCTCAGGTTGTCTGCGCTCACCACAACGACCAGCGCGTTGAGGTCGTGACCCACGCCACTGAGCCAGGCGTAGAGCAAGTTGGTGGCGGCACTGAGCACCGCACCGGCCATGAGCACCCGCGATACACCCAGGCGAAGCGAGAGCACGCCGCCGACGAATGTGCCCAGCAAGGTCATGACCACACCAAACAGTTTGGTGACCCAGGCCACCTCGTCCTTGGTGTAGCCCATGTCCACATAAAACGGGTTGGCCATGATGCCCATGACCACATCGCTGATGCGGTAGGTGGCAATGAGCGCGAGCACCAGCAGCGCACGCCAGCCCAGGCGAAGAAAGAATTCGGCAAAAGGCTGCACCACCGCTTGCTGCAACCACTCGCCCGGATTGCGCGCCTTGGGCAAGGCCAGGGTGACGGGCTCGGGTGCGGTGAGCACCGTGAGCATGCCCACCAGCATGGAGGCGGCCATCACGATGTAGGCCCATTGCCAGGCCGCTTGTTGGTAGGGACCGGCGCCTGCAACTTCTGCCGAGGCCGCCATCCACAGCACGCCCGCGCCCGACCAGATCATGGCCAGGCGATAACCGGCCTGGTAGGTGGCCGCGAGCGCCGCCTGCATGCGGGCTTGAGCCGATTCGATGCGAAAGGCGTCCAGTGCAATGTCTTGCGTCGCAGACGCAAACGCGGTGAAGACCGCCCAGGCCACCAGCAGGTGCAGCGATTGCTGTGGATCAGCGCTGGCCATGCCCAGCATCCCCACCACCAATGCACATTGCGAGAGCAAGAGCCAGCTGCGACGTCGCCCCAGCCAGCGCCCCAGCAGGGGCAGTTGCAGTCGATCCACCAGGGGTGCCCAGGTCCACTTGATGCCATAGGCCAAGCCCACCCAGCTCAAAAATCCAATCGTGCTGCGGTCAATGCCCGCCTCGCGCAGGCGAAAGCCCAAAGTCCCCAGCACCAGCAACAAAGGCAGACCCGCCGAAAAGCCCAGTGCCAGCATGCGCAAGGCCGCAGGTTGCAGGTAAATGCGCCAACCCTGGACCAAATCCCCGGTGGGTTGGGCGGTTTCTGAAGGGACAATGTGCGGTGCATTCACACGGGGTATTCTCGCGTGAGTTCAGCCTGACTGCCGGACACGACATGGACCACACCTCAATCGATCTTTCAAAGCGCCGCTGGATGAGCGGCTGCGCCTTTTGCGCCATGGGCCTGGGGTGGGGCCATGCCTTTGCTCGCGAGGGCGTCGAAGTGGGCGAGCAGTCCAAGTTTTCCAAGTTCGTGAATGCCGAAGACCTTGAGAAATCGGCCGCTGAACAATATCGGCAGCTGCTGCAAAACGCCGCCAAGCAAAACGCCTTGGGACCTGAAACCCACCCCCAGGTGGTGCGGCTGCGAAACATTGGCAACGACCTCATCCCCTACAGCTACGAATGGAACCCGCGCGCCAAGGAGTGGCGCTGGGAGATCAACCTCATTGGCTCCAAGCAGATCAATGCCTTTTGCATGCCAGGGGGCAAGATCGCGTTCTATTTCGGCATCATCAGGGAGCTCAAGCTCAGCGACGACGAAGTGGCCATGGTCATGGGTCACGAAATCGCACATGCCCTGCGCGAGCATGCGCGCGCGCGCATTGGCAAAACCGTGGCGACCGATGGCTTGGCCCGCATCGGCGGCGCCATCGCGTCGAGCATCTTTGGCATCAACCCCAACCTCACCGACCTGATTGCCCGCCAGGGCGCCAACCTGCTCACCCTCAAGTTCAGCCGTGAGGACGAGACCGAGGCCGACCTCGTGGGCATGGAGTTGTCAGCGCGTGCGGGCTATGACCCGCGCGCGGGCATCACGCTGTGGCAAAAGATGAGTGGGGCCAACAAGGATGCGCCCCCCGAGTGGATCAGCACGCACCCATCGGGCGATACGCGCATACAGCAGATCCAGCAAAACCTCGACAAGGTCATCCCCTTGTACGAGCGCAGCAAAAAGGGCTAGGGCTCAGGTGCCACCCACATAGGGGTTGGTTTGGCGCTCGCGGCCAAAGCTGCTTTCCGGGCCGTGACCCGGGATGAACACCGTCTCGTCGCCCATGGGCCAGAGCCGCTCGGTGATGCTCGCCAACAGTTGTTCGTGATTGCCTTGCGGGAAATCGGTGCGCCCAATGCTGCCCGCAAAGAGCACATCGCCCACAAAGGCGCGGTTGAGGGTTTTGGAGTGGAACACCACATGGCCGGGCGTGTGGCCAGGGCAATGCCGCACATCGAACACATGCTCGCCCAGCTTGACCGTGTCGCCGTCGACCAGCCAGCGCGTGGGCGTGAAGGGGCGCGCAGGACCCAGCCCAAACCGATGGCCTTGCTCGGCCAGGGCATCGATCCAGAACTGGTCGCCCCGGTGCGGCCCGACGATGGGCAAGCCCTTGGCCTCGGCCAGCTCGGCGCAGGCGCCCGCATGGTCGATGTGCGCATGCGTGACCCAGATCTGCGTGAGCTTGACCCCGAGTTGATTCAGGGCGTCTTCGATCACATCGAGATCGCCACCCGGATCGATGATCGCGGCCTCGCCGCTGGCGTCATCCCAGACGATGGAGCAGTTTTGTTGAAAAGCGGTGACGGGGACGGTGGCGTAGTGCAGCATGGGTGAAGTGGGTGACAGATCTGGAGAGGTTAAATGAAAGGTGTCACACCGATTGCCGAAGGGCTTGCGGTGATTGCATGGCTATTTTGAGCAAGGTGCGTGCGGCGCCCGAGGGCTCTCTTCGACCTTGCTCCCATTCTTGCAGCGTGCGGACCGACACGCCCAACAACTCGGCAAAGGCCGACTGAGACAAGCCCACTTTGAGTCGCGCTTCGGTGGCAGCCGACACAGGGACGACGGTCGATCGGCCTTGCCCCCGCTTGGCTTGCTTCACGGAGGCCAGTAAATCTTTTTCGAATGCCGTCATTTTTTGCGTTGCAGTTGATTTGGACTTGGTCATGCTTCACTCCTGAATGGATTGTGCGAGCGCTTGTAAAAATGCGGATGAAAGCGTGTCATGTTTGGCTTTGGCGTAAACGATCAACAAACTCAATTCATGGTTTGCGGCAGACCACAAGTAGATCACCCTCACCCCACCCCGCTTGCCACTTCCCGGGCGAGACCAGCGAACTTTGCGAAGCCCATGGGCGCCTGCAATGAGCACACCCGCATCTGGATGCTCTGACAGCCAGAAGATGAAGGCCTCTCGCTCAGGGTCGCCCCAAACCTTGTCCGCATAACGGATGAAGGTGGGAGTTTCAATGACAGTGAGCATCTGCATTATATACGTCAATGCCGTATGGCTAAAAAGAAAACTCCGATCAAAGGCCAAAAAATCCGGCGGGAGGCGCGCCACATCGCGAGTGGGTGAATGTCAAGCCCATCGGCAGTGCAGACGCACTCAGCCTAGGTGAGTCGCGCAGGGCCATGCTCAAGTTGGACGCATGCAAAAGCGCAGTGGCGCTTCACTGGATGTCGATTTGTCCCACGGCTTCAAGGCCATCCATTTGTTCTATTGACAGGACAAATTGGGCGGTAGAAGATTGACCATCAATTCACCTCCCCCCCCCACATCACGCCATGGAACTCTCAGACAAGAGCGCACGTCAACTCTTTGAACAAGTCAAAGCCAACCCCACCCGCAAGCGTTTTGGTTTTGGCCGCATGCCAGCCCTCATCAACATCGACTTGCAAAAGGCCTACACCTGCGTGGGCGAATTCGTCACCGCTTACGAAACCGATCCCAAGCAGCTGGACTACGTCAACCAGCTGGCCGACGCCTTTCGCGCCAAGGGCTTTCCGGTGGTGTGGACGTATGTGGCCTACATGGACTCCGGCGAAGACTGCGGCGTGTGGGGCACGCGCACCAACACCCCCGACTCCCTGCAAAACATCAAGGTCGGCAGCCGCCGTGCCGAATTCGACGATCGCCTCCACATCGACCGCAAGCGCGACATCATCATCAACAAGCGCATGGCCTCGGCTTTCTTTGAAACCAATTTGGGTTCCATCTTCACCTTTCACGGCGTGGACACCTGTGTGGTGACGGGCGGCTCCACCTCGGGCTGCGTGCGCGCCACGGTGGTCGACAGCTTGCAGCGCAGCTTTCGCACCATCGTCCCGCAGGAGTGCGTGGCCGATAAGCACGAGTCCCCGCACTTTGCCAACCTCTACGACATGATGCTCAAGTACGCCGATGTGCTGAGCATTCAGGAGACCCTCGAGCAGCTCGCCCGCGTGAGCCCCAAAGGAGCCCAGTCGTGAGCGACACCGCAACCCGCCGCGATCCGGGCTTTTACGATTACCTGCCCTACAACGACCGCCCCGTGATCCGTTGGCCCAATGGCGCACGGGTGGCCTTTTGGGTGGCGCCCAACATCGAGTTTTACGAACTCGATCCGCCGCGCAACCCTGCGCGAGCGCCCTGGGCAAGGCCTGCCCCCGATGTCCTCAACTACGCCTACCGCGATTACGGCAACCGCGCGGGCTTTTGGCGCATGCTCGATGTGATGAAGCGCTGCAACATGCGCGGCAGCGTCTCGCTCAACGTGGCCATGTGCGATCACCACCCCGAGGTCATCGAGGCCTGCGCACGCGAAAACTGGGAGTTTTATTCGCACGGCACCTACAACACCCGCTACCTCATGGGCATGAGCGAAGACCAGGAGCGAGAGGTGATCCAGGACTCCATCGACACCATCAAGAAGCACACGGGGCAAAAGCTCGACGGCTGGCTCGCACCTGCCCTGACCTACACGCCACGCACCATGGACCTGGTGGCCGAGATGGGTCTGACCTATGTCTGCGATCTTTTCCACGACGATCAGCCCGGCCCCGTTAAGGTCAAACAGGGTCGGCTCACCAGCATCCCCTATTCGCTGGAAATGAACGATGTGATCGTCTACAACGTGAACCTGGTCTCACCGCGCCGCTATGGCGACATCCTCAAGCGTCAGTTCGATCGCCTCTATGCCGAGGGCGAGCATTCGGGCACGGTGATGTGCATCCCCTTGCACCCCTACCTCGTGGGGCAACCCTACCGACTGGCCGCCTTCGAAGAGGCCTTGGCCTACATCACCGGCCACGACAAGGTGTGGCTGGCCACGGGTCGCGAGATTGCCCACTACTTCAACGAGCACTACCACTCGGCGTTCATGGCGGCTGGCCATGCAGTGGGAGAAGCACCATGAGCAACAAAGCTTTGCCCAATGATTACCTCACCTATGCCAAACGCGGTTATGGCATGGACCACGACCGCTACGACTGGTCCATGCTGCCGCGCCGCAAGCCTGTGGCCTGGCCGGGTGGTGCGCGCGTGGCCTTGTGGGTGGTGCCCGCGCTCGAGTGGTTCCCCTTGAACATGGCCGGTGTGCCCTTCAAGCCGCCGGGGGCCATGCAAACCGCTTACCCGGATTTGCGCCACTACACCTTGCGCGATTACGGCAACCGCGTGGGCATCTTCCGCATTTTTCAGGCGCTCGAGCGCCACCACATCCCGGCGACGGTGGCGGTCAATGCCGCCGTGGCGGTGCGCTACCCCGCCTTGCTGGCCGAATGCAAAAAGCGGGGCCACGAGGTCATTGCCAATGGCCTGGACATGGATCACCTGCACCATGGGGGTTTGGACGCCAACGAGGAAAAGCGCTGGATCGATCAGACGCTGGACATCTTGCGCAAAGACCATGCGGTGCGCGGCTGGCTGTCGCCCGCCAAGTCCGAGTCGTTTCGAACGCCCGACCTGCTCGCGCAAGCCGGGGTGGACTATGTGTGCGACTGGGTCAATGACGACATGCCCTATGCCATGCGTACGGATGCAGGGTCAATCACGGCGATGCCTCACCCCATCGACATCGACGACTACACCATCTTGGTCAACAACCACCACACCGAAGACGATTTCCGCGACGCGCTCATCGATCAGTTCGAGGTGCTCTATCAGGAGTCAAGCGCCGAGAATGGCCGCATCATGGCGATCTCGCTGCACCCCTGGGTGATAGGTCAGCCCTATCGCATTGGCGCGCTCGAAGCAGCCCTGGCGCACATCATGGGACACCAGGGCGTGTGGGCGGCAACGGGCGCACAGATTGTGGACGCCTGGCGTTCGCAGCAGCGCTAAGCCATGCCGCAGTGCGAGGCATCAGCCCTTGGCCAAGGCCTTGACCTCCGCCAAGTCGTTCCAGACGTCTTGGCGCTGGATCAGGCCTTGGGCGACTTCAAAGCGATCGATGAAGCGAATGCCAGAAAAGGGCGAGCCATCGAGCCAGATGCCCTCGAGCGTGCCGCTGCAATACACCACGGTGTGATCCTCGCCCCAGCATTCGTCAAAGCGTTCGTACTGCTTGCCGATCTTGCTGTAGCGGGTTTTGGCCCAGTCGAGCAATTGCGAAAACTCCCGCATGGGGGCGGCGCCAGGAAAGGTCATCTCAAAGCCTGCGGCCAGCATGCCCTTGGCGGCCTCCAGGTCGCGCACTTGCATGCGCTCGAGAAACTGGCGCACCAGGGCGCTGGCATCGGGCAGCTCGGCACCGCCCACGGTAAAGCGTTTGCCATCGCGCTGATAGGTGGCGGCCTCGTTCACAAACACGGTGGTGCCCGCATTCGATGCGGCAATCACCGAGCGAACGCTGCGCGCGGTGCGCTCCACGAGTCGCTCGCGGGCTTGGGGGCTGTAACCGGGCAGCAGCGTGATCGATACAACGGGCATGGTCAAACTCCTGTGTGCAATGAACCTGCAATTCATTGTGCACCAGCGTTGGCGCCGCGCGTGCGGGCTTGTCGCGCGGGTGCAAGAAGGGCTGCATCATGAACACGCACATCGCGGGATCCGAGCGCATCGCCTATTCGGCCTTGCCCGATCGCAAGCCCCTGAAGTGGCCGGGCGGCGCCCATGTTGCGGTCTGGATCGCTCCCAACATCGAGCATTACGAATACCTGCCCGAGCTCATCCGGGTGCGTGACCCGTGGCCGCGCACGCCCCATCCCGACATCCTGGGCTATGGCTTGCGCGACTATGGCAACCGCGTGGGTGTGTGGCGGCTCATGGACTTGTTTGACCGCCTGGCCGTGCCCATCACCGTATCGCTGTCTTTGTCGGTGTTGGACCTCTACCCCGAGCTGGCGCAGGCCATGATCGAGCGGCAATGGGAATTCATGTCCCACGGCCTCTACAACACCCGCTATCACTGGAACATCAGCGAGCAAGAAGAACGCGAGGCCATCGCCGCCTGCCAGGAGATCCATGTGCGCCACACGGGCCAGCGGCTCAAGGGCTGGTTTTCGCCAGCGGCTTCCAACACCTTGCTCACGCCAGACCTGGTGGCCGAAAGCGGCATCTCCTATTTGTGTGACCTCTATCACGATGACCAGCCCACACCCGTGCGGGTGCGCCAGGGCTCGCTGGTCTCGTTGCCCTATTCCATGGAAATCAACGACAGCATTGCCTGGCGACGTGGTCAGGAGGCGCAAGACTTTGCGCAAAAGATCCGCGACGAGTTCGATGTCCTGTATGCCGAAGGGGCTGAACATGGGCGGGTGATGAACATCGCTGTCCATCCCTTCATCATGGGTCAGCCCCACCGCATCCAGGCCTTGAGCGATGCCCTCACCTACATTGCGAGTCACCCCAAGGTGTGGTTTGCCAAGGGATCGGACATCGTGGACTGGTACACACAACATCACCTAGAGGAGCAGGCATGAGCGCGAGCCAAGACTACATCCGCGATTACATGAGCGAGCCAATGATCGATGCCGCCAGCGCTGCGCTGGTCATCATCGACATGCAATACGCCACGGGGTCGCGCCAGGGCGCCCTGGGCAGATCCCTCAAGGAAAAAGGCTCCAGCGTGGGCGACTACCGCTTTGCGCGCATCGAGGACACGGTGCTGCCCAACATCATTGCCTTGCGCTCGCACTTTCACCAGTTGAAGCGTCCCGTGCTGCACGTCACCCTGGGCTCGGCTTTGCCCGATGCCAGCGACGCGCCCCGCCACATGCGCAAGCTCCTCTCGAGCTGCAACAACCACCTGGGCAGCCCCGAGCACGAGATCCTCGCCGAGCTCAAACCCATCGCGGGCGAGCATGTGTTGCGCAAGACCACGGTGGGCGCGTTTGCGTCCACGGCCATCGACAGCCTCTTGCGCGGCCTGGGTGTGGATCAGCTCTACATGGTGGGCGTGTCCACCAACATGTGTGTGGAGACCACGGCCCGCGAGGCAGCGGACCGGGGCTATCAGGTCACGCTGGTGGAAGATGCTTGCGGCACCACCTTTGAAGAGTTGCACCATGTGACCATGCGCAACTTCCAGCGCCTCTTTGGCCGGGTGACCTCGACCCAGCAAGCCCGTGCTGAACTGCAGGAGGCCGCATGACATCGCCCAAGACCCACCGCGTGCTGGTCATCGTGCCCTTTGCCATGTCGCCAGAGAACCTGGCCTTGCGGCGCGAGCAACTCGAGTCCATCGATGTGTCCCCGCACTTGCATTTTGAGTTTCGCGCGGTCAAAGCCGGACCGGTGAATTACGCCAGCCACCATGACTTTGTGCTGGCCGACGCAGCCAACTTTGAAGCGGGCTGCAAAGCCCAGGACGAGGGCTTCTCGGCGGTGTGCATCGACACCATGAGTGACTCGGGCGTGGCGGCCTTGCGCTCGGTGCTCGACATCCCGGTGTTTGGTCCGGGCAAAGCCGCCATGCTCACCGCCCTGATGCTGGGCAATCGCTTTTCGGTGCTGACCATGGCCAAACGCTGGATGCCGCTGTATCAAAAAGCGCTCGACGAACTGGGCATGCATCACAAATGTGCCTCGGTGCGCTCCATCGAAGTGCCGCCCGACAACCAGGCTTTGCTCTCGGGCAAACAGGAAGAAGTCTTCCCCTTGCTGGAGCAAGCCGCACGCAAGGCCATCGAGGAGGACGGCGCCGATGTCCTGATCCTGGGCTCGACCACCATGCATCAATCGCATGCGTGGTTGTCTTCGCGCTTGCCCGTGCCCATCATCAACCCCGGCCCGTTGAGCTACAAGCTGGTGGAGTCGGCCTTGGGTCTGGGTTTGACGCAAAGCCGTCAGGCTTACCCCAAGCCCATGCATCCGCGCCTGGAGATGCTCCAGGCCATGATGGACGCCGCACAGCGGTCGGTGGGTTCGCCCTGAGCCCTTGCTTCATGGAGAGTGACCATGCCCAAACGCCTCACACCCGAGCAAGTCAAGGCCTACGAGACCCAGGGCTTTGTCTACCCCATCGACGTGCTCAGTGCGCAAGAGGTGCGCGACCACCGCTCGGAGCTCGAAGGCTGGGAGCGCGAGCGCGGGGCGCTCATCGACTTTCCTGAAAAGTCCAAAAGCTATTTGCTCTTCAATTGGGCGGATCAACTGGTCCATCACCCGGCCATCCTCGATGCGGTCGAAGATGTGATTGGTCCAGACATCCTGGTCTATCACTCCACCCTGTTCGTCAAGGAAGCCCACACGCCGGCTTACGTGCGCTGGCACCAGGACAGCACCTACTTTTATCTGCACCCGCACGAGCATGTCACCGCCTGGGTGGCCTTGTCCGATGCCAGCGTGGCGGCTGGCTGCATGCAGGCCTTGCCAGGCAGTCACCGCTGGGGGGCTTATGCGCACGATGACCAGCCCGAGCCCATGAACATGATTCGGCGTGGCCAGGGCATCAGTGGCCTGTTCGACGATGCCCAGGGCGAATTCATGCCCGTCGCTGCGGGTCAGATGTCCTTGCACCACACCGACCTGGTGCACGCCTCCTCAGGCAACACCACCAACGACCGCCGCCTGGGCTATGCCATCAGCTACATCCCTGCGCATGTGCGGCCGGTGGGGGCATTGAAGCCATCGGCCTTGTGCGTGCGTGGCAAGAGTCACGGGCACTTTGTCGAAGAGCAGCGCCTGGTTGAACCCCTCTCGCCCCAAGCACATGCGCGCCATCGCGAGGCCTTGGCTTTGTTCAGGGCATTGCAGGACGCCGGCTTTCAGGGCGCCGCCGCCCCCGCTTCACACCCCACCGCAAAGGCCAACCCATGAGCCAACCCCTTGACGCAGCCCAGCTCCAGGCCCTGGTGGAGCGTTATTTCGCCGCCGTGGACAGCAAGGACGTGCCCGCCACCCTCGCTTGCTTCACGCCAGACGCGCACTTTTGCATCGCCAACCACGGCGTGTCCTACCGTGGCCGCGACGAGGCCATGCGCGGCATGTTCGAGCGCCTGCATGCGCGCTATGCGCAGGTCTGGCATGGGGACTTTGACCATGTCTTTGACGTGACCAACCAGCGGGTGGCCAGCCGCTTTCTCGTCAAGAACACCACGCACGACGGGCAGGTGCTGCACAAGAACAACTGCAACTTCTTTGCGCTGCGCGATGGCCTCTTTTGCGAAGTCTTTGTCTACATGAGCGCGGACAACTCACTGAGCTGAGTGCGCGCTGCCCAGCCCCTGGCTTGGGCGGGCTGCTCAGGCCGCTTGCGCAGGGCGGGTGAGCAAAGCCAGCCACTGGGAGAAAGGCACCTTGAGCTGCGCCATGCCCAGCGTCGCCTCGAGCATGGCTTGGCCATGCGCCGTGGGCCAAATGCGGCTGGTGAGGTCCATGAATTTGCTGCGCAACTCTGCACGGGTATAGGGGCTGGCATCGTCGCCCCGGTTGACCCCGGCCTCGGCGTGCAGCACGCGGCCATTCTTGAGGTGGATGGCCACGCGCGCTGGCCGCTCGTGCGGCAGGCGTTGGCTCATGGCGGGGTCGTGGCTCACGCTCACCTTTTGCGCCAAGGCCAGCACCTGGGGGTCGCGGATCGCTTGCCAGGTGAAGCTGCTCAGGGCGCTGGAGTGGTTGACGATGCGCGTGGCCACCGCAAATGGCACCGAGAACTTGGCCGCCAGGGTGTTGGCGGGCAAGGGGTTGTTGAGCTCGGCTGCCAGGTGATAGGTGTGGACGGCGATGGATTCGATCTCCTCGGCCTGGGGCAAGCCCTGATTGGCAGCGAGGTGGTCCAGCGCATCCAGCGTGCCGTGGTTGTAGCGGCAGCAGGAATGCAGCTTGAAGTAGTTGTGCATGAAGTGCCAGTCCTGCCCCAGGTCCTGAATCACCGCTGGCGGATCAAACCGCTCTGAAACGATGTGACCCAGCAAGGAGCCTGGTCCATCGCGCTCGCCATTGAAGCCGCAGGCCACCAGCTCCAGTGCGAGCAAACCGTTGCGGTTGCTCAGACCGGCATAGGTGTTGCGCACAAGGCCACCTTCGAGCATGGTTTGTTTGGAGGTGGCGGTGGTGAGCGACGACGCCACATTGATGACCTCGCGCATGGCTTGGGCGCTTTGGTGGTTTGCGCGGGCGCAGGCAGCGGCTGCGCCCATCGTGCCCCAGGTGCCATGCGGGTGCATGGCCCCGCGCAATTGCGCGGCCGCGCCCAGGCGCGAGCCCACCTCATAGCCCACGACCACCGCAGCCAGAAAGTCCTCGGCCTGGGCTTGAGTTTGTTCGCACAGGGCCAACGCGGCGGGGATCACATGAACCGCAGGGTGACCGCGAGAGAAGCGGTTGCCTTCGTCCATTTCCAGGAAGGTGCCCGCCGTGCCGTTGATGAAGGCGGCCGCCTCGGCGGTGGTGCGCTGACCCAGCCCGACCAGGGTGGCGACCGGCACGCTGGCCTGCCGTTTGGCCAGGGCTTGCAACTCAGGCTCAGCCGAGCCGGCCACCATGGCGGCCAGGGTGTCGGCCAGGATCCAGCCGAGTTGCTCTTGATGCGCTGCATCGAGTTGTCGCACATCGAGTTCAGCGGCAAAGGCACTCAAGGTATCGAGGTAGTTCATGGTCAGGCTTTCAGGCGGTGTGCGCTTGGGCGCAATGTTGATAGAGCGTGTCGGGGGTGGTGAAGTTCGCGCCGTCGATGCCGTGCAGTGCGCCAAGCAGCTGGTGCAGGTGGGTGATTCGGCTGGGCATGCCCCACACCCATGGGTGAAGCCCCAAGCCCATGGTCACCCCTTGGCCTTTGGCCTGGCTTTCGGCCGCCAGGCGCTGCGCTGCGTGCAAGATGGCCTGGGCATGGTCTTTGGGTTCGAGGTGTCGCATCCACTGGGCTTGCACATCGTCCCATTCGCTCGACAGGGGCAGCGCGAGCAGCCGGGGTTGCCCTTCGCTCCAGGGTTGCATCCAGTAGGCCTGATCGTCATTGCCCCAGTCCAGGGTGTAGCAATAGCCGGCTTGCGCCAGCAAGCGCCAGGTGTCCACACTGGTCCCCCAGTCCTGGCTCACCCAGCCCAGGGGCTTGTGACCCATCTGCTCTTGCAAGGCTGAGCTCGAAGACTCGATGTGTTCGCGTTGTTCCTGCTCGGGCATGCGCGAATGCATGATGCGCGTGGCCGCCAGCCCATGGCCTAGCCACTGCGAACCGAGTTGGCGCAAGGCCTCGATGGCCGTGGGCACACGCGGCAGCACCAGCCGGTTGGCGGCCACGGCCGGGGTGATGCCATGGCGTTGCAGGGCTTCGATGATGCGAAAGACACCGATGCGAAGACCGTATTCGCGCTGGGTCCAGCTGCGGTAGTCGGGATTGAAGCTGCCAAACTCGCCCACAAAGCGAGGGTCGCGCAAGCTGCCCTCGGGCGACTGGAAATCCCAGTGCTCGAGGTAGAGCACGACGAAAAGATTCAATCCAGGCGGCAAAAGCCCCTCATTGCGAAAGGGCATCGCGCTGTAGCGGTAATGAGCGTGGTCCATCTTGAGAGCCAAATCACCCTTCTGGGGAATTACCCCTTGACTTCCTGGATCAATGATTGCACAGTCAGCCCTATTGTTCTATCAATAGAACAATTTAATCCCATTCTTCAACTCCTTCATTGAGGACTTACCATGACGTCACAGACACGCATTTCCCGTCGACTGGTTTTGCAAGCGGGTGCCGCTGCCACCGCGTTGGGCGCGCCCGGCTTGTTGCTCGCGCAACCCGCACCCATCAAGATGGGCCTCATCCACCCGGTCAGTGGCGCACTGGCTTACAGCGGTGGCCAGGGCCGCATGGGCTGCCAAATGGCGATCAACGAGATCAATGCTGCCGGTGGCATCAAGGCCCTGGGCGGCGCCAAGTTGATGGATGTGTTGGGTGACTCGCAATCCCGTCCTGAAGTGGGCGTGTCCGAAGTCGAGCGCTTGCACCAAGAAGGCGTGTCGGCCTATGTGGGCTGCTTCTCCAGCGCCATTGCCTTGCCCGCCACGCAAGCAGCGGCCAAGTACAACACCCCCTTCATGATCGACGTGGGCGTGTCTGACGCCATCACCAGCCGCGGCCTCAAAAACGTGTTCCGCCTCGCGCCCGGCAACGGCAAGTGCGTGGACGACGCTTTCGCTGGTTTGGCCGAGCTGAACAAATCCGCTGGCGGCATTGCCAAGAGCGTGGTCCTGGTTCACGAAGATTCCGAATTCGGCACCAGCACCGCCAAGCTCTTGCAGGCCAAGATCGCTGGCATTGGTCTGGAAGTCAAAGATGTGCTCAAGCACGCCACGCCCACACGTGACTTCTCCAACCTGGTTTTGCGCATCAAGTCGCTCAAGCCCGACTTGGTGATCATCAGCAACTACCAAAACGAATATGTGTTGTTGGCCCGCACCCTGCATCAGCAGAAGGTGGACCTCGCGGGCATCTTCTCTGTGCTTGGCGGGGGCTTCAACTACAAGCTGGTCAAAGAGCAGCCCGAGGTGGCCCAGTACATGATGGACTTCAACCACTGGTACAACCCCAAGAGCGCCAAGGCTCAAGAGATGCGCAAGGCAGTGGAAGCCAAAGGCGGCCTCTTCACCTTCGAGGTCTACTGCGGCTACAACGCGGTCAAGTGCTATGTGGACGCCATCGAGCGCGCCAAGTCGGCAGACAAGGAAAAAGTCATCGCTGCTTTGGAAGCCAGCACCTGGTCCGATCACTTCATGCCCTATGGCCCGACCAAGTTCGTCAATGGTCAAAACCAGGGTGGTCGCGCCGCGTTGCTGCAAGCCAGCAAGACCGACATCGATGTGGTTTGGCCCAACGAGTTCGCGGCCATCAAGCCCATCTTCCCCAAGCCCAAGTTCAGCTGAACTGATCATTGATCCGGCATGTGGTGGCTGCACGATCCGTGCGGCCACCACGGCGTGAGCTTGCCCGTTGCGGCTCACAGGCCGGGCTTGTTGAACACTGTCTCAGGGGAGCGCGTTGGATTCCACCATCTTGGCTGCGGCCGCCATCAATGGCTTGCTCATGGGTGGCATTTACACCTTGGTGGCGTCAGGACTGACGCTGATCTATGGGGTGTTGCACATCATCAATTTTGCCCACGGCAGCCTGCTCATGCTGGCCATGTTTGGGGTGTACTTTCTGTTGACCAAAGCAGGCGTGGATCCCTACCTGGCTTTGTTGGTCATGGTGCCGGGCATGTATGGCTTTGGCTACCTCATGTATCGCCATTTGATTGGCAAGCTCTCACTGGGGCGGGACGAAAACATCCTGCTCATCACGCTGGGTTTGTCCATCCTAATTGAAAACCTCGCGCTCATGTTTTTCAAGGGCGACTCGCGCACCATCTCCATGGCCTACAGCGACAGCATGATCGAGGTGGGACCGCTTTTGTTGGGCTTGCCCAAAGTGGTGTCCTTTGTGGCCGCCATGGTGTTGTGCGGGCTGCTGGGTTTGTTCATCTCGCGCACCGACACCGGCAAGGCCATTCGTGCCGTTGCCAAGGAACGCATGGGTGCCCGCCTGGTGGGCATCGATGTGGATCGCATCTTTGCCGTGTCCTTTGGCATTGGCTTGGCCACGCTGGGCGCGGCGGCTTGTTTGCTGATGCCGATTTTTTATGTGTCCCCCACCAGTGGCCATGTGTTTGTGATCGTGGCCTTCACCGTGGTGGTGCTCGGCGGCATGGGCAGCTTTTTGGGTGCGGTGATTGGTGGCCTCATCGTGGGCCTCACCGAATCCTTTGGTGGCTTGTTCCTGGGCGAGAGCCTGGGGCAGATCGGCACCTCGCTGATCTTCATCCTGATCCTGCTGTTCAGACCCTCTGGCCTTTTTGGAGACAAGCGATGAATGCCGCTCGATCATCCTGGCTTGTTCACCTCGCGATCCTGGCCGTGGCCTTGGTCTTCCCTCTGGTCTTCCAGTCGGCCTTCATGGTGAACTTTGGCGTGCTGGCCTTGTTCTATGCCTTCATTGGCCAGTCCTGGAACATCGCGGGTGGATTTGCAGGTCAACTGTCATTTGGGCATGTGGCCTTTTTTGGTGTCGGTGCCTATGCCTCCACCATCGTGCAAATGCGCCTGGGCTGGAACCCCTGGCTGGGCTTGCCGGTCTCGGCGCTTGCGGGCGCCTTGGCGGGTTGGCTCATCGCCGTCCTCTCGTTTCGGGCTGGCCTCAAGGGTTCTTACTTCGCGCTCATTACCTTGGCGTTTGCCGAGGTGTTTCGCATCATCACCAACTCGGTGGAGTTCACTGGGGGCGGCCTGGGCATGCTCATCCCCATGAAACAGACTGCGCAGAACTTCCAGTTTGGTGATCGGCGCGTGTTTTATTTCATCATCCTTGCGCTCACGGCAGCTTCGATTGCGCTGGCGCTGTGGCTCAAGTCCTCTCGCTTTGGCGCGCAACTGGCAGCCATCCGCGAAAACGAAGACTCCGCTCGGGCTTTGGGCATCAACACCTTTGCCGAAAAAATCAAGATCATGATGATCTCGGGTGCCATTGCCGGTGTGGGTGGCTGCTTTTTCGCGCAGTACTTTCTCTACATCGACCCCACCATTGCCTTTGGCGTGGACAAGTCGGTGGAGATGCTGCTGGTGAGCATGATTGGGGGCGCAGGCACGGTCTACGGCCCGCTCATCGGCGCGGTGCTGCTGGCTGCAGTGAGTGAACTCACCCGCGCCTGGTTCACGCTGCAAGGCTTGTCGCTGGTGCTCTACGGTGGCTTGCTGGTGGTGATCATTGCCTTCTTGCCCAATGGCCTGATCGACCTGTTCAAAAAGCGCAGCTTCAATTCAAGGAGGCCATGATGCTCAAGGTCTCAAACCTCACCAAGATTTTTGGCGGTCTGCGTGCCGTGGACGACGCATCCCTCACCGTGGACGAGGGGCGCATCGTGGCGCTCATTGGTCCCAATGGCGCGGGCAAGACCACCTTGTTTGCCTGCATCGCGGGTTTTCACAGCGTCAATCAGGGCAAGGTGGAATTCCAGGGTCACGACATCACGGGACGTGCCGTGCACGAGATCTCCCGCCTGGGCATGGTGCGCACCTTCCAGATCACGCAGCCCTTTGCCAAGCTCACCGTGCTGGAAAACATCGCCGTGGGATCCCACCAGCACCATGCGCGGCGCAGCGACGCGCTCGCCCATGCCCGTGTCATCGCGCAACGCGTGGGCATCCCCTCGGCCATGCTCGATCAGCCTGCAGCCGAGCTCACCGTGGCAGGCCGCAAGCGACTGGAGTTGGCCCGAACTCTGGCCACCGAGCCCAAGCTTTTGTTGCTCGACGAAGTCATGGCCGGACTCAACCCGCAAGAGATTCTGGACATCATTGCCATCATTCGGCAGATCCGCGATGGCGGCGTCACCATCCTCCTCATCGAGCATGTGATGCACGCCGTCATGAGCCTGTCTGAGCACATCCATGTGCTCTCTTACGGAAAGATCATTGCCCAGGGCGCGCCGCGCGAGATCGTGAGCAATCGCGATGTGGTTGAGGCCTATCTGGGGCGCGGTGCCGCTGATCACATGGCCGCCGTCCAAGTGCAAGGGGCTCACCATGCTTGAGATCAGACAGTTGCGCGCCGGCTATGGCAGCGTGGAAATCCTTCGTGGCATCGACCTCGATGTGGCCAAGGGCGAGATCGTGGCGGTGCTGGGCAGCAACGGGGTGGGCAAGTCCACCCTCAACAACAACCTCTCGGCGCTCTACCGTCCGTTTGGCGGCTCCATCCGTTTTCAAGGCGAAGAGATCACGGGCCTGTCGTCCAGCGAAGTGGTCCGGCGCGGGCTCATCCATGTGCCCGAAGGCCGTCGCATCTTCCCCAATCTGAGCGTGCTCGAAAACCTGGAGCTGGGCAGCCTGGTGCGCGGCAAGGAGCGTCGTGCCCAGAACATCGAACGGGTGACGGGCATTTTTCCCCGCCTTCGCGAACGCTTCACCCAGCTCGCGGGCACCCTCTCCGGTGGCGAGCAGCAAATGCTCGCCATTGGTCGAGGCCTCATGTCTGAGCCCGAATTGCTCATCATGGATGAGCCGTCGCTGGGCTTGTCGCCGCTGCTGGTCGAGCAGATGTTTGAGCTCATCGGTCGCATCAACCAGGAGGGCTTGCCGATTCTGCTCATGGAGCAAAACGCGGTGCAGACCTTGGCGATTGCCCATCGTGCCTACATCATTGAAAACGGCGTGGTGGCCATGCAGGGCAAGGCCCAGGATTTGTCGCGCGACCCCGAGTTGCGCAAAAACTACCTGGGGCTGTGACCCATGCCCACACCTGCGCCGCTTCACCCTGTCTCGCACGGCAACGAGCTAGCAGGTCGTCGCGCGCTGGTGACGGGTGCCGGATCGGGCATTGGCCTGGCCACCGTGCAGGCCTTGCTCGCGCAGGGCGCGCAGGTGGTGGCCGTGGTGCAAAACCCGCAGCAGCGCCAGGTCTTGGCCACGGCCTTGCCCGCCAACCAGGTGCTGGTGCAGGACTTGCTCGATGACGCGGCGTGCGCCGCCTTGCCCAAGCAAGCCGCGCAGTTGCTCGGCGGCCTGGATGCCGTGGCATGTTGCGCTGGCATTTTTTTCAAGAAGTATTCCGACGAGACCACCCTGGACGAGTGGCGACGCACCCTGGCCTTGAACCTGGATGCCACCTTCATCCTCACCCGCGCAGCGATTGCCTGCATGCGCGAGCAACGCGCGGGGGATGCGAGCGTGGTGGTCATCAGCAGCCAGATTGGGCTGGTGGGTCATGCACGGGGTGCGGCCTATGCCGCCTCCAAGGCCGGCCTCAATGGCATGGTGCGTTCATTGGCGCTGGAGTGGGCAGAGCAGGGCATTCGCATCAATGCAGTGGGACCGGGTCCCATTGCCACGCCCATGGTGGCTTCAACCATGGCCGATCCGCAAGCCTTGTCGGCCATGCAAGCCTCCATCCCCATGGGGCGTTTGGGTCAGCCCGAAGAAGTGGCGCAAGTCATCAGCTTTTTGTTGTCGAGCAGGGCCTCGTTCATCACGGGTCAGATCCTGTGTGCCGACGGTGGCTTTACCGCGCGATAAGACCATGGCGCACACCTCGTCCTCCCCCTTGCCCCTGGCGCAGCTCACCCGCGTGATGCGCAGCAAGAACGCAGGTCCCCTGTGCCTCACCATCGATGTGTTTTTCCATGAGCGGGTAGGCTTTGATCGCGCGCTCCAAAGCCCCGCACTGTTGCCCTCTGCCGTCGCCGCCCTGTATGGCCTCGCGCCAGATCAAGTGCAGCGCCGCGATTGGCCTGAGGTCCTGGCCATCAAATTCGCCATGCCGCGTCGCCACTGTGCGGGCAGTCCGGGTGACGGCGATGTGTACGGCGCGCAGCAGCATGCCCCCTTGCTGGAGGTGCAGGTATGAGCGCCGTGGCCCGTTTGCTGCAAACCCACCGCGCGGGTGGCGAGCGCTTGCGCGTCCTGTCGGCATCGGGTCAGCTGGGCTTTGGCATCGTGGCGGCTTCGCTGGAGCGCGGTCTGGCGCGCCGGCCTCACTTCATCGGTTGCGACATGGGGTCGATTGACCCCGGTCCCTACTTTCTGGGCTCCGGTCAGATGGCCGCTCCCCGTGCCATGGTTCGCCGCGATCTGGAGCTGGTCTTGCGCGGCGCACGCGAGCTCGATGTCCCCTTGATCATTGGCAGTGCAGGCACGGCAGGCGCCAAGCCCCATCTGCAAGCCACCCTGGCCTTGCTGGCCGAGGTCGCGCGGGATTTGCGCGTCTCGATCAAAGTGGCCACTGTGGCCAGCGATGTCAGCGCAGACTTGCTGGTGCAAGCGCGCGAGCAAGGGCGCTTGCGTGCACTCGATCCCGACCCCAGCAGCCTGCAACTGCCTGTGCCCAGCGCCGAGCGGCTGCGCGCCTGCTCGCACCGCGTCGCCCAGTGCGGCACGGACACGTTCGTGGCGGCACTGCAAAGTCACCCCGACGTGCTCATCGCCGGGCGAGCTTGCGACACCGCCATCTTTGCCGCCTTGCCCCTGATGCTGGGATACGACAAGGCCCTGGCCTTGCACATGGCCAAGATCGTGGAATGCACGTCGCTGTGCTGTGAGCCCGGTGGGCGTGATGCCATGCTCGCCGAATTGGGCCTTGAGGACTTCATCCTCGAGAGCATGAACCCCGCCCTCAAGGCCACCCCCAGCTCGGTCGCGGCGCATGCCATGTATGAGCAAGCCAACCCCTGGCTGGTGGAAGAGCCCGAAGGGGTGCTGGACTTGCGCCATGCCACCTATGAGGCGGTGGACGAGCGCCGAACCCGCGTGCGCGGCGCACGCTTTGACGCGCGCGAGCAGCCCACCCTCAAGGTCGAGGGTGCAGCCCGCGTGGGTGCGCGTGCCGTGCTGATTGCGGGCGTGAGCGACCCACTGCTGATGTCGCAACTCGACGAGGTGTTGGCGGCAGTCGAGGCGCGTGTGCGCCCCTTGCTGGCCGGTGAGTGGCAGATGATCCCGCATGTGTATGGCCAGGGTGCGGTGTTGCCCTTGCCGCTGGCCAAGCGCAGCGCGCACGAGGTGGGGCTGGTGCTGGAATTTTTGGCCGACGACATGGAGCTGGCCCACACCGCTGCATCGGTCTTCAAACAAAACCTCTTGCACCATGGCTTTCCCAACCGCTTGTGTACGGGGGGCAACCTGGCTTTTGCATTCACGCCCAGCGAACTCGAAGCGGGCATCAGCTATCGCTTTGAGCTCTACCATGTGCTCGAAGGGGTGAAACCAGAAGAGGTGTTCGTGCACGAGGTGCATGACTGGGTGTCAGCGGAGGCGCACGCATGATGACCCGCCTGCCCCTCACCAAATACCACCAGATCTACCTGGTCTTGCGCGAGCAACTGCAAGAGGGCCGCTTTGCCCAGGGCATGCCCGCCGAGATGGAGCTGGCCAAGCAGTTTGGCGTGGGTCGTGTGACCGTTCGCCACGCCATGGAGCAACTCGTCACCGAGGGATTGATTGTTCGCGTCGCCGGGCGAGGCACCTTCCCCACGGCCTTGTCACGCGGTGCCGCGGCCAATGCCGACATGGTGCAAGCCCAACCCACGCGCCTGGCCGGTCTCATGGAAAACATCGTGAGCGCGAGCCGCTCGACCACCATCAAGGTGATCGATTGGCGCATCGTGCCTGCCAGCGAGCCCGTGGCTGAGGCCTTGCAATTGCAAGTGGGAGCGCCCGTGCGCAAAGCCGTTCGCTGCCGCAGCTCACGCGAGGGACCGCTGTCCTACATCGTCACCTACATGCCCGCCGAGTTGCTGGCCGACAAGACCCGCAAGAACCTCACCGACAAGCCCATGTTGCAGTTGCTCGAGGAAAGCGGCGTGGTGCTGGGTCGTGCCCAGCAAACCATCTCAGCCCGCCAGGCCGATGCCGAGGTGGCCAAGCAACTCAAGGTGGCCATTGCCACAGCCTTGCTGTCGGTGCGCCGGCGCGTCTTCGATGTCCATGACAGGCCGGTTCAATGGCTGGAGGGCTTGTATCGCCCCGATCGCTACGAGTACCACATGGAGGTCTCCAGCGTGGGCAGTGTGGATGCGCGCATTGCCGTCAAAGACCCCGAGGGGCGCGAATGAAGACAGTGACCTTGAATCAACGGGAGATGCTCGGATGAAAGCCAATGGTGGGGCCGCGCAAACGCTGGCTCAAAAGCTCATCGCCAAAGCCGCCGCACGCGCTTCGGTGGCGGTGGGTGACATCGTCAACTGCCAGGTGGATCTGGCCATGTTCCATGATTCGTCGGGACCCAGGCGACTCAAGCCCATGCTCGAAGAGCTGGGCGCCAAGGTTTGGGACACCTCGCGGGTGGTGCTGGTCATGGACCACTATGTGCCCGAGCAAGACGACGACTCGCGACGCATTGTCCGCATCGCCCGTGAATGGGCCAAGGAGCAGCAGCTCCCCCATGTGTACGACAGCCAGGGCATTTGCCATGTGGTCCTGCCGCAAAAAGGCCACCTCAAGCCCGGCATGTTTTGCGTGGGCGGGGATTCCCATTCGCCCACGGGCGGTGCATTTGGCACCTACATGTTTGGCATTGGCAGCACCGAGATGCTGGGCGTGGTGGTCACGGGCGAGATCTGGGTGCAAGTGCCGCGCACCATCCGCATGCAGTGGCATGGGCAGCTGCAGCCCGGCGTCACGGCCAAGGACATGATGCTGCACATGATTGGCCGCTTTGGCATGAACGGCGGTGAGTACCAGGCCATCGAGTTTTGTGGCACGGGGGTGAAGGCCTTGTCCATGCAAGAGCGCATGACCTTGTCGAACATGAGCGCCGAGCTGGGCTCGCAGGTCGGCCTGATTGCGCCCGACGAGGTGACGCTGGCGTGGTTGAAAGGCGCGGGCGTTCACGATGCCTCGTGCGAAGGCTGGTACACCGATGAAGGAGCCGACGCCACCACCTACGAATTTGACGCGTCAGCCCTCGCGCCCCATGTGGCAGCACCCCACAGCCCCGCCAACTCCAAGGCGGTTGAGGCCTATGACAACGTGCCCATCCATGTGGCCTATGTGGGCGCATGCACCGGGGCCAAGCTCGATGACTTGCGCGCCGTAGCGAACGTGCTCAAGGGGCAGCGCCTGGCCACTGGGGTCAAGCTCATGGTGGCACCGGCCAGTGTGCTCGATCAGTCCATGGCCGAAGCCGAGGGCGTGATGCAGGTCCTGCGCGACGCAGGCGCACAGCTCTTGCCCACCGCCTGCGGCGCCTGCTCGGGCTATGGAGGCAGCATCCCCGATGGGGCCAATGTCATCGCCACCACGGCGCGCAACTTCAAAGGCCGCATGGGCTCGGCCACGGCGCAGGTCTACTTGGCCTCGCCATACACCGTGGCCGCATCGGCCTTGCGCGGTCGCATCAGCGATGCGCGGGAGGTGTTGGCATGAGCACCTTGCACAAAGTCTGGACCCTTGGCGCAGACATCGACACCGACCAGCTCGCGCCGGGTGCCTACATGAAGCTCGGGATCGCCGACATTGCCCAGCATTGCCTCGAAGGCGTGCGCCCCGAATTTGCGAGCCAGGCTCGTGCAGGCGACGTCATTGCTGCTGGCCCCAACTTTGGCATTGGCTCCTCGCGTGAACAGGCTGCGGGTGCGCTGGTGCAATTGGGCATCAAGGCCGTGATCGCCCCGTCGTACGGGGGCTTGTACTTTCGCAATGCCTTCAACCTGGGGCTGTTGCTGCTGACCTGCCCCAGGGCGCAGGAGCTGCAAGAGGGTGAATCGATTGCCCTGGATGTGCCGCAACGCGCCATCGTGCGCAGCACGGGCGAGCGCCTGGCCATCGACCCCATACCCGACTTTTTATTGCAGATGGTCGCTGCGGGCGGTTTGCTGCCCCAGCTCAAACACCGGTTGAAGACCCCTTTGGAGCGCGCATGAGCACATCGTCCCCAACAGCACCCCAAGTGGTTCGTGCCTCGGCCATGCCCGAGGGCTGCATGACCATGCCCGTGGTGATCGTGGGCGGGGGCTCTTGCGGCCTCACTGCCGCGATTGCCCTGCGCATGGCGGGCGTGGACTGTGTGATCCTCGAGCGCGATGTCAGGGCCACGGGCTCCACCGCTTTGTCCTCGGGCTTCATCCCTGCAGCCCAAACGCGCATCCAGCAATCGCTGGGCATCGAGGATTCGCATGACTGGTTGATCGAGGATGTGATCAACAAAGCCCATGGCCAGGCGCCCAGGCCGTTGGTCACCGCCTATGTGCACGCTGCTGCACAAGCCATCGATGCCTTGCAGGACAAGGGTCTGCCATTTGAGATCGTCGATGGGTTTTTGTATCCCGGCCATCGCGTGCGGCGCATGCATTCCATGCCCGAGCGCACGGGCGAAACCTTCATGACACGCCTGGAGCAACTTGCCACCCAGATGGGCGCGGATTTGCTCACCGAGGCCTTGGTGCGCGAGCTGTGGATCGATGACCAGCAGCGCATCATTGGCGTGGGCTACCAGCGCCCCGATGGCAGCATGGAACACCTGGGCTGTAGCTTTTTGCTCCTCGCTTGCAATGGCTTTGGCGGCAACCCCAGGCTGGTCAAGGAGCTGTTGCCCGACATGGCGCAGGCGACCTTTGCCGGCCATCAGGGCAACGACGGCAGCGCCATTGAATGGGCGCGGCAGCTGGGTTTGAAAATGGCCGACCTCGATGCCTATCAGGGGCATGGCTCCTGGGTCACGCCCCAGGGTGCGCTCATGACCTGGGCTTTCATCATGGAAGGCGGCGTGCAGATCAACGCACGCGGCCAGCGCTTCAGCGACGAAACGGGTGGCTATTCCGAAGCCGCCGTGCATGTGCTGGCTCAGCCCGGCGGTGTGGCCTGGAATGTGTTTGATGAGCCCTTGCTGCAATTGCTGCTGGGCTTTCCCGATTTCCGCGATGCGCATGCGGCCGGTGCCTTGCGCACCGCCTCCGACATCAAGAGCCTGGCCAGCATCATCGGTTGCGATGAGCAGACCCTCAAGGCCACGCTCGACGAGGTGCGCCCTGGCCACACCGATGCCTGGGGGCGCACTTTCAAGCGCAGCCTGCATGCGCCCTACCGTGCAGTGAAGGTCACCGGGGCTTTGTTCCACACCCAGGGTGGTCTGGATGTCGACACCCGGTGCAGGGCCTTGCGCGCCGATGGTCAGGCCATGGTCAACCTCTATGCAGCGGGCGGCGCCGCCCGTGGTGTGTCGGGTCGCGGTGCCGATGGCTATCTCGCGGGCAATGGCTTGCTCAGCGCCGTGGGCGGCGGCTGGCTTGCCGCCAACGACATCGCAGCGCAATGGCGCGCTTTGTGATTCCACACTTGTTTGATAAAGGCATTCATACATGACACTGGCACAACGACTGCGGCAGCCCAAGGCCTTGCTCGCGCCTGGCATTTACGACGCGCTCACCGCCCTGGTGGCCGAGCAAGCGGGCTTTGAGGGGCTTTACCTCTCGGGCGCCTCCATTGCCTACACGCGACTGGGTCGATCCGACATTGGCCTGACCACTGCCACCGAGGTGGCCGACACGCTTGCTCGCATCACCGAGCGCGTGAAGCTGCCCGTCATCGTCGATGCCGACACCGGCTTTGGCAATGCCTTGAACACCCAGCGCACGGTGCGCAGCTTTGAGCGTGCCGGTGCGGCCATGATCCAGCTCGAAGACCAGACCTTTCCCAAGCGCTGCGGTCACCTCGATGGCAAAGGCGTGGTCCCTGCAGCCGAGATGTGCGGCAAGCTCAAGGCCGCGCTTGACGCCCGCGTTCACCAGGATACGCTCATCCTCGCGCGCACCGATGCCCTCGCTGTCGAAGGCTTTGAGGCCGCGATGGACCGCGCCGAGCAATACCTGGCATGCGGCGTGGATGCCTTGTTCATCGAGGCCTTGAGAACGCCCGAGCAAATGAAGGCCGCGTGCGACCGCTTCGCTGGCCGCATCCCCTTGCTGGCCAACATGGTCGAGGGCGGCAAGACCCCGGTCCAAAGCGCTGCCGTGCTGGGCGAGCTGGGGTTTCGCATCGTCATCTTTCCGGGTGGCACGGCTCGCGCGGTCTCGCATTTGCTTCAGCGCTACTACGCCAGCTTGCACCAGCACCAGACCACCGCGCCATTCAAGGGCGAGATGCTGGACTTTGATGAGCTCAACGCCTTGATTGGCACGCCTGAGCTGCTCGCGCTGGGCAAGCGATACGACGCGTGAGCCTTCAACCCGGTGAGCCTGCGCTCAGGCGGCTTCAGGCGTCTTGCACACATCCACCCATTGCCCTTGGGTGATGGTCGCCATTTGCTCGGGGGTGACGCGCACGCCGTTGCGTGTGCCGCCAGCGGCGGGGAGCAATTCGGGCCAGGCCTTGAGCGACACATCGAGGTAAATCGGCAAGGGGGTGGCCAGGCCAAACGGACACACGCCACCCACCGGATGACCCGTGAGTGAGGTCACCTCATCGTGCGAGAGCATCTTGCCCTTGCCCAGTGCTTGCTTGAGCTTGCCGTTGTCCACCCGCGCCTCGCCGCTGGCTACAACCAGCACGGCCTCGCCTGTGGCCAGGCGAAACGCCAGGGTCTTGGCGATCTGCCCCGGTGCCACACCAAATGCCTCAGCGGCCAAGGCCACGGTGGCTGTGCTTTGTTCGTGTTCGATGATGGGCAGGTCCAAGCCCAATGATGCAAAGTGGGCGCGCACGGATTCGGTGGTCATGGTCAGAGTGAGAAGTCGTAGTCAATGGTGATGGGGGCGTGATCGGAAAAGCGCTCGGCTTTGAAGATCTCGGCGGCTTTGGCATGTGGGGCCAAATTGGGCGTGGCCAGGTGGTAGTCCAGCCGCCACCCCACGTTGTTGGCCCAGGCCTGTCCTCGGTTGCTCCACCAGGTGTAGCAAGCGTCGGTGGTGTCGGGGTGCAACTGGCGGTAGACATCGACCACCGTGCCACTGCCCAGCAACTGGGTCATCCATTCCCGTTCCTCGGGCAAAAAGCCACTGTTTTTCTGGTTGCTGCGCCAGTTTTTCAAATCCATGGCCTGATGCGCGATGTTGATGTCGCCACACAAGATGTAGTCGCGCTCGCCAGCCAGTGCGTCCAGGTGCGGGCGCACCACATCGAGGAAGCGGAACTTGGCGGCCTGGCGGTCCTCGCCTGAGCTGCCACTGGGGAAATACATGCTCAGGATGGAGAGCTTGCGTCGTGGGGTGTCAAAGCGCAGCTCCACCGAGCGGCCTTCGGCATCGAATTCGCCGCCGTCAAAACCCATGCGCACATCGCTGGGCTCGTGGCGGCTGTAAATGCCCACGCCCGAATAGCCTTTTTTCTCGGCGCAGTGGAAATGGCCCTTGAGGTCGGCAAGGACATCGAAGGCACCTGCGAGGTCATCATGCTGGGCTTTGAGTTCTTGCACACACATACAATCCGGCGCAGTCTTTTCCACCCATGCTTGAAGCCCTTTGCGCGAGGCCGACCGAATGCCGTTGAGATTCAGGCTGGTGAGTTTGAACAAGGTAGATCTCCCATGACGAAGGCAAACACCAGCAACACACTGGCTCAAGAATTTGTTCAATTCTCGCTGGACTGCGGGGTTTTGAAATTTGGCGAATTCAAAACCAAGGCCGGTCGCCTCTCACCTTACTTTTTCAACGCGGGTTTGTTTGACGATGGCGCCAAGCTCAGCCGCCTGGCGAGCTTTTACGCCCAAAGCCTCATCGCACACCAGGTCCCCTTTGACATGATTTTTGGTCCCGCCTACAAGGGCATTCCGCTGGGGGCGGCGGTGGCGATTGAACTCGCGCGCCTGGGTCGCTCGGTGCCCTTTGCCTACAACCGCAAAGAGGCCAAGGACCATGGCGAGGGCGGCTCACTGGTGGGCGCGCCGCTCAAGGGGCGGGTGTTGATCGTGGACGATGTGATGAGTGCGGGCACGGCGGTCCGCGAGTCAATTGCGCTCATCCAGCAAGCGGGCGCCACGCCCAGCGCGGTGGCGATTGCTCTAGACCGCCAGGAGATGGCCACCGAGGTGCAAGCCGATGGCCGGGTGGTCGATGTGCCGCACAGCGCCGTGCAATACGTGCAAAGCCAGTTGGGTCTGGTGGTGGACGCGATTGCCAGCTTGGAAGACTTGCTGGCTTATTTGAAAACCCACAGCGGCGCGGGCATGGCCGAGCACCTGCCCCGCGTGCAGGCTTATCGCGAACGCTACGGCGTGCACTGACCCCAAGCGCCCGCCGGCCTCACTTGGCGCGGCAGGCCTGGGGGTGCGCTCTTCTCACTGAACCATCACGCGATTGCTTTTTTGGGTGACCAGTTTGGGCAGCTCCAGCGTCAGCACGCCGTTGTCGAATTTGGCCTTGGACTGCGTGGCGTCCACCGATTGCGGCAAGGCAAAGCTGCGCGACACCGAGCCATAAAAGCGCTCGCTGCGCAGCAACTGGCCGTCAAGCTGTTGCTCATCGGATTGCTTGACCTCGGCGCTGAGCGTGACCACGTTGTCCTCCACCGTGATGTGGATGTCTTCCTTGCGAACGCCAGGCAATTCGGCTGCGACCGTGAAGGCCTCGCTGCGGTCTTTGACCTCGATGCGGATCTGGGACGGGTCGGGTAAGGGGTCGCCATGCAGGGGCTTGACGTAAAAGCCCGGCGAGAGCTCGCGAAAGAAATCGTCAAACAAAGAGCGGCGTTGGATGAGAGCAGACATGAGTTCCTCCTGATGAATGATGCAGCCCAGCGAGGGTTGGGCTACGCATGATCGGGAGGTGTGGGTGAGCCCAGACCATTTCAAGAGGCCCACCGCACAAAGCTGACTCAGATCAAACGCCAGCGCCGTTGAGGTAGTCGGTCTTGCCCAGTGCCACGCCGTTGTGGCGCAAGATGGCATAGGCCGTGGTGATGTGGAAGAACATGTTGGGCAAGGCCCATTGCTTCACATAGTCCTCGCCGGGCAGAGTTCGGGTGGCGGTTTTGCCCACCGGGAACGACACTTCTTTGGCTTCAAGGCCGTCGAGTGCGTTGGCGGGCACGCTGTTCAACCAGTTCACCGTGTTGTCGATGCGGGTGATGAGCTCGCCGAGCGTGTTTTCGGTGTTCTCGAACTTAGGCGAGTCCATGCCGGCCACGCGTGCCACGCACAGCTTGGCAGCATCGCAGGCAATGCAGATCTGGATCTTGAAGGGCAGCATGTCGGGTGCGAGGCGGTATTGCACCAGGGCTTGCTCGTCGTAGCCGCGCGCTTGCACATCGGCCTGGGCCTTGGTGAGCACATGGCGCAAATTGCCCAGGAATTTGACGAAGACGGGGATGGAAGCGGAGGACAGGGAAATGGACATGGAACGTGCCTTTGAAAGAGGGGGTTAACGGACTGCGGGCCAGAGTATGCCCGCACTCCAGGGCGGGCGCAGTCCCCGGCTGGAGGGGCGGTGAAGCGCAAAACAGCCATTTACGCTTCAAGAATGAAGCGTAAAACATGGAAGCGACCCTTCGCCGCATGCGCTAACCAGAGCGCGAACGGCTGATTAACCGCCCAAGGCCTTTTTCAACAACTCATTGACCTGCTGGGGGTTGGCCTTGCCCTTGCTGGCTTTCATCACCTGGCCCACCAGGGCATTGAAGGCTTTGTCTTTGCCGGCCTTGTATTGCGCCACGTTGTCGGCGTTGTGGGCGATCACCTCTTGGACGATGGCCTCCAGGGCGCCGGTGTCGTTCATCTGTTTCAAGCCCTTGGCTTCAATGAGCGCATCGACGTCTTGGCCTTCGCCACCCCACATGGCTTCAAACACTTGCTTGCCCGCGTTGTTGCTGATGGTGCCGTCGGCGATGCGGGCAATCAGGGCAGCGAGTTGGGCGCTGCTCACCGGCAGTTGCGCCAGGTTGACCTCGCCCGTGTTGAGGCGGCGTGAGACTTCGCCCATCACCCAGTTGCTGGCCAGCTTGGGCTGGCCGCAAGCCTTGGCCACCGCTTCGAAGTAAGCCGCCATGTCTTTGCTTTGGGTGAGCGTGACTGCATCGTATTCGGGCAGGCCATAGGCTTGCTCAAAGCGTTGGGCCATGGCGCGGGGCAACTCGGGCAATTCGCTTTGCACCTGTGCCACCCATTCGGGGGCAATCATGAGCGGGGGCAGGTCGGGGTCGGGGAAGTAGCGGTAGTCGGCCGCGTCTTCCTTGGTGCGCATGGCGCGGGTCTCGCCGGTGTCGGGGTTGAAGAGCACGGTGGCTTGTTCAATCGCGTGCCCGTCTTCGATTTGTTCGATCTGCCAGCGGATTTCGTAATCGATGGCCTGCTGCATGAAGCGAAAGCTGTTGAGGTTCTTGATCTCGCGCCGCGTGCCCAGGGGCTGGCCGGGCTTGCGCACCGAGACGTTGGCGTCGCAGCGGAAGGAGCCCTCTTGCATGTTGCCGTCGCAAATGCCGATCCAGGTCACGATCTTGTGCAGCTCTTTGGCATAGGCCACGGCTTCGGCGCTGGAGCGCATGTCGGGTTCGGTGACGATTTCAAGCAGCGGTGTGCCCGCGCGGTTGAGGTCAATGCCGCTGTGGCCGGGGATCTGGTCGTGCACCGACTTGCCCGCGTCTTCTTCAAGGTGGGCGCGCACCAGGCGCACGGTCTTTTTGTCGTCGCCCAGAAAAAAGCTGACGCTGCCGCCCTGTACCACCGGGATCTCAAACTGGCTGATCTGGTAGCCCTTGGGCAGGTCGGGGTAGAAGTAGTTCTTGCGGGCGAACACGCTGCGCTCGGCCACGTGCGCACCAATGGCCAGGCCAAAGCGGATGGCACAGGCCACGGCTTCGCGGTTCATCACCGGCAAGGTGCCGGGCAAGGCCATGTCCACCGCGCAGGCCTGGGTGTTGGGTTCAGCGCCAAATTGCGTGGACGCGCGGCTGAAGATCTTGCTCTGGGTGGCGAGCTGGGCGTGGGTTTCAAAGCCGATCACGACTTCGTAGCCTTGGATGAGGGGCGCACTCATGTCAGATTCCTTGCGGCGTTTTCAGGTGCCAGTCGGTGGCCAACTGATACTGGTGGGCCACGTTGAGCAAGCGGCCTTCTTGCAAATGATTGGCGATGAGCTGCATGCCCACAGGCATGCCACCTTCGCCAAAGCCCACGGGCAGACTCATGGCGGGCAGGCCAGCCAGCGATGCGGGCAGGGTGAAGATGTCAGCCAGGTAGTTGGCCACGGGGTCATCGGCTTTTTCGCCCAGGCGCCAGGCCACCGTGGGCGCGACCGGTCCGGCGATCACATCGCATTGGGCAAAGGCCTTTTGGAAATCGTCGGCCATGAGGCGGCGCACGCGCTGCGCTTGCAGGTAGTAGGCGTCGTAGTAGCCGTGCGAGAGCACATAGGCACCCACCAGAATGCGGCGCTTGACCTCTTCGCCAAAGCCTTCGGTGCGGCTTCGCACATACATGTCCATGAGGTCGGCGGGGTGCTCGCAGCGGTGGCCGAACTTCACGCCATCAAAGCGGCTGAGGTTGGAGCTGGCCTCGGCAGGGGCAATGATGTAGTAGGCCGGGATGGCCAGCTCGGTCAGGGGCAGCGACATCTCGACGGTGGTGGCACCCAGCTGGCGCAATTGATCGACTGCCGCGTCCAGGGCAGTTCGCACCTCGCGCGCAAGGCCATCACCGAAAAACTCTTTGGGGATGCCAATCCGCAAGCCCTTGATCGATTGACCCAGCGAGGCGGTAAAGTCCTCGGCGGGCACGTCGAGGCTAGTGGAATCGCGGTCGAGGTCGGGACCGCACAAGGCCGACAGCAGCCACGCGCAGTCTTCGGCGCTGCGCGCCATGGGGCCGGCCTGGTCCAGGCTGGAGGCATAAGCAATCATGCCGTAGCGCGACGCACGCCCGTAGGTGGGCTTGATGCCGGTGATGCCGCAAAAGGCCGCGGGTTGGCGGATGGAGCCGCCCGTGTCGGTGCCCGTGGCGGCTGGCGCGAGGCCAGCGGCCACGGCTGCGGCGCTGGCACCCGAGGAGCCGCCGGGGATGCGGCTCGTGTCCCAGGGGTTGGAGACCGGACCATAGGCCGAGTTTTCGTTGGAGGACCCCATGGCGAACTCGTCGCAGGAGAGTTTGCCCAGCGTCACCATGCCTGCACCCGCCTCGCCCTGGCCTAGACGCGCCACCACGGTGGCATTAAACGGTGAGCGATAGCCTTCGAGGATGCGCGAGCCAGCGGTGGTGGGCCAATCGCGGGTGACAAAAATGTCCTTGTGGGCAATGGGGATGCCGGTGAGGCGGCCAGCCGTGCCCTGTTGGAGGCGCTCATCGGCGGCCTTGGCCTGCGCGAGGGTCGCGGCGTCGTCCAGGGCCAAAAACGCCCCGGAGGTGTCGGCCTTGGCGCGCCCCAGGAAGTGCTGTGCCAGCTCGGTGGCGCTCACCGCCTTGCTGTGCAGGGCTTGGCTGAGTTGCTTCAGGCTTAGGGTGTGCCAGTGGCTCATGTGCGGGTCCTCACTCAATCACCTTGGGAACCACCAGCAGGCCTTCTTCGACCCAGGGGGCGCTTTGTTGGTTGGCTTCGCGCTGGTTGGGTTCGCTCGCCTGGTCGGCGCGCAGGCGCAAGGCCATGGGCTGAGTCACATCAAAGGGGTGGGCCAGGGGAACCACGCCTTCGGTGGGGACCGATTGCATCTGTTCAACCAGGTGAAACAGGCCGTTGATGGGCTCGAGCAGCTTGGGCACGTCGGCATCGGGAACCGAGAGCCTGGCCAATCGGGCCAGTCGTTGCAGGTCTTGGGCGGTGAGTGACATGGCTGGGAAGGCTTTGGGGGACGGTGGAGGGACCAAAAAAACGGTTCTTGCGTGGCCCAAAACACTCGGGCTGCAAGGTGCATCGGGTATTATCTCGCGATTGATTTGACTGGCTTTTAAAGCCTTGAGAGGAATGTGATGTTTGGAGCGTTTCGTCGGTACTTCTCATCCGACCTGGCCATCGATTTGGGCACCGCCAACACCCTGATCTACGTGCGCGACCGTGGCATTGTGCTCGATGAGCCCTCGGTGGTGTCCATTCGCCATGAAGGCGGACCCCAGGGTAAGAAAACCATTCAGGCTGTGGGCCACGAGGCCAAGGCCATGCTGGGCAAGGTGCCCGGCAACATCGAAGCCATCCGCCCCATGAAAGACGGCGTGATCGCCGACTTCACGGTCACCGAGCAAATGCTCAAGCAGTTCATCAAGATGGTGCATCCCCGCTCGGTGCTCAAGCCCAGCCCCCGCATCATCATTTGTGTGCCTTGCGGCTCCACCCAGGTCGAGCGCCGCGCCATTCGCGAATCTGCACTCGGGGCGGGCGCCTCCGAGGTGTACCTCATCGAAGAGCCCATGGCCGCAGCCATTGGCGCAGGCTTGCCCGTGAGCGATGCCAGCGGCTCCATGGTGGTTGACATTGGCGGCGGCACCACCGAGGTGGGCGTCATCTCCCTGGGCGGCATGGTCTACAAGGGCAGCGTGCGTGTGGGTGGCGACAAATTCGACGAAGCCATCATCAACTACATCCGCCGCAACTACGGCATGCTCATTGGCGAGCCCACCGCTGAAGCCATCAAAAAAGAAATCGGTTCGGCCTTCCCCGGCAGCGAGGTCAAGGAGATGGAAGTCAAGGGTCGCAACCTCTCCGAGGGTGTGCCCCGCAGCTTCACCATTTCTTCCAACGAAATCCTCGAAGCCCTCACCGACCCGCTCAACAACATCGTCTCCGCCGTCAAGAACGCGCTGGAGCAAACGCCCCCCGAACTGGGCGCTGACATTGCCGAGCGCGGCATGATGCTCACCGGCGGCGGCGCCTTGTTGCGCGACCTCGATCGCCTGCTGGCCGAAGAAACCGGGTTGCCCGTGCTGGTTGCCGAAGACCCGCTCACCTGTGTGGTGCGTGGCTGCGGCCTTGCACTCGAGCGAATGGAGCGCCTGGGCTCCATCTTCACCAGTGAGTGAAGCCATCTTTTTTCACACCACAGTCATGACCCATGGTTCTGGGAACGATTGATCGCTCCCCGCCGCCATTTTTCAAGCAGGGCGTATCCGCCCTGAGCAAGCTGGTTCTGTTTGCTTTGCTCTCGGTGCTGTGCATGGTGGGGGATGTGCGTTTTCGCATCTCCGAGCCTTTGCGCTCGGCCATTTCGCTGGTGCTCTCGCCTTTTGAGTTCGCCATCGTCTTGCCCAAGGACACCTGGCACAACCTCACGAGTTGGGTGACTTCGCGCGACGAGGCGCTGGCCACGGCGGAAGAAGCCCGCTTGCAGTTGCTGCGTCAGTCGCTCAATGCCTCCCGAGTGGAGCAACTCGAACTCGAAAACCGTCAGCTGCGTGAATTGCTGAACCTCACCCTGCCCTCGGGCATCGAGGGTCGCGTGGCCCAAGTCATGTACGACGCAGCAGACCCGTTCACCCGCAAGGTCATCATCAACAAAGGTTCGACCAGTGGCGTCAAACCTTCGTCGCCGGTGCTCGATGCCAAAGGAGTGTTGGGTCAGGTCACCAAGGTCTATCCCTTCATGAGTGAGGTGACCCTGGTGTCGGACCAGGAGCAAGCCACCCCCATCATGAATGCCCGCACGGGCGAGCGTGGCGTGGCCACGGGCGAAGGGGGCAGCCAGGGCTTGCTCTATTTGCGATACATCGCTGCCAACGCAGACATTGAAAAGGACGATGTGCTGGTCACCAGCGGCGTGGATGGGGTGTATCCCGCCGGCTTGCCTGTGGCCAGGGTCTTGCGCGTGGAGCGCCGCGCCGACAGTTCCTTTGCGCGCGTGCTGTGCGTGCCCACGGCGGGCATTGGTGCGGTCCGCTGGCTCATGATCCTGCACCCCGTTGAGTTGCCTGCCCGGCCTGACCCGGCTGCGGGTGAGCAAAAGCCATCATGATTCGCGACCGCCAGTTGCTCTTGCCGGTCAATCCGGGCTTTGTGGTCATGACCCTGACCCTGTCCTTCATGCTGGACATGGCCCTCACCTCCTGGTGGCTGGGCAACGCGGCCTGGCGGCCAGACCTCACCGCCTTGACCCTGGCGTTCTGGATCATTCACCAGCCCACGCGTGTGGGCATTGGCTGGGCGTTCATGCTGGGCTTGCTCATGGACGTGCACGAGTCGGCGTTGCTGGGTCAGCATGCGCTTTCCTACACGGTGATGGCCTATCTGGCCGTCATGATGCACCGGCGTGTGCTGTGGTTCAGCCTGCGCGCGCAAATGTTGCAGGTCTTCCCCCTTTTTGTGGTGGCCTGGCTGATCCAGTTGGTGATCCGCATGGGCATGGGCTTGTCCTTCCCTGGCTTTTCCCACTTGCTCGCACCCGTGCTGCAGGCCTTGGCGTGGCCGCTGGTGTGCGAGATGCTCCTCGCCCCTCAGCGTCGAGCCCCCGACCCTGATGAAAACCGTCCGCTATGAGCCTCATTCGCAACGTCGAATTCGACATCCGGCGGTTTCGGGGGCGAGTCCTGGTGGCCTCGGCGCTGGTGGCCGGTGCCTTCGTCGTGCTCATCTTGCGCCTGGGCTATTTGCAGGTGTGGCGTTACGACGACCTCAGCGAGCAGGCTGAACGCAACCGCACGGCAGTGCTGCCCGTGGTGCCCATTCGGGGCATGATCACCGACCGCAATGGCGTGGTTCTGGCCACCAACTACTCGGCGTTCACCCTGGAAATCACACCCTCCAAGCTGGAGGCGCCCATTGAGCAAGTGCTCGATGAACTCTCCAAACTCATCAACATTGGCCCACGTGAGCGGCGCCGCTTCAAGAAGCTGCGCGAAGAATCCAAGAGCATTGACTCCATTCCCCTGGCCACGCGCTTGTCGGACGTGGAAGTGGCGCGCTTTGCCGCGCATCGCTATCGCTTTCCGGGTGTGGACATCCGCGCGCGACTCTTTCGTAACTACCCCTATGGGGATTTGGCCAGCCATGTGTTGGGCTACATCGGTCGCATCAACCAGGCCGAAAAAGAGCGCATCGCCGACAGCGAGGACGAGGCCAATTACCGGGGCACCGAATACATCGGCAAGCTGGGCATCGAGCAAAGCTTTGAAAAGGAATTGCACGGCATCACGGGGGTGCAGGAGTTGGAGACCTCGGCGGGTGGACGGCCTGTGCGCATGCTCAAGAGCAGCCCTTCGCTGCCGGGCAACACCGTGGTTTTGTCCATCGACATCCGTTTGCAAAAGCTGGTGGAAGACCTCTATGGCGACCGCCGGGGGGCGCTGGTCGCGCTCAACCCCAAGACGGGCGAGATCCTCGCCTTTGTGAGCAAGCCCACCTTTGACCCCAACCTGTTTGTGGACGGCATCGACTTTGACAACTGGAAGATGCTCAACGAGTCCATCGACAAGCCCTTGCTCAACCGCGCCCTCAAGGGCACGTATCCGCCAGGCTCCACGTACAAGCCCTTCATGTCGTTGATCGCTCTGGAGTCGGGCAAGCGTACGCCCAGCCAGACCATTGCCGACCCAGGCTTTTTCATGTTTGGCAACCACCGCTTCCGCGACGACAAGGAAGGCGGGCACGGCATGGTGGACATGAAGAAATCCATCGTCGAGTCCTGCGACACCTATTACTACCTGCTCGCGCGCGACATGGGCGTGGACCTGATCCATGACTACATGGTGCCGCTTGGCTTTGGCGGGCCAACGGGCATTGACATCCAGGGCGAGGCCAAGGGCGTGTTGCCCTCCACCGACTGGAAACGCACCACCTACCGCAAGCCCGAGCAGCAACGCTGGTATTCGGGCGAGACCATCTCGCTGGGCATTGGCCAGGGCTACAACAACTTCACCATGTTGCAGCTCGCGCATGCCACGGCCATTTTGGCCAATTGGGGCATGAAGGTGAGGCCGCACCTGGTCAAGTCGGTGATCGACATCGAATCCAAGCAGCCTGCGTATGAAGTCAAGGTGCAAACAGAAAAGCTGCCCTACAAACGTGAAAACCTGGAAGTGATCCACGACGCCATGGTGTCGGTGAACCTGGTGGGCACGTCAGCGAGCAGCTTTGTGGGCGCGCCTTATGTGAGCGCGGGCAAGACGGGCACTGCCCAGGTGTTCACGGTCAAGCAAAACGAGAAATACATCGCCAGCCAGGTGAGCGAGCGCCTGCGCGACCACGCGCTCTACATCGCCTTTGCGCCCGCAGATGATCCCGATGTGGCCTTGGCCATGGTGGTCGAGAACGGCGGCTTTGGTGCGCAAAGCGCCGCACCCATTGCGCGTCGCGTGATCGACTTTGTGGTCTCGGGCGTTTATCCGCCGCCGTCAGACATCGCGCTGGTGCAAAAGAGCCAGGCCACCCGCCCCACGGGCAAGCCCATTCCCGTGAGTGAAGTGCCTTGGCCGCCGCCGCCCACGGCCTCTGCGACGCCACAGTCCGATGCCGCCGCCAGTGACAAGTGAGGCCCTTGCCACCGTGGCGGGACAAGGGGCTTAGGTCAGCGCAAGTAAGCGTCCCACAGCGTCTTGAGCACCAGGGCTGAGACCACCACCAAAAAGATTTTGCGAACAAAGACCGGCCCCAGGCGCATGGCCGTGCGCGAGCCCACGAAGCTGCCCACCACATTGGCCAAGGCCATGGGCAAGGCCAGGTGCCACCAGACCTCGGCGAACTGACTGAACCACCACAAGGCGGCGGCGTTGCTGGCCGTGTTGAGCCACTTGGCATGGGCGCTGGCTTGCAGGAAATCAAAACCCATCCAGCGCACCAGGATGAACACCAGAAAGCTGCCCGTGCCTGGGCCAAAAAAGCCGTCGTAAAAACCCATGGTGAGGGCCAGGGCGGCCACGCGCCAGCGCAAGGCGGCGTGCTCAAACCGTGCGGCATGCACCAGCCCCAAATCCTTGCGGCGAAAAGCATCGATGAGGACGGCAAGCAGCATGAAGGGCAAGGCTTGACGCATGAGCGTCGGGTCGATGCGCGTCACGCTCCATGCGCCCAGCATCGCGCCCGCGAAGGACAGCGGCAACACCGCAAGCAGCAGGCTACGTTGCAAGGGCACACGGCGGGTGTATTGCCAGCAAGCCATGGCACCACCCCAGACCGAGGCCGACTTGTTGTTGGCCAGTAAGACGGCGGGTGGGGCATGGGGATAGGTGGCAAAGAGGGCTGGCACCAGGATCAGGCCGCCGCCACCCACCACGGCGTCGAGGAACCCCGCCAAACCTGCCGCCACAATGACAAACGCCGCTTCCATGGCGGCGCATTGTCGTTCTCTTTGGGGGTCTCCTCGGACTCTGTTCTGGTGGGATGTCCGTTGAGAGACATGCTAGGTGGGTGCGCACGCACCGCTCCACAGGGAATACCCGATTCAAGACCTAGGGATTGACCCTCAGTCGTGGCGTGCGTCGCCCGCGATCCATTCGGCGGCCTTCTCGGCCATCATCAGCACGGGGCTGTTGGTGTTGCCGCTGGTGATGGTGGGCATGGCACCCGCATCGACCACGCGCAGACCGGCGATGCCGCGCACCTGCAAGCGCGGGTTGAGCACCGCTTGAGGGTCGTCGTCGCGGCCCATGCGCGTGGTGCCCACCGGGTGAAAGATGGTGCTGGCAATGTCGCCCGCCAGACGGGCGAGTTCGGCATCGCTTTGGTACTGCGCGCCGGGCTTGTATTCCTCGGGCTCAAAGCGTGCCATGGCGGGTTGCTGCATGATGCGTCGCGCCACACGCAGGCTATCGGCGGCCACCAGGCGGTCCTCGTCGGTGCTGAGGTAATTGGGTGCAATGGCGGGGGCATCCTCAAAGCGCGGGGTCTTGATGTGCACCGTCCCCCGGCTGGTGGGGTTGAGGTTGCACACGCTCGCGGTGATGGCGGGGAAGTTGTGCAGCGGTTCACCAAACGCGTCCAGGCTCAGGGGCTGGACATGGAACTGGATGTTGGGCCAAGCCAGCTTGGGGTCGGACTTGGTGAAGGCTCCCAGCTGGCTGGGCGCCATGCTCATGGGACCGGTGCGCTTGAAGGCGTATTCGGCGCCGATCAGCGCTTTGCCCCACCAGCTGTTGGCCAGGGTGTTGAGGGTTTTGGCATGCTTGACCTTGAACACGCTGCGGATTTGCAGGTGGTCCTGCAAATTGGCGCCCACGCCGGGCAGGTGATGCAAGGGGGTGATGCCGCGCGATTGCAAGAGTTCGGCATCGCCAACGCCAGACAGCTCCAGGATCTGCACCGAGCCAATGCTGCCCGCGCTGAGGATGACCTCTTGCGTGGCGCGCACCTGGATCATCTCCTTGCCCGTCCAGACCTCCAGCCCCACGCAACGTGGCTGGCCATTGGCCTGGGTTTCAAACAACAGGCGACTCACCTGGGCTTGGGTCCACATCTCGAAATTGGGGCGGCCATAACAGGTGGGATTGAGGAAGGCCTTGACGGTGTTCCAGCGCCAGCCGTCTTTCTGATTCACCTGGAAGTAACCCACGCCCTCGTTGTTGCCCCGGTTGAAATCGTCGGTGGCGGGGATGCCAGCTTGCTCGGCTGCCTGGGCAAAGGCATCGAGCACGTCCCAGCGCAGGCGCTGCTTGTCCACGCGCCACTCGCCGCCCGCGCTGCGCGCGCGCAAGGTGTGGAAGTGACTGCCCTCAGGCCCAGGCGACTGCAGCAGGGGGCTGCGCGCACCCTTGGCCCCGTGCAGGGCATTGGCGCCCTGGTAGTGGTCTTCGTGCAGCATGAAATAGGGCAGGCTGTTGTCCCAGTTCCAGTTGGCATCGCCCGTGACCTGTGCCCACTGGTCGTAGTCACGCGACTGGCCGCGCATGTAAATCATGCCGTTAATGCTGGTGCAGCCGCCCAGCACCTTGCCACGCGGGTAGCGCAGGCTGCGGCCATTGAGCCCCGCTGCCGGTTCGGTCTGGTAGAGCCAGTCGGTGCGCGGATTGCCAATGCAATACAGATAGCCCACGGGGATGTGCACCCAGTGGTAGTCGTCCTTCTTGCCCGCTTCGATCAGCAGCACGCGCTTGCGCGCATCGGCACTCAGGCGGTTGGCCAGCAAGCACCCTGCAGTGCCTGCGCCAATGATGATGTGGTCAAACGTGGTGTCGGTCATGGATGGATCTGGCCTGAGTTAGCGCAACGCCACATGTTCTTGCAAGGCTTCAAGGGCGAGCGTGTTGATGCTCTTGCCTTTGGCCTGGGCGACGATGGCAATTTGTTCGTGCAGTTCGGGCGTGATCCGCAAGTTGAACTTGCCTGAGAACTGCCGCTTGGGCTCAATGCCCTTTTCCTTGCACACCGCCAAAAAGGTTTGCAATGACTTTTTGAACTCTGCGCGCAACTCCTTGGGGTTCTTGCCGTAGAAATCAGCGCCGCCATTGAGACCAAGGATTTCGCCTCTAAACAAATCGAGTTCCTCGTCGTATTCGATCTTGGCGCGATAGCCATCAACAGACATCACATTCATGGTGCTACTCGGTGCAAGGGATGTTGGCACTGGCCGGTCGGGCATGAAGGAGTTCAAGCGTGCGCTGGTGTTTTCGCCTCATGCCTGGATGGTACTGTTATTTGGTACCCCAGACAATGACTCACTTGCTGGTGGGCATCACAAATTCAGCGCCCTTGCCGATGCACTACGGCTTGCGCACTCATCACCCGAATTGACGACTTTGGGTTCGTGCAATATACAATTGCTATATACATTTCTTGGGAGACCATCATGGCCATCGGCACTGTTTTCGTCAATAACCGCACCCAGGCTGTTCGCCTGCCCATGGACGTGCGCCTCCCCGAGGGTGTCCAAAAGGTTGAGATACGCGTCAAAGGCAACGAGCGCGTCATCTCCCCGCTGGGCCAAACCTGGGACAGCTTCTTTCTGGGCGGCCCCACCGTCAGCGACGACTTCCTGCCCGAGCGCGCCAGCCAGAACCAGCCAGAGCGGGAGCCGCTTTGATGCTGCGCTACTTGCTCGACACCAACATCGTCATCTATGTGTTGAAGCGTCGACCTGTTGAGGTGCTTTCCACCTTCAACGCCAACGCCAGCCGCATGGCCATTTCTGCCATCACCCTTGCCGAGCTCTTGCACGGCGCGGAAAAAAGCAGCCGCGTGAGCGAGAACCTGGCCGCCATCGAAGACTTTTGCAGTCGCCTGCAAGTTTTGCCCTATGGCCCCAAGGCCGCGCAACACTACGGCGCCATTCGCGCCGCCCTGGAAAAACTCGGTCAGCCTATCGGAGTGAATGACATGCACATTGCAGCGCACGCCCGCAGCGAAGGCCTGGTGCTGGTGACGAACAACCTGGCAGAGTTCGCGCGGGTGCCTGCGATTGAAACAGAGAACTGGGTGGACGCAGTGCAATAGTGGGCGAGTTGTTGTGCAACAACCTTGAATCGCCAAAGCCTTGCCGCACAAATGGACTGCTGCGCTGCGCTCGCAGTGATGGGGCTTACTTGGAGGTCGGCATCACAAATTCAGCGCCCTTGCCAATGCTCTCCGGCCAGCGCTGCATGATGCTCTTTTGCTTGGTGTAGAAGCGCACGCCTTCTTCGCCATAGGCGTGCATGTCGCCAAACAGGGAGCGCTTCCAGCCACCAAAGCCATGCCAGGCCATGGGCACGGGGATGGGCACGTTGATGCCCACCATGCCCACCTGGATGCGGCGGGCAAACTCGCGCGCCACGTTGCCGTCGCGTGTGAAGCAGCTCACGCCGTTGCCAAACTCATGATCGTTGATGATTTGCACCGCTTTGGCAAAGTCGGGCACGCGCACGCACGACAACACGGGGCCAAAGACTTCTTCTTTGTTGATCTTCATGTCGGTGGTGACGT
>JACCEA010117030.1_pt1 | contig 44611 bp, 34 predicted proteins | sample 7449851 | NCBI WGS metagenome assembly JACCEA01 (sample SAMN15323453, study PRJNA562643) | freshwater metagenome | isolation source: river surface water | place: USA:Blue River Watershed | collected 2017-08-18 | reverse complement strand
GGTGGAGGCTTTTTGTTTACGATGTGCAGTGGAACGGATTCTTACGACATCGCACTGGCAGCAGAGCATGTGGACATTGCAGAGGCCGTTTTTGATGGCGATGCAAGTGACCCACAAGCGCAACAAAAATTGGAATTCAACAACGGCTTTGCCTTTCAAAATTATCGACTGATCAAAGATCCCATGGTGTATGAGTTCAGTTCTATTGACGCCACTGAGGATCATAACAAAATGGGTGAGTTGAATGATTTTTTCACCTTGTTTGATTTCTCTGCCAAGTGGGATATTGTACCCACGATCCTCACGCAAAACCACACACAGGTCATCAAAGGATTTATGGGCCAAACAACGTCCTTTCATCATGACTACATCAAGAGCAATGTGACGGTTATGGGTGAAACCAAGTCATTGGGAACAGCACGGTATATTCATGGCGAATTGGGCCAGGGGCAGTGGACGTATTACGGAGGACATGATCCAGAAGATTACCGCCACTTGGTTGGAGATCCACCCACAGATCTTTCGTTGCACCCTAAGTCACCCGGATACCGTTTGATTTTGAACAACATTCTTTTTCCCGCAGCCAAAAGGAAAAAGCAGAAGACCTAGGACTTTTTATTTTACTTCCTTGATGCTTTTGATGGTTGTTCCAATGGTCATCTTTGGAATAAATTCCATCCCTTCTATTACTTGCCCCATGTTGGTGTAACGACCATCCAAGTGCGGAGCATCACTGGTCATGAAAAAAATCTGACAGCTTTCTGTGTGCGGCCCTGCTGAAGCCCATCCAATGCAGCCTGCATCAAAACTATCCGGTGTGAATTCTGATGGGATAACTTCATCCAAACCACCCATGCCATCTCCCCTTGGACATCCCCCTTGGCTCACAAAATTGGGTACATATCGGTGAATGTGTTTGTTGTCATAAAAGCCGTTGTTCACCAGTTTTTGAAAGTGCATAGCGGTAATGGGATGGTTGAGTTCATGCACATCAAAGATTATTTTTTGTTCAATTCCCTGTGCAACAATCTTCATTTCATATCGACGAATGAAATTTAATTTTTGCCATTGGTCTGCATCAATTTGAACGATGGGTTGTGGTTGAAAAGGTTGAAATCTTTTGTTTGAAAATTTGGTCATGGAATTCAAAGCCACGACAATCTCATTGTAGGTTTCCACTTCTTTGGGCAAGATCAATGAGGGTAGCCTTTTCTCCAACAATGCAAACCAAAACGCAAGGAGCTCATCTGATAACTTGGCTTCTTTGATGGCGGTGGCCAATAATGCTTGAACGCCAACATCCATTGTTTCCCACAATCGTGTGGCTTGCGATTTCCAGAAATCTGAATTTTCTAATTCGATATGGGCTGCAATGAGCATTTCGGTACCATAGTAGAGATCAGAATAAGAGGCCTTGGAAGAGGTGAGGTAGTCGACCAATTGCGGTAAACAAATTTTTCTCAGCGCAAGTCTCTCAAGCGCGCGCATTCTGTGGTAATCATCCTTTTCAGAAATGAAAAGTTGCCAGTTTTTTTTTCCTTTTGGATCAAAGTTGGTTGTCTTTAAACGCCACACGCTGAACTGCGCATACATGTCAGGATGGGTGGTTTTAAATGCAGGGCTATCCCATGCAAAAGGTATTGGAATGGAATCGTAAGCAAAGGCATTGGCGCAGAGTTGAATGGCCCATGAACCCAGCACATTGTCTTGCTCTTGAACAAGAGAGAGCAGTGGTGCGCAATCCTTGAAAATGTTGCGTTGCAATTGAATCAAGCATTCCAAACGCAATTCCTTTTTTAGGTTAATGTCCTTGCTCCAGTCCAACAGAAGTTGATTGAATACAGGTTGATTGCATTTTCCTAAAACCTGAACAAAGTATTTATTGGGTGGCAAATTCTGGGGTTGTAATGGCAACCCGAGAAGAAGAGAGGACCATTTAGTTTTGTCGAACTTTGATTTGGGGATTCTAACAATGGCTTTCCAGTAAGATGAGCGAAAATGGGTTAACGGATTTTTGGTTTCGTTGTTCCAAAGTTCAAATTGCTGAATAAGGGTTTCTTGGATTTTTGGAGTGAAATGGCCATTTCGGATCAGATAAAAGACCCCTTCGTACCAGAGTTGAAGGTCAAAAGGCTCAACAATATGGGCGCCCATTTCCGCGTATTGATTGGCTTGTCTTGGGGTGCGCACGCATCTCCCAAGATATTCAATCAAGAAATTTTCAGAAGTAGGAAGTTGAAGCAAGAAATCAAAGTTGAGGGTGTCATTTTGTTGGGTAAGCGGCCAAATGGTTTCATTGGGAAGGATGGGACGCTGGCTCATTGTAATAGAAGCTTCGTTTAGCGCATTCACCTGGTCTTGTATCAAGCTACGCAACTGGGCAGATGCGGTATCATTGGGATGGGAAGCCGCAAATTGCATGTAGAATAACTGTTCTTGTCGTGTTAATGTATCCAGCCTATCCAGCGGATATTTTTTGTTGTACAAAAATTCAACGAAGGAAGGGTCGGGGAGTTGGGCTGAGGCACAAATCGAAACCAGGCAAACGAGTGTCGCGATGAAAGTTTTGTTCATATTAGCCAAGATAAGGAGGATTGGGGATTGAAGAAAAAGGAAAGAGTAATGAGTGCTGAGTACTGAATACTGAATACTGAGTACTGAATACTGAATACTGAGTACTGAATACTGAGTACTGAATACTGAATACTGAGTACTGAATACTGAGTACTGAATACTGAGCACTGAATACTGAATACTGAATACTGAGTACTGAATACTGAGTACTGAATACTGAATACTGAGTACTGAATACTGAGTACTGAATACTGAGTACTGAATACTGAGTACTGAATACTGAGTACTGAATACTGAATACTGAATACTGAGTACTAAGAACTAATTACTGTGTTCTGAGATTTTTCATTAAAGAAAATAGCATTCGTGATAGCTCATCAAGATCATTATAAAAAGAGTTATATTCTAGTTGATTAATTTGATTGATGTGCTGCAAGTAATCAAATATCGCGACACATTCGAATGCGGATCCTCTTGACATGACTAGGAATCTTCGTTTATCTGGAATAGATGATCTTCCTGTGCCCTCGGCGATATTGAGCATTATACTGAAGGATGCTCTTCTCAATTGGTCAATTGTTGTTCTGTCAAGGGAAGTGTTAACGATAAAGTAATGTACCTTTTTATTGTAGTCTTTTGCCTTGGTATAGACATTTAAGTTTTCAAAATCAAACATGGTAGTACAGAGGGTTAAAAGTTAGAATCAGTGATAATTGAGGCTGGCACTATGGGAGTATTGTATACAGTGAAATGAGAATCTAGTAGAGAGTATTGAGTATCGAATATTGAGTAAAGAGTATCGAGTAAATAAGCATGAATTATTATCTATTCACTACTGACTACTCGTACTCACTACCGTCCACTCATTACTGATTACTCAATACTGACTACTGATAAAATTGTGGACCCGGCGGGGGTCGAACCCGCGTCCAAACAGGGAACGACTGAGGTTTCTACATGCTTATTCCTTTATTATTTTTCGTGAAGCACATGGCAAAAGACAACCTTGACACTTCCTTATCGAATGTTTTTTAGCCGCTGTCTATTCGCATCAACATTGGCGATTTCCCTTTGATGAAGCCCCAGTGCTAACTGCCGGGAACGAGGCCGTTAGCGGGACATGCCTGTCTTATCAATCCTTGATAAGATTAAGCGTAATCACTACCAGTGATTAGGCTGCAAGCGCGTATGAATTGTTGTCATTTCTGACGGATGATTTGAGATTAAAGAGCTATCCCACCAAATGCTCTGCATGCTTGCTCCGAAATTCTTCCTACTGTCAAATCCAGAAATCGGGCCCAGAAATAAAGAACTTCTGCAAAGTTAGGCATTATACTCCTCCTCATCTCTATTCATTATCTTATTTTAGCAGTATGTCAGCAATCAAAGTGGTTAGGGTTATCGGTGGTCTGGGCAATCAAATGTTCCAAGCATGCTTCTATGAATGGCTCCGCCGTTCCTTCCCAGAGCATCAATCATTCATCGATTTGCAGTCTTTTGAAAACTACTCCCTGCACAATGGCTATTTGCTCAACACTATCTTTGGTTATCAAGCCCAAGTGGCCGATGAGAAAATCCTCAAAAAAGTAGGCGAATACCAAAAGGGTTTTTTTTATCGTGCAAAAAGACGTTTTGGTTTAAAAAACAACTTGGTTTGGGAAGAGTCGGAAGATATTCGTTTTCTGTTTCATGATGAAAAAATTATCCATCAAAGTAACCAATACTTGGATGGTTATTGGCAAGCCTTTCCGTATGTTGATTTATTCAAAGAGATTAAGAGTGTGTTTCGCTTTCCAGCCTTGATGGATCAGAAAAATCAAGAGGCTGTTGCGGCCATTGAATCTTCCCCCAATGCGGTCTCCGTTCACGTGCGCAGAGGTGATTATGTCAATCATCCAAAATACAAGGATATTTGTACCGTGGAGTATTATGAAAAGGCCATTCAATATTTGAGCAATCAATATGGAGAGTTGAAATGTTTTGTTTTTTCCAATGATATTTCATGGTGTCAGGAAAATCTGAATTTGCCCAATGTCACCTACGTCGATCACAATGCTGGAGCTGATTCATACAAGGATATGCAACTCATGGGTTATTGTCAACACCACATTATTGCCAATTCCAGTTTCAGTTGGTGGGGCGCCTACCTGTCTGATAAGAACGGGATTACAATTGCTCCTAAAAAGTGGAAAAACAACATGGAGGGTACTCGGCAGTTGATTCCTTCCGATTGGATTCAGCTTTGAGTGACTTTGGTTACTGCAATCGGTGGAGCCGCATCCCGACCTTTGCAGAAAATAAAATGTTATGACAACAAAAGAAGCTTTGCTGCACCCTGACGTCAAAATCATTGATGTACGCAGTTTTATGGAATTTCAATCCGGTCATGTTCCGGGATCCAAGAACATTCCTTTGAATGAGATTCCACAGCATGTGATGGATTTGAAAAATGAAACTTGTCCATTGATTTTTTGCTGCGCTTCTGGAAACAGAAGCGGTCAAGCCGTATACTATTTGCAAGAGAATGGAGTTGGTAATGCCATCAATGGCGGAGGATGGATGAGTGTACAATTTGAACTTTCACAATTGCAGAGCATATGAGTTTTTTAAGAAAATTGTTTGGAATGGCCCCCAAGGTGGACCATCGCCAATGGATCAAAGAGGGTGGAGTAGTGATTGATGTGCGCTCTGCGTCGGAGTTCAAATCCGGTCACCCCAAAGGTGCCATTAACATTCCGTTGGATAGAATAAGCGATGTTGCTAAAAAGTACAAAAAGGAGCAAAAGATAATTCTGTGCTGTCGCTCAGGGATGAGAGCAGGAAATGCCAAATCACAATTGAAGGCAATGGGCTTTCAACATTTGGTGAATGTGGGCGCTTGGCAAAATGTGTAACTTAAAAAAACAAAACGATGTCAACTTTTCAAGAAATGATCAATTCCGATAAACCTGTATTGGTGGATTTTTTTGCCACATGGTGTGGTCCCTGTCAGTACCAAGGCCCCATCTTGCAAGAGGTGGCTTCAGAGATTGGAGATGCGGCACACATCATTAAAATAGATGTAGATAAAAACCCCAGCGCGGCACAAACTTATGGTGTCAGAAGCGTTCCTACGTTGTTGATTTTTAAGTCGGGGAATGTGGTGTGGAAACAAGCGGGTGTTCAACAAAAAGAGGAACTCACTCGATTGCTTCGTAGTTTTATGTAATGATAGGGTTGCTATAAAAAAAAGAGGAGCTTTTGCCCCTCTTTTTTTTAATGACAATGAATCAGTAATTCAAGTCTAATCCTCAATCACGATTTAAAACAATCCAACCTTCTCTTGTTGTTTGATATTTCCCTCCTTATCCGAGAATTGAATAAAGTAAAATCCCTTGGCTGGCGCCTGAAGCAACACTTCTTGTTGACCATTCATGGATGCGCGCTGAATCAATTTTCCCGAAGCGTCCATCAATTGCAGATACTGGATGTCTTCCGAAATTCCTTTGATGTAAATGTTGTTGTTTTGAACTACAATTTGAAATTCAGGTTTTTTTACCGCGTTGTCAATGGCTGTGGGTACAGCAGACCACTCATAGACACGAATAAAATCAACCTCCATCACTGCAGGAAAAACAGTAGTATTGTCAGGATCTCCTGGCCAATTGCCACCTACTGCGATGTTCATGATGAAGAAGAAAGGCGCATGGAACTCACTGTATTGCGCTGCACCAATGTTTCTGGTGTAGTACAGAATTCCATCCAAATACCAACGCAACTGATTGGCGTCCCATTCAATGGCGTAGTTGTGGAATAGCGTGGGGTCGGTAGAAATACTACCGCCTTGGTATTGATGCCCATTGTTATCCCAATGAATGGTGCCGTGTACCTCTGTTTCATTGTTGACGTGCTCCATGATATCGATCTCTCCGCATTGAGGCCAGCCTACAGCGTCTATGTTGCTTCCCAACATCCAGAAGGCAGGCCACAATCCTTGACCCATGGGAACTTTGATGCGCGCTTCAATTCTTCCGTATTGCACATCAAACTTTCCTTTGGTTTGAACACGTGCTGAGGTGTATTCAGCACTGCCAAAATTTTCTTGTTTGGCAATGATGGATGCCTTGCCATTGGCAACGGTTAAGTTGCTTTCTCCACTGCGGTAGTATTGCAATTCATTGTTCCCCCATCCTGAATTCCCGAAGCCAATTTCATAATTCCAAACTTCCTCGTTCAATGCATCACCACTGAACTCTTCAGACCAAACCAAATTCCAAGTCATTTGTCCTTGGAAAGTGGTTTGAGTGATAAAGAATAGGAATGTAATTATTCCTTGATAAATGCGCTGTTCCATGTGCGTTGTTCTTTTTGTAAAACGATACGATAAAGACCAACAGCCAAAGCTTGTATGTCTACTGAGTTATGGGAAATGATCGGAGTCAATACCAATTGACCTTGTGCATTGTAGATGCTCAATTTGGCCCCATTCATGTTAGCAGGCAATTGTAAAAATTGATTTGCAGGATTGGGATATACTTCAAAAGATGTTATCTGATTTTCTTCGACATTGACCACGCAAGGAGCACAACTTTCCCAACAAACGGCAGGAACAAATGTGTCAGCGGTAACCGTGACCACACGGTGGTAATTGCCACCAAGACTCATGGTGCACAAATCATCGGTCAACACTTCATTGTCCTGACCCTCATTGATCGTAAAGAAATAATCATATAGACCAGCGGGAAGTTGCAGGTCTATGCCATACGTGTTATTGACGAAAAGGGGTTGTAATGTATCACAACTCATGCAAAAGCCATTAAAGTTCCCCACGATTTCAACGCGGTCAGCGCTCAATCCACCAAGATCCACTTCAAAGTGAACGGTGTAAGTCACAGGAGGCGCACAGGCAGAGCAGGTCCCCCAACAAACGGTATCCATGACGGTATTACCACTAAGATTTAATACGCGATTGGTGTATTGTCCGTTGGTGATAACACATGGCAATGTCGTTGCCAGATCTTCAGATATTCCCCAAGCATCTGCAGAGAATTTGAACTCATGGGCACCGGCAGGAATAGCAATGGTGGCCTCCCACACATTGTCTCCATTGGCATCGGTCATGGGGTTGCAGCTTCCGCACCATCCGTTGAATGTGCCATTGACTTCTGGTGTAGTAAACCCAACTGTATTGTTCATATCAACAATGAAAGTGACATCATAAACATCGGGAGCAATTTCACATGCTTCACAAAATCCCCAACAGACAACGGGCAAGACCATGTCGGACTCTCCTACCACCAATGTGCGGTTGGTAAAACCGAAATTGGTCACGGTGCAAGCAGTACCAGGAATGAGGTTTTCTGAAATGGCCCAAGCATCAGCAGCAAATTTGAACTCATATGTTCCGGGTGCAAGTGCGATAGTAGCTTCCCAAATGTTATCACCATTGGCATCGGTCATGGGATTACAATTGCCGCACCATCCATTGAAGTTACCATTGACTTCAGGTAGGGTAAATCCAGTTTGTTGATTCATGTCCACTTGGAATGTAACATTATAGGTATTTCCAACTTGACAAGCGTCGCATCTTCCGTATACATCATTGTTGATTGAACCTGCATCGGTGGTTCTGTTGGCGTAGTTGGCAAAATCAGTGACAGGAGCGCAAGAGGCTCCGGCCAACATATCATCTACCAAATTCTCCTGAGCTGCCCAATTGTCTATCATGTATTTGTATTCGACGGTGCCTGCAGGCAATTCTACAACGATATCAAAAATGCCGTCGGCATTGCTATCTGAAAGCGTGTTATACGTTTCAGCGCCGCACCATCCACACCATGGTCCTGTAACGTGTACCGTGCTGAAAGGACCTGCGCAGGTCATGTCCACTTCAAAAGTGGTGGCGTACAAGCAAGAACCATCCTCTACTGAAGCCGCAGGGTTATAGTTGACAGCTGTATTGTCTGTGCATCCTGCAGTGCTGTATTGACAGCTTCCGTCGTCAATGGTTGCATCTACGTTGTAATTTAACGCAACGGGATCAGTACAGCCAGGAACCTCAGAAATAGCGCAATTGTTGCAACTTCCATAACACACAACGGGCAATGTTTCAGCTCCTGTAACGGTTAAAGTACGATTCGTAAATGCACCTTCAGTGATAGTACAAGGATCTCCAGCGGTTAATTGTTCTGAGCCAGCCCAGTTGTCATAGGAGAATTTGTATTGATAAGTTCCTGCTTGTAATGAAATGGTGATATCCCAAATGCCATCCGCATTGGCATCGCTCATCGCTGCGCAATTGCCGCACCAACCGTTGAAAACGCCATTGAGTTCAGGTGTAGTAAAGCCGGTGACTTCGTTCATGTTCACCTGGAATGTGATGGGGTAGAAGGGCAATACGTTGCTGCAAGCCTCACATGCTCCCCAGCATACAGTAGGTTGTGATTGAGCAGTGTTGCCAACAGTGATCGTTCTGTTGGTGTAACCAAAATTAGTAGCAGTGCACACGGAACCTTGGGTAAGATTTTCTTGAATGGCCCAATTGTCAGCCGCAAATTTGTACTCGTAGTTACCCGCTGCCAAGTTGATGGTTACTTCCCAAATGTCATCCCCGTTAACATCAGTCATGGGTGTTGTTGCCGGTGCCCATCCATTGAAGCTTCCAGCCAGTTGAACTTGTGTATAGGCTTGTGTAACATTGCTCATATCTACGCTAAAAGTTACTGGGGTAACAGTTGCGCAAGAAGCGCAAGCCCCCCAACAAACCACGGGTAGTGTCTGAGCGGCATTGCCAACAGTCAATGAACGATTGGTGTATCCAAAATTGGTTACAGTGCATGAACTGCCCGGAGCTAAATTCTCCTGTTGATTCCAACCATCAGCGGTGAATTTGTATTCATAATTGCCAGGAGCAAGATCGATGGTGATGTCCCAAATATTGTCTCCATTGGCATCAGTCATGGCAGCGCAGGCTCCGCACCAATTGTTGAACGTTCCATTGACGTTGGCAGCAGTGAATCCATTCACACTGCTCATGTCAACTTGGAAGGTGACAGGATAAGTTTGCGCAACCAAAAAGTTGCAAACAATAACAAAAAACAAAGTAGATAGTTTTTTCATTTTCAGAAATTTGATTTAGCTTAGCCACGAATATACACTAATTGTAATTAATACAAAAAGTAATGTCGGTAAGAAATTCACTTGATCTGTCCAAGACGAGCGTAGAAAAGGATGATATCTATTCTATTCCGATAGATGCATTCTTTAAATCTGCATTTTCAGTAGACTGCGTCATCTTTGGCTATCACGAGAAGGAATTGAAAGTGTTATTGATCCAAAGAGGAACTGACCCATTTGAGGATTTTTGGGCGTTACCAGGTGATTTGGTTTACCCATATGAGGATTTGGATGCGGCAGCAGCACGAGTTTTAAATGATTTGACCACTTTACACGAAATACCAATGCGCCAGGTCCACACGTTTGGCAAGGTAGATCGTCACCCTTTGGGTCGTGTTATTACTGTTGCTTATCTGGCCTTGGTAGAGGTGCAGGACATTGCACCATTGGCATCTAATTGGGCCAAGGACGCCAAGTGGCATAGCATCAAGAGAATTCCCAAATTGGCTTTTGACCACAAGCAGATTTTACAAGACTGTCACAAGGCCCTCAAGGAAATGATTGTCTCAGAGCCCATTTGGACAACCGTACTACCCAAGAAATTCACCCTCACCCAGTTTCAGGAAATGTTCGAAACCATCCTTCAGCGCGATTTTGATAAGGGCAATTTTAGAAAGAAAATCAACGGGGTAAAATTCCTAAAGCAACTGGATGAAGCGCAAACCAACGTCCGCCACCGCCCATCTGCTTTGTATAAATTTGATCCCAAGGTTTTCAAAACCTACAAAGAGAAGGGATTTGTTTTTGAATTCTGAGAAAAAAAAAGGAGTGAATTTCACTCCTTTTTTTTGTCATCCTTTTTCGATTACTTCTTCACCATCCACTGCACGTGGGTGCTTTTTTCATTACCAACTAAAACTACAGTGTACATTCCTGTTGAAAGTGCTTCCGCATTCAAGGTAAACTGTTGTTGTCCTTGGGCCAATTGCTCTGATAAAATCAATTGTCCTTGCGCATTGAATACTCGAATGGATTGGTTGCTTCCTTTCCAATTGATGACCGTGAAATCCTCTGTTGGATTGGGCATCAAACGCACATCACTGTTTTCCATTTCGTTAACTGAGTTTCCGCAACCTTCACAACTTCCCCAACAAACAGTATTCAATACAATATTGTCGGTCACGTCAATCAGACGGTTGGTGAATCCATTCTCTGTAAACGTACAAGCTGCATCAGGAGTGAACTCCTCTTGTCCTGTCCAGTTGTCGTAAGAGAATTTATATTGGTGGCTTCCTGACGCCAATGGTATGGTAATGCTCCAAATATTGTCACCATCTGGGTCAGAAAGTGCAGCGCAATTCCCACACCAATTATTGAAACCGCCATTGATTTCAGGAGCAACGAATGAGAAACCAACTTGAGACATGTCCAAATTGAACGTCACATTGTAAGGGCCTGAACTTTGTCCGCAGGCATCACAACTGCTCCAACAAACGGTATCAATGGTAACATCGGTATTGGCGCTGATGATGCGATTGGTGAAAGCTCCATCCGTGAAAGTACAACTAGATCCCGCCACCAATGTTTCTTGACCCGTCCAATTGTCATAGGAGAATTTGTATTGATAATCACCAGCAGGCAAAGTAATGGTGGTGGTCCAAACGTTGTCACCATCCGCATCTGTCATGGGATTGCAACTGCCGCACCAACCGTTGAATGTTCCATTTACTTCAGGTGTGGTGAAACCTGTTTGTCCATTCATATCCAATTGGAAAGTAATGTCTACAATATTGGGTGCACTTCCGCAATCGCTGCAGGCTCCCCAGCAAACTACTGGTAAATTGGCATCTGCAGATACAACCAATGTGCGGTTCGTGAAACCAAAATTGGTCACTGTGCAAGCAGATCCAGCCAACAATGTTTCTTGAGTTCCCCAGTTGTCCGCAGAAAATTTGTATTCATACGTTCCTGCCGCCAAGGGTATGGTCAATGTCCAAATTCCATCTCCCTCAGGATCTGTCATGGGAGCGCATGAGCCGCACCAGTTGTTAAAGGAGCCATTCACTTCAGGTGTGGTGAATCCGGATTGTTGATTCATGTCAACATTGAATGTGACATTGTATTCCTGTGACCAGGCAGAAAGGGACAAAAGGGCCATGCCCAATATGGTAAGTGTTTTCTTCATAAAAGCAACTTTTGTTTTATGCTAATTTAGAGTAATTGTCACTTTTACAAAAAGTATTTTTTAAGTTTTCGAAAATTATTTGTTTATTAGCGAAATGCCATCGTTCAAATCTTTGTCTTTTTTAATTTTCTTCGCCGTTCACCTGATACAATTTGAGGTCTCGGCACAGCCTGCACATGTAGAAGTGAAGACCAATGCAGAGGGTCAATATAGGTTGCATGTCAATGGTCAGCCGTTCTATGTGAAGGGAGCAGGTGGTACCACCCATTGGGAAGAGGTTGTGGCTGCAGGTGGCAATGCGGTTAGGACATGGAGCACGGACAATGCCAAGGAATATCTAGATAAGGCACAATCATTGGGACTAAAAGTGATGATGGGAATGTGGATGCAGCACGAACGCCATGGTTTTGATTACGACAATGAAGCCAAAGTGAAGGCCCAATTGGAGTCGTTCAGACGTGTTGTATTAGAAATCAAAGATCATCCAGCCCTGTTGCTTTGGGGCGTGGGAAATGAGGTAGACTTATTTTACAAAAACACAAAAGTTTGGAAGGCGGTTGAAGATGTGGCCAAGATGATCCATGAATTGGATCCACATCATCCCACCTCTACAGTTACAGCAGGTTTGGATCCAGAGGAAGTAAAATTAATCATGCGGGATGCCCCATCAATAGATATTTATTGCATCAATACCTATGGTGATTTGGCTGGAGTGAGAAAAAACCTCAAGAATTTTGGATGGACCGGCCCATACCTTATCACTGAATGGGGACCTAACGGCCATTGGGAAGTTGAAAAAACATTTTGGAATGCCCCCTTGGAGCAGACCAGTGAGGAGAAAAGGCAATCTTATGAGAGTCGTTATAAAAATGAAATTCTTGGTGATCCCCAACAATGCATGGGTTCATTTGTTTTTTTGTGGGGACAAAAGCAGGAAACCACCAGTACCTGGTACGGTTTGTTCTCAATAGATGGCCGGAAGTCACCCGCTGTTGATGTTTTGCATGAACAATGGTCGGGAAAGAAGCCGGACAATCAAGCACCTATTCTTAAATCGCTCAGGCTTCAAGACCAATCCTCTACTCCATACGCCACTATTTATGCTGGGGATAAAGGGGAAGTTTTTTTGGATTGGATAGATCCAGACAATGACAATTGCCAAGTCATTTGGCGCTGGGTACCGGAGAGCCAAGACATCAAGTCAGGGGGCGATGCAGAAACCGCTCCTTTGGCAGTGACGGGTGTTTGGAAAGCACGTAAAAATTTCAAGGCCAGCTACAGAGCCCCGATGACGGTGGGGGCATACAGAATTTTTGTTGAAGTGTGGGACAGTCACCATCATTATGCTTATGCCAATCTACCTGTTTTGGTGAGAGAGAGAACCCCTGATATGAAACCTGCACGTTGGATGGATGTAAAACAATACTCAGATGACAACTGGAAAAATGATTAATGCCATGAGGACTTTGTTGCTGCTTTTCTGGTTGGGTTTGTATTGGAATACAACCACTGCTCAATTGGATTCTTTAGGCAATGAAAGAGGACTTATGCCCAAGAAAGAACAGAAGGCATTCAAAGGTCTTCAAGTAAATGGTTTCTATAGATTTTTTGCAACATACACCCGTTACCCGCAACCTTATCCCCTCAGCAGTGCAGTGGGCAATGTTACTCTTCCCGCCAATTTCTTTATCGGGGACGATGCGCAATTGCCCAATTTGCTACTGAATGTTTCTGGCAATCTGCGCGATGGATCTTCTTGGGGATTGGATGTCAGAATGTTTCAATTTCTCAATGGCAGCCAAGCGCCCTTTTATGGAAGGCAAGTGGCTGATTCACTGCGCCCTGATATTCAAAATCCGTTGGGCGGTTTGCAGCTCGGTGGAAATTTGGGAACCATGTTGGGTATGACGATGTATGGTAGTTTTAAAACCAAGTGGGGTAGTTGGAATACCAGAATCGGTGGTATCCAATGGGTAGCGATTTCTGATTTGACCATGTCCTCTTTTCGCGGCTACAACCGCTTCATGTTGTTTGAAAGAAATCCATGGGATCCCATTGGAAAGGATATCGTCCATAGATATGATCAATACTTTCAGCAAGGTTCTATCGATCAAGACAACCGATGGGGAAATAGAGCCTTTCAAGGTGTTGTGATTGATGGTCAATTGCCCAAAGGATTTCAAACGATGATCATGGTGGGAAAAACAGAGATGAACGGTGGCTTCGCACGCACGCCCAATTTTTCCTATGGGGGCAAATTAAAAAGGGATTTCTCTTGGGGATTTTTAGCAGTTAATACCATCAACGCTGTCAACTATACGGATAGCCTAGCACAAACAACCTTTGGAAATAATGTCATCACACAAGAATTCTTGTGGAAAAAGAATGGACATGTTTTAAAGGGTGAATGGGGTGCCGGAAGATATTATTCTCCCAGACACGATAGAGGTTTCGGCGAGTTGGCTCAATTCAAATACTCCACCCCTCAATGGTTAAAGGGTTTGTCTTTTGAGGCAACTTATTACAGAGTTAGTCCTAAAGTGGTGAACAATGCTGCGTTGTATTGGAATACAGCAACGGTTGAATACAGTGTCAATGATATTCCAGCAGGAAGCATCGGGAGTTCCGGTGTTTTGCAGCCCATTGGATCATCCCTTACGCGCTTGGGTCAGTTTACCAATAACCGTCAGGGTGCCAATTTGAACTTCCAATATGAAATTCCACATTGGCGTTTTTCTGGTGGCGTGGGAGCTTCCAAGGAGTTGGAAAGAACGAGTAACCTATTAACGGTTGGACATCCTGTCAATCAATTGGTACGTTCTCGTTTGTGGCGTTGGAACTTCCCAGCCAACATTGGTCCATATAATCGTTATTCAGACATTTATCGGGATACCTATCAAAGCGTTACTTTGTCCAATGATTCTTCTGGTGTTGTTATCTATGACAAGTACTTTAACAATGCAGAGTTGCAGACCAAATTCAGTCATTACCTCTTTGAAAGAGAATTCTATGCGTTTGCGCTCATGCAGGTGGGAACCATTTCTAAATCATTCTCTCCCATCCCAGTCATGAATGAGGATGCATACATCCGTCAATACAGCACAGAAGTAGAGTGTTATTGGAGGCTGAATGGACGAATGCTCTTGAATGTTTATGCAGGATATGAGCGCACTTTGGGCAATTACAATACAGATATCAACGAAGAAACACGTCGTCCAATGAATCAATTCGGAAAAAGCTTCGGACTGGGAACAGATGTTGATTTGGGACGCAATGCGAGGCTGTACATACGCAGACGTTGGTTCTATTTTGAAGACACCAGTTTTCCGTTGGATGATCTTCAAGGAAATGAGTGGCAGGTTGAATTAAAAGCATTTTTCTAATATGAGACAATTAATCATCATCATTATTTGCTGTGCAAGTTTCTCCCAAATTTGGGCACAGCCAAGCACTCCCAAAAAGGTAACCTTTTATGGAGCTGCACGCGCACAATTCTATAGTGATACGTATTCGCCTTATCAAACGGATACGGTTACTGCAACCAAATTGAACAACGGAAATGTGTTGGCCGACTTGGGTATGAAGGTTCAAGCCAACAAGCAGATGGAAATTTTAGCTCAGGTTCGTATTCGCAACGATTACGGTGGTTTTTGGGGTTCAGGTGTCAGCTTCGATGTTCGTCAGTTATATGTTCGAGGTTTGGTAGGCAATCGGGTGAGATATCATTTGGGTGATTTCAACTATAAAATGTCCCCATATACGCTATGGAATAACGACCAAGAGTTGTTAACATTTGCTACTACAGGTTTACAGCAACAATGGGGTATATTGAACTATGATCATTTTTATAATAATGATCATTCTTGGCGTCAGCAAGGGGCAGCCGCCGATGTGGCTTTTTTATTTTCGAAGGGAATTGAGTCGTTGTCTTTAAAGACCATGACCTCTCGCATCCGGTCTACGGATTTTGCCAATACTCCTGATCGTCTGTTTTCTGGTTTGACTGCTGATTTTGTCATCAATAAAAAATGGTCTGCTGATGTTTTGTACACCAATACATATGATCTGAAGGGCACTTCTAACAACACGACGCTACTGCGTATCCCGGTGGTTACCTCTTCTATCCAATACCAAAATGTATGGGGCCAATCCAAAGTTATGGTTAAAGCTGAAAAAGGTTGGTCACACCAGTATTATGACAATCCAGGTAGTTTGTCGCACAAGCGAGGTCAATTTGTTCATGCCAATGGAATTTGGAAAATGGAAGACAAGGGCCTGTCTTTGGATGCCTCTTGGAATCGTGTTGATGCCAATTTTAGAAGCCCTGGCGCCCAGAGCAAACGTATCAATTTCGGTGGTTTGCCTTCCGCATTTGAGAGAACAGGTAACGAGCAAACTTTACGTGCCATCAATGGTTTAGATCTCATGCGAGAAAGCAGTTTGTACAACATGCAATTGCAAACCTCTTTGATGGACTATCGCATGGAATATGATAACATCACTCCCTACGGTGTGGCAACACCCAATAGACAAGGGGTTGATGTTGTTTTGAATTACAACAGGAAAGCGAGTCCATTGGACGCCTCCATTCAATATTATCAGGGACAAGAAACCCGAGGTGAGGGAACGGCTGTAGCAAGGAAGTTTCAACGTCAATTGATAAAATTGTCTTACACTTCCAAGCATATTGAAGATTCTGAAGAAGGTTTTGTGGTAGCGCAAGTACAATACCGAAACGACAATACGCGTCGTTCTTTACCTGAGGTTCTTCCACAAATAGATTGGAACAATCAAGTGTTGGCGGCATCTTTTGATGTTCATTGGAACAAAAGATGGGTGACCAATTTAGGTTGGCAGAGTGTTCAATTTAATGGAAGTGAAGTGCAGGCTATCAAAGATTTTAATGGAGAGATTGTCAATTTTAAACCCTACGTTCAAGATGGAAGTGAGCAGTTATTGAATGTGGGAATGACCTACCATTTTTCGAAACAATCTTTTTTGAGTGCGCAGTTGAATGGTTTTCATCGACAAGATGAAATACTTTCTGTCACCGATTACCGTTGGAAGCAGTGGACTTTGTTGTACGTAATGAATTTTTAAGCCATGAAAAAACTTTGGATAGTATTGTTGTGTTTCCCATTTTGGAATGCCTGTAAAGTGGACCCCGATTTTGATGGTCCTGATTTGAATGATTTGTATGGTCCGTTTGCTTTGACCGAGGGATTGTCCTCATCACGCGACTCAGTGGATTTTTCCATTGGAGAGAGTGTATTATTCACTGCTGGATTTTCCAAGCGCGTGGACTGGACAGTGGGCATCAAAGGCCTGACTTCAGGTGCCCACAAGGTGCAAAAGGAGTTTGGTTCAACGGTTGCCTTTGATTGGAAAGGTGAAACGACCTTCTTCCCCATGTTCCGTTCGGAATGGTGTGCTGTGGAATTGACCGTCGAGAATCAACCAGATACACTGAGGGATACCGTTTATATCGTTGCACCAAAGGTCAACAATGGTTTTTTATTGTCCGATTTTGAAATGGGTTTGAATCCATCTTGGCAAAGTTTTGTTCAATCAGGTCAAAACATGAATTTTGGATTATTGAACACGGGGAGTATCCCGCAAGGACAAAGAGCCTACAGCATGGGAGGTACAGTTACTTGGGATTGGTTGATAGGCTTGATTGATATTCCCGCGTCGGCATATGGGTTGAACTATTACCCACTGTCATCCAATGCCAACAATGTTTATTTCAATATGTTGATCAATAAGCCAGCGGATTATGACAATGGTATTCTTTTGCTCCGATTCATGGAAGATGACAATGAGGATGGTAGTTTCACTGCGGGTTCGGAGGATATGTATGCCATTGAAATCAAAGGCGGTCCCGATGGGTGGCGTTTGGTTTCATTAAAATACAATGATATCAAATCATTGGTCAACGGGGTGGAAAGTGCACCGGATGGCAATGGCATTCATGAGCCCAATAAATTGTTCCAAGTTTCCATGTTGTTTTTGGCCAATCCTGCCAGCGGTTATTCTGAAACGGCCATTGATTACGTCATATTTACCGAAGGTAGTCCCCTTGCGCCATGAGAATTTTATCCTCTTTTATTTTGAGTTTGGTTTGTGCTTCTTGCGTTCAGATGAAGCCCATGTCCTTGTATGATGAAATGCTTCCGGACGATCAATCCACGTTTGAAGGGTTTTATGCTACTGAGGTATGGAGTGAACAGATGAATGGTGACGTTTGGTTTACCCAAAGTCCGCAATGCATAACGGTGAAAAACGACGAGGTGGCGTCCAATCATTTTTTACATCTCCAATGGAACAAACAAGCGGCAGATTGTCCTTGGATGGGATTGGGTATTGGTTGGGACAATTGGTCTGGTAAGGATCTTTCGGGATTAGAGAATCAAGCAGCCTTACAGATAGAGGTGAAAAGCTTCTCTGGTGACTTGAAAGCAGGACTGCCCGGAGCTATTGGATTGGAGGATTTTTCGGGCAATCAATCTTGGGTGGGTTTGTATCCACAATTTGTAAAAGGATCCATTATCGATGCGGAATGGCGAAAAATGATTATCCCATTGAACATGATTCTAAAACAAAATCCAGGGTTGGATATTTCATCCATTAAGCAGATGATCTTTACATTGGAATCAGAAGGAAATATAGGTATTGATAATATCAAGTGGATTAGGTATGAACAACAATAAGAAATTGTTTCTCGCGCTTTTTTTGCAGTTTTTTGTATTGGCATCTTGGGGGCAGTCTTCAGGAGCATTGTGGTCCAACCAAGCATGGAAGGACTCCGTAGAAATGTGGTTGTCTCAGATGACAATTGAAGAAAAGGTGGGTCAAATGACACAAATCAATCTAGATGTCGTTTGTGAGGGAGAGATCTATAAATTGGTTGAACCCCATCACATTGATCCCAACAAACTGAGAAGGGCAATTGTGGATTGGCATGTGGGTTCTGTATTGAATTGTGGAGGTCATGCCTACACAAGGGATCATTGGCATCAACTGATAGGTGCAATACAACAAGAAGTTCAATCTCAATCTAGACTGAAGATTCCTGTTTTGTATGGAATTGATGCGATTCATGGAGCCAATTATGTTTTGGGTTCAACATTGTTTCCTCAACAATTGGGACAGGCTGCGTCTTTTGATCCAAGTTTGGTGCGTTATGCAGCCGGAATTACTGCTTATGAAACCCGAGCAGCTGGAATGCCTTGGAATTTCTCACCTGTATTAGATGTGGGTCGTAATCCTTTGTGGTCAAGGTTTTTTGAAACTTACGGAGAAGACCCGTATGTCTGCAGCACAATGGGAAGAGCCGCGGTTGAGGGATATCAGGGTGTATTTGGAAAGGTTGGGATCGATGATGAACACGTTGGAGCTTGCATGAAACATTTCTTAGGCTACAGTGGGGCAAGATCTGGGAAGGATCGCACTCCTTCTATCTTGTCAGACATTGAATTAAGAGAAATATATCGTCCATCTTTTCAAGCAGCCATTGACGCGGGCGCCGTTTCAGTCATGATCAACAGTGGCGAAATCAATGGTATTCCCGTACATGCCAATCCAAAAATATTGGTTGAGCTCCTTCGAAATGAAATGGGCTTCAAAGGGATGGCGGTGACAGATTGGGAAGATATTATCAAACTTGAAAAAAATCATCGGGTTGCCCATGATTTAAAGGAAGCAGTTTTCTTGGCTGTTGTTGGTGGAATTGATATGTGCATGGTGCCCAATGATTTTGAATTCACCCGTTTACTCATCGAATTGGTCAAAGAAGGAAAAATTTCGCAAGACCGAATCAATGAGAGTGTTCGCCGCATTCTCTACATGAAGTATCAATTGGGTGTGATGTCACATCCTATGGGAAAACTGGATTACCCCAATTTTGGATGTGAAGTTTTTCAAAAGACAGCCCTGAACACGGCATTGTCTTCTATTACACTATTGAAAAATGAGAAGAAGTTGTTTCCCCTGCAGTCTGGAAAAAAAATATATGTGGGAGGTCCATCGGCTTCCAGCATGGTGATGCTCAACGGAGCGTGGTCAAGAACTTGGCAAGGGGTAGATCCTCAGTGGGACGACAATAGCAAGAACACCATTTTTGAGGCCATTCAAAAATGGAATGGAGCCACTACATTCACCGATGAGGCGTGGACTTCTGGATTCAATGAGAAAGCTTTGAACAAAAAGGCCATCAAGAAATCGGATGTCATTGTTCTTTGTTTGGGAGAAATGCCCTCTACTGAAAAGCCAGGAGATATTGATGATTTGACCTTGTCCAAGGATCAAATAGCGTTTGCGCGGTTGGTAAAAGAAATGCATAAGAAAGGCGTACCCATGGTGCTGGTTTTGGCGGAAAATCGTCCTCGATTGATTGCTGAAATTGAACCATATTTCGATGCCATTTGGATGATGTATCAGCCCGGAGATTATGGAGCGGATGCTCTGGTTCAATTGATGAGCGGTGAAGTCACACCTTCTGGACGATTGCCTTTTACCTATCCCAAATTTCCCAATACGCTATTTACCTATGACCACAAATACACGGAAACTTTGGATACTCAGTTCGGAAATAGTGCTTACCAACCACAATGGCCTTTTGGTCATGGTCTGTCTTATTCTTCATTTGAGTACAGCGGTTTGAACGTAGAGAAGAAAGACAAAGGTGATGGCAGTTGGGAGGTTGAAGTAACGATGAAAATAAAGAATAATAGTGATCGAACGGCGCAGGAAACTACATTGCTCTATGTTCAAGACGTTGTGGCGTCCGTTACTCCTCATGTCAAACGTTTAAAAAGATTTCAGAAGTTGTCTTATAAACCCAATGAGGAAAAGGAGATCAAATTCTATTTGGATAAGAAAGACTTTGAATTCATTGGATCAGATGCACGGCCGGTTTTCGAACCAGGTGAGTTTCGAATTATGGTTGGAGGACAAGAATTAAATGTATTGTTGCCATGAAAGACAAATTGAACTATTTGGTTTTATTAATGGGTGTTATGCTGATAACATCATGTAAGCAGTCTAATCCCAATGATGTGTTGGGAAGAAAGGGCGATGAAATTCATTTTGCAGGTCGCATTTGGGATGTGAAGTCGAGTAATCAGCCTGTAGGACCCGGCCCCAATTACTTTTCTCCATTCTATGATGATGTTTGGGTGGATGATAAAGGTTATTTGCACTTGACCATCGATCAGCACAATGACATTTGGTACTCCTCGGAGGTGATTTCACAGGATACAATGGGCTATGGAACTTACACCTGGGTTATTCAATCAGATGCCATGGCTTTTTCTGAAAATGTAGTGTTGGGATTATTTACCTGGGACGATAGCACTTTTATTACGGATGGAAATAGCGAGGTGGATATTGAATTGTCCAAATGGGGGGATGCGACAAGTCTTACGCCATTAACTTATTCAGTTCAGCCGGTTAGCTTTGGGTCTTTTTATCCGGAGCGCACGAAGGAAATGACAACGGCTGATGGCGTATTGAAAGGGGTAACGACGCATCAATTTGAATGGACACCTACGCTGATTTCTTGGAAAAGTTATCAAGGAAAGGGTACTTCTGGGGAGGTAATCGGACAATGGAGTTTTAATCTGAACCATCCGCCGCGTATCAAATATGAAGGGGGTGTGGCTTCAAACCCAATCGTCATACCCGCTCCGGGCAGACACACCAATACACGAATGAATCTTTGGACTTTGCCCTATCAATCTGTTGGTCCAATCAATTCGATGAAGCATGAGGTGGTGATCCAAGATTTCTTATATTCACCGTTGTAAGTTTTTGGATATGAGAAAAAATGGTGTACTCAGTTTCGTTGTTGTGTTGTGTTCAATGGCAACTTTCGGGCAAACCAATCCTGCCATAACAGGTTGGCTCATCAATGACCAGGGATTAATGGGTAGCCATTATGTACAGGGGAATTCGACACCCATTTCAGATAATGTTGCTGCCAATGTGCAACAAGTTCAGTACTCTAATAACTGGGTTTATGTGCACACCAATGGGATTCCTTCTTATGTGACTGGACCATTTTTAGATGGAAATCCTTCTTTGGCTACCGATCAAAATGCAATCTTTAAATTTCCGCTAAATCCCGTTCAAAATACTGGAACACCCAGCCCAACAACAGGAGGGAATATTGGAGTTTTTGTGAATGGCGTTGCATTGTTTGACTACCGCGATGGAGTCTCTTGGAACAACAATACCCAGGCGGAAGGTGGTGGCCCCATCCAAGGCCCCCCCGGTCAGGGCGTTTGGAATCGGGACGCAATAGTGGCTGAGCGAGCTGGATTTGATTGCGCCAAAGGTCACCCTGCCATGGGCAATTACCATCACCATCAAAATCCAAGTGCTTTTGATTTGGATCTCGTAACCTTGTCTTCTGTTTGTAACTTGTATGACGCAGACGGATTGTATGTGATCAATGCCAATGAGCATTCTCCATTGATTGGATATGCCTATGATGGATATCCTATCTATGGAGCCTACGGATATTTGAATACAGATGGATCAGGCGGAATAGTGCGCATGAAGTCTTCCTATCAATTGAGGGATATTGCAGTGAGAACACATTATGCGGATGGAACGGATGTAACGGATGGTCCCGCGGTGAGTTCGACCTATCCTTTGGGACGGTACAGGGAGGATTATGAATATGTAATGCACAGCAATGAGCCCGATTATCTTGATGAACATAATGGTCGGTACTGTATAACACCAGAATATCCCAATGGTATCTATGCCTATTTCTGCACGGTAGATGAGAATTGGAACAGTGCATATCCTTATGCGGTTGGACCTACCTTCTATGGCGTTAAAAACGCAATGAAAGTAACCTCAGTAACAGAGGCCGTGACCACCTATAATCCGACGGTAGAAATGTTGGAACAAAATGATTCGGAGAGATGGAAAGCTTATTTTGATAAATCGCTAGACGTTGTTGTTTTACAATACAAAGGATTGTTAAGAGAGAATGGGATGTTGAATTGTTGGGATAGCAAAGGAGGATTATTGCAAACGCGATCTTTGGCGGCAGGTTCAACTATTGTTTTTATAGAGGCATCCAGCTGGCTTTCTGGGCAGTATTTCATTGAATTGCGGAGCGGAGAAAATCGAACCGTTTTAAAAGTTCAAATAAACAGATAGAAAAGGAGGTGAAAAACCTCTTTTTTTTTTGTCTAAAATGGAGTTATTGTAAAAATTACAAAAATACTTTTTGTTTTAATAACAATAATGTTATTTTAGCATTAGAAACCAAAACAAATATCTATGAAAAAATACCTAATCACGACGATGCTGATTGCCTTGAGTTCCATCATGGCGTTGGCATTTAATGTCACCTTCCAGGTGGACATGACCAACGTCTCGGGCTTTACAACAGCCAATGTCAATGGGACGTTCAACAATTGGTGCGGAGGCTGTGCGGCCATGACAGATGCCAATAACGACAACGTTTGGGACATCACTTTCGATATTCCAGCAGGAACGTATGAATATAAATTTACAGCCGATGGATGGACTCAACAGGAGAGTTTAACTCCAGGATCAGCTTGTACTGTGACCAACTTTGGATACACCAATCGTTCCTTGACGGTTACCGGTGATGTTGTACTTCCTGTCGTTTGTTGGGGAGCTTGCGCTTCTTGCACATCCGTATACCCGGTTACATTTAAGGTAGACATGGCCAATGTGACCAGTGCCTACACTCAAGTTCAGTTGGCTGGATCATTCAATGGTTGGAATCCTCCTGCCAATGCCATGACTGATGCCAACAGTGATGGTGTTTATGAAACAACCATCAGTTTGGCTCCTGGTACCTATGAGTATAAATTTGCTGCAGATAACTGGACCATTCAAGAGAACTTGACTGCAGGGTCAAGTTGCACAGTGACCAATTTCGGTTACACCAATCGTACCATTACGGTGACCAATGCTGGACAAGTTTTGGATGCGGTATGTTGGGGAGCATGCGTAGCATGTAATGCAGTATTGCCCTCTTATAATGTCACATTTAAAGTGGACATGTCCCAAACAACAGGATTTACCACCCCAGAATTGAATGGTACATTTAACAACTGGTGCGGAAACTGCACACAGATGTCCGATGCCAATAGTGATGGTATATGGGAGGTGACTGTTTCTCTTCAAGCGGGTACTTATGAGTACAAGTTTGCCCATGATAACTGGGCTGGTTCAGAGCAGTTGACAGAAGGTTCTTCTTGTACTGTAACCAATGGCGGATTTACAAATCGTGTCATCACGGTTTCTGGAAATACCGTTTTAGATCCCGTATGTTATGCTTCTTGTTCTGCATGTGTTGTAGCCGTTCCTGGTTGTAACAATAGTGCTGCTGTTAATTATAACCCGGCGGCCACCACCAATGATGGTTCTTGTTTGTTTGCAACTACGCTTAACGTTGATATGACATGTGCGGGTACTTTCACCAATGTATACGCAACAGGTCCATGGTGCGGTTGGTGCGGTGCTGAAACTTACAATGTAATGACCGATGCCAACAGCGATGGAATCTACACTGTGGTTTTGAATTTGGCCGCTGGTAATGTGGAATACAAATACATGGTGGACAACTGGTCTTCACAAGAGAATTTGATTGATGATGTTCAGGCGGGTAATGGCTCATGCGCACCCGTTACAGACGGTGCCAACTATGCCAACAGACAAATTGTAGTGGGAACCACTGCCAACGATGTTTACGGAAGATGTTCAGCTTGTCCTGGAAATACTTACAATGTTACTTTTAAAGTTGATTTGAGTCAGGTAACTTCCTCTTTCACGACACCAACGGTTAATGGTTCTTTCAATGGTTGGAGCGGAAACGCAAACCCATTGACGGATGCCAACAACGATGGTATTTGGGAGACAACCATCAACTTGGCACCAGGCTCATACGAATACAAATTTGCAGCGGATGATTGGGCAATTCAAGAGAATTTGGTTGCAGGTTCTTCATGTACAGTAACAAATTTTGGTTACACCAACCGTTCATTGACGGTAGGAAGTGCAGACCAAGTTTTGGATGCAGTATGTTGGGGTGCTTGTGTGGCTTGTTCTCAAGTTGCACCCAATTACAACGTTACTTTTAGAGTGAATATGTCTCAAACAACAGGATTCACTACCCCAGAGGTAAATGGTACTTTCAACAACTGGTGCGGTAACTGTACACCAATGACAGATGCCAACAATGACGGTATTTGGGAAGTGACCGTGTCTTTGCAATCAGGTGTAACGTATGAGTACAAATATTCTTACGATGCATGGGCTGGTCAGGAGAATTTGACTGCTGGTTCATCTTGCACTGTTACCAATGGCGCTTATACCAATCGTGTTATCACAGTGACTGCTCCAGCAACTTTGGATGTGGTTTGCTTTGGATCTTGCACGGATTGTGGACCTATCTCTGTTCCAGGTTGTACCAACAGCACAGCTGTTAATTACAACGCCTCTGCGACAACAGATGATGGATCATGTTTGTATGCTACCACTTTCAACGTAGACATGACTTGTGCCGGAACTTATTCAACAGTTCATGTCACAGGTCCATGGTGCGGTTGGTGCGCAGCTGAAACCTACAACACCATGTCAGACGTGGATGCTGATGGTATCTACACAGTGACTGTGAATTTGGCTGCAGGAAACGTAGAATACAAATACATGGTTGATGGTTTTGCGTCTCAAGAAAACTTGGTTGATGATATGCAGAATGGCGCTACTTGTGCCCCTGTAACAGATTATGCCAACTATGCCAACCGTCAAGGTGCTGTTGGTTCTACTTTCAATGATGTATATGGCCGTTGTGTAGCTTGCGAGCAGGGTATCCCTGGTTGTATCGATGCTACAGCTGTGAATTTCAATCCAATTGCCACCTACTCTGATGGTTCTTGTTTGTATGCCACTACGTTCAACGTAGACATGGCATGTGCAGGTTCTTACTCAACCGTTCACGTAACTGGTCCATGGTGCGGATGGTGTGGTGCAGAAGCATACAACACAATGACAGACGACAACAATGATGGTGTTTACACCGTTACTGTGAACTTGGCCGCAGGAAATGTTGAATACAAATACATGGTAGACAACTGGAGCTCACAAGAGAACTTGGTCGATGACATGCAAAACGGAGGTACTTGTGCCCCAGTAACAGATTATGCCAACTATGCCAACCGTCAAGGAGTAATAGGTTCTACTTTCAATGATGTTTATGGAAGTTGTTCTGCATGTTGTTTGAATTTGACCTATTATGTTGATGCAGATGGTGATGGAGAAGGTGCAGGAAATGCAGTTACATTGTGTGCTGTTCCTACTTCTGGTTATTCTTTGAATGGCAATGACTGTAATGACAATAGTGCTGCTGTCAATACTTCTGCTACGGAAGTTTGCGGTAACGCAACAGATGAGAACTGTGATGGTATCGTTGGAATTTGCGCTGACGATTATGCTGCCGCTACTAATGTAGTTTCCATTGGACAATATGGAACAGGCGTTCAGACTTCAATCAACGTGAATTTGGCCTCTGCTTCTAATTCTGTTCAATCTGCAGGTTCAGGAAATGATGCTTGGTATACTTTCACTGCGGCTGCGAACGCTGTTCGCATTGCTTTGAAGGGTTCTACTTCCACGCAAGATGATAACGACTTGGCATTGTACGATTATGAAGTGGGTGCAACAGGTCAGTTGATTCCTCTGTCAGCAGAAGATGATGTCCATGTAGGTAGCCAGGGAAATGCAACAGATGCAGGAAATGAGGTGTTGTATTTTGATGGTTTAACTGTTGGAAATACCTATGCGATTTGCGTAAGCAACAACAACAATGCCCCTGGTACTTGTGTTTTGACCATCAGCAACTTGAATGCGAGTACAACAGACATCGGTCCTTATACGAGCTATACCAACAACTATACTTCAACTTGTCAAAACTTCAAAGTGAAGTACAGAGCAGGAGCCATTGCCTATACAGTAAACCGTTGGGCTGACGCAACCATGCAAGGTGCTCCTGATTTTTCATACACCATTGGAGGAAGTGTCAATACAACGATTTGTCAGTTGGGTAAAATAGTAGGGGCTAACTTTTCAGGCCAATCTCAAACCAAGTATGTATCTGTAGATGTCACTTATTCTTTGACAGATGCTTTTGGAAATCCTGTTTCTGTTACTGCCGTAGCACAGAATGCAGCTTCTTTCACCATGAGTTCTGAAGCAGCTTTAACGGTGCGCGCCACAGATCAGTGTCCTGCTTATAAAAACCCTGTTTACAACTCAATTGCGACCAACCGTTCTGTTTGCGGAACATCGCGTTATCAGTGGGAGTTTACTTTGCAATATCCCACAGTTGGATTGCCTTCAGTTATTAACGGTAATGTTGGAGGAACAAGAACATTGCCTTTGAACACTGTGAGCGGTATTACTACAGGTCAACGTTACGATGTTCGTATTCAATCCAAGCATTCGGACAACGTATCAGTTTCTGATTTCTCTACTTCTACTTGTGTGAGAACATTGGGAGCTGCTGGTATGCCGACACTTGAAAACAATGACGAAGTGGTTGTTGTAAAAGACAATGCATCTGGAATTTATGCCGCATACCCCAATCCATTTGATGGTAACAATATCCGTATTGCATTGTCAAATGTTGAGGGTACTATGGATGTGGTAATCGTTGACGTTACAGGAAAGGTTGTTCACCAAGAGCAAGTAGTTTCAGAGGGTGAACTGGTAAAAGATTTGTCAATGAATCAATCACTACCAACCGGAATGTATCAGCTTATTTTCAAGAACAATGGAAACGTCCAATCCTTGAAATTAATGGTATCCAAATAGGTTTTGTTAGTTTTACTTGGTGCCGAAAAAAGGCTCTCCATTTGGGGAGCCTTTTTTTTTACATTCGCCAGATGGAAATTCATATTTGGTCGGACATTGCATGTCCATTTTGTTATATCGGTAGAGCGCATTTGCTTAAAGCGATTGAGATAGCTGGCATCAAGGATATTCATTGGACATGGCACAGTTTTCAATTGGACCCATCGATATCGCGGGGAGATGAAGGTCAGAGTATCATCAATCATCTCTCAGAGAAAAAGGGAATGTCACGGACTCAGGTAGAAAAAATGATGTCACAAGTGGAGATGATGGGTATGGAGGCTGGATTAAAGCTTAATCTATCTACAACCAAAGTGTACAATACATTGCCCTGTCATCTGTTGTTGCAATACGCAAAGTCAAAGGGAAAGGGCGATGCGTTAAAACACAATTTATTGGAGAGACATTTTGTGAAAAGTCAGCATCTGGGAGATTGGCAACATTTGGAGCAAGCCATGCAAGAAGTGGGATTGTTAGAGGATACAGTGTCAAGCATCATGAATGACACACAATGGATGGCCAAGGTAGAAGATGATTTGTACACCGCACAACAATTCAATATAAGAGGCGTTCCATTTTTCGTGTTTGATCAGAAATACGCTTTGTCCGGAGCTCAGCCTGTTGATGTTTTTGTGAAGGTGTTGAAACAAACTCAGGGGGAGGAGTGATATTGGTGATTAATTTTGTTTAATAAAATTATAGAAATGGAAAATATGCAATGGGTGATTTGGATACTGCTAGGTGTAAATGCACTGGTGGTTTTGCTTTTGTTAAAGCGAGGACAAGGAGCGCAGCAGGGTCTTTCATCAGAATTGATTCAGAATTCCCTGAGCAGAATTGAGTCCACTTTGAAAGAGGAGACGCGTGTCAATAGGGAAGAGATTTCCAAGCAAATGAAGGATAATCGACAAGAGCTCAGTGATTCATTGAGGGTGTTTTCAGAACAGAATCAACGTTTATCCAAAGAGTTGATGGATACGGTAAAGGCCGAGTTTAAATTGTTCAAGGATGATTTCGAAAAGAATTTCAAATCGTTTACGGATCATCAAAAGGAGAAGTTTGATGATTTGGTGAACAAGACGGAAAAGCGATTAGAGGCCATGCGCGAGACCGTGGATGAGAAATTGCAGAAGACTTTGAATGATCGTCTAACCCAATCTTTTGCCGCAGTAGAAAGCAATTTGAAGTCGGTACAAGAGGGATTGGGGGAAATGAAAAATTTGGCGCAGGACGTCGGAGGATTAAAAAAGGTATTGAGCAATGTAAAACAAAGAGGGGGTGTCGGTGAGGTTCAGTTGGAGATGTTATTAGAACAAATCTTAGCTCCTGATCAATATGCGGCCAATGTGAAAACCAAGGAAGGCTCTAATGATTTGGTGGAGTTTGCTATCAAATTGCCAGGTCGAGATGACCAGCAAAACCATGTATATCTCCCCATTGATGCGAAGTTCCCCAAAGATGCTTACGATCAATTGGTGGATGCTTATGAAACAGGAGAAGTGGCAGCCATTGATGCCGCCAATAAAAACTTGGAGAACACCATCAAGAAAATGGCCAAGGACATTAAGGATAAGTATGTTGATCCACCCAATACGACTGATTTCGCGATCTTATTTCTTCCCTTTGAAAGCATCTATGCGGAGGTGATCAGAAGATCCAATCTATTGGAATACCTACAGCGAGAAACAAAAGTCATTGTCACGGGACCAACGACTTTGGCTGCCATTTTGAATAGTTTGCAGATGGGCTTCAGGACATTGAGTCTCCAAAAGAGAAGCAGTGAAGTTTGGTCTTTGTTGGGCGCTGTTAAAACGGAGTTCGATAAGTTTGGTGGATTATTGGAAAGAGCTCAAAAGAATATAGCGGCAGCTGGTGAAAACATTGACACTTTGTTGGGGACACGAACCAATGCGATTCGCAGAAGATTAAAGAATGTGGATAGTCTTTCCAATGAGGAGGTTAAGAATGTCTTGCCTGAATTGGGTTCAACCGATGATGGCGAACCCGATTAACAACATGAATGGTTGTGAAATAATGTCATAGTTTTGTCGTTCATGCGACGCTTATGAGGACAAAACTTTTCTTTTTCTTGGTGTTATTGGTCATTGCATCACAAATTAATGCTCAAAATTCTTTTGCTTTATCTGGAACCATTACGGAGTCGGGGAGCGGTGAATTGTTACCGGGAGTAATGGTGTATTGTGTCGATCAGCAGGTAGGAACAACCAGCAATGGCTATGGTTTTTATGTGTTGCATTTAAAAACAATTCCGGCGCAGGTCGTGTTCAGGTTTCTTGGTCACAAGGAGGTGCAGGTTACAGTAGATGGAGATAAACTGAGACAAGATATTGCCATGGAATTGGCAGAGGTTCAGAAGGAACTGGTTATCGAGGGAAATAAGTACAGAAACACCGCAGACCAAACACAAATGTCCACCATTGAAATTCCGGTGGATCAGATAAAGAAAATACCAGCATTGTTGGGAGAAAAAGATGTCTTAAAGGTGATTCAATTGTTACCTGGGGTTCAGAAGGGCAGCGAGGGCAGTTCGGGTTTTTATGTAAGGGGTGGTGGTCCTGATCAAAACTTAATCATTTTAGATGATGCAGTTGTGTACAATGCCAATCACTTATTTGGTTTTTTCTCAACTTTCAACGGCGATGCGCTAAAATCAGTTGAATTGATCAAAGGTGGTTTTCCTGCGCGTTATGGCGGGCGATTATCATCCGTTCTCAATATGCAGATGAAGGACGGGGACAAGCAGAAGTTCAAAGGAGAGGCCGGTTTTGGATTAATCGCTTCCCGTTTGATGTTGGAGGGTCCCATTGCCAAAGGGAAAGTTTCTTATTTGGTGAGTGCCCGTCGCACCTACATAGACGCATTAATTTACCCTTTCTTACCGCGTGATTCTAAATCAGGATATTACTTCTATGATTTGAATGGAAAGGTTAACTGGGTTGTCAATAAAAACAACAGAATGTACCTCAGTGGATACACCGGAAAGGATAGATTTTACTATCGGCCTTGGAGTGAGTTTGGTGATCAAGAATCGGCTTATCTGCAGTGGTTCAACAGAACAGCAACCTTGCGTTGGAATCACATTTACAACGATAAATTGTTCAGCAATACTTCTCTAATTTACTCGAAGTATCTTTTCGATATTGGTTCACAAACCAAGGAGAATGGTGTAGAGACCTTTTCATTGAGTTACGGAAGTGGTATTCAAGATTGGACCTTAAAACATGATTTTGATTATGCTTTGAGCAATGCGCACCATTTGAAATTGGGAGTGAGCACCATCAAGCATCATTTCACACCCAGTGCTATCGTTGTGAAGGGGGACTTTACAGACGAGAATCTTTCAGCTAAGGAAGAGTATCGCTCCTTTGAGAATGGTTTTTATTTGGAAGATGAGGTGCGAATTGGTCAGCAATTGAAGGTGAATTTGGGATATCGACTGAGCAATTTTGTCATGAAAGACAATGTGTATTGGGGTTGGGAACCCAGATTGAATGCCCGTTACTTGATGAATGAAACTTGGAGTATAAAGGGTGGTTATTCTCGAATGAATCAGTACATGCATCTTTTGTCCAATACAGGAATAGGCTTGCCAACCGATTTATGGGTACCCGCTACAGAGAAGGTGAGTCCCATGCGAGCTGACCAATGGGCTTTGGGGACAACAAAAGATTTTGACAAGCGAGATTGGAGCTTGACATTAGAAGGGTATTATAAGAAAATGAACAATGTGCTAAGTTACAAGGAGGGAGCAAGTTTTCTGAATACTGGTGTATTAGACGAAGAGAGTGAGATTTCATGGCAGGATAATGTCACCAGCGGAAAAGGAGAATCCTATGGTGCAGAATTGTTGTTACAGAAGCCAACTGGAAAGTTGTCTGGATGGATAGGATATACATTGTCTTGGACCAAATTGCAATTTGATGCACTGAACAACGGCAAGCCTTTTTTTGCACGCTATGATCGACGTCATGATTTTTCTGCGGTGGCCATTTATGAGGTTTCTGAGCATATTACAATTTCTGGAACGTGGGTGTATGGAACCGGTCAGGCCATCACTTTACCCAATGCCAATTATAATGTGTTGCCGCATGATCCCAACAGTGCCAGTGGTTTTTTGGGAGGATATGGCGACCAGTGGGGCTTGCCAGGATACTATGACACGGGTGTGCAAGATTTTGGGGATAAAAATAGTTTCCGAATGGCTTCTTACCACCGACTCGATCTAGCTGTGCAATTTCATAAGCAATTGGAGCGAGCCAAAAGAACCATAGAAGTAGGTTTGTACAACGCCTACAACAGAAGAAATCCTTTCTTTTACGAGATAAGAACCACCTCCTCAAGTAGAAACTATTTGAGTCAAATTTCTTTATTCCCTGTCATTCCATCCATCTCTTGGAACTATCAATTTTAAGTCAATGAAAAAATTATCTTACCTATTTGTGGCCATCTGGTTGTTGACATCGGGATGCGAGCAAGAAGCCAATATTCCATTGCCCAAAGTAGATCAGAAGATTGCGGTGTCCTGTTACATTTCTGATGAGACAGATACAGTGCGCGCTTACTTGCGTTGGTCTGATCCTGTTTTTAGTAATGGTCTTGATGAAGGGAAAGTGGTGGAGAACGCCTCCGTAATTCTCTCGGGGAATGGATTCTCTAGAACGTTTGCTTATAATGTCCAGGCACAATATTATCAACTACCAGTGGAAGGATTTGATTTAGCTCCAGGTGAATCTTACTCATTGGTTGTTCAAACTCCTGATGGTACGCAAATTTCTGCGCAAACAACCATCCCATACTTTCAGGCGGATATTCGATCTGCTTCTTATGAAAGGGATGCCGCTGTGGATCAATTCAATCAATATTACGTGACCTTTCGATTTGAAACGGTATTGGGGAATTCAGATTCAGAAGAACCTTATTATCGAATCGTTCATTACCAGAAATGGGAGGATCCTTTTATCGCTTCAACATGGTATCAGACGAGTAACGTATGGCATGAATTTGAACCAGGGGACAGTGAAGAGCGCATCATCAGCGAATCAAGCTCATATGGCTATGATACGACTCTGGTCGCGCACAAAGCTTATGTTATCCATTGCTCTGAAGAGTATTACCGTTTTCACCGTGGATTGGAAAATATTGGTTACGGTCCTTTTGCGGAACCCGCCATTGTATATTCTAATGTGGTGAATGGCTTGGGCGTTTTTGCTGGTTATCGGCAGTTGGAGATATTGTATTAAAAGCGTATTTTTTTGATGTTTTCTACAATGCTCTCATCAATGTCCTGCATGTCACTCAATTCAATTTCAAGACTTCTTGTTGAGCTGATGAGTTCTAGTAGCGACAATAATAAAGATGTACAGAAAAGGACCAGAGAGGTTCCAAACATCCATCGGGCTTCTTGCATCCAACCGTTGTAAATGCAGTACATGCTAATGATGCAAAAGGCAAAGGTGAGTACACCAAAAATTTGCATGTTCTTTATCAAACGCAAACGGTATTTTAAATTTTTGATTTGAGCATGCAATAGTGCTTTTTCAGCCTCGTCTTTTCCTTTGTAACGATCATGTAACTGACGAATGACATTGGCCAATGCCAAAAAACGATTGGTGTAGGCCAATAGAATCAAGCTAATGGCAGGAAATAATAAAGCTGGGGTGTTGATACTGATATCCATACCCAAAGGTAGGTGCTATTTTTTTTGATGTTGAACGTTGAAAAGAAAAAAAATTATCTTCGCTCTATGGACAGAAAGAAATTTTTGAAACGAGGTTTAATCGGAGGATTGGCGGCAGTTTTTGCGGCCAAATGGTACAACGCAAAAGCTACCCAAGATGAGGTTGCCTCCAATACTGAAACGACGGGAAGGGGAGTGGAAGGAGTTTTTGCCCCTACCAATCGGCACATGGTGGGCAATGGTTTCAAAGTGATGAATTTTTATCCAGGCGGCAAAGGTTTTGAAGACCGCATGTCCCCTTTTTTCCTTTTGGATTTCAATGCAGAGGTGAATTTCCCCCCTTCAGATATTTCTCAAGGTGTTGGCGTCCATCCGCATCGTGGTATCGAAACAGTGACTTTTGCTTACAAAGGTTCCATAGAGCACCACGATAGCAAAGGCAATCACGGCATCATAGGTCCCGGCGATATCCAATGGATGACAGCAGGTGGTGGTGTATTGCATAAAGAGTACCATGAGCAAACATTTAATAGGTCGGGTGGTGCTTTTGAAATGATTCAATTGTGGATCAATCTTCCCAAGAAACATAAAATGACTCCTGCCAAATACCAGAGCATCGTTCATCATCAGAAGCCTAAGTATTCTATTCCCAATGGCGGAGGAGAGGTGTATGTTATCGCTGGAGAGTTTAAAGGTGAGAAGGGAATAGCCTCCACGTTTTCGCCCATTCACATGTACGATATCCATCTCAATGAGAAAGGCATCTTGGATTTTGAGGTGCCTGCTCATTACAATTCGGGAATCTTATTGGTAGATGGCCAAATTGAGGTGAATGGTCAATTGGTTCAAGAAAATCATTACGTTCAATTGAAAAATGAACCAGGAGACATTGTCATAAAAGCCAATAAAAAATCACTGATGCTATTTTTAAGTGGAGAACCCCTGAACGAGCCTTATGTAAGCTATGGGCCATTTGTGATGAACACGGAAGATGAAATTCGTCAAGCCATCAACGATTACAACGCCGGGAAGTTTGGTTTTTTAGAGGATTAATCAATATAGTTGTTACAACCAATGTTGGTTAATCCAAAATAAGACATCCAAAGCCGCTTGTCCGGGGCTGTATGCCGTATCAGAAATTCCACTGATGACTTGTGTGATATCGTGATCAACCTGCCCTGAACCCCATTTCGTGCCTTCGGCCATGGTCATGTAAACGCTATAATTGCGATGAGGAGTTCCGGGTCGCTCACCTATGAGGTGAACAATGGCTTTCTTCTTCGGTGTTTTTGGTTGGCCAAAAAGTATGGAACCACATTGATATCCTGCTCTCACCCTTCCATTTTTAATAATAATGGGAGAAGGTGCCATTTTCCATTTTTGATTTTTTGCATTTTGATACAACGTGTCAAGAAAAGGTTTCAAGTGATTGTCATCGCTCAGTGAAAGCACATTCAAACCATCAGACAATACCAATTGAATGTCCCAATTGTATTGTTGTGATAGGTGAGATAGTTGCGTTGCGGATGCATCAGAAAGTTTTTCACCACTATGAGGATGATAGATGTAATCTTTTCTATCTGTTGATTGCGTTTGAAGAATCAGTAAAGGCGAAAGGGATTGCATCAATCGATTGGGCCACTCTTGCCAAATGCTCATTTTGGCATCTTGGTAAATGGATCTCACCTCCTTGTCTAATCTTGGTTCTAGATCCCATGGGTTTTCTCCATAACCCTTTGCAATGGGTACACCTCTTTTTTCGACCCTTTCAATGGCTTCTTGTCCGATAATTTTTATTTCTTCCCAGGTGCGCGGATCTCCTTTGCGCTGGAGGTATTGATAGTACACAGCTACGGGATTTCCAAAATATTTGGTGGGTTGACCATTGTCATCAATGATTTGAATGGCTTTGAAAAAATTCCACATGTTATCGTTGACTTTAAAGCCAAAATCATTTCTGATTTTAACGTGATCGCTGAAGGATGTGGTGAGGTAACTGAGCATGGGATCATTCTTAGTCGGCAGTGCCATGAGGTAGGCTGGATTGGCTGGCATGATTTGCTGAATGCACCAATCCAAATCCTCCAAAGAAACATCCATGTGCAGGGTGGTGCAAATGTCCAGTCCTATGGTCAATCCATGCAGTTTGCCCATTACCAAATCTTCCAAGCAGCAGCGCACCAATTGCTCTTTTGTTCTAAAAACTTCCGGTCCAATAAATCCAGCCACATCATTGACATGTACCCATGCTTGATGATCTGCTTTTTGCTCCGCAATAAGTCTTTTGAGGTGTCGCATGAAACCATACTTGCGAGACTCGTGAATCAGCAGATCAAAGCCCTCACCATGACCATTGGTTTCATCCGCTCCTTGCCCAGTTTCTGCATAAAGACCATATTTTCCTTTTCTTTGAGAAACATGCTGCTTCATTTTTTCAATCGTAACATCAAAAGTTTGATTGGCAGCATCTGTTCCCGCAATACTTTGAAACCAAATTCCAGTGGAGTTGGGTTGGATTTTCTCTACTTCAGCTTGCACATCAATGTGGGCCAGAACACAATGAGGAATGACATCTTGCAAGGAAAATGTCTTAATAATATCTTGTAACGCGGCTTCTATCTTGGCTACTGATTCTGGTTCACTGGAAACAGGGTTGGTACCCAATACAACATCACCAACCGCAAATGACCACGCATTCATGACTTGCCAAAAAATATCTTCAGGGTCATCAGTCGGTGAGTTGGGTTGGACTCTAGCTCCCATATAGCCTTTGGATCCAATGTTACTTCCAGGCAATGGGTGAAATATTTTTTGACTTACTGCAATCAATTCCTCATTGCTCATCAATTTGACCACACAGGCTATCTGATCACTGTGTAATGGGGGCAATTCATCAATCGATTCAGGTGATTCAGTTAATAAATAGTTTTTTAACCAGCCAAATGTTTTTTTATCAATAGAATCAACGTCGGTGTCTATTCCAATCATTTCAAATTGATTGTCATTAAAAATGGGATAGTCAATGATCACATTTAGGGTAGTGTTGGCAATAAGGTTACGGGCCATCAAACGTTGCTCATCATTGGCTGCCGCAAGTCCTGCTATTTCATCACCTTCCTTAAAGGCATTGGCATTTCCTAAAATCTTTCGGTATAAATTGAAGTCAAATGACCCTGTTATTCTTTTGATATAGGTTGGAATGTCTTCTTCGTCAAATGCAGGCAACAATGGGGGAGCGGGCCAAATACTCTCTTTGGTTTCCATGGCGCGGTACAACGCAGGAGCCAGGAGGAAACCTGCGGTGACACTTCCCATTTGTTGAATAAAGGTTCTCCTTTTCACCTGACGAATATAATTCAGGTAAAAGAGAAAAGGAATGCAGATGTACTGGGATTAGAAAATATAATCAGGTGTCGCCGCTGGCAGGTATTCCCAACGGTGGATGTTGGCCGTGTCTTGTTGGGGAATTCTCTCCCAATGGTCTTGTTTTTTCATCCAATATTGCTCAGTTGTTTTCGAGAAATTGTTGGCTGGAATGAGGGTAGAGCACACTTGCTTGACATAGATGTTAGGGCCACAATGTCCAACGAAATGTTTTTTCAGATCGATAATGGCGGTTTTAGATAAGGTGCCATCCGCATGATTAAAACGCAATTCATGCTGTGTAGTTGGGGGCAATCCAATAATCTCTTCAAATAGGGGGTTCAATGTGTTCATTTGCTTTTGAGTTTCTTCAAAAGTCAATGCGACCATTGTAATCTATTTACGAGGCTATTTTTTTAACGATTGAATGATATCTGCAACAACGGTTGGATCCAATAACGAGGTGGTGTCACCAATGGCATCAAACTCTCCCTCAGCTATTTTTCGCAAAATGCGCCGCATGATTTTTCCACTTCTGGTTTTGGGCAATCCCCCAACGATTAGCACTTGATCTGGTTTGGCAATGGCACCTATCTGCTGAGATACAATCTGCAGAATTTGATGTTTTTTCTCCTCGATGTTAATGTTATGGTGGTTGTCACAAATGACAAATGCAAAAATGCCTTGTCCTTTGATGTCATGGGGATATCCCACTACCGCACTTTCAATGACGTCAGGGGTATGATTAATGGCGTTTTCAACTTCAGCGGTACCAATGCGGTGTCCACTCACATTAAGGACGTCGTCCACACGACCCGCTAACCGATACATTCCATTTTCATCTCGGTATGCACCATCACCTGTGAAGTAATGATTGGGATAGGTGCTGAAATAGTTCAGGATGCAGCGTTCGTGATCGCCGTAGGTTGTTCGGATCATCGATGGCCAGGGCGATTTGAAACACAGGTTTCCTGTGATGTCATTTTCCAAGATTTCATTTCCTTTGTCATCCAAAAGAACCGGATTTACTCCGGGCATTGGCAGCGTCGCGAAAACGGGTTTGGAAGGCGTAACGCCTGCCAAGGATGATATCATTACACCACCAGTTTCAGTTTGCCAAAAGGTATCCACAATGGGACATTTGCCTTGACCAATTTTATCGTGGTACCATTGCCATGCTTCTTCATTGATGGGTTCACCCACTGTTCCCAATGTTGTTAGGCTACTCAGGTCTTTTCCTTCGAGCCATTCATCACCTTGTGACATTAAACTTCTGATGGCAGTGGGAGCGGTGTAGAAAATATTAACGTTGTGTTTTTTGACAATGTCCCAGAAACGACCAGCATCAGGATAGGTGGGTATTCCTTCAAACATCACGGTTGTGGCTCCATTGAGCAATGGACCGTAAATGAGATAACTATGTCCAGTAATCCATCCCACATCGGCGGTGCAGAAATGCACCTGGCCGGGTTGGTATTGAAATACATTTAAAAAAGTATAAGCGGTCCAAATCATGTATCCAGCCGTGCTGTGCACTACTCCTTTGGGTTTTCCCGTTGAACCACTTGTATATAAAATGAACAATGGATCCTCACTTTCCATGGCCACAGCGGCGCTCAATGGCAAAGCATTGTTCATCACCTCCTCCTTGAGTTTTTGCCAGTCAACATCCTTGTCATTAAAGTCAATTTCAGTTTTGAGGTAATTGTAAACCAAAACTTTTTTTACAGATTGGGTTTGACTCAATGCTTCATCCACGAGGGGTTTCAGAGGTATGTGTTTGTTCCCGCGCAAAGCCGCATCCATGGTGATGACCCAAGCCGCTTGGGCATCTTCAATGCGGTCTGCAATGCTTTTGGCACTGAATCCACCAAATATTACGGAGTGAATGGCCCCTATGCGGGCGCAAGCCAAAACCGCGATGGTGAGTTCAGGGACCATTCCCATATAGATGCAAACGCGATCTCCCTTTTGAACGCCCATCTTGTGAAGCATTTCAGCAGTGATGCAAACTTCACGATGCAGCTCGAGGTACGTGTACGTTTTAGAAGGTGTTTGGGGATCATTGGCCTCCCAAATCAAAGCCGTTTGATGCCCTTTGTCTTCCAAATGACGATCCAGTGCATTTTCAGTAATGTTTAGTTGACCTCCTTCGAACCAGCGGACACGTGCCTCGGAAAAACTTCCGGACAACACTTGATTCCATGGCTTTTTCCAAAGAAAAGATTGGGCGATATTCCCCCAAAAGGCTTCAGGTTGTTCAATGCTTTCGTGGTACGTTTTTGTATACTCTTCAAATGTACTGATGCGTTTCATGGTTTAAAGATATTAATCCTCCCTTTTGATTGTTGGTGTAAGTTGTTTTAATTCACTTTCTGTAAAAAGTCTTGACCGGACGATGAATCTCTTGCCCAATGGTATCTCTAACGAAAAGCTAGATCCTCTGCCTTCAACTACGTCAATGGTCAAATGGGTGTGTTGCCAATATTCAAATTGGTCTTGACTCATCCAAAAGGCAGCGCCATTAATGTGTCCAAGGCACACATCATTGAATCCAATGATGAATTCATTTTTGGGATAACACATAGGAGCACTGCCATCGCAACATCCACCGCTTTGATGAAAAATAAGTTCGCCATATTTGGATTGCAATGCATGCATCAATGCAATGGCTTGTTCAGTGGCAGAAATTCTATCCGTCATATTTTAATAAAAAAGCACTGAGAAATTCTCAGTGCTTTTTGGCGTTTAATACAATTAGAAAAATCCTAATTTGTCTTTGCTGTAGGAGATGAGCATGTTCTTGGTTTGGCGGTAGTGCGCCAACATCATTTTATGTGTTTCTCTTCCGAAGCCTGATTTTTTATAGCCTCCAAATGGGGCATGAGCGGGATAGGCATGGTAACAGTTTACCCATACCCGACCAGCTTGAATGGCCCTTGGAACTTGATACAACTCATGAGCATCTCTTGTCCAAACACCTGCACCTAGACCGTATAACGTGTCATTGGCCATGGCGATGGCTTCTTCAGTGGTTTTAAAAGTGGTAACGCAAGTGACAGGTCCAAAAATTTCTTCTTGGAACACACGCATCTTGTTGTGGCCCTTTAAAATGGTGGGCTGTATGTAAAAACCATTTTTTAAGTCACCATCAAAGTTTTGAGCAGCTCCTCCGCACAAAACTTCCGCTCCTTCTTCCTTGCCTATTTTGATATAAGAAAGGATTTTTTCATATTGATCATTGGAGGCTTGTGCACCAATCATGGTTTGACCATCCAATGGATTGCCGGCAACAATGGCGTTGGTGCGTTCAATAACGCGCTTCATGAATTTGTCGTAAATGCTTTCATGCACCAAAATGCGTGAGGGACATGTACAAACCTCACCTTGATTCAATGCAAACATGACAGCGCCTTCAATGGCTTTGTCAAAAAAGGCATCGTCTTCATCGGCAACGGAGGGAAAGAAAATGTTAGGAGATTTACCACCCAACTCCATGGTGACAGGAATCAAGTTCTCAGAGGCGTACTGCATGATCAATCGTCCTGTTGTCGTTTCTCCTGTAAAGGCTACCTTGTTGACACGTGGAGAGGTAGCCAATGGTTTACCGGCCTCTGGTCCAAATCCAGTAACAATATTCAAAACCCCTGCAGGTAAAATGTCGCCGATTAATTCCATCAGACAGATAATAGAAGTGGGCGTTTGCTCAGCTGGTTTTACAACAACGGTGCAACCTGCAGCCAAAGCGGGAGCAATTTTCCATGCCGCCATCAACAATGGAAAATTCCAAGGAATGATTTGGCCAACAATACCGATGGGTTCATGAAGATTGATGCTTACAGTTGTTTCGTCGTGCTCAGAAATAGAACCTTCTTCAGCGCGAATGACCCCCGCAAAATATCTGAAATGATCCACCACGAGTGGTAAGTCAGCAGCTCTAGTTTCACGAATAGGTTTTCCATTGTCCAAAGTTTCAACTGTGGCCAAGTACTCTAAATTGTCTTCAATCACTTGTGCAATGCGCAATAGTATATTGCTGCGGAAAGTAGGAGCCGTTTTGCTCCATGTAGCAAAGGCTTGTTGTGCGGCATCGATGGCCTTTTCAATGTCCTCTTTGCTTGATCTTGCCGATAGGGTAATTAATTTACCATCAACGGGAGAGGTGTTTTCAAAATATTCACCGTTAACTGGAGACACAAATTGTCCTCCGATGTAGTTGCCATACTTCTCTTTGAAAGTAGGTCTTGAAGCCAATGTTGACATAGAATTTAATTTAAGGTTATGGCGGCAAGTACATCATTTGTGATTCAACAGAATAGGATTTTGGTATCAATTCATAGCACAAAATTCCCAAAGTGACATTTGGTATTTTATTTCTGAAAGATTGAAACTATTTTCGGGTATGTTCAAATTGCATCCCATACCACTGACTGAAGAGCGCCGTTTAACCACCTTGGTTGAGCATCGCACTGCTTTCACACTGGATAAATGTGAGATGAATTTTTTTGAAACGCATGAACAGGCGGAAAAAGTTAAGCTCAACTTCGGTGGATTTACAATCACCTCGATGTTGCGCGGTAAGAAGGTGCTGCACCAGGATAAATCATTGTTGGACTATGTTCCAGGGCAAACCTTTTTGGTACCCGCGGAGGATGAGATGATCATTGATTTTCCGGAGGCTCAAAAATCCAGCCCCACGCAGTGTACTGCATTGGTAGTGGATGCGGCATATTTGAAGCAGCAGTTGGATTTTATCAATGAGAAGTGCAGTCGAGACGATGAATTGGGTTTGCAATGGGATATCAATCGTTGCAGATTTTTAGACAACAGTGAAGAAATTGCGGCAATTGGGAATAAGATTATCAAAGTGTTTCAAAGCAATGACCCACTCAAGGAGGTTTTGGTGGATCTTAAAATCAAAGAGTTGTTGTTGGCTTTAATGCAAAATCAGAACCGTCGCTGGATCAGCCATGGCGATTGGAGCCAATATGGAAATGAACGGATTCAGGCTGTTGTACAATATATCAAAAATCACCTTACAGAGGAAATTACAATGGAAGACTTATGCAGTTTGGCCTACATGAGCAAGTCTTCGTTCTACCGAACTTTTACCAATGAGTTGGGGACTACACCGAACCAATTGATTTTACACGAGCGAATCAACAAATCCAAATTATTATTGCGAGCAGATTATTTGTCCATAAAGGAGATAGCCTTTGAAGTAGGCTTTTCAGACCCGAATTATTTTACTCGGATGTTCAAGAAAATGGAAGGAGTGACGCCAGCTCAATTTAAATTAAGGGATTAATTTTTTTTCCCTTTTCATTTATCGTAATATTGCAATAAATAGATTATGGGGGTAACCAAAACAGATCAATTTAGTGATCGCGAGAATGAAATGGCGCAACTGTTCAAGGCATTGGCTCATCCCGCGCGTATTGCCATAGTAGAATATTTGTTGTCGGTGGACACCTGTATTTGTGGAGACATTGTAAACCACCTTCCTTTGGCACAGCCTACCGTTTCACAGCACTTAAAGGAATTGAAGCAGGCCGATATCATTCAAGGAAGTATTGATGGAACCGCTATTTGTTATTGCATTAATGAAAAAACGATGCAAAAAATCCAAAAGTATTTTGGAAAAATAGAAATGAAGTTGAATAAGAAATGTTGTTGAAATGAAAGTTGCAGAGTTGATTGAAGTATTAAAGGGAAAATCTCAAATTGAATTTGAATTGCCCAACGGAGCAGCTGTTCCATCTCATTTTCATATTACGGAAATGGGATTGGTGCTTAAAAATTTTGTGGATTGTGGTGGGAAAATGCGCAATGAGCGCTACGCCACGTTCCAATTGTGGACGGCTGAGGATATCGAACACCGATTAACTGCTCAAAAATTTCTGGGCATTATCTCAATTGCTGATGGTTTATTTGGCATTCAGGATTTGGAAGTTCAGGTGGAGTATCAGCAAAATACGATTGGTGTTTTTGATTTAAATTACAACGGTGATAAGTTTATCTTACAATCCAAACAAACGGCTTGTTTGGCAGAGGATGCTTGTGGTATTCCTGCGGTGAAACAGAAGTTGGACTTAAGTGATTTAAGTAGTAAAAGTTGTTGTACCCCAGGAGGTGGTTGTTGTTGAGTTAAACTTGATGAACATGGTCAATGAAAAGTTGAAGATGCTTTGCGATAATTGGACAAAGCAATTGGATGACGTTCAAGCAGAGAGACGTTTGATTTTGAATCGCATCGTTGATTACATTGTCTCTGAACATGCGACAAGTGGGAATGTGCAATTGGTTTATATCTGCACACACAATTCAAGGCGCAGTCATTTTGGTCAAGTATTGTCAGCATTGGCCGCCGCTTATTTCAATTTGGATTGGATTCAGACCTTCTCTGGAGGGACAGAAGCTACTGCTTTTCATCCCAATGCAATTGAAGCTTTACGCAGTGTTGGTTTTGACATAGAACCCATGGATGAATCTTCCAATCCCAAATACAAAGTTCAGTTTGGTGATGGTTTGATGAGTATTTGTTTTTCCAAAGTGTATGATGATGAAGTAAATCCCAAATCGAGATTTGCGGCCATCATGACCTGCTCAGATGCGGAAGAAAATTGCCCTTTCATTCCCGGTGTGTCGCTTAAAGTGGCTACAACATATGCCGACCCAAAGGCCTTTGATGGAACAGAGCTTCAGGCCCAAATGTATTTGGAGCGTTGCCAGCAAATAGGTGTTGAATGCTTGTATGTTTTCCATGAAGTCGCGAAAAGGTTGAATTAAAAACATCGTTTAAAATTTTTACTTATGTCCATCAATCATTGTAGCCCTGTCGCATCGAGAAAACGTTTGGGTTTTCTGGATCGGTTCTTAACCCTGTGGATTTTTTTGGCAATGTTGCTGGGAGTGGCTCTTGGTTACTTCATGCCATCCTCTGCTGACTATATCAATGGGTTGTCTCAAGGGACAACCAACATTCCTTTGGCAATAGGATTGATACTGATGATGTATCCTCCTTTGGCCAAGGTGAATTACGGGAAGATGGGTTTGGTCTTCAGCAATGTAAAGGTGCTTTCGGCCTCGTTGGTATTGAATTGGATTATTGGACCTGTGTTGATGTTTTTCTTGGCCATATTTTTTTTATCGGACTATCCTGAGTATATGGTAGGGGTAATATTAATTGGACTTGCGCGATGCATTGCTATGGTGGTAGTATGGAATGATTTGGCCGATGGCAATCGAGAATATGCAGCAGGTCTCATTGCTTTGAACAGTATTTTTCAAGTTCTGCTGTATAGTGTCTATGCCTATTTTTTTATCACCGTTCTGCCTCCTTACTTTGGATTTGAGGGTTTTGCGGTGAACATCAGTATTGGGCAAATTGCGGAAAGTGTGGGAATCTATTTGGGCATACCATTTCTCTTGGGATTGGTGAGCAGATATGTCTTGATTGCATGGAAAGGTCATGAGTGGTTTCAGGAGAAATATGTTCCCGTGATTTCCCCTATTACTCTGGTGGCATTGCTTTTTACCATAGTAGTTATGTTTGCGTTAAAAGGAGAGATGATTGTAGCCATTCCTTTGGATGTATTGCGCATTGCTTTGCCATTGGTCATCTATTTTGCCATCATGTTTGTTGTTGGTTTTGTGATGGGGAAGTTTTTTGGTGCGGATTATAGTAAGTCCACATCCATCGCTTTTACCGCCACGGGCAACAATTTTGAGTTGGCCATTGCAGTGGCGGTTGGTGTCTTTGGAATAGATTCAGGTCAAGCTTTTGCCGGGGT
>JACCEA011234228.1_pt1 | contig 44654 bp, 43 predicted proteins | sample 7449851 | NCBI WGS metagenome assembly JACCEA01 (sample SAMN15323453, study PRJNA562643) | freshwater metagenome | isolation source: river surface water | place: USA:Blue River Watershed | collected 2017-08-18 | reverse complement strand
CAACTTCTTCAGGGTCCGCACCACCGAGTCCACATGGTCGTCAACCGTGTAGTCAATGTCCGGGGCCGGCGAATTACCGCAGCCGTACAGGTTCAGTGCGACGACCCGGAACCGGGGCGACAGCAACGGAACCAAGAAATCGAAGGTCACCGCACTCGAGGCGATGCCGTGCAACAGCACGACGACAGGACCGTTGCCCTCGTCCACCGCCACCTCCAGCGGCGGCAGCGATGAACCGAACAGCGTGAAGGGCATGGCTCAGGATTCCAACCAGTCAAGAACGGACTGCGTGTGCTGGCCCAGGGTCGGAGGCGCCGTGTGTGTTTCGCGTCGCAGCTCTGTCGAACCGTCAAACCACCGCAACGGCGGACCGGGAATCTGGATCGAGCCCAAGGTGGCGTGGTCGACGTCGACGACCAACCCCTGTGACAGGGTCTGATCCCATTCGTACACTTCGCCGATAGTGCGCACCCGACCCGCCGGAATTCCCGCAGAGTCGCATGCGGCCAGAAAATCATCGGTGGCCCATGCTGCGAGCGCCGCATTGAGCACCGCAATCATGTCGTCACGATGCGTGACACGGCCGGCGTTTGTGGAAAAACGGTCGTCGTGTTCGAGCCCCAAAATTTTTTCCAGGGCACTCCAGTGCCCCTCGGTGCCGACCGCAATTTGGGCGGGGCCATCGGCTGTGCGAAACAAACCGTACGGCGCGAGCGAAGGGTGGTGGTTTCCGCGAGGTTCGCCCACAACACCGGCGACCGTGTATGCGGTGCCCTGATACGTGTGTGCACCTACAACCGCAGCGAGCAACGATGTACGAATGATGGCGCCTCTGCCCGTCGCATCGCGTTCACGCAGCGCCGCCAGAACCCCGAATGCTCCATACATTCCGGACAGTACATCCGAGATGGGAACACCGACCCGTTCGGGGTCGTCAGGTCCGGCGCCGGTCACGGACATGAGCCCCGCCTCGCCCTGTGCAATCTGGTCATACCCCGCACGACCACCCTCGGGCCCGTCATGACCGAAGCCCGAAATGGACAGCACAACCAGTCCAGGGTTGAGTTCGTGCAGCCGTGCGTCATCGAATCCCATCCGCGCCAGCGTGCCGGGACGGAAATTTTCGATCAGCACATCGGCCTTACTGATCAGCCGACGCAGAACCTCGGTGCCCTCGTCCGATTTGGCATCAACGACGATAGATTCCTTGTTTCGGTTCACCGACAAAAAGTACGTCGACTCTTCACCAACAAACGGTGGCCCCCAACGACGCGAATCATCGCCAATGGGCGACTCAACCTTAATCACTCGCGCACCCATATCGCCCAACATCTGGGCGGCGTGTGGGCCGGCAACGGCCCGGGACAGGTCGACGACCACAATGTCGTCGAGCGGCTGGCCAGCGGTCATGTGTCTAACGCTCCTCGCGCGGTACTCGATTAGCTCGCCACGTGCGGTAACCCGCAATGGCCGAGATCAGGATTACGACGCCGGCGATGCCGTACGCCACCGGTTTGACACCGGGAATGAAATGAACGCCCCACCCCGTGAAGGTCAGTCCAACCCCCCACAGGAAAGCGCCCACGAAGTTGCTGGTCAAGAAGCCGTAATACTTCATCTTGCTGATGCCGGCAATCCACGGCACGAATACGCGCGCCCACGGAATAAATCGGGCAACGACGACCGACCACCACCCGTAACGCTGGTACATGAGGTCGACACTGTTGATGATGCTGCGCATCCGCGGACCACTGCGCGCATCGAGGTAGGGACGACCCAGGTGTTTACCCATGACGAAACCGACCTGATCACCAATAAATGCGGCGATACCCGTGCCGATGGCAAGGATGACGATGTTGAGGTCAGGGTTTGCGGCCGCGATGAGTCCGCTGGCAAACAACAGGGTGTCACCCGTGATGAACGGGATAAACGCGCCAACGAACAGACCCGTTCCGGCGAACACCAAACCCCACACCAAGAGATAGAAGCCAATGACCCCCGCCAGTGCGAACGCGTCATTAAACATCGGGGTCAGATCGGATGCGGCAGCGATAAGCACACTTCCACCGTACCTCGTCACACCGCCCCCGCGTGACGACGGAGGGACGTTACCGGGGCGCGCGCCTAGTTGTCGCCGAACAGGTCCCGCGTGTAGACGGGAACACCCGCCGCAGCGAGGTCGTCGGTGACACGGTTGGCAACAATCACGTCGACGCCCGCGACGAACGACGCGAAGTCCGCGGCCACCGGGGTGCCGTCGAATTCGGGGGCGTCGAGGCTCGGCTCAAAAATAACGACCTCGATGCCGTCACGCTGCAGACGATCAATGATTCCCAGCACGCTGGATTCACGGAAATTGTCGCTGCCCGCCTTCATGATCAGGCGATAGACACCGACACGACGATGTCCGAGGCGCGCGATATCGGCGGCGATGAAATCCTTGCGCAGCTCGTTGGATTCCACGGTGGCACGAATCATGCTCTGCGGGATCTCACGGTAGTTGGCCATCAGCTGCTTCGTGTCCTTGGGCAGGCAGTATCCGCCGTAGCCGAAGGAGGGATTGTTGTAGCCCTCGCCGATCCGCGGGTCGAGGCTGACGCCCTCGATGATCTCGCGCGCATCGAGCCCCTGGCTGATCGCAAAGGTGTCGAGCTCGTTGAAAAACGCCACACGCGTCGCAAGATAGGTATTGGCGAACAGTTTGATGGCCTCGGCCTCGGTCGAACCGGTCAGCACGATGGGAATGTTGTGCGATTCCGCACCGGCGACCAACAGGCCGGCAAATTCGGCGGCACGGTCGCTGCGTTCGCCCACAACGATGCGCGAGGGGTGAAGGTTGTCGTACAGCGCCGAACCTTCGCGCAGGAATTCGGGCGAGAACACCACGGAATCGATGCCGAACTCGGTGCGAACCCTGTCCGTGAACCCGACCGGGACCGTGGACTTCACCACGATGAGGGCAGTGGGGTTGTGCTCGGTCACCTCACGGATAACCGACTCGACACTCGACGTGTCAAAGCTGTTGCGTTCGGGGTCGTAATTCGTGGGCGTGGCGACGATGACCACATCGGCGGCGACAAAGGCCCCTGCGGCATCGGTGGTCGCACGCAGGTCAAGAGTTTCGTGCGCGAGGAAACGGCTGACACCCTCGTCGTCGATGGGCGACACCCTGTTGTTGACGGCGTCGACGCGGCCGGTCGACAGGTCCACTGCGGTCACCGAGTTGTGGCGGGCCAGCAGCACGGCGAGGGACAGGCCCACATAGCCCAGCCCGACGACGACAACGTTTTTTCCGCTCACACCGAAAGTCTAGCGAGGCCAGAAATTGCTCACGTGAGCACTGACATTGGACGCGCCTCGTCAAGTAGTGTGACGTGGGACCTAAAACGAAAGAGGCGAAAATGACCGCTCCATTGCTTCCCGGAATCGCGACCGACCGCAGCACCGCCGAACTGCTGGACCAGGCCGACACCCTGGCGCATTTCAAGGGACGATTCGTGATCGCCGACCCGGACATGTGCTACCTCGACGGAAACTCGTTGGGCCGCACCCCCCAGGACACCATCACGGCCATCAACTCGTTCCTGACCGACGAATGGTCGTCGCAGCTGGTGGACGGCTGGAGCCACTGGATCGACGAAGCCCAGGTCACCGGCGACGCTCTCGCCGCCGCCTCGTTGGGAACCGGCCCCGGCCAGACCCTCGTGTGCGACACCACGAGCACCAACCTCTTCCAATTGCTCGGTGCCGTCATCGCCGCGAACCCGACGCGCAAGACCATCGTCGTCGATGCCTCGAACTTCCCCACCGACCGCTACATCGTGCAGGGCCTGGCCCGTCAACACGGTCTGACCGTCGTCACGCTCGACAATGACGGAACGGGAGGACCCGGAGCCGTCACCGTCGAACACGACACCGAGCGCATCTCGGTGGACGCCATCGAACCGTATTTAACCGAAGACGTGGCCGTACTGACACTGCAGGCGATTCACTACCGCAGCGGATCGCGCCCCGATATCAAGGCCATCACCGAGCTCGCGCGCTCGCGCGGGATCCTCGTCGTCTGGGACTGCGCTCACGCCGTCGGTTCCATCAACCTCGACTTCGACGCCAACGGTGTCGACCTCGCGGTGGGATGCACCTATAAGTACGGCAACAGTGGCCCCGGTTCGCCCGCCTGGTTGTTCGTGCGTAAGGAACTGCAGAACTCGCTGCAGGTGCCGATTCAGGGCTGGTTCGCACAGGGCAATCAGTTCGCAATGGGTCCCGACTTCGAGCCCGCCGACACCATTCGCCGGTTCCAGATTGCCTCGCCTTCGATCATCGGATTGCGTTCGGTGAAGGTCGCGTTCGACATGATCGCCGAGGCGGGAATCGACGCCATCGAGGCCAAGGCAGCCCTGGGAACCGAACTGATGATTCAACTTTTTGACGCGTGGCTCGCGCCGCTGGGCTTCCGTTTGGGAACTCCGCGCGACGCCACCTGGCGCGGCGGGCACATCACCCTGCACCACGCCGACGCCCACAAGATTGCGGCAGCGATGCGCACCATCTCGAATGTTGTGCCCGACTTCCGCATGCCCGATGGCATCCGCCTCGCGATGTCACCGTTGCCGACCTCTTATTGCGAAGTGTGGGACGGTTTTGCCCGACTTCGCGACCTCGTCCAGAGCGGCGCCTACCTCACCATCACCGACAACGGAAGCCGCGTTACATGAATCAGGCCGCACTCACCTATACCGAATACCTCAAGATCGACGAACTCCTGTCGCTCAACCACCCGCAGTCCGACGAGCACGACGAACCGCTGTTCATCGCGATTCACCAGGTGTATGAACTGTGGTTCAAGCAGATTCTGCACGAGATGACCGCCGCACAGCGCACTCTCGAGGCGGGCAACAGCTTTGCGTCCCTCGCCACTCTGGGTCGAATCCGCACCATCCTCAAGGTCTGCGTCAGCCAGCTCGACATCCTCGAAACGATGACGCCGTTGCAGTACAACTCGTTCCGCGACCGCCTGACCTCGGGCAGCGGATTCCAGTCGGCGCAGTTCCGTGAACTCGAGGCGGTGCTGGGCCGTCGCGACCACGCGGGTGCCGGCGCCGCATCGGGAACGGGAATGGGCATGAGCGAGCACCTCGTGCCCGGTTCGCCCGCCCGTGCCCGCGTCGAGGCCGCCATGTCGCGCCCCTCGCTGTGGGACTCAACCCTGCGCTATTTGGAAACACGCGGTCACGCCATGCCCACCGCGGTCATGTCCCGTGACATCAGCACCCCCTATGCGGGCGACGAGGCGGTGCAGGAGGTCCTTCTGTTGGTCCACCGCACCGATGCCGAGGCAGGACTTGTCTGCGAATCCCTCGTCGACATCGACGAGGGACTGCAGGAATGGCGTTACCGTCACGTCAAGATGGTCGAACGCACGATCGGCCGCAAGGTCGGAACCGGTGGATCGTCGGGCGTGGGTTACCTGTCCTCGACTCTGTTCCACCCCGTGTTCCCCGACCTGTGGGCCATTCGTTCACGGTTCTAACTCACGGCTCTAACACACGGAACGACACTTACCCGGGGCGCTGCATCATTCGATGCGCTGCCCCTCGGTCTGTCAGGCCGTTTAGTGCGCGACGTGACGGGCGTCGATGTCGACGACCTTCTGGACCCGCCGCGCGTACTTGGGCTCTGATTCGCCCAACCACTCGGTCGACATCCAGACCCGGACGATTTCGAGGGCAATCGCCGAACCGATGATCTTGCCGCCCAGGCACAGCACGTTGGTGTCGGAGTGCGACCGAGCGAGCTCGGCACAGAAGGAGTCCTGGCACACGGCGGCGAAAACTCCGGGCACCTTGTTGGCGATCATGGCACTGCCGTACCCGACGCCGTCCACAAAGATTCCGCGGTCGACCTCGCCCCGCGATACCGCCAGCGAGGCGGGGTACACGTGGTCGGGCAGGTCGGCGGGGTCATCCGTGTCGGCACCAAAATCGATGATCTCGTGTCCCGCGGCCACCAACTGGGCCGCAATTTCGAGCTTCAACGATCGACCAGCATGGTCACTGGCAAGTGCAATACGCATGGGACTCCTCGGGTTAGGAACTGCGACGGGCACGCAGAGCCGCGGAAATATCGAGAACCGTGTCGGTGGTTCGGGAATCGTCGGTGTCCCGGACGGCCGCGAACCGGTCGTCAACGAGCGCGGGGTTAATGGGCGCGGCGGCCTGCGCTGACGCAGCGGGCTGTCCCGACGGTGCGGTCTGGGCGGCCTGGGCGGCGACGGCCTGCGCCTCGGCGCGTGCGACGGCCTGACGAGCCAACGCCTGGGCCTGGGCCTTGGCGGCCACCTGCACCTCGACCTCGGGGGTTAACACCAGCCCGGCACCAGCAGGCTGGCGCTCTGCTGCGGTTCGTACGGCGGGCACGCGCCGAGGAGTCCACCGACCGGTTTCGTCCACAAACTGCTCCCACTGGCTATCGGCCGGTGCGGGGGCGACACTCTGCGCCGTGGAGTTGAGCGCGACCAGAGCGGCGACCGCGAGACCGAAACACAGCGCCGCGACGACGACTCCCACCCAGAGACCCAGGACAGCAAGAGTGATTCCCGTGACCGCAGAGACAAAACCCAGTCCCGTGGACATCAGTTTGGTGCGACGTCGGCGCGAGGCCAGACCCACGTCATAGCCGCGAACGCTCGACCGCGCGCGCAGTTCTCGTTCGCGTTCCATGCGCTGCAATTCTTGGCGACGGGCACGGACTTCCCGCGAAGACAGATCGGCGACGACCTCGTGCGGCGTCTCGACGGTTTGCGACAACACCCGCAGGGTTTGCGCCAATCGGGTCGCGTTGCGCTCGGTCGCCTCGTATTCGCGTTTACGTCGAAGGCTGGGCACGAGATAGAAGAACCACAACACGGCGGCGAGGACGAGCATAATCGTCGAACCCATTCCGCCAGTTGTCATAAATAAAAAGGTATCCAACCGCGCGGCCCGACGCGGGGAACGCGTGCGGTGTGTCCTACCCGCGGGCGACAGGAGTTCGCAGCGCTACCCGGTCGACCTCGGGAATATCGGCCAAGCGCTCGTTGGCGCGGCCCCTCAGGAATCGGTTCAGGACCCCGTTGAATCCCACCTCGTCCGCGGTGACCGCAAACGCGACGTGGTCACGCCATGCCCCGTCAATGTGAATGTAGTTGCGTCGAAGCCCCTCGTATCGAAAGCCCAGTTTTTGGACGACACGGTACGAGGCGTGATTTTCGGGACGTAATGCGATGTCGATACGGTGCAAGCCCAACTGCGTGAAGCACCAGTCACTCAGCATCGCGACGGCGGTGGGGGTAATGCCCTTGCCCGCCACGGACTCGGAAACCCAATAGCCGATAGTCCCCGACGACAGCGAACCAAAAGACAGTCCCGATACCGTGATCTGCCCCACGACGCGACCCTCAAATTCGATGACGCAGGGAACGACGAGGTTGCGTCGCGCCATGGCCCGCAGCGTGCGCAAAGTGTCACGGATCGGCGGCGGGGTCGTGTTACCGGGCAGCGTGGCTTCCCATTTCACGAGCCAGGCGCGATTGTCGTGCAGTTCGCGATCGAGGTGCGCCGCGTCGCGGCGACGGATGGTGCGGACTCGAATCCCGTTGCACTCGACGTTAACGTCGAGCATCAGACCGCGCGGTTGATGGGGTCTTCGAGCCAGTCGTGCAGGTCTTGACCCAGGTCGCCACGGGCGAGGGCCAGGCGCACAATCGCCTTGATGTAGTCCAGCTTGTCACCGGTGTCGTAACGACGGCCGCGGAAAATCACACCGTAGACGCCCCCCGCAATGTTTTCCACTGCCATGTGACGCAGGGCGTCGGTGAGCTGGATTTCTCCGCCCTTGCCCGGCGCGGTGTTCTCGAGTACGTCATAGACCTCGGGTTGCAGCACGTAACGGCCGATGACGGCGAGGGTCGAAGGGGCTTCGGAGGGGTCTGGCTTTTCCACCAAATCGGTGACCTTGACGATCGAGTCGTGTTCGGTGGCCTCGACCGTGGCAATTCCGTAGTGGTCGGTCATGTGACGCGGCACTTCCATCAGCGCGATGATTGTGGCACCGAATTTTTCGGACGCGGCGATCATCGTATCCAACAGGACGTCACGCTCGTCGATGATGTCGTCACCCAGCAACACCGCGAAGGGCTCCTTGCCGACGTGCTGGCGTGACCGCAACACCGCGTGACCGAGACCCTTGGGTTCGCCTTGGCGCACATAATGCATGTCGGCAAGCATGTTCGAAAATTCGACGGCGGCGAGCTTTTTCTGGTCGCCCTTCATCTCGAGGATGTGCTGTAGCTCGGGCACCTGGTCGAAGTGGTTCTCGAGGGTGTTCTTGTTGCGCCCCGTGATCATGAGCACATCATGCAGTCCCGCACGCACGGCTTCTTCCACCACATACTGAATGGCGGGCTTGTCGACGACGGGCAGCATTTCCTTCGGCATCGCCTTGGTAGCGGGGAGGAATCGGGTGCCCAGACCTGCAGCCGGAATCACGGCCTTCGTCAAACGATGTGTCATTCCCCCAGAGTACCGTTACGGGCCTGCCTAGGATAGGAACGTGGACATCTCGGCAGCGAAGCGCGCGATTCGCGCACAGGTGCGCGTGTCCCGTTCCGCCCGCACTCCCGAGGTTCGTCACGGCTTGACGGCAGGGCTCGAGGACACTCTGGCTACCGTGATCGGCGGAATCGGCCCGTCCTGTATCGCGGCGTTTTTGCCCCTCGATTCCGAGCCTCCCATCGCACCCGCACTCGAACGCGTGCTGGCGGCCGGTGTCCGTGTGATTGTTCCCGTGTCACACGGGGAGGGCGCCATGACCTGGCATGACCTGACAACCGAAGCACTGCACAACCCCGGCGCTGACGCCGAAGGCATGCCTGTCCCCCGAGTGCTGACCACCGCGACTCAACATCCCGACCTGATACTGATTCCCGCCGCCGCGGCGGACACTCGGGGAAATCGTCTGGGGTGGGGCAAAGGGTATTACGACCGTTACCTCGCGACCGTCGACCCCGGAACACCCGTCATCGCCGTGGTGTTTGATGACGAGGTTCGCGCCGACATTCCCGTCGAATCTCACGACCGCGGCACCACCCATGTGGTGACCCCCACTCGGGTGATTACCGTCTAATAGTGCGGCGGCTTTTCCTGTTTCAGGCGCTCGTCGTTTTCCGTCAGCGTGTGGCGGTCCGGTTCCGGCGCGGGATTGGGGTCACTGCCCGGAGGCGGTGGCGTTGTGGCGCGGCGGGGCTTTTTCGCGGCCGGCTGGGCCTCATTCATCGAGCATCGCCAGGATTCGATCGGCCACCGCGTCAGGATTCATGAACAGCTCCAGCGTGTGGACTCGAATGTAATCCCACCCGAAACGCGACAGCGTGGCGGGACGAATTCGAATACCGCCACGAAGGCTCATGCCCACCAGGGCGTCGTCGATATCGATGGCGACGGTCCGGCGGCCACGAACAGCGGCGAGCGGAATGTTGGCGGTTGCGGGCAGCAGGCTGACACCGCGCGATTCGAGGCGCGCACCCAGGTCCTCGAGCAGCGGGTTCGACGCAGCGGTCGGCGGCGTGTACGCAAGTGTGTCGTCGATGAATCGGCCCAGCATGCGAGGGCCGGGGGCCATGCGGTCGATGGTCAGGTCGCTGGGTGACAGGCTGGTGATGACTCGCAGGTGCGAGTGCGCCCGAGTGACCGCGACGGCGACAAGTCGTTCACCGTCCGCCGTGGCCAAGGGCCCGAGGTCCGACAGGATGCGACCGTGCGGGGTCTTGCCGTATCCCAGCGACACAATTACGCGATCGCGGGTTACTGCCGAGGCCTGATCGAGGGTCAGCACCACAAAGGGTTCGATGTCGGAATTGGCGAGGAATTCCTGCAGGTCGCGGTTCACGGGGATTGCCGCAAGGACGGCATCATGAATTCGCGAAACATGCACCGGCGATGGGCTGATGACCATCAAGGACTCTGTGGGGTGGTGGCGAGCGTGTTCGAGCACACGGCGCACCACGGCAATGACTTCGGAATCGGGTGCTTCAACTCGGCCGGTGACCTCGTCGGGCATGCGCGTGCCGTGGACGTTTTCGATGGCGATGCCTTCGACGCCCAGCGCACTGGCGGCGAGGGTCCAGCTGCGAACCCCGCCCGAATACAGGTGGAGGTTGATACTGGCCGCCAGGTCGTTGCCCAGGGTGCGATACGACTGAGTCAGCGCGTGCGTGGGCAGATAATCCGCGAGTCGCGACAGAATCGAGATCGACCCCACAGTGCGATGGCTGGCATCGTCGGGTGTAATGGTGAAACCGACCGGGTGGTCGGTGATGGGGTCACCGAACGCCACGACCTGTGTGCCACGCGCGATCGAGGGCGCGGCCTCGGCCACCGTGATTGCACCCGCGTCGACAAGAACGACGACGTCCCAACGCTGACGGGGGTCCAGAGCGGCAACCTCGTAGGGCGAAATAGCCCACACCGGCGCGACTGTGCGCGACAGCTGAGGGCTGTGCTCCCACAGCGACCGCGAACTCACGGTTCCGTCCTTCAGCATGGCCTTCAGTGCGTGCGCCTGGTCGGGATAATCCACCACCGCGGACTTCCAGTCGGCGGACAGTGAAGCGGCGAGTCGCTGTGAGTTGCCGGCAACATGAGCGGCATCAATGGTTCGGAAATCATTTTCCAGTCGGTCCAGAATTCGCGCGTCCGCCCCCAGCAGCTGCTGGCGGTCGGCGATCAACATCTCGAGAACCCCACGCCACCAGGCCAATTCCAGTTCGGCACGCACACCGCTGTCGTCAATGTGACGGTTGGCCAAATCGACAATCAGGTCACCGAGGCCCCATTCGCGCAGGGATCGGGACACTTCGCTGCGTTCGTGCAGGGTCCCCAAAACTTCGCTGTCCTCGGACAGTGCAGCGACGAGAGCGGCCAACTCGGCCAGCGGCATCGACCGCATGTCGGTGCCCAGCGCGTTGTCGAGTACGGCAATGTGACGCGTCACCGTGTCCACCGCGGCGGACAGTTCCACGATCCCCATCGGAACCGAAGGTCGCTCGCCGGTGGGCACACGGTTTTCCCATTCGATGCGCTGCGCACTGGCCTTGGCCAATGCCTCGTGCATGTCGGCGATAACCGCGCCGGGTCGCGTGAATTCTTTCGCCAGTTTTTTCAAACGTCGGCGTTGAATGGCGGGAACCCCGCTGTGGCGCTGGTCAGGGTCGTGCGCAGCAACCAGGTCGGCGAGTGGGCGGTCAAAGATTTCGGGGCTGAAACGGTCCAAGGTTTCGCGCACACCCTCGAGCAGGTTTTCACGTTCCGTGATACCGGCGACTGTATCGGCCATTCCCAATGACGATTGCGACAGCACGGATTCGGCTGCGGATGTCAGGCGGGCCAGTTCAGAATCGTGCAAGGCGCGCGCACGGTTCTGGGCGGCAATTGCGTCATCGCCGTTGGTGAATTGTGCGGCGTACCAGGGTGAATCATCCGGTCCATAACGGAATTCGCCCAGATTTGCCGCGGTGACCAGAGCCTCGGCGGCCTTGTCGAGCTGACCTGCGAGCGCCGTCACCGCTTCGACGGGGAGGCTGACATTGGTCTCGGGTCCACCGGGAACAGAGAGCCGGGCCAGTTCACGAATCGCGTCAACCACGCTGGCATCGCACCGAGTGTCGACGGTCGATAGTGCACCTCGGTAATCACGCAGCACACCGCGCATGCGGGTCAACGCTGCCGCGATTTCGTCGCTCTGTGGCGCGACCGCGGTCTCGTTGCGTGAAATTGCGCGAATCAGGTCGCCGCGAAGGCTGCGAGGCGCCACGGCGAGCCCATCGAGACCCAGCGAACGCAGACGGCGGCGAATTGAGTCCAGACGTGAGCGCCGCGACCCCACAACCAGAACGCTCTTGCCGGTGCGTACCAGCTCGGCCACAGAATTGACAATGGTTTGTGTGGCACCCGAACCGGACGGGGTGCCCACCACAATCGAATTGCCCGCGACAATGTGCGCGACAATCAGTTCCTGTTCGGAATCAGCGTCCAACACCAGGGTGTCGGAATCCAGCGGCCGCGTATCGGGGTCACCCGGGTCGATCGCGGCATTGCTTTCCGTCACCAGATACAGGGCGTTGGGGTTCCCTGCGACGGCATCCAAAATCGGGTGGGACAGGTTCGCCGAGGCACTCACCATGTCGGCGGCAACGTCCGACAGGTTAGCGATCGCCAACGCAGGAACAACATGAGCGCCAGGGATATGCGCGATCAGCCCCTGCAGTCGGTCCAATGCCCCATTGGGCCGGAACGACCCGTTGTCATCGGTCAAGGCCACAAACGTGGACTCGTCGAGCCCGATACCGAACTGGCTGAACAGTTCCCGAGCCAAGGCGGGGTTGAGGCGCAACCCCCCCTGCAACGTAATTTCAATATCGTCTGCGCGTCGACGCAACCGCACCGGACGCACCAACATGGGGGCACAATATTCGGTGTCGCCCGCGCTCCACGTGACCAGACCGACCGCCAAATACACCGAGTCGATGCCGCGTGCGGCCTGCAGCTCGATGCCCTTGTCGTTGATTCGGATCGCATTGTGACGCGCACGGTTCAACGCAACATCGTCGCGAACCAGGGTGCGCAACAGTGTCGGTGAACCCGCAAATAGTTGGGCGAGCCCACCGGGATGGCCGACACTGAACTCGATCGCGGTGTCGCGCGGAAAATGCAGCAACGGATTGACCCCGCCAATGGCGGCAAGTTCTTCGCGCCACTCAGCCCGGATGGGTTCGGCGATATCGATAGCGGGGGAATCCAGATCACCGCTGCTGATCGCAACGGGGTCGATGGTGACGGGAATCACACGCTTGGTGTCGTCGCCGTTATTGCCTGATTTTCCGAAGCCCCACATTGGTTCAGGTTAACCCGAAAACCTAAGAATTTACTGGAGGCGCGACCGACAACCGGTGCCCCTGGAGGGACTCGAACCCCCAACCCTTTCCTTAGGGCGGAACTGCTCTTCCATTGAGCTACAGAGGCCAGCCCCAGCAAGCACTCTTGACAATTAATTGCGTTAAATCGTAATCTCTGTGATGTGATGTCACCCAACATGTTTCGCAGGTACAGACCTGTTCAAGTATTCACCGCAGCTGTTCTTCTTATTTTTTCGACACTCACTTCCGATGCAGCGATTGCTGATGAGAATGACCCAGTAATTACGTTCTTCCACTTTGAGGGGGAATCAGCGCTCCAGATTGCAACTCGCGCAACAGAATCGAACAATCCGTCTGATGTTCTGGAGGTATTAGAGGCCATGTCCGAAGCGGCGTCTGCAGGCGCCATCGTCGAATACCCCGGGCTGGACACAACATCCGCAGCAGCTCAAGTTGTCGAGCTTGATCACATCACGTCAGTGCTCAACTCCAACGGCACACATGTGGGCAGTTCAAGCACGACACCCGTTCTACGCGCAACCTTGAGCGGCCCGGCTGGGGTGATTTTGGGTTATGCAGGGGCAGACAATCTGACCTGGTACCTCAATACAAGTGTTCATAAAACGGACTGCAATTTATTTTCCTGCTGGGACACTGACCGGAAAACAATTCGCATAATTATTGACCCTGGCTCGAGCGCATCCAAATACAACGTGAAGGTTGACTATCCCCTGAACCAAACCGGTTCCATCGGAAGTATCACAACCAAAATTGCAAGTTTCCGAAACGGTTATGCAAACGGCAGCGCGACTGCTGTTTTAAGCACAGGAAGCACGGAACGATTCATTCAACAACCATTGCATCTAGTCGGAAACAATTTCTCGTTCGGCATCTCTCTCACAACGCCTATCGCGGGCAAGTATGTGACGGCACAATATAAAACCCTGATCGGGACGTGCGCAAATGCCTCCCCAACCACCTGCAGATGGTGAAGAAAGCCGTCATAAGCTTGGGGTATTTTGCCCCTGAAGCTCCATCCCCCCGACCGCCGGAGCCGCACGACGTTAATAAATTACTTGACCTGATCGAGGACGGGACGCCACAGCTTCGCGCTGAGGTTTGCACCTTCCCTCGACTCCCTGCAGAAGTTCTGGAACGGCTTGCACAGGACCCCGACGAAAACGTCCGGCAAAGTCTGCTCCTGATCAACCGCGACGTCCCTGCTGAGCTGCTGATTCGTATCGTGGAAGAGTTTCCAGAAGATTATGTGTTTGTATGCAAGCACCCCAATGCGCCCCTGTACATGAGTGAGCAGTGCGAAGTGGTGCGCATGCCTGAAGTTTCACTCAGAGCGTTTCTTACCTCGCATAATGCGAACGCCGCACAGACTGCCGCGTTCCTGGCATTGCAATTGGAGCCTGAACTGACCGCAGGAGACGCGTGGAAACGGGTACAAGACTTTTCCGAATAACGCGACCGACAACCGGTGCCCCTGGAGGGACTCGAACCCCCAACCCTTTCCTTAGGACGGAACTGCTCTTCCATTGAGCTACAGAGGCCAGTGCCACCATTCAACCACGCGGGCGGCGAGCGCGCTGCGACTAGGCGGCGAGGTAATCACTCCACTGTGGGGCGGGACGCTCCATGCCGCGGACGAGCCATGCGGTTCCGTGCGGTTGCCGTGGCGTGAATGGCAGATCCCAGCCGATTTCGCGCAACGTGCGGTCCGCCTTGGCGTTGTTGCATTTCACACACGCCGCCACCAAGTTGTCCCAACTGTCGGCACCGCCACGAGATTTCGGTTGCACATGGTCGACGGTGGTGGCGCTGCCGTTGCAGTATGCGCAACGGAATCCATCGCGGCGCAATACGCCTCGACGCGTCAAGGGGACGCCCTTGGTCATGGGAACGCGGACGTACCGCGAGAGGATTATGACCGAGGGACGCTCCCACGTTGTGGCAATGCCATACACCGGGTGGCCCGCGTCCCCGGCCAGAACCGAGGCTTTGCCCGACATTACGAGCACGATGGCCCGTCGATCCGAGACCACGGCCAGGGGTTCATAGCCGGCGTTGAGAATGAGTGTGCGCATGAATGCTCCTTTATGCCCGCATGGATTTGCGTGCCGTGGGGTCCGAAGTGGTGCGTGTCGACGGCATAAAAAAAGCACCGCCCAATGGGCGATGCTGTGAGTGCGAGGCGCGCGGTTGCACGCTGTTGCTGTTCGTGGACCGTATGAGCCGGTCGCCTCGGGATGAGGTGACGAGACCCGCGGGCACGAACCTGTCGGTACGACCGTGTGTGATCACAATCCCAGAGTAGGCCCCTCGGGGGTTGACTGGGTGAACGGCGCGTTAAATTCCGAGGCGGACGATGTAGTAGTTGGTGGTCCAAATTTTGCGAACACCCACAACACCTCCGGCGCGGGGCGCATCAAGAATCATGCCGTTGCCCGCATAGAAACCGTTGTGTCCGGGCATGATGACGAGGTCGCCGGGCACTGCGTCGGATTCCTTGATTGGCTTTCCCAGCGCGGCCTGGGCCATCACGCCGTGTGGCAACGCCACACCAAACTGTGAGAACACGAACTGGACATACCCCGAGCAGTCGAAGCCCGCGGGCGATGCTCCACCGAAACGGTAGGGCACGCCTTGGTAGGAATATGCGACTTCCATGACCTTGGCCGAACTGAATTTGCCCGACAGCGGGGGGTTCTTCAGGAAGTCCTCAACCGAGGGCCCGGTGTAGGTGGGGTATTCCACCGCGAAACCTTGGCGGGCGAGTGCCGCGGCCGACGTGATCTTGAAGTTTGCGAGCTCGATCGCGCTGTCGGAAGCAGACGCGATGACCACCTGACCGTCGTCGACGGTGTTTTCAGTGTGTTCGACAAACGCGTACCCGGGAAGCGCAAAAGCGCCGACGAATGCGGACGCGACGGTCACGACAAGAACACGACGTGCGGGGCTGTCGTGTTTAAAACTGAGGGCGCGACCAACGGCAGCACAGGACTGCGAGATTGATGTGGCGATCGCCTGGTTTCGTCGAATGATGCCGCGCATCGTTCGGTTTCCCAGACGGAAAAAAGCATTGGCCAAGAGTATTCCTCCTGCGTCCAGGGAGCTTCACCCTTCCCATCGATGTGGTTTTGTGAACCGAGCTGCGATGGGCGTTGGGACGACATCTCGGTTGTGCCGGTGGGCTGGTTTGCTCTTCGGTACCCCACCAGTTTACCCGAAATATGGGTTTTACCGGTTCAGGCGGCCACAAACTCTAGTAATTCAGGGGTTTTACATAGATGTGGTTGGCCACATCGAGGTCGATATTTAACGCGGGTGCACCGTCAACACTGACGCGAATTTCGGTGTCAACCAGCGAGGCACGCACCGTCGTGCCGGGCAGAATTCCCGACTGGACGATCAGGCGGAACAGGTCATAATCCATCTGGATGGGTTCGCCCAGTCGGTCGACGACCACGTCGGTGTCCAAGGCGGCACGCAACGACTGCACTCCCTCGAGGAAGGCTCCCGCGGTCTCGCCGCCGAGTTTCTCGAGCCCAGGAATCGGGCCGCCGAACGGGGAGTGGGTGGGGCGACCCAGTGTTTCAAAAATTCGACGTTCGACGTCCACACTCATGACGTGTTCCCAGCGACATGCCTCGTCGTGGACCAGGTCGGGGTCCAAGGCGAGGACGTTCACGAGCAAGCATTCGGCCAAACGGTGCTTGCGCAAAACCGACACGGCCTTGTCGCGTCCGACATCGGTCAGCAACAGGTGTCGGTCATCGTCGAGGGTGACTAAGCCGTCACGTTCCATGCGCGAGACCGTCTGGGACACCGTCGGGCCGCTGTGGCCCAATCGCTCCGAGATTCGCGCGCGCATGGGAACAATGCCCTCTTCTTCGAGGTCGATGATGGTGCGCAAATACATTTCGATGGTGTCGATCAGATCGGTCACAATGCTCCCTTCGCGATATGTCAAGCCTAACCGCGAACGAGCACCCATGCGGTTGTTTAGAATTGTGTGATGACCGGCTACCGCATCCCCTCTGAACTACTGCCCACTGACGGACGATTCGGCTGCGGCCCGTCCAAGGTCCGCCCCGAGCAGGTGGAACACCTCATGCGTCACGCCGGGCTTTTGGGAACCTCACACCGCCAGAAGCCGATCCGGGAACTTGTCGGACGCATCCGCACGGGACTCGCTGAACTGTACCGACTGCCCGCAGGCTACGAAGTGGTGCTGGGTAACGGCGGATCCACAGCGTTCTGGGATGCCGCAGCATTTTCGCTGATCGAACGACGCAGCGCCCACCTGACTTTTGGAGAATTCGGTTCGAAGTTCGTCAAAGCCGCCTCGGCACCGTGGCTCGAAGCACCCATTGTGCGCTCGGGTGAGGCGGGAACCGTGTCCGAATTCGACGGCACCGAAGACGCCGACGTGTTCGCGTGGCCCCACAACGAAACATCGACGGGCGCCATGGCCGCGGTTACACGCCAAGGCCCGGCGGGAGCCTTGAGTGTCGTCGACGCCACGAGTGCCGCCGGCGGTGTCGACATCGACATCACCCAGACCGACGTCTACTATTTCGCACCCCAGAAGAACTTCGCCAGCGACGGTGGCCTGTGGTTCGCGATCATGTCCCCCGCCGCTATCGAGCGCGTCAACCGCATCGCCGACAGCGGACGGTACATCCCCGAATTCCTGTCGTTGAACATCGCCATCGAGAACTCTCGACTGGATCAGACGCTCAACACCCCGGCGGTTGCCACCCTGCTGCTGCTGGACGCACAGATTCAGTGGATGCTGGAATCCGGCGGATTGGCGTGGGCGCACCAGCGCACCGCCGAAAGCTCGGGCCTGATCTATGCCTGGGCCGAGGCGCACCCCAACGCGACACCGTTCGTCGCGAACCCCGCTCACCGTTCGCAGGTTGTGGCCACAATCGATTTCGATGACACCATCGACGCATCGGCCGTGTCGACCGTACTGCGCGCCAACGGCGTTGTGGATATCGACCCCTACCGCAAGTTGGGCCGGAACCAGCTGCGCATTGCCACGTTCACGGCGATCGAGCCGCACGATGTACGGCAGCTGCTGGCGTCGATCGATGACGCCATCGCTCACCTGTAAGCCACACGACGAAGGGGCCGAGCATGATGCTCGGCCCCTTCGTCGTTCGTGATCAGTCTCGGGGTTCGTCATCGATGACGCGATATTCGTCACCGTATTCGTCATCCTCGCTACCGGCCTCGTCCACACCATCGAACACGTCGGTGTCGTCATAGCGGGATTCGACGAGGTCAGTCAGGTCGTCATCGTCGTCCGAATCGTCGTCCTCGTCTTCGTCTTCGTCTTCGTCTTCGGAATCATCCTCGTCGTCGGAATCATCGTCGTCATCGTCGTCAGATTCATCGTCGACGTCATCGTCTTCCCCCAGAGCAACATCGAGATGGGTGTCCAACACCGCATCGAGCGCTTCCTGCGCGGCATCGACGTCGACCTCGGCGGTCTCGCCCGCGACCAAAGAAGCGCGGTATTCCTTCAGTCGTTCCGACCACGGGACCCAGTCGGGCGACAACAGGCTTCCCTCGCCCGCAACGAGTTCGGTCTCCATGACCGTGACGTCACCATCGATCGTGGCGAGGCTGACCGCCCACACCCAGCCGGCATAGCCGTTAACTCGCGATGCGAAACGGAACGTGGTGACCTCGTCGGACGAATCGACGGCCACAACCTCGCCGACAGAACCTGCCGGGGCTAAAGTTTTCAGGGCCTCGCGGGCCGCAATTTCCAGCGAATTAGGCATCAAAAGCTTCCGCGACCTTGCGCAGCATGGCCGCAATCGTGCGACCGTGTGACGACGAGGGATAGTGGCCCTTGCGCAGATCGTTGCTGGCGTTGTCGAGCAACTTGACCAGGTCCTCGACGATGACTGCCATGTCGTCGGCGGGACGACGACGGGCACGCACCACCGAGGGCGCGTCGGACTTTACCGACACCGAATGTGCCTGCGGTCCGCGCTTGCCGTCGACAGTTCCGTACTCGACACGAGCACCCGGCTGAACCGTGGCGCCAGCCTCGAGGGCCGAGGCGTGCAGGAAGACTTCCTGTCCGTCATCGCCCTGGATGAAACCAAAACCTTTGTCCTCGTCAAAGAACTTAACCTTGCCGGTGGGCATTTTTACTCCTCGTGTCGTACTACTACTCAAGGGTAGCGGGCTGGACGCGATATTCTGGACGGATGTCTACTGCACATGAGCTGGCCTCGTTGATGAGCGGTATGACCGTGCCCGAACTCTCGCTGTTGTTGCGCGAACGGGCAGTGACGGCGGTGCGGTACCCGGATCTGTATGACCTGGCCGAACATTTGCTGGACTCTCCATCGGTACAGCACGCCGTAGACCGACTGTCCACCCCCGACATTGAATCGCTTCGAGGCGGTGCCGGTCACCATCGCGGGTTACACCTTGTGGGCCTTTGTGCCGCCGACGGTCAGCCCTTCCCCGCCGTGCTGGACGCCGTGCCGGCGTCCGTCGATCGAGGCGCACTGCCCGATTGTCCCGCGGCAGACGTTCCCACCGGGCATGTCCTGGCGACCGTGGTCGCACTGCGCGACTTGATCGAACTGGCCGCACACGAACCGGTCAAAACGGGGGTGTCCGGCAACCTGCTGCGCGGCGAGCGCACCATGCTGGCCGAACGGCTGACGCTGGACGACACCCAGGCCGCTGTTGTCGTCGACCTGGCATTGGCCAGCGGAATCATTCGCGTGATCAACCGCACCTTGTGTGCTACCGAATTGGGAATCAGCCTGCGGGACAATCTGTCCGGTTTATTCCTCGCCGCAACCAGAGTCACACGGAACACCGCGGCACATTCCGTCGTCACGCTGTGCATCGAGAACCGACGCTTGGATGACGCCCTGATCGACTGGGCCTACCCCGACAGGACAACGACCGGCTGGGCCTCGGCCCGGCAATTCGTCGACCGCTGCGACGCTCTGGGTTTCCGCGACGGTGGAATCACGCCAACCGGTCTGGCGTTCCTCGACGACAACGACTCCGCGCTCGCGGACTTCGCCTCCGCCGAATTCCCCGCGCTCGTGACCCAGGTCTATGTACTCGATGACCTCAGCATCATCGCCCCGGGGCCGTTGACCAGCGAGGTTGCGCGAATCCTCGACCGCGTGGCCCACGCCGAAGCCCACGGTCTGGCGCCTCGATATCGGTTGACGACCGCCGCGTTGAACTATTCGTACGCCCACGGCGACGATGCCGCCAGCGTTCAGGCCATGTTGGACTCCGTCTCGCTCGTGCCCCTGTCCGCGACCATCACATCGTTCGTCACCGACGCATACCGCCACGGGCGCTTTGTGACGCTGACCGCCGGTAGCGAGGGCGTGACCGTGCACTGTTCCACCCGCGAACTGGCGAACGCCGTGCTGAACGACCCTCGATTCGATGGCGTTCCCCGCCAGTTGGTGTCCGACACGGCGGTCCTGTGCGCCGCCCGAATCGACCGATTCGAATCCCTGTTGATCGACGCGGGGTATCACCTTGTCGAGCCCGCCCCCGCCCCGGTGGTCGTGCCCAACCGGGTGGAGGACCTCACCGACGCGGACGCCGAGCAGCTTCTGGTCGCGGGTCTTGGGGCCGGCCACATGGAACGCGCCCTGTTGCTCGCGCTGCGCACCAAAACCCGGGTCACCATCAGCGTGCAGATGCCCGCAGGGCTGACCGACATGGTCGTCGAACCTCGCAGTGTCGCCAATGGTCGTTTGCGCGCCTTGGATGTCACTGTCGACGCCGAGCGTACCGTTCCAATTTCCGCCATCACCAACCTGACAACGGTAGAGGGGTAACCATGAATGGCCCATTGATCGTCCAAAGCGACAAGACCGTGTTGCTCGAGGTGGCACACCCCGATGCCCGCGATGCGCGCCACGAGTTGGCGGTGTTTGCCGAACTGGAACGCGCCCCCGAGCACATGCACACCTATCGCATCACGCGGCTGGGGTTGTGGAACGCCCGCGCCGCCGGTCACACGGGCCAGGAGATGGTGGACACACTGGAGCGCTTCTCCAAGTTCCCGATTCCCACGAGCGTAGCCACCGACATCGTGGATACCGTCGGCCGTTACGGTCGCGTCCGCATCGAACGTGACGAGGACGGATTGGTGTTGACCGCCGACACCACGGCGATCCTGCTCGAGATCATCAGCAACAAGAAGATTGTCGAATTTGTCGGCGAACGGGTGTCTGAACTGTCGGTGCGAATCGGCGCTTGGGCACGGGGCAGCATCAAACAGGAACTGTTGAACCTGGGCTGGCCTGCCGAGGACTTTGCGGGATTCACCGAAGGGCAACCGCTCGAGGTGCAGTTGGACCCGCAATCCGGCTGGACTATGCGCGATTACCAAACCCAGGCCGTGGAACTATTCAGCGCGTCCGGGGCCGGTGTTGTCGTGTTGCCGTGTGGCGCGGGAAAGACCGTCGTGGGCATCGGAGCACTGACCACCGCGCGCGCCTCGACGCTGATTCTCGTCACCAACTCGGTGTCGGCCCGTCAATGGCGTGACGAAATCCTCGCGCGTACAACCCTGACCGAGGACGAGGTCGGCGAATATTCGGGCGAACGCAAGGAAATCAAACCCGTCACCATCGCGACGTACCACATCCTCACGGCCAAGCGCGGTGGCGTTTTGGCCCACCTGCCGTTGCTGGACGCCATGGACTGGGGCCTCATCATTTATGACGAGGTTCACCTGTTGCCCGCCCCCGTATTCAAACTCACCGCGGACCTGCAGGCCCGTCGCCGACTCGGCTTGACCGCCACCCTGGTCCGCGAGGACGGCAAGGAGGGCGACGTGTTCAGCCTGATCGGCCCGAAGCGATTCGATGCGCCCTGGAAGGACATCGAGGCACAGGGTTTCATCGCTCCGGCCCGATGCGTCGAGGTCCGCGTGACCCTCGAACCCGACGAACGCATGGACTATGCCATCGGCGATGACCGCGGCAAGTTCCGGATTGCGGCAACCAGTCCCGCAAAACTGGGGGTAATTTCCCGGCTGATTGCCCAGCACCCCGACGATCAGGTCTTGGTCATCGCCCAATATCTGGACCAGATCGACGAGGTCTCGATGTCGCTGGACCTGCCCACAATTACGGGCGCAACTCCGGTGGACGAACGTGAACGGCTGTACCAGGAATTCCGCGACGGCACCATCCGTGTGTTGCTGGTGTCCAAGGTCGCAAACTTTTCGATCGACCTGCCCGAGGCCTCCGTCGCGATCCAGATTTCGGGTTCGTTCGGTTCGCGCCAGGAAGAGGCCCAGCGCCTCGGCCGCATCCTGCGCCCCAAGTCTGATGCGCGCAGCGCGGTCTTTTACACAGTCGTCGCGCGCGACACCGTCGAACAGGACTTTGCTCACAACCGTCAGCGTTTCCTGACCGAACAGGGCTACGGTTACGAAATCGTCGACGCCGGGGAGCTGTAGTTTCCACACCCCGAGGGTTTCGGCCAGTTATCCACGGACTCGGTTTCCGTGGGAGTGTGACGACGATGGGCCTCGTATTCTCGTGCAAACGAGAGGAACACCGATGGCCAGTTTTCATGTCGACAGCGACGCGCTGACGACCGCATCACAACACATTCATGGCACGATCGACCGCATCGGCACCGATGTTCGGGCGCTGACGGCACAGCTGGGCGCACTAGACGCCAGCTGGTCCGGGCCCGCTGCCACCGCGTTTCGGACGCTGATCGATGACTGGAATTCCGCACACCTGCGGATGGACGAAAGCCTGCGCGCAATCGGCGATGCCCTCACTCGAATTCACGCACACTATGTGGAAACCGAGACCACCAACCTGCGGCTATTGGGGCAATAACAAAGGGGGCGGCTCTCGCCACCCCCTTTGCCTCGTAAGGACTAGAAGCCCATTCCGCCGGTGGGGTCACCAGCAGGAGCAGCCTGTACGGGCTCGGGCTTGTCGGCAACGACGGCCTCGGTGGTGAGGAACAGTCCGGCGATCGATGCTGCGTTGATCAGTGCCGAGCGGGTCACCTTGACGGGGTCGCTGATGCCCGATGCGAGCATGTCCACGTACACACCGGTTGCGGCGTTGAGGCCGTGTCCGAGGGGAGCGTGGGCAACGCGGTCGACGACAACGCCGGGCTCGTGGCCAGCGTTCAGTGCGATCTGCTTGAGGGGAGCCTCGATAGCAACGCGCACGATGTTCGCTGCGGTTGCCTCGTCACCGACGAGCTCGAGGGTGTCGAGAACCTTGGCGGCCTGGATCAGAGCGACACCACCACCGGGGACGATGCCCTCTTCGACGGCTGCCTTCGCGTTGCGGATTGCGTCCTCGATGCGGTGCTTGCGCTCCTTGAGTTCAACCTCGGTAGCAGCACCCGCCTTGATGACAGCAACGCCACCGGCCAGCTTGGCCAGACGTTCCTGCAGCTTCTCGCGGTCGTAGTCCGAGTCGGTCTTCTCGATCTCCTGGCGGATCTGAGCCACGCGGCCGGCAACGGCTTCGGCGGTTCCACCACCCTCGACGATCGTGGTGTCGTCCTTCGAGATGACGATCTTGCGAGCGGTGCCCAGCATGTCCAGCGTGACGCTGTCCAGCTTGATTCCCAGCTCTTCGCTGATGACGGTTGCGCCGGTCAGGATCGCAATGTCCTGCAGCATGGCCTTGCGGCGGTCACCAAAGCCGGGAGCCTTGACAGCGGCCGACTTGAAGATGCCACGGATCTTGTTGACGACCAGAGTGGTCAGCGCGTCGCCGTCGACATCCTCGGCGAGGATCAACAGCTGCTTGCCGGTCTGGGCGACCTGCTCGATGACGGGCAGGAGGTCCTTGATCGACGACACCTTCGAGTTGACGATCAACACGTAGGGGTTCTCGAACACGGCTTCCATGCGCTCGGTGTCGGTGATGAAGTACGCCGACAGGAAACCCTTGTCAAAACGCATACCCTCGGTGATGTCCAAGGTAGTGCCGAACGCGTTCGATTCCTCGACGGTGACGACACCTTCCTTGCCCACGCGGTCGATGGCCTCGGCGATCAGTGCGCCGATTTCGGGGTCAGCTGCGGAAATCGATGCGGTCGATGCGATTTCTTCCTTGGTTTCAACTTCCTTGGCGTTGGCCAGAAGCTGGTCGCACAGTGCGGCAACGGCCTTGTCGATGCCACGGCGGAGGCTGATGGGGTCGGCGCCTGCGGCAACGTTGCGCAGACCTTCCTTGACGATGGCCTGGGCGAGAACGACCGAGGTGGTGGTTCCGTCACCGGCGACGTCGTCGGTCTTCTTTGCAACTTCCTTGACCAGTTCGGCGCCGATCTTTTCGAACGGGTCGTCGAGCTCGATTTCCTTGGCGATGGTGACACCATCGTTGGTGATGATGGGTGCGCCCCACTTACGCTCGAGGACGACGTTGCGACCGCGCGGGCCGAGCGTTACCTTGACGGCGTCAGCCAGAATGTTGAGGCCACGTTCGAGGCCACGACGGGCCTCTTCGTCGAATGCAATGAGTTTTGCCATGATTGTGCGTCCCTCCCGGACGATTCAGACTTGGCACTCACGGTATGAGAGTGCTAATCCAATTTTGGCACTCGTGGCCCGAGAGTGCAAGTTGGCGTAACGCGATGCTAGGGCGCCAGAATCTTGATGTTGCCCTCGATCGGCATCAGTTCAATCCAGGTGTTACCCGGAGCCAACGTGACTTCCTCGCCGGTCGCCTTGATCGTGTAGGTGGTGAAGGATTCACGGTCCTTCTTCTCCCACTTGGCTTCGATGTACTTGCCGCCCGTGAAAATCCAGGCGGTGCCGTAACCCACGACATTGGCGCGGGGGACATATCCGTACTCGTGGGATTCCTTGACGCGCTGCACGATCACGTTCGTGGCCTGCAACTGCACGCCGTTGAAGTCAGTATCAATTGCTCCGCCGGTCTGGAAACGGACCCACGCCTGCTTCTCGGCGCTCCACTTCCACTTCGGGGTCGACGGGGAATCAAAGGTGACGACAGCGCCCTTGGTGGCAGTTCCGTCGGTCACGGCGGTGGCCTCGGCCAATGCGGCAGCAAACGAGAACGACGGCATCGGAGCCGCGAGTTCCGCGTGCTGCTTGTTTACGACCTGAGCCTTGACCACGACGTTGTGCGGCGCGATCTTGGAATCAATGCGGTAAATCGTGTCCGCAGTGCCGCTCTGGCCGTGGATGATGTTGAGAACGTTGGTGTTCTGCATCATCGTGATGAATTTCTGCTGGCCACCCGAATAGGTGATCATGCCGCCGAACGGCGACACGATGTCCGGGTCCATGGGGCGAATCGAGCGGATGGGGCCATAGGTCTTGGGCAGCTGCGAGTGCCAGACGGCGACGTAACGGGTCAGCCCGCCCTCGACCAGTTCCTCGAACACGATGTCGGTCTTGTCCAAACCAATCTGCGGGCGCGCATCGACGTGGTTGTCGATTTTGGCGGCCATAGCGGGGCGTACGAGGCTGCCCGGTTCCACCTCGACACCGGTCAGGGGTGCGTACTCCTTGGGCTCTTCGGTGGGGGTGGGCGACGCCGTGGGAGTTTCACTGGGCGACGCCGTGGGCGCAGTTCCGGCCGAGCATCCCGTCATGGCAATCACCAGTGCAGCAATCACGGGAAGAGTAATAAGTGACCGACGCATTGCGCCCCCTTCTGTTCGTGACTACATAGTGTCACGAGCACACCGCGGCGCGGGCTATTTCTGGGTAAAGTCGCCGCCGAGAATGACGGTAATCCGCGCACCGGGGTACTGCGAGGATTTGGTGATCGGTTCGATTCCCAATTCGTCGGCAATGCCTCGGGCAATACCTTCGTCGGCGGGATCGCCGTAAATAACCCCGCTCAGGCCCGATTTCTCGGCCGCATCAGCGTACGAGGCCAGGGGCCAGCCGGCGTCCTGCAGTGCTGTCGCTGCGGTGGCATCGATGCCCGCGGTGCCGTTGGCATTGAGGACCGTAATCGTGAGAAGTTCGAGTTCCTCGGCGGACAGCGAGCCGGGCGAGACCGCAGCGGCCGCCGTGACCGTAAGGCTGGGGGTGACGCCAATCACGGGAATATCAAAATTCAATCGTGCATCGATGACCGAGGTGACGGCCAATGCACCGACGACGAGAATCGCGCTCGACCCCGCCACGGACACCCAGGGAACCCAGCGACGGCGAGTCGGCGTCGCGCGATGCGCGCCCACGCGACCGGGGGCCTGGTCGACGGCGTCAAAACGGTCCGGTGCGTTATCGGTCATGCGATCAACTCCCCTCGGCGATTCGTGAACGGCCCCGAGCCGCCCGAACACTCTCGAAGTGTTTGATCAGGACGGGGTCATAGCGGCGGGCCGCTTCGGTACCCATTATTCCGTAGACCTTTTGGTAGTACCGCACCAGCGCCAGATTCCATACGGAACGCACAAGAGATTCTTTGCGAGGCTCGGCTCCCCAATGCGCGCGCTCGAATTCGAGCAGGTCCAGCTGTTGCGGGGTCAGACCAGGGGCAACCAACACCGTCATCGACCGCCCCAACGGGTCGACGGCGGCCACGGGTTTACCGTCGACGGTGAGGACAAAGTCGCCCGTCAGACCGCTCTCGGCCGCGCGTTCCGCGAGGCCGGGGTGAACGGTTGTGCCATCGACCGAAATCCACCGGACGTCCAGTTCGTGCATCAGGTCGACAAATTCGCGTCGACGCTCGGGCGAGAGATACACCAACACGGCGGGCGAGGATACAACGACGGTGGCGCCGGGTGCGGCCTGACGTGCACGTTCGACCGCGCCTCGGATTTCTTCGAGGCCATCACCTTGGACCACAACGGGTGGGTTCGCGCGCACGATATCGCTGGCGGCATGGACCAACGCCAACCGATCGGCCTGCTCGGGCCACACCAAGGCTTCGAGCCACGCCACGTCGTCATCCACCCGAACATCGAGCGGATTGAGGTCGATTCCTTCACGCCACACAACCTGCGGCAACCGCGGCGGATTCGCCCCCCAGCCCGACACCGCGCAGTCGAGAACGACAGTGGACGGCCCCTCGACCGGATCGACCGAGAGGGTGCGGCCCGCAGCCATCCAGCGATACGAGTATCGGTCGAGCACGAGCCCGAAGCCCGCCGAACATCCCACCTCGATCAGGGCAATGGGGCCAAAAACGTGCTGCAGACCCGCCAACACCAACGAGCTGCGGCGCGGATCATTCGTTTGGGTGGCGTGTGTGGTGACAATCGACACGATTCGAGGCCAGTCACCGACGATTTGGTCACGAACCTCGGCAAACGGCCGCTCGGGAATCCCCGCAAAACGAACACTGGCGAGCACCAACGCGGGTTGGCGTTGAGCGGGCAACAGTTCCGCGAGCATGTCACACAGTTCATCATCCGCGGCAAAACCTCGAGCCCAGTCGGAATACAGGGCTGATTCGGAACCCTCCCCCGCGACGAAACGCAGCCACCATTGGCGTGCGTGATCGCTGTCGACATGACCCATAAACGCGAGTTTAATGGGGGTATGGACACAGAATATTCGGCCCCCGTACAACGAACTGATGCCGAATGGCGCGAAATGCTGGGGCCCGACCGATACCAAGTGTTGCGCCTCGCGGGCACGGAACGACCGTACACTGGCGAACTGCTGGACGAACATCGCAGCGGAACCTTTACGTGCGCCGGGTGTGGCGCAGAACTGTTCGACTCGACCACCAAATTCGACAGCGGGTGCGGGTGGCCCTCGTTTTATGAGTCAATCCGACCCGACGCTGTTCGGTTCATTAAGGACACCTCGCACGGAATGCAGCGCACCGAGGTTCGCTGTGCGACCTGCGACGGGCACCTGGGCCACATCTTTCCCGACGGCTACGGCACCCCCACGGGCATGCGGTACTGCATGAACTCGGTGTCGATGCGGTTCACGCCAGCGGAATAAGTGGGGCCGCCTGCGGGAATCGAACCCGCGACCTTCTCATTACGAGTGAGACGCTCTACCGACTGAGCTAAGGCGGCGAAGCCTTTTCAGGCAACCGCACAATGTTAGCACGAGGCCGGCGCCGACTTGGGGCGCGCTAGAGGGCCGGCACCCGGCCGCTGGCCTCGATGAGGAACGATTCGAGTGACAACAGCGGGGTCACATTCCGGTCGATGCGCGAGCGGGCGGTCTCGATGGCGGCGAGCGCGGTGATCGCCAGTTCGCGGGGGTGACGGTCCGCCCATTCCGCGATCTGGGGAGCAAGTTCGGCATTCGTCAGCGGCACATCGCCGCCCAGGCCAACGACGAGAATGTCGCGGTACAGCGATTCGAGGTCGGTGAACACGCGGTCGACTCCGTCACGCAAGGCGCGCGTCGCACGTCGCTTCTGATTGTCCTCCAACGTTTTCAGCTGCGAACGCAGTGCGGGCGGGACGGGAGCGCCGGGTTCAAGCCCCATCAACCGCAGCATCTCGGCACGTTCAGCCTCGTCGCGTGACTCGTTGTAGGCCTTGGCATCATCCGTTGCAATCGCGAGGATTGAAGCCGCTGCGTTGACCGCCTGCGACACCGAATTGATGTCGAGCACCAATCGCAGACTGGTGTTGCGTCGCTCCCGAGCCTCGGGGCTGCGCGCCAGCCGTCGCGCCATACCGATGTGGCACTGCGCGTGACGAGCCGACTGCTCGGCGACCACGGGGTCGACACCATCGCGTTCGACCAACATTCCGGCGATGGATTCCACCGTCGGTACACGCAGCCGCACGCTGCGCACGCGCGACCGAATCGTCGGCAAGACATCGGCCTCGGACGGTGCACACAGAATCCAGATTGTGCGTGGCGGGGGTTCCTCCAGAGCCTTGAGCAACACGTTAGAGGTGCGTTCCGCCATGCGGTCGGCGTCCTCGATGATGATGACCCGCCATGGGGCAACCGTGGGCGAACGGTACGACGATTCCACCAGCTGACGAACCTCGTCAATGGTGATCACGACACGGTCGGTGGCGAGCGACGAATAATCGGGGTGCGTGTTGTGCACGACCTGACGATCGACCGCACCCTGGTCGCCACCATCGCCCAACAACTGGGCGGCAAACGCCCGAGCCACGAGTGATCGACCCGATCCCGCCGGGCCCGTGATCAACCAACCCTGGGCCAGGGATTCGGCGTGAGATGCGGCCTCAAACATCAACTCGACGGCTTCGTCCTGCCCGACCAGTTCGTCCCACAACGTGCTGCGTGTCACGATCAGCGACCCATCATGGATTCGATTCGCGCGACGATTGCGGCGTTCAATTCGGCCGGAGCCAGTGTGGCATCCAAGACGAGGAACCTCTGAGGTTCGTCCGCGGCCATCTGCAAATACGCGCCGCGCACCAGCTGGTGGAATTCCAGCTTTTCGGCCTCGAGGCGGTCATACCGGGTGCGCGAGGCATCGAGCCGGGTGCGCCCCGCGGCGGGGTCCAGGTCCAGAACGACCGTGAGGTCGGGGACGAGGGATTCGGTCGCCCACATCGAGAGGTCGCGGATTTCGGTCGCTCCCAAAACCCGGCCCGCGCCTTGGTATGCAACCGAGGAATCGATGTAGCGGTCCTGAATGACGACGGCTCCGCGGTCGAGTGCGGGGCGAACCACGGTGGCGATGTTCTGGGCGCGATCGGCCGCATACAGCAGGGCCTCGGTGCGCGGGGTCATGTACCCCGTGCTGTGCAACACGATTTCCCGCAGCTGTTCACCCAAAGGCGTTCCACCGGGTTCACGCGAAAACACGACCTCGCGGCCCTGTTGTTCGCACCACTCGGCCAAGAGTCGCGACTGTGTGCTCTTGCCAGAACCGTCGCCACCCTCGAGGGTGATGAAGATTCCGGTCACTACTTGGCCTTCCGCGTGCTGACCTTGCGGGTGGTCGTGCGCTTGGGAGCGGGGCCCTTGGCACGACGGTCGGCGAGCAATTCGACGGCACGGTCGAACGACACTTCCTCGGGCACCTCACCCGCGGGGATTGTCGCATTGGTCTCGCCGTCGGTCACATAGGGGCCGAACTTTCCGCTCTTCAGCTTGATGGGCTTGCCGCTCGTGGGGTCGGCGTCGAATTCCTTGATGGACGATGCCGATCGCGAACCGAACTTGGGCTGCGAGTACAGAACCAGGGCCTCGTCCAGCGTGATGTCGAAGATCTGTTCCTCTGTTTCCAACGAACGCGACTCGGTTCCGCGCTTCAGGTACGGACCGTAGGGGCCGTTCTGTGCGGTAATAGGCTTGCCCGATTCGGGGTCATCGCCGACGACGCGCGGCAACGAGAACAACCGAATGGTGGTGTCGAGGTCAACGGTCGAGGGGTCCATGCTCTTGAACAGCGACGCGGTGCGCGGCTTGGGTTCCGACCCCTTGGCGCGGCCACGGGTCGAGGGCACGTATTCCGGCAAGGTGTACACGGGCTCGTCGCCGGTGATGACCTCGGCGTCGACGGGCACTTCCTGAATGTAGGGGCCGTACCGTCCGACACGGGCCACAATCATGTTCGCGCCGTCGTTGCTGATGCCGATCGCACGCGACCCGGGGGCGGGCGCATCGCGCAGTTCGATGGCCTTGGCCAACGTTAGTTCGTCGGGCGCCAGGCCGTCCGGCACGGACACGTTGCGCTTGTCGCCGTCGTCGGTCGGGATTTCGAGGTACGGCCCGAACTTTCCGCTGCGCACGACGATGCCCTCGCCGAGGTCGAACGTGTTCATCGCACGGGCATCGATGTCGGCCTTCCAGTCGGGACAGGCATTGGCCAGTCCCTTGTGGTCGCCCTCGCCGAAGTACCAGTTCTGCAGGTAATCCTTGCGATCCAGCTCGCCACGCGAAATGCGGTCGAGGTCGTTTTCCAGTTCGGCGGTGAAGTCGTATTCGACAAAGTCGGAATAGTAGTTTTCCAGCAGGGTCGTGACGGCGAACGCGGTCCAACCGGGAACCAGAGCCGTGCCTCGACGGGTCACATAGCCACGTTCGAACAGCACCCCGATGATGCTCGCGTAGGTCGAGGGTCGACCAATTCCGCGTTCCTCGAGCGCCTTAACGAGGCTCGCCTCGGTGTAACGGGCGGGCGGGGCCGTGTCGTGGCCCTTGGCCTCGACGTCACGGGTGCTGAGGGTTTGACCCACCGTCAACGCGGGAATCTTGACGTCGTCGTCGGCATCCGAGGCCGCGTCGTCATTGCCCTCTTCGTATGCGGCGAGGAAGCCGCGGTTCGTGATCGTGGTGCCCGCGGCGGACAGGGTGGTTGTGCCAAATCCGGCGGGGTTTGCGGTCAACGAGACGGACACGGTTTCACCGACGGCGTCGACCATCTGCGAGGCGACAGTGCGCTTCCAGATCAGGTCGTACAGCTTCATTTCGTCCGAATTCAAAACGGACCGCATCTGTTCGGGGGTCTTGAAGGTGTCACCAGCGGGACGAATGGCCTCGTGCGCTTCCTGGGCGTTCTTGACCTTCGAGGCGTACTGGCGGGGGCTGGCGGGAACGGATGCGTCACCGTACAGCTGCACGGCCTGGGCGCGGGCGGCGCTGATGGCCTGAGCCGACAGCGAGATCGAGTCGGTTCGCATATAGGTAATGTGACCGTTTTGGTACAGGCTCTGGGCCACACGCATGGTTTCGCGAGCGCCAAGACGCAACTTGCGACCGGCCTCCTGCTGCATGGTCGAGGTGGTGAACGGCGCTGCGGGACGGCGCGTGTAGGGCTTGGATTCGACACCGGCCACCGTCAGGGACGTTTCGGCCAACGCTGCGGCCAGAGCCCGTGCGGAATCTTCGGACAACACGGTCACCGAGGCGCGGACCGCACCCTTGTCGTCGAAGTCACGGCCGGTAGCGGTGCGCACACCGTCCAGAGCGGTGACCTTGGCTGCGAAAGTTTCGGACGCTGCGGTCACAGCGGTCGCGGCCACATCCCAGTACGAGGCTGACACAAATGCGCGGCGTTCACGTTCACGGTCCACGATCAGTCGCAGTGCCGGGGACTGCACGCGGCCTGCGCTGAGTCCGCGGCCCACCTTGCTCCACAGCACGGGTGACAGCTGGTATCCGAACAGGCGGTCCAGGATGCGCCGGGTTTCTTGGGCATCCACCATGGGCATATCGATGTCGCGTGGGTTGGCTGCGGCTGCCGCGATAGCGTCCTTGGTGATTTCGTGGAACACCATGCGCTTGACGGGCACTTTGGGCTTCAAAATTTCGAGGAGGTGCCATGCGATGGATTCTCCTTCGCGGTCCTCATCGGTTGCGAGCAACAGCTCGTCCGATTCCTTCAGCGCTTTCTTCAGATCGGCAATCGTCGATTTTGCGCGAGGCGTATCAATATAAAGAGGCGCGAATCCGTTGTTGATGTCGACGCCAAACGTGCCGTGTGTGGGCTTCAGGTCAGCGGGAACTTCCTTGGGCTGTACGAGGTCACGCACGTGACCGACCGATGCAAGCACGTGGTAGCCGTCGCCCAAATATTTGGCAATCGTCTTTGCCTTTGCCGGCGACTCGACGATTACCAGTTTGTTTTTCCCGACCACAGTTCTCCTTGTTGGACACCTAGCGCTGACTGTACACGCAATTGCGTGGGCGTTTCGTTATTGCCCAACACCAGCCAACGAGTGACGACTATACACATCGGACCTGACGTTGCAACTCGGCACGTCGAATTTACGAGGCGCCGCCGTCGGAAATCAGGGCGAAATTCCAACCCGAAACCAGCTCCACGCGTTGCCCACCGGGAAGCGTGCGCGACTCTCCGTCCGACATCTCTTTCAGCGCGTCTTTGAGGCCCGTGATCTGAATGAGCGTGCCCGTTGCGTGGCGAGAATCAGCGGAAACGACGATGCGGCCCGCGGTGTTCACGAGGGTCGAACCGGGCGAATACGCCGACAGTTCGGCCAGCAAGGTGTCCTCGAGATCACGTACATATATATCTGCACCCACGACGCCGACGATGCGGCCGGCAGCCGTAACCGGTTCGGTGATGGTGACCGTGTAATCGTCAGTGCACATGTAGTCGACGTAGGGCCCCGTCACGTGGTGTCGGCCCGAGTGAATCGGCATGCGCCACCATTCCAGGGTGGTGTAATCACGGAAGTTTTCTGCGGCGGGGTCCTCGACGGAATCCAGCATGCGCACCCGGGGTTCCGCACCGTTCAGACCGAATGTGTTGTCGCGTCCCAGCCACCAGGCCAGGTGATACTCGCGGTCACTCAGCAGCCCGGGCGAACACACGAATCCGCCACCGATTTCGATGGAATGACCGGATAGCCCCGGGACGACGAGGCTTTCGACGAGTTCATCGACCTCGGCGACGGTGAGCGACGGCGACGCCTCGAATCGGGATTCAATCAACGACCGCCACTGGCTGATACGCGCACCCACCTCGATGATGGGGGCGATTACGGATTCTGGGGTCTTCATCGTGCTCCTTCTCGTGGGTTGACTTTCTCGTCGATCAACACCGCAACCATGTGCGCGATGTGGTCGAGCGTCAGGCCGCGCGCACGTGTGCCGTCCGCCTCGGACAACGCGCGGATTGTGTCGCGGATGACTTTCTGGGTGTGGGTTCGTTCGGTGTCGTGTTCGAGGCCCAACCACAGCAACGGCCCAAATTCCGCTTGAGCAACGACTTCTTCGTTGACCAATCGGGGCGAGTGGCTTGCGGCGGCGACATCGAGTCGGAATGTCATCAAGGCGCGGCGGGCACCGGATTCGGTGCCGAAGTCAGCGGCTTCGAACGCCCGATTGAATTGATACACATCATCATCGCTGACGCGGGTAGCCGCCATTTCGGCCGCTGTTCCCGCGATCGCACCATATACAGTGCCGATGTCGCGCAGGTCCACACGGGACATGGTGGTGAGCCTGGAGTGCAGTTCGGCGGACCGCGAGGTGCCGGTGTAGGTCACATAACTTCCGCCTTCGCGCCCCCGTCGGGTTTCCACGAGTCCACGGCCTCGGAGTTTTTCCAGGGCCTCGCGACAGGTCACCGGAGCAACGCCCAACAGCCGTCCCATCTCGACCTCGCTCGGCAGTTTTTCGCCGTGTTTCAGCAACCCCAGCGAAATTGCGTCGGCGATGCGGCGTTCCACCTGTTCGGCTTTGCCGCTGGATTCGAGGGGCGCAAACACCGCGGTGCGCAGCGAACTTGCCGTTCTGATGGTGTTGGGCATCGTGCACCCCCTTCGATTTCGTTATTTGACCGTAACACGCTGGACTGGAATTAGAAATATAGTTCCATAGGATTAAAACAGACGCAACGGTGCGAAAGGACCCCCATGAGTGCAACCCCCGCGATTCGACTGACCGGATTGACCAAGAGCTTTGGTTCGGTCACGGCCGTTGACGGAGTCGACCTCGAAGTGGGAGAAGGCGAATTCTTTTCCATGCTCGGCCCCTCGGGTTCCGGCAAAACCACCGTATTGCGCATGATCGCCGGGTTCGAACAACCCACCAGCGGAACAGTCGAACTCTTCGGAAAAGACGTCACCGCCTCTGCCCCCTTCGACCGTGACGTCAACACCGTGTTCCAGGATTACGCGCTATTCCCCCACATGAGTGTTTTGGAGAACGTCGCCTATGGATTGCGCGTCCGCGGCGTCTCGGCCGCCGACCGCGCCCGACAGGCCTCGGACGCACTCGACTTGGTGCGCCTGGGTGGGTACGGCGACCGCAAACCCAGCCAACTGTCGGGCGGACAACGCCAACGCGTCGCCCTGGCCCGCGCAATCGTGGTGCAGCCCAAGGTGCTGCTGCTCGACGAACCGCTGGGCGCACTCGACCTCAAACTGCGCGAACAGATGCAGGTCGAACTCAAAGAAATCCAGCGCAAATTGGGCATCACCTTTATCTTTGTCACCCACGATCAGGAAGAAGCCCTGACCCTCAGCGACCGCATCGCCGTGTTCAACGACGGCAAGATCGTCCAGCTGGGAACCGCCGAGGAGGTGTACCGCAACCCGACCAGCGAATTCGTCGCCAACTTTGTGGGCACCTCGAATGTCTTCACCGCCGAACAGGCAACGGCGCTGTTGGGCCGCACCGGGGCCTGCTCGATTCGCCCCGAAAAAATTCTGCTCACCGCACCCGGAAAAGCGCCCCGCGGCAGCATCGCGCTGAATGGGGTCGTGGCGGAAACCATCTTCCTCGGCGCGTCCACACGCATCGTGGTGGACCTCGAATCGGGCAAGCGCATTTCGGTGCTCGAACCCAATGACGACGAAGCCGGCGTGCAACACCGCCGCGGCGACGCCGTCACCGCACACTTCCAGGCCGCAAGCCTGGTTGAGCTTCACTAACTGCAACACCAACAAACAGAAGGAGAAAGCAATGCGTTCAGCAATCACACGCCGCGCAGGGCTCGCCGGACTCGCGGTCGCATCGATCGTCGTCCTCGCGGGCTGTGGCACCTCGGGAACCGGTGGGAACGGTGCAGCAATGCTCACCGAGCTCGGCGAAGGCGAAGGCGCCGTGTCGATCCTCGCGTGGCCCGGCTACGTCGAAGACGGCAGCACCTACCCCGAATATGACTGGGTAACCCCGTTCGAAGAAGCAACCGGCTGCGAAGTGACCGTCAAGACCTACGGCACCTCGGACGAAGCCGTCAACCTCATGAAGACTGGCGAATACGACGTTGTTGCCGCCAGTGGCGACGCAACCCTGCGTCTCATCGCATCGGGCGACGTTGCACCGGTCAACACCGACCTGATCCCCAACTACGCCGGCATCTTTGACTTCCTGAAGAACAAGGAATGGAACTCGGTCGATGGCCAGTCCTACGGTGTCCCCCACGGATACGGCGCTAACCTGCTGCAGTACCGCACCGACATTGTCGACCCCGCACCCACCTCGTGGGCTGCTGTCTTCGAAGCCGACTCGCCCTATGCCGGCAAGATCACCTCGTATGACTCCCCCATCTACATCGCTGACGCAGCGCTGTACCTGATGTCGACCAAGCCCGAACTGGGAATCACCAACCCCTACGCACTCGACGAAACCCAGCTCGCTGCAGCCGTCGACCTGCTGAAGGTCCAGCGCGGCATGGTGGGCGAATACTGGTCGGACTACCTGCTGCAGGCTCAGGCCTTCACCTCGGGTGACTCGGTCATCGGAACCTCATGGCAGGTCATCACCAACGTCCTCCAGGGCGAAGGCGCACCCGTCGAAGCCGTCCTCCCCGAGGAAGGCGCCACCGGTTGGTCGGACACCTGGATGGTTGCATCCGAGGCCGCAAGCCCCAACTGTGCCTACATGTGGCTTGACCACATCGCCGACCCCGAGACCAACGCAATGGCCACGGGATACTTCGGTGAGGCACCCTCCAGCCAGGAAGCCTGCAACTACCGCGAGGACTGCGACGCATTCCACGCCGGTGACGCTGCATACGCAGAGAAGATCTGGTACTGGACCACCCCGATTGCCGAATGTGTTGACGGTCGCACCGACGCCGTCTGCACCGACTATGCAGCATGGACCGCTGCATGGCAGGAAATCAAGGGCTAGTTAGCCCTCAGAAAGTAGGAGCAGCACAGTGACGACAACGATTCAGCCGTCCCTGCCCGACCGGGCTACGGTTTCGCAACCCCGCGATTCCGTGGCCCGGCGGGGCTCCGTCTTTCTGTACCGTCACGCCAAGGTTCGCCTCGCGTTACTGCTGTCCGCCCCGCTGTTCTGGCTGGGGTTGGTGTACATCGCGGCCCTTGCCGCGCTGTTGGTCACCGCCTTGTGGACCGTTGATTCGTTCACCGGCGAGATCGTGATCGACTGGTCGCTCGACAACATCATCACTGTTCTGACCGGCGCCGTCTATCAAGCCGTCACGGTCCGAACGCTGGGCGCGGCCTTGCTCGTGACCGTCATCGACATTCTCATTGCACTTCCCATCGCGTTCTTTATGGCCAAAGTCGCGACCCAACGGGCTCAGCGCTGGTTACTAATTGCAATCTTGACCCCGTTGTGGGCGTCGTACCTTGTCAAGGCATACGCGTGGCGCAGCGTGCTGTCCGAGGACGGACCCCTGGACTCGGTCATGTCATTCTTCGGAGGCGCGGGCCCGGGTTATGGCTTCGAGGGAACCGTTCTGACCCTCGCCTACTTGTGGCTGCCGTTTGTGATTTTGCCCATCTTTACCGCGTTTGACCGAGTCCCCAACTCGATCCTCGAGGCATCGAGCGACCTGGGCGCAAAGACCGGAACCACGTTCCGTCACATCGTCGTCCCCATGATTGTGCCGGGCATTGTCGCCGGTTCCATCTTCAGTTTCTCGCTGACACTGGGCGACTACATCTCGGTCAAGATCGTCGGCGGCGCCACCCAGATGCTGGGAACGCTGGTGTACCAGAACGTGGGAACCGCCAACAACCTGCCGCTGGCCGCGGCGGTGGCGCTGATCCCCATCACCATCATTTTTGTGTACCTCGCTGCGGTGCGACGCACCGGCGCCCTGGACAACCTGTAGGAGCACCCATGAGACTCACACGCCTCTCTCGCTCGATGCTCGTTGCCGCCACGGCGGGCACTCTGGCTTTCATCTACATCCCCCTGCTGATCGTCGTGCTGAACTCTTTCTCGACGAGCCAGTCGCTATCGTGGCCGCCGCCCGGTTTCACGCTCGAATGGTGGGGTCGCGCGTTCCAGAGCGAGGGAGCGATGAACGCGGTTGCCGCATCCGTGACCGTCGCACTTGGCGCCACCGCCATCGCGTTGTTGTTGGGCACTGCCCTGTCGTTCGCCCTGCAGCGATTCGACTTCTTTGGCAAAAACACCGTCAATCTGCTGGTCGTCCTGCCCATCGCCCTTCCCGGAATCGTCACGGGTATCGCGCTGAACAATGCGTTCCGCACCATGATGGGGCTGCAGTTGGGCATGCTCACTCTGATCATCGCCCACGCCACATTTGCCGTGGTTACCGTGTTCAACAACGTCATCGCCCGACTGCGCCGCACCGGAACGTCGTTAGAAGAAGCCTCGGCCGACCTCGGTGCCGGTCTGTGGACCACCTTCCGGCTTGTCACTTTCCCGCAAATTCGCTCGGCCCTGTTCGCGGGTGGACTGCTGGCATTCGCCCTGAGTTTTGACGAAATTATCGTGACCACGTTCACCGCGGGCTCCGGAGTTCAAACCCTGCCGATCTTCATCATGGACAACATGTTCCGGCCGAACCAGGCACCCATCGTGGCTGTCATCGCCGTCGTCATGATCCTCGTCAGTCTCGTGCCGATATACGTGGCACAGCGCATTGCGGGCAGCGACAACCGCTAGCCCCCCCCACGAAACGACCGAGGGCCCAGGGAAAACCCTGGGCCCTCGGCGCGTACTGCCTGATTAGTGCTCGGATGCCTTCTCGGCACCGTGACCGGTGTATGCGCGAACATACATCTCGGCTGCCTTGGCGGCGTCTTCGGCCTTCTTCGAGGTGACCGAACCCAGCCAGCCCAGCAGGAAGCCCAACGGAATCGAGACGATACCGGGGTTCGACAGCAGGAACCATGCAAAGTTGGCGTCGGGGAAGATTGCCTTCTCGTTGCCCGAGAAAACGGGCGAGCAGACGATCAGCACAACCGTCGACACCAGACCGCCGACCATGCTCCACACGGCGCCACGAGTGTTAAAGCGGTGCCAGAAGAGCGAGTAGACGATGGTGGGAAGGTTGGCCGAGGCGGCAACCGCGAACGCCAGCGCCACGAGGAACGCGATGTTCTGGCCGTTGACGCCGATGCCGCCGACGATGGCGAGGATGCCGATCACCACAACGGTGATGCGTGCGACCTTGACCTCGGCTGCGGGGTCGGCGTTGCCGTTCTTGATCACGCTGGCGTACACGTCGTGAGCGAACGAGGTCGCCGCCGTGATGGTCAGACCCGCAACCACCGCGAGGATGGTGGCGAAGGCGACCGCCGAGATGATTCCCATGAGGACGGGTCCGCCGAGGGCCAAGGCCAGCAGCGGTGCTGCCGAGTTCTGGCCACCAGGGGCGTCGAGGATGGTCTGGGGTCCGACCAGAGCGGCGGCACCGTAACCCAACACCAGGGTGAAGATGTAGAAGATGCCGATCAACCAGATCGCCCACACGACACTGCGGCGAGCCTCACGGGCCGAGGGCACCGTGTAGAAACGCATCAGAACGTGAGGCAAACCAGCGGTACCCAGCACCAGGGCGATCGACAGCGATACGAAGTCCAGCGGGTTAGCGCTGTACTTTAGTCCGGGGCCGAGGATGGCGTTCGCGGGGTCAGTAATCGACGTGGCGACGGCGGCGTTGAGCAGAGCCGAGAAGTCGAAGTTGTTCAGGGCCATAACCCAGATGGTCATGATGAATGCGCCGCCGATCAGCAGCACAGCCTTGACGATCTGAACCCAGGTCGTGCCCTTCATTCCACCGATCAACACATAGAAGATCATGAGGATACCGACCACGGCGATGACGAGAGACTGGCCGACCTTGTCCGTGATTCCCAGCAGCAGTGCGACGAGTCCGCCGGCACCTGCCATCTGAGCGAGCAGATAGAAGAAGCTCACGGCCAGAGTTGTCAGGGCTGCGGCCATGCGCACCGGGCGCTGCTGCAGGCGGAATGCCAGCACGTCGGCCATGGTGAACTTGCCGGTGTTGCGCATCAGTTCGGCGACCAGCAGCAAGGCGACGAGCCATGCGACGAGGAAGCCGATCGAGTAGAGGAACCCGTCGTAGCCCGACACGGCGATCGCACCAGCGATGCCGAGGAACGATGCGGCCGAGAGGTAGTCGCCGGCGATGGCGAAACCGTTCTGCGGGCCGGTGAAGGAACGACCGGCGGCGTAATAGTCGGCGGCGCTCTTGTTGTTGCGGCTGGCGCGGATGACGATGACCAGCGTGGCGACAACGAAGACCAGGAACACCGAGATGTTGAGAACGGGGTCAATCTGCAATGCTGCGGTTTCCGCAACAGTCATGATGGAGCTCATTATGCGTCACCCTTCTCGATCTTGTCGTAGAGGGCTTCGGCCGCGGGGTCGAGCACCTTGTTGGCGTGGCTGACATACCAGGCCGTGATGGCGAACGTGGTGACGAACTGGCCGAGACCCAGAATCAGGCCGACATTGATTGCACCGAAAACCGGGGTAGCCATGAAGTCGGTCGCATACGCGGCCAACAGTACATAGGCGAAGTACCAGACGATAAATGCCGCCGAGAGAGGGAATACGAACCTGCCGTGCTTCGATCGCAATGACCGGAATTCTGCCGACTGTTCCACCGCCTCCCAATTGACGGGCGAGTTGGGCGATTGTGTCGCCATGAGGCCTCCTTGACTCATGTAAACCGATGCGCCATAAGCTTCAGTTCCTACGACGTTGTAGGAACACGCATCGTTCGCGAGTCTGTCACAAAATACCCCCGGGGGCAATTACCCGAACGCCTATTTTGGGCCCGCAATTGCGTGCGCTGTGCGCCCGCCCGATTCGACGACAACCCGGTAATCACTCACCGTTCGTACGCAGGACACCAATCGGGCCCCATTGGACTCGACAACGCCTTGGGCATGACGGCAGGCCCCACGGGCATCGAGATCCAATGAGTATTGAGAGGCGGCGAGTGCGGCGTCCTCGGCAATCGCGACGACCTCGCGCGAAGCACGGACGGTCGCAAGGAAGTACCCCACGACGCCGACCGCCAATGCCGCGGCGACAACCACCGCGATGGCCAGTACAGTTCCCCCGCCGCGGTCATCCTTCATCACCCCGCGCACGCTCGGGCCGACCCCGCCAGCTGGGGCGGCAAACCCCATGCTGCGGGGAATCGCACCGTCACACAGCCCGCAGCGTCGACCACCAAGGACGCACCCGCACGTTCCACCGCGTCGCCGGCGGCAGCGGTGGTGCCACCCGCCACCATCGCGCGGACGGCGTCGTGGGCCAAAGCCGAGGCGGACACCGAATCCATTCCCACTCGGGCCGTTCCCATGACCAGCCCTAGCATCATGAGCACACTGGGAATTGCAATGGCCAGTTCGGCGGTCACGGTTCCGCGATCGTTCCCGCCCGTGGCGCGAGCCGCCAAGGTTCTGCACCAACGCGCCCCGAGCTCCACGCGACCGCCGCGCAGCCCACGAAATTCACAAAACAAAGGCCAACGCCTGTGTGATCAACCCCGTGACCATGTCCTTGACGGCCGCGCTTTGCAGGATGGCGGCCAACAGCCCGGCGAATCCCGCGGCCGCCACGGTGGCGATCGCATATTCGGCGGTGGCGGCCCCGCGTTCCGGATCTGCGAAATGTGCGGCGTCTGCGATGCGTCTGATTTCTTCGGAATTGTTCACTGGGTTCCCCTTGTCTGCGCGACATGACTATCGTCGGACATCGGGCACACTGCAGGGCAAAATATCGGCGTCGTGTGGATATTGGGGTGTGCCAGGACGGGTGTGCACTACCCGTCTCAATGCCATCGCATTGTGGACCTCGGGCCGAGTTGCGGGCTCACCCCAGCGCCACCCGCGCCATCAGGATCACCGTCGGGACCACGGTCAGCACGATGAACGCGGGGAGGAGGAAGAGTCCCGTCGGCAACAGCAAACGCGTGGGCAACGCCTCGATGTCGCGGTGGACGCGGTGGCGTGATTCGCTGCGGAGCCTCGCGGCCTCGGCATCGAGGCTGGGACCCAGGGGTGAGCCGGCTCGATGGGACCGTTCGACCAGCTGGCGGATCGTTTCCAGTTCGCCGGCCGCAGCCCACGATGCTGCAATAGGCGGCAACGCGGCAAGCATGACGTGCACCCCGACACCCGATCGAACGGTGACTGACGCCAGTTCGGCGATCATGCCGGTTGTCACGTGGGGCAGGGTGATGCCCGAAATAATTGTTCGCATCCTTCGCCATCCCACCCACAGCAGCCCCACGCCGGTGACAAATACTCCCCCACCCAGCATCGACCCCAGATAGAACCCCGCGACGTCGAGTCCCGAAACGCCCGATAGCACCACGCCCGCAACGGGCAGGCCGACGAGGACGCGCAGGGTCATCCGCGCCCCAATTGCGGCGGCATCCCGTGCCGCGAGGGTGTCGGTGGTGAACGCGAAGCCCTCGGCGATGCGGGTGAATGTCGCGGCCATCGGCGATCCCGTGCGCGCCGAATACAGCCACACTTCTCGCGCGACAGCCCAGTCGCCCTCGACGGACATTTCGGCGACGGCGTCGTGTGCCGTCATCCCAGCGGCGACCCGGCGCGCCACCGCAGCGGCGTGGGGCGAATCGATGCTGCCCCACACAAGGTGCGCGGGAATTCCGGCCTCGAGCCGGTTGGCGAGGTCACGAAAGGGATTAGAACGGGTCGACATGCACGTCGTCACCACCCATTCGCAGCGAGCCCAGTCGAACCGTCGACCCCAACCCGGTGCGTTCGCAGTGGGCCACGACAGGAAAGGCCGCGGCCGTCATGACCGACAGTGTCCGAGAGTCGATTCCGGCGAGCGCCGCCAACCCCATCAATCGTGCGGGCAATTCGGTCAAGGTCTGCGCGTGCAGCGTGCCCATTCCCGCATGCCCCGTGGTCAGTGCCGACAGCAGGTCAACGAATTCCGCGCCACGCACCTCGCCGATAACCAACCAATCGGGCCGCATCCGCAGCGCGGTCCGCACGAGCGGACCAAGCCCCACGACACCCGCGCCTTCGGCGTTTCCCTGAGCCGTCTGCAGCGTCACAACGTGGGGATGACGAGGCGAAAGCTCGGCGGTGTCCTCGATGACGACGATGCGTCGGTTGGTGGGCACCGCGGACAGCATGAGAGACGCCAGTGTGGTCTTGCCGGCACCGGTGGCTCCCGTAATTAGCACGCTGGTTCCCGCCGCGATCAGAGAGCGCAGCCTGTGTTCCACGGGGTTGCCGTCGGTGTCGACGAAACCGGCCCACCCCACACCACCGGGCGAATGAAACCGCAATGACAACGCCGGCCCGGGTCCAACCAGCGGCGGCAGAACGGCACTGACCCTCAGACCCGACGAGACGGACCCTTCGCCGATGGGGTGGGCGTCATCCACCGACCGCCCCGCTGCGGCCAGCAACATCGAGGCGACCTGCCGCACGATTTCCGGTGACATCGTCGATATCGAGGCGCGGGACAGCCCAGTCCCGGTGTCCTGCCACACCGAACCATCCGGGTTCACGAGAATGTCGCGCGTTGACGGGCTGACCAGTGCAGCCAGTGGCCCCATGGCGTACTGCAGCTCGCGTGGATTCGTCACCGTCGAATGGTGTCACCTGCCCGTCACCTGCGAGCGAGATTTCGTGCGCCTTGGGGAAATTTCACACAAAGTTCGCCGTGTGGATAGCCCCGAAACATCGCGCGGTTTAGACTGACGAATACCCCCAGGGGTTCACTTATTCACGACACTGATCAAGGACGATAAATGTCGAACACAATTGACAGTCTTCTGCACGAAGACCGCCACTTCTCACCCTCTGCAGAGTTCTCGGCCAACGCCATCGCACAGCCAGAAATCTATGACCGCGCCCGCGCCGACCGCCTGGAATTCTGGGCCGAACAGGCACGCGAACTGCACTGGCACACACCATTCACCGAGACGCTGGACTGGTCAAATGCGCCTTTCGCGCGCTGGTTCGGCGACGGCAAACTCAACGTCGCGTACAACTGCCTCGACCGCCACGTACTCGCCGGCAACGGTGACCGCGTAGCACTGCACTTCGAAGGCGAACCCGGCGACACCCGCACCATCACGTACGCCGAACTGACCGCCGAGGTCAAAAAGGCCGCCAACATGCTGGCCAGCCTCGGAGTCGTCCAGGGCGACCGCATCGCCATCTATATGCCCGTGATCCCCGAAACGGTGATCGCCATGTTGGCCTGCGCGCGCCTCGGGGCAATCCACTCAGTCATCTTTGGCGGTTTCAGCGCCGAAAGCCTGCGCCAGCGCATCGACGATGCCGGCGCCAAGTTGGTCATCACCGCCGACGGCGGGTACCGCAAGGGCGCGGTATTCCCCCTGAAGCCCGCTGTGGACGAAGCCGTGAATGGCGCCCAGAGCGTGGAGCACGTTGTGGTCGTCAAGCGCGGCGGAAACGACGTCACCTGGAACGACCGCGACATCTGGTGGCACGACGCCATTGCCCCGATGGAGGCCGACCACGTCGCCGAGGGATTCGAATCCGAAAACCCGCTGTTCATCCTGTACACCTCGGGAACAACCGGTAACCCCAAGGGCATCCTGCACACCAGCGGCGGCTACCTGACCCAGGCCGCGTTCACCCACCGCAACGTGTTCGACCTGCACCCTGAATCGGACGTGTACTGGTGCACCGCCGACGTCGGATGGATCACGGGACACTCCTATGTGGCCTACGGCCCCCTCGCGAACGGTGCCACCCAGGTGCTGTACGAAGGCACGCCCGACTTCCCGGAACCCGGCCGCTGGTGGGACATCATCGAAAAGTACAAGGTCTCAATCTTTTACACCGCACCGACCGCAATTCGTTCGTTCATGAAGACCGGCCGCGAGATCCCCCAGGCACGCGACCTGTCGTCACTGCGCGTGTTGGGCTCTGTCGGTGAACCCATCAACCCCGAGGCGTGGATGTGGTACCGCGAGGTCATCGGCGGAAACCGCTGCCCCATCGTCGACACGTGGTGGCAGACCGAAACCGGCGGCATCATGATTTCGCCACTGCCGGGCGCGATCCCGACAAAACCGGGATCAGCCACACT
>JACCEA010207072.1_pt1 | contig 44656 bp, 44 predicted proteins | sample 7449851 | NCBI WGS metagenome assembly JACCEA01 (sample SAMN15323453, study PRJNA562643) | freshwater metagenome | isolation source: river surface water | place: USA:Blue River Watershed | collected 2017-08-18 | reverse complement strand
CGTCAATGTCCAGTTCGCGCAGATCGGAGATGCTGACTTTGCCTTGTGCCAAATCGGTCACGCTCGGCAGCGTGCGCACCGCTACGCGCGCCGTCCGCATCTGGGTCAGGATTTCATTGCGGCGCTTGCGGCTAAGGCTGGGCATAGCCAGCAACACATCATTGATGGCCAATGTGGAAGCGAGATTAGGCAGGTCTGCAGGGTTGTAAATTGGTTGGCCATTCAACACGTGGCCATGGAGACGATCGTCGTCGTCGAGGAACCCGACGACTTGCATCTCGTGGCTGTTGTTCATGGCTCCAACCAGCTGTCGGCCAGTTGTGCCTGCCCCATAAATCAGAACCTTGGGGCGCGATGCTCGTTTCAGAATGCTCAGATACTGATCACCCAGCCAAATTCTGGCAAGTGCGCGAGATGCGCCAACGAACAGGAGCAACAGGATGGGCTGAATGATGCCAACGGTGCGCGGCACACCTGCAACACCGATGGCCGTGAAGACGGAGGCATACAGCAAGCCGTAAATACCTATCGCTCGAGCAACCGCCAGTAAAGCTGGCCAGCCGCTGTAGCGGAAAATGGCGCGGTACAGACCTGACACCATAAATATGGGCAGTGCAATGCCGATAGAGGCCACAACGGCCAGTAAAGCATTGCCTGACAGCGCCACAAACTCACCCAAGCGTAGGTAGTAGGCCAGCCAGACAGTTAGAACGCACAAGCACAAATCGACGGATAAGGCGACAAAGCGCTTCGCAGCTCTTGGCAAACCTAGGATCGGGACAGCTAGCTTAAACAGATGTTTTTTCATGGCGTGCAGCCCCCTGAGTCCTGAGTCCTGAGTCCTGAGTCCTGAGTCCCCAAGATAATCTGTGCTTTTCTTCAATGTGACACTCCGTCCCTGGCAACCACTTTCAAAGCGGTCATCCAGATTATCTTTAAATCAAACAGAAACGACCGCCGCTGTAGATACTCCGCATCGAATTGCACCTTTTGCGGAATGGGCAGTTCATCGCGACCGTTGACCTGTGCCCACCCCGTTAGGCCAGGTAATAATTCGTGCACGCCCTTTTCTGTTCGCAGAGCAATCAGGTCGTCTTGATTAAACAGTGCGGGGCGGGGTCCCACAAAGCTCATGTCGCCTTTCAGGATGCACCACAACTGGGGCAACTCGTCCAGACTGGATTTTCGAAGAAATGAGCCTGTGGGCGTCAACCACTGGGCAGGGTTTTGCAGCAGGTGTGTGGCCACCGCCGGGGTGTCAATGCGCATGCTGCGGAACTTGGGCATTTTGAAAATGCGGTTGTGACGGCCTACGCGGTCGCTCCAGTGTAGGGCAGGCCCTGGCGAAGTCAGCCTGACGGCCAGCGCGAGAAACACGATGGGCAGCGCAAGAAACACCGCCGCCACCAACGCCGCAGCCAAATCAAACAAACGCTTCATAAGCGAAAACCTTCGGCGGCACGACGTAGCCCTTCATCTACCGACACCGGTGGAGTCCACCCAAGCAGTTGTCTGGTTTTTGCAATGTCTAGCTGCAATGAGCCGCAGAGGCGCTGATAGATGCCTGGCCTGTTCAACACGCTCGCACCCAGCTTCAACAGCGTGGGTGGCAAGTAAAACAGGCGTGCTGGCTGCCCAATGGCAGCGCCCATGCGCTTGAGCAGTTGGGCCGTTGAGAGGTCTTTACCGTCACTCACCAAGAAAGCCTGATTTGCAGCTGCAGGGTGGTTCAAGCACGTCACGATCAAGCCCACCAGATTGTCAAGAGCTACCAGGCTGCGGCGGTTGTTAGTCACCGCGGCCAGTGGCAGCGGTACACCGCGCGCCAAACAGCGCATCATGGACTCGAAGTTAGCTTTGACCCCGGGCCCATACACCAGGGGCGGTCGAATGATCACTACCTCCATGCCTGTTTCAGCGGCAATCTGTCGGAGCAACTGCTCTGCCTCGTACTTGGACACCGCGTAGGAATCTTCTGGTGCGGGCGCATCATCTGCAGTGAACAGATGCCCAGCTTCCGTGAATTCACCGTTTACCTTGACGGAGCTCAGAAAAACAAAGCGCCTCACCCCCGCGATCGCTGCCTGGCGTGCAAGAGCAACTGTGCCTTCGACATTCACACGACGAAACTCAGCCAACGGGTCTGGGCTCTTGTCATTCATGACGTGAACACGAGCGGCCAAGTGCACGACCTGCTCCACGTGTCTTAGTGCTGCCGTCCAGTCGGTTTCTGACGAAAGGCTGCGAATCGCGAAAGCTTCAGCACCACCTGGTTGTGAGTTAAGCGATCTCACGGCAGCCCGGACAGAGCCCCCATCCCTGAGCAATCTTGCACAAAGCGCGGAACCAACAAACCCATTCGCGCCAGTTACGAGAACGGTCATATCTCAGGAGTCTTGTCGCCAAACGGTCCTGTTGACGTAATCGGTATAGCTCAGCACGATGCGCAGGATTTTTCTGGAAACGGACTGCGCTTCATAGTCTTCGACCGGCGCCATCACACAAATGTTGCGATCATGCTGTGCAATGATGACACGCACAGCATCAAGCACACGTTCCTTTTTCAGCCCCGCCATGATCAGCGTGCCAACATCCATGCCCTCTGGGCGTTCGTGCGCATTTCGTATGGTTACTGCTGGCAGATTGAGTAGGGAGCCTTCTTCGGTGATGGTGCCGCTATCCGACACCACGCAAAGCGCTTCCATTTGTAGCTTGACGTAATCGCAAAAACCGAAAGGCTTGAGAAACTGGATCCGACTGTCCAGTTTGTCCAAGTTAAGCGCGTCCAGCCGCTTTTGGGTGCGGGGGTGGGTCGACACAATCACCGGGAACTCATATTGTGCTGCCAGGGCGTTAAGCGTTTCTACCATGTCAGTGAGATTTTCCGGCGTATCAACGTTTTCTTCACGGTGAGCACTTACTATGAAATACCGCCCCTGCTCCAGTCCCATGCGCGCCAGGACATCTGATGCCTGAATCTTAGGCATGTAGTAGTCAAGCACTTCACGCATATGCGAACCGGTCTTGATGATGGTTTCCGGGCGAACGCCTTCTGCAATCAAGTAGCGACGCGCATGCTCTGTCAGTACCAAATTGATGTCGCTGAGGTGGTCCAATACCTTGCGGTTCAACTCTTCCGGAACGCGCTGATCGAAGCAGCGGTTGCCGGCTTCCATGTGGAACACGGGTATCTTCCGACGCTTAGCCGAGATAACCGCTAGGCAAGAATTGGTGTCGCCGTAAAGCAGGACGGCATCTGGTTTTTCCTTTTCCATGACCTCGTCGGATTTTTCAATCACACGCGCGATGGTCTGGGCAGCATTTTCTCCGACGGCTTCCAAGAAATGATCTGGCTTGCGGATAGCCAGATCTTCAAAAAAGAGTTGATTGAGTTCGTAGTCGTAGTTCTGCCCCGTATGAACCAGTACATGCTGGGTGTGCTGATCCAGTTCGGCAATCACCCTGCTCATCTTGATGAGTTCAGGGCGGGTTCCCACGATCGTCATGACTTTAAGCATTAATTTCTTCCTTGATATAGTCAAGCTTCAACAGAAGTTCCTTGATCTGAGCAACATTCAAACGATAGGTATTGTGTGATGTATAGTCATCAAAATTAGAAATCTTTTCCTCGCCTTCGCTAAAGTACTTGGCATAATTCAAATCTCGATTATCCGCAGGTATGCGGTAGTAGCCGCCCATATCGATGGCGTGCGCCATCTCCTCGCGCGAAATCAATGACTCATATAGCTTTTCACCATGCCGAGTACCTATGATGCGAGTTTCATTATCTCTTTCAAAAATTTCTTTTAGTGCTTGCGCCAAATCTTCTACGGTGGAGGCAGCAGCTTTTTGCACAAAAATGTCTCCTTGCTGCCCATGCTCGTAGGCATACAACACCAAGTCCACTGAGTCCTCAAGTGACATCAGAAAACGAGTCATCTTCGGATCCGTCACAGTCAATGGCTTTTTTGCTTTGATTTGCGACACAAAAAGCGGAATAACGGAACCGCGTGAGGCCATAACATTGCCGTAACGTGTGGCGCAAAACACAGTCTCATGCTTCGATTGCAACCGTGCTTTGGCGACCATAACCTTCTCAGCCATGGCTTTCGAAATGCCCATCGCATTAATCGGATAGACAGCCTTATCGGTGCTCAGCACGACCACGCGCTTAACCCCATTGGCGGTTGCCGCATTCAAGACATTTTCCGTCCCCATGACGTTAGTGCGGATGGCTTCCATCGGATAGAACTCACATGACGGCACCTGTTTCAGCGCTGCTGCATGGAATACATAATCCACCCCTCTCATCGCCTGATAGACGCTCTCATAATCGCGAACGTCACCTATATGAAACCGCAATTTCTTGTTGTTGAGCGCGATTCGCATGTCTTCCTGCTTTTTTTCGTCGCGGCTGAAAATGCGAATCTCAGCTACTTCCGTTGACAGGAAGCGCTTCAGCACTGCGTTACCGAATGAACCGGTACCTCCGGTAATCATCAGAACTTTATTTTTAAACATTGCGCATATTCCTTTGCTGTTCATACATAAGCTTGATCAATTCTTCCCAGTCAGGAGCGACATAATTGGTTGCCATCGAGAACCGTGTGCCGTTTAGTGATCTATCGATCACAAAGTTGCAATCCGGAATAATATCGATCTCCTTTTTGTAAACAGTAGCGATTAATTTCAGCAGATCCAGCTTGTTGATCGCCTTAGCCGATACGTGGTATAAGCCATGCAGGTCTGGCCTTGGCAGTACAAAGTCGCGGATGACCTGCGCAAATACGACCGTGGGCAATCCCGAAAAAATCGCGCGGGGAAATCCCTTACATTGCCCCTCTTGCGACAGGAACCACTCAAGCAGACCATAGCGGGTATGCAGTTCGTGACCAATGGTCGACGTCCGCAGTGTGATAACGTGCAGAGCAGAACTCACCTCCCCCATGCTTTTGGACTTTCCGTAGAAATCTTGGGCGTCGGGAACATCAGACTCGACATAGTCACCCTTGCTTCCCTGGAAAACACAATCGGTGCTGACATGCACGAGGCGAGCCCCAGCCACTTCGCATATGCGGGCCAAACGGTGGGGCAGGGTCGCGTTGAGCTCTAGATTTTGCAATGGATCGTCAGATTCAGGGCGATGCTTAGTCAGACCCGCACAATTCACCACTACATCTGGGCGTATTGTCGCAAACGCTTTAAGCATGGAGTCGGGGTGGGCCGCATCAACGCCGTCGATGAACTGAATGGCATCGAACTGTGGGAAGAAGCGGCGATCCTGCGCCGACCGCAACGTACCCCAAACGGTAAGGTCGCCACTTTCGCTTAGCACCTTGAGCATCGTGCTGCCGATCATCCCGCTGGAGCCAAGAATCATTACTTTCATGCTATCTGCGCTCCTTGGCTGCTAATTTCTCGAAATGTTTGAGCATGCGCTGGACCAGCTTTTCATGCTCAAAATGCTCAAGAAAATATTGGCGCCCTGATGCACCCATCGCCGCACGCTGCTCTGGTGACATGTCATATATCTGCAACACGGCAGCGACGAGACGATCCGTGTCCCCGCCGGGGACCGAAATCCCCGCCCCCGCCTCTGTCACAACCCTAGCACCTTCGCCATTTAGGCAGGCAAGGATCGGTCGACCCACGGCCATGTAGGCCTGTATTTTATTGGGAATCGTCTGGGCAAAGATCGACTCATTGGCGAGCGTCACCAGCAATGCACCAGCTTTCTTCAACAAACCCGGCATGGTATTGATCGGGAAGCGCCCTGGCAAATGTAGATTACGCAGGCCACGTGCCTTGACCTGTTCATTCATCCATTCCCAGCGGCTTCCCTGCCCGATCACCACAAAACGGATTTCGGGATGATCAGCCAATCTGGTTGCAACTTCAACAATCACCTCAATGGCCTGAGCTGAGCCGATATTGCCTGCGAAGACAACCGGAAACCCCTGATCAAGTGCAGAGATATCCGGCAACGCTACCTTAGCAGAAGGTTGCAGGGTAAAATTGGAATCGACGGAATTAGGCTGATATGCAATCGGTGTCGTTGGCGCTAGTTGCTTGACAGGCTCGACGAAAGCCTGCGACTGAACTAGTAGCAGGTTATTGCGGCGATAAATCCAACTGACCATGCTCCCTACGGCGTCGAGCACAGTTTGGTTGTGAACATAACCTGTGGCCTTCAGGCTATCTGGCCACAGATCTTGCACCCAAGAAACGACCTTACATCCTTTGATGCGCCCTATCAGAAGCGCTGGGATTGTTTGCAGGATAGGAGAAACCCCATATCCGAAGACAATGTCGTATTGGCGCTTACGCAGTAGCCACGGGCCCAGTAGCGATGCTAATAGGACAAAAGACAGATAGTTGGCTACGAGTCGCCAAGCGCTTTTCTGCCCGCGGGGAAATAGAGGAACTCGCAGGATATTGCAGCCGTTCCATTTTTCCCTTTGGCAGCCCAAAGCACGATATCCCTTTAACACCTTGCCTTCGGGGTAGTTCGGCTTGCCAGTGAGCACATCGATCTCTACACCATTCTTCACCAGCGTAGCCACAACATCGTTCAAATAAAAGCTTTCGGGCCAAAAATACTGCGTGACTACAAGTACGCGCATCAGCCAGCCCTTCGCAAGCAAATGTCCAGGAATTGAGTAGGACTTAGTAGTTGGAAAGCAGATGCCTGGTGCCCACAATATCGTTTAACGGCGCGCGCAATCGACAAGGCCGAGGTAGGATCAAAGGTCTGGACAGGAGAAGCAACATCGCGGACGTAATCAAGTTCAGCTGCCACCACATCTAGTCCAGCAGCAGAGGCCTCAATGAGCGGCAGACCGAAGGATTCGAGCAGTGAAGGGTAGATCAGCACATCCGATCGCTCATACATCTCGGTCACCACAGCTGCGGTTACTGTGCCGAGATTGGTGACATCGAGTGCACAGGCTTTTATCTGATCCGTCATCCATGCGCACAGATCGGAGAAGCTTGACGCATCCACGGTCAGCACCAACGGAGGGCGGATACCATCGGCGGCAAGCAGGCACCATGCTTGAAGCAAACGGCGGTGGTTCTTGTGATCATCGCCCGATGCCACATAGATGAAGCTGGGTAGTCGTTTAGGCGCGGCAGGGACATCCTCTGTGATCGATCCAGCGGCGTTATCAGAAAATGGGGCAATGACGACAGGCACTGCCCCCTTCACCACAGCGCGCAAAAGGTTCTGCATAGAGGGGGTTTGCACGATAAATTGATCAACATGCCCCATGCCCAGCCGAAGCCACACTCGCTCCAGATTGATACGCAGACGTGGCCAGAATTTGAGCCCTTTCAAACTGACACTATCGATCAGGTAGCGATTCTGAACAAATACACTGGTAAACCCCTTCACCGGCATTAGCGGTGGCAGGTTGCCAAAGCACAGGATACAGTCGTCCTCGGCGGCATGGAAAAACAGCCAGATTTCGGCGCAAAGACGGGATAGCACAGCGCTCTTGATCCGGCGAACTTCAAGGCACGTGGGCAGCGCTGAGGGTAAATTCATCCGACTGTCGACGCTAAGCACGGTTCTGCGTTGGGGTTCAATGGCACCGAGTACGGCCTTAAGCAAGCGTTCGCCGCCCCCCTGATGGACGTTAACCGCGTGAATGAATAGGGTGTTGCTCATTTCGTTAGCGATTGTTAAGTTCCTCTCGAACCGATTCCTTTGGGATCGGTTGTCGGTAGGGGGAACGACATTCTGCGGGCGCAAATTTGCTCTGTATGGTGCCAAGGTGATCGTTAATGAAGCTTATTTTGGAGCGCGTGAGTGTGCTCGTGCAGGCCCAGATGATTTTGGCAGCGACAAGCGGCACCTTCGAATTAACTTTGGTAGTAAGAGGGTAGACCTGATTTTCCACCTGATACATGGGAACCAGGACCAACGTCTTGTCACCACCATCGATATCCGCAGGATAGGTAATGGTAATGACTCCCGTATGAGGCTCAACACTGATTCCTTCCCTTACGCCGGCTACCGTGTCTACCCAGCCTTGCGCGAACCTCTTTCCTTGAAGTGCATTGGCTGCGACCAATTCCTTTACTCTTTGCGATTGATCTATACCGGCCAACACCCTGTCGCGGATCTTATAGCTCTCGTAGGCAGCGGGGAGGTGCATCAACACCAGCATGAGCAAAGCAGCAATGACCGCAAGATGCAATAGGTCACTCCGGACTGGAAGAAATCTTGTGCTCATCCGCTTACAACAAAACCCTGACCATGGGTAGAGATAGCTTTGACAAACATGACCGCCTTGTAAAAGAAATAGACCATCATTCCAATTACACCCGCGTTTAGGCCAGCGCTGGCCTGAATACCGAAGTAAAGGAAGATAAAGAAACCAAGCATGTTCAGGCGACTTCCTCCCAATAATGCTACGCCGACGAGAATGGGTAAGAATGCCAGTAGTGGCTCCCACGAGCGCTTTGCATACAGGCAGGAGAACATCAGTAGAAGTGTGACCGGCAGGAATTCGTAAACGCTATTCGCACCATTCAGCTGCAGATACTGAGTAAATTTCCAATCTAGGTAATCCCATTCCAACACCCCAATAAGCAACGGCACCGCTAAGGGCAAAACCAATTCCCAGTAGCCCATGCGGTTGCACTTTGCCAGCTTCTCGGGAAGACCCGAAAGCATAATCCCGCAATAGATTAAGGCCACTGAAAAATGAGAAAAAATTGATATCAACGAGCTTGCCGCTAAACACAGCGACTTTCTCGCACAAAGCAGGGCCAATACCATAAAGAGAGCGGCAAACTTTAATCGCTCGGCCGAAAAATAGAGGATATAAAAATAATAGTTAGTCAATACCAGCCCGGTCGCAATCCAGACACTTGCTCCCCAAGACAGGAATAAGCGAACCGTATAAGCTGCCAGTACTCCGTTGAAGAGCGACATCAGCAGATTTTTTTCGATCGCCAGTCCGCCACCAATAAGTGACACCAGCAGGTGAGTCAATTCTGTTGAAGAGATCCATGACTGATATACGGTCTGTATTGCGGGCCACTTGTCACCAAAGCCAAGCCCGCTGACTGCTGAATAGGCGTTGGAATACCCGTATTGATCTCCCTTTGTGTAGAGACGGGAAATAATCAGACTGATCAGGAAAACTAGGAACCCGCTTGTCAGGCAAATAAGCTGCTCTCGTTTGCCGTTCAATCCAATTGAATTGTTCGTGATGCTCTTACTCACTTCAGCAAGATTAGTTTCTTAACAAATGCACGCGGCAAACAGCGCTTGACCATCGACCGTATCATCGAACTGATGACGCGCCCGACGTAGAAAAGTCGGATGAAGAGCCGCAATTGCTGGCCGCAGATCGCATCCCGTGAAGCGAGAATAGCCTTGACTCGATTAGACTCTGAAACACCGCCAGTGATGACTCTAGCAACCACTTTGCCGCAATTGGAAAATGTCGTCTTTGCCTGGTAGGCCTCGTAAAAAAAAGCCAGATCGGCGGCAATCTTGTTGGCAATATTGAAGGGATGCGCTTTGTGGTACGCGACATCGATGAAGACCGACTGATGGCAAAATTGCATGCCCTTCCACAGATTTTCCGGAGTGCCAGGTCCTTGTGTGCGAACTAGATCTGGATATACGATTTCCACACCGCCGTATATAACAGTCGCCCTTTGCGTGCCGGCGGCGAATATTTCTGTCACAGTATCGGGGGCATAAAAGACATCGCCGGCATTCATGAAGTTGACCCAGCACCCGCTGGCTTTGCTCAATCCCTTGTTCATGGCATCGTAGATCCCAAAATCTTTCTCGCTTTGCCAATAAGCGATCTTATCTTCGTACTTTTGGATGATGTCGATAGTGCCATCCGTCGATCCACCGTCGATAATGATGTACTCAAGATTTGGGTAGGTTTGCCCGACCACACTCAGAATAGTCCTTTCGATATATTCCTGACCATTGAAGACCACGGTGATGACCGTAATCCGAGGCGGTTTAGCTGTACTTGCGATCCCTTGAGATAAATTCATGGTGTGAAAGACGAGGCCAAACATCAACCTACCGGCAGATTTGCTAACAGTTGCTCAGCACGTTGCCAGTCCTGTTCTGTGTCGATATCAATTAGTTCTGCAGTACTCTCCATGATTAAGGGCAGTGTCTCAGGAGCATAAAGTGAATGCGAATTTCGCAAGATATCAGCGGGAACCAGGTAGAAGGCCCCATTTACTGAATAGGCAGGAGGTAATTCCTGCGACCTGAGATGTAGCCCCCCACCCTCGACAAACGGCTGAAGTTTCCCGCCGTCAAGGCGGAAGCACCATAGTGGATGAGTCGCGGCCGGCGAGACGCCGACAACGCTGCATTCAGGCCGCTTTACGAACAAAGAGATGCCAGCCTGCATGCTGGCGCGGCAGCGAAAAGGCGAAGTCGGCTGAAGCAGCAGCACGCCATTCACCGGACCATGCTCGCTTTCATACTGAGCCAAGGCATGCACAGCAACGTCTACTGAGGAGGCAGTGTCGGTGGCAAGCGCCGCCGGACGCAGTCCAGGCACAGAAGCACCTGCGCAGAGGGCGATTGCGGCAATCTCCGGGTCGTCTGTGGAGACAATAATAGCCGACACCTCATTCATCGCCCTCGCGGCCTCAATGCTCCACTCGATCAGGGGCTTGCCTCCCAGAAGTCGTATATTCTTGCCAGGCAGTCGCTTAGAATTCCCGCGGGCCGGGATCAGCGCCAATATTTTCATTATGCAAGGAACCTGCGCAGTATCTTAAGCCCGGTCTCTCCGCTTTTTTCTGGGTGAAACTGGCAGCCATGGATGTTGTCTCGGCTGATCACTGCGGGCACCATTAGGTCACCATACCGACACTGCGAAAGACAATGCCCCTGGTCGGTCGTGCGAGCCATGAACGAATGAACGAAATACACAGCTTCGCACGGCTTGACATCCTGCAAGAGGGTATTACTCCAATCTAGGCAACTCTCGGAGGGATATAGTTCACTCCAGCCAATGTGCGGAACCTTCAAGACATTTCCTTCTGGGCTCTGCACGTTGAGAGGCACTACCCGGCCATGAATGAGCCCGAGGCCCGCAGTAAGGCCAAATTCCTCGCTCTCGTTTAGTAGCAGTTGCATGCCCAAACAAATACCAAGCAAGGGCGTACCGCGTGCTGCAACTGCTTGCACTACCTCCACCAATTGCAGACGCTGTAACTCGGCCATGGCGTCGGCAAAGGCACCAACACCCGGCAGCACTACGCGCGCCGCATTGTTGAGGACCTCCGGGTCACTCGACACCTTCACGGAAGCGCCGCAATGCTCAAGGCCGCGACGCACGCTGAGCAGATTGCCCATGCCGTAATCGATAACAACAACATCAGAGCGATTCATAAGCCCGAACCTGAATACCTGCCGACTGAGCTGCTTGTCGCAACTCGCCCAGCGTTGCCCGCTCATAGTGCAGGACGTCGGCCATGGCCACGGCATCGGCCTTGCCTTGCGTGACCACATCAACCAGATCGCTGGCCTTACCCATTCCGCCGCTGGCAATCACGGGGATGCCAACGGCACTGGTGATGGCTCGGGTCAACTCCAGATCAAATCCCTGACGCGTTCCTTCGCGGTCAATCGAGGTCACCAGAATCTCGCCGGCGCCAAGCGCCTCGCCCTTGCGTGCCCACTCAACGACATCAATACCACTGCGCTCGCGGCCGCAATCGGTGTAAACCTCCCAGTGTCCGGGCCCTTGCTGCTTGGCCTCGATCGACAGCACCATGCATTGGGAGCCAAAGCGTCGGGCAACCTCGCGAATCAGGTCCGGGCGATGAACCGCAGCGGTATTGATCGCAACCTTGTCGGCTCCGGCGCCCAGCAGGTCGCGCACATCCTCGATGTTGCGAATCCCGCCCCCTACCGTCATGGGGATGAATACATCCTCGGCAGCCCGACGCACGATCTCGGTCAGTTTGCTGCGGCCGTACAAGCTGGCCACGATGTCCATATAAATCAGCTCGTCCGCCCCCTGGGCGTAATAACGTTTTGTATACTCTTGGGGATCGCCCAGTACGCGCAGCCCTTCGAGATGAACGCCCTTGATAAGAGTCGGGCCCTTCACATCGAGGCGGGCAATCAAGCGGGTGTTACTCATTGTGGGTCAGTCTTCGCTGTCTTCATGCCAGACCGCGTGGCGCAACTTCCACTCGCCACCCTCCTGGTGCCAGATGTGGTCGGAACGCCAGCTATCGATCACCTCGTGCACTTCCGCATCGGTAATCGAGCAGAACTCGAGAAACTCCTTGTAATACTTCTTCGGAAACTCATGGTCGTAGCGCTTGACAAGGGCCGCCCCCTCTTCGCGTGTGATCTTGCCATCGCGGATTTCATGGGCAGCATCCGAAGTGGTCCGGCCAATGCCGAACTTGATGTACGACAGATAGTAATGAAAGCCGTCGATCTGGTCATCCAGACTGGCGTACTTGGAGTAGGTTCCTTCCGAGCGCTCCGTATTGGGCGTGAAACCAGTGTGCTCGCGGCAATAGTAGTAGTTTTCCTGCGGATCCCAGAACTTGTAGTAACCGAGGAAGTGGATCTCGGTCTTGTTGCGGGTAATATCTTCATAGCGGGGCGCCATGAAAGGGTACAAGTCCGCCAGAGAAACACCATGCTCGGCCCAGAACTCGGGCGGCAGACCGGAGAAGTAATGCTTGTCATGGTCCTGAATGTCGCGTGTCGGACGGAAAGCGTTTTTCATGTCGCCGCCATACTCGACCTCACCGTTTTCGCCGTACATGATGAGCTGGACGTTGTGCTTCACCGCCATGTGTAGGGGGAAGTTGGTCTGGCCGTAGATGAAGGGCTGGAACGGATCGCCCAGGTGCTTGAACGACAGGTGGGTGAGCTTCTTGGTGACCTGAGGGTTGGGCGTGCCAAGCACATGATTGAAGCCGGACGCAATGAAGGCATCGAGATTCTGGCGACCGATTGCGGTTGCCTTCAGCGGCGCCCAGGTCACTGCCAGTGGGTTCATGCCATATTTGTACTTCAGCTGATGGGCCACATAACTGCCATCCTTGCCGCCACTGCACGGTACGATCACGTCGTACTCGCCATTGCCCTTGCGGTGCTTGTTGCACAGCTCGACCAGTTCCTTCTCGCGCTGTACCCAGTCAATCTTGGTGCGCTTGTATTCGGCGTAATTGCAGGCGGAGCAGACACCATGCTCGTCGAAGGTGATGCGCGGGCGCTGGTTCGACACCGTGCACTTCTTGCAGAACCGGATTTCGGGCGGCAGGTTGTACTGCTTGATCAAATCTCTCTTCATTGCTTCAACTCTCTCACTAAACTATTGCTAATGGAATCCGCTGCAAACTTCAAATCATCCGGCCTACCTACATCCAGCCAAGGCTCGTGCATCGGGTAAGCTACCGTGCGCATCTCCTTGCCGTGCAGGCGCTCGAACAAGGCGGGCATGTCGCAGGGGGCTCCGGGTACAAGGCTGTCGAGTGCCGCGGGCCCCAAGGCGTATACCCCGGCGTTGATATGGGTTCGCGCTACTGGCTTTTCCTCGAAGCCGACAATGTCGATACCATCGGTCTGAACCACGCCAAACGGGTGCTGCCACTCATGCAGGCGAACCGCCATGGTCGCGGCAGCGGCGTAGCGGCGGTGGAAGTCCAGCAGTTCGCCATAGCGGATATCGGTAATCACATCGCCGTTGGTCACCACAAAGGGCTCTTCAGGGCGAGGATCCAGCAAACCCAGTGCACCGGCAGTTCCTAACGGGGTCGATTCGCGCAGGTATTCAATCCTAACATCGAACTTTTCGCCGTTGCCAAAATAGTCCTCGATCATGTGACCAAGGTAATGAATGGCAAGGACAAAGTGGCTGAAACCTTCTGCCTTGGCACGATCAATAATGTGCTCCAGCATGGGTTTCCCGGCTAGCGGGACCAGCGGCTTAGGGCAATTTTCGGTATGCGGCATCAGACGCGTTCCCTTGCCGCCGGCCATGATCACCATGGTATTGGGACGCGCTGCCGGTGTAGTGACCTCATCCCATAAGTGAAGGCCGACCACATGTTGCCGCTCATCGACAATTGGAATCTGCTGGATCTTGTTGGCGGTCATGAGCTGCATGACTGTATCGCGCCCAAGCCCGGGCGGAACGACGAGCGCATTACGATGCACGATTTCCGAGATGGGGCTTCCAAGGTTCAAACCGCGCAACAAACCGCGACGGATGTCGCCATCCGAAATGGTACCCTCCAGCCGCCCTCCCTCACTCACTACCAGCACGATCTTGATGGCGATTTCGTCGAGATTCTGGATCGCCTCCTGGATGCTCGAATCGGGGGGCAGCGTGGCCTGACGCCAGATATCAATGGAAGCCGTCATACTTTGCCTGTTGTATGCGTATCGGGTAAATCATGGAACATCTTTTTGAGCGAACTTGAAAAATCGTAATTTTCCAGAATGCGCAACACCTTTTCACTGGCGCCGCCTTCACCGTAGGGATTGCAGGTCTCGCGCAAGATCGCCTGAAATTCGGTCGAATACGCCATGGCCAGGGCAGCCTTGATGCTTTCGCGCTGCGGCTCACAGTCGATCACGCTTGCCGCCTTGAGACGGCCCTTTTGCCGGTCACCGATATTGATCGTTGCCTTGTGAAAGCTCGGCACCTCGGCGACGCCACTGGACGAATTGCCCACCACGGCATCGACCTGAGCAACCGCCGACAGATAACGCAACTGGCCCAGTGAGGCGTAAGCGCGGGCATTCGGCCGCTGTGCGACATAGGCCTCAACCATCTGACCAAGAATCCGCCCCTGTGTGTCGGCATTGGGCAGGGTGAAAATCAGGTGGGTGTCTTCAAGCGTATCCAATGCAGCCAGCAACTCCTCCATCTGTGCGGTTGCCGAACCTTGATCAAGCGTTGCCGGATGGAAGGTCACCAGCAAATTCCGCTCTGCCAGCCTGAAGTCGAGCGCAGCCTCCAGCGCTGGACGATCAAGCAGGTCAAGCTTGAGCATGTTGTCGATCCCGAGGCCGCCGACCTGAAAAACCCGCGTCGGATCCTCACCCAGCTGGACAACACGGCGTCGATACTCATTGGCAGCAACAAAATGCAACTGGGCCATCTTGGTGATCGAGTGACGCATGGCCTCATCAAAGGCTCCCTCGGTCGTCTCGCCACCGTGCAGATGTGCCACCGGTATTCGCGCAATCGTGGCGGCGGCAGCGGCGGAGAATATCTCGTAGCGGTCGCCCAGCAGCAACACCATGTCTGGAGCGAGCTCAGCCAGCGCATCGGCGAAGCCGATCATTGCCACACCCATCGACTTGGTAATGCCCAATGACGTATCCGAGCTCAGCAACATTTCGACCTTACGGTCGATACGAAAACCATCTGCCTCGATCTCGCGGAAGGTCAGACCGAATTCCGGGGACAGATGCGCGCCTGTAGCAACGATCTGAAGCTGCAGCTTTGCCGATCGCTCGATGCCGTCCATGAGCCAGCGCAACAGGCCGTATTCGGCGCGGGTGCCTGTGATGACACAAATCTTCTTCACAGCGAAATCAGCTCGTCCGGCGCATAATCACGCGTAGCAGACCGGCCTATCACCTCGTCCCAGCGCATGGGGGAGATTCCCGTCCCGGGGCGCTTGGCCGTAATGTTTTCCGCGGTAAAGGCCTCGCCTGCGTGGATTGGCCGGCTGGCCACGAGGGACTTTCTGGCAATCGGCATGTTCCGGGCCTCGCTCGGACTGGCGCGCTTGATGCCATCGCCCAGCGCCAGCTCAATATTGCGGATGGCGGCAACCATGGCCTTGAGCTCGGTCGGCTCAAGACTGGCTGCATGATCGGGACCAGGCAGGCTGCGATCCAGCGTGAAATGCTTTTCGATCACCGTTGCGCCCAGCGCAACAGCCGCAATCGCCACTTCGATGCCGGCAGTGTGATCGGAGTAGCCAACCGCTACGTCAAATGCTTGGCCGATGTTGCGCATGGCGCGCAAATTGACGTCGGTCATTGGCGTTGGGTATTCGGTATTGCAATGCAGCACCGTGATGCGGTCGCGGCAGATGCCGCCGGCTTCAAGCACGACAAGGGCACTCTCAATGTCCCCCAGAGATGCCATACCCGTAGACAGGATCACGGGCTTTGCGTGTGTAGCCACCCGGCGCAGGTAGGGCAAATTCGTGATTTCACCGGACGGGATCTTGATGAGCTCCAAGCCTAGACCGACCAGGAAGTCCAGGCTTTCGACATCAAACCCGGTGCTGAAGAAACGGATGCCATGCTGGCGACAATGACCGATCAGGATCTGGTGCATCTCGCTGTTCAACTCAAGACGGCGGAGCATTGCATACTGGGACTCCAACTCACCGGTCGTTTTCGTCTGATATTCAGCCTTGCTGGCGCTACTTGTGGCAAGACGATCGGCCGAGAAGGTCTGGAACTTGACCATGTCGACACCAGCCTCGGCTGCGACCTCGATGAGGCGTTTCGCCATGGCGATGTCGCCGTTATGATTCACTCCGGCTTCGGCAATAATCAAAGTGCGCGGACGATTCATCGTGTACCCCGAAAGGTTGTGCCTTCGGTCAAGTTTTTTGCCACGACGGCGCCGGCACCAACGATGCAGCGGCGGGCAATCCGTACGCCATGGTGAACCACTGCACCGCTACCAATAAACGAGCCCGCATCGACATGCACATCGCCGTTCAGCCGGGCGCCGGTGGAAAGATGACAATGTGCGGCCACGCTTGCATCGTGCTCGACCAGGGACTGGCTGTTGATGATGCAGTTTTCGGCCACGCTGGCGCTGGCGTTGATTATCGCACCGTGCATGACAATCGTACCCGGCTTTACCACGGCATGCTTTGAAACGTGGGCACGCGGTGAGACGATCACTGGAAACTCGGCGCCCAATGCCGACAGCTTTTCAAACAACGCAATGCGAATATCAGGGATCTTGACCTGTCCCACCGTGATGAGCACTGACCGGTATTGTTTGAGCAGTGCCGGCAAAGCATCGTCGCTGCCGAGCCATGGGTAGCCCAGGCGGGCTGCATCAGTAGTTTCGTTGAAGTCGACGATACCGGCGATTTCAAAACGTCCAGTCGTCTCGATCACGTCAATGCAGGATCGACAATGCCCGCCGCCACCGATGAGAAGCAGGGGGCTCATGCCAGGCCAGCGCTACTAGGAATGTTGATCAGGCGTTGCTCCAGGTACTCGGCGACAGGCAGCGGTGCGCGCGGACAATCGCGGTACGGGGTAAGGCGATGCATAAGGTTCCAGACCGGACGGGTCATGAGGCCGGCGGCATTGGTTGCAGACAACACCTCGTCACGCTGCTGGGCCACCAGATCGCCCAGCAGGATCGCCTGCAACCAATAATTGCTTTCGCAACCAACAGGTTCGGCTACTAGGCTGATCTCGGGAATCCCGGCAAAGGCGGCGCGATACCGCTCATACAGGCGTCGCTTCGATGCCAGGAAGCCTGGCAACTGCTCCAGCTGGGCACAACCTAGCGCCGCATTGATATTGGGCATGCGGTAATTGAAACCGATTTCGTCATGCTCGAATGCCCAGCGGTGAGGTTGCTTGGCGGTCGTGGTCACATGCTTGGCCCGACGCGCCAGCGCCGTGTCGTTGGTCAGCAGTGCGCCGCCGCCACCAGTGGTGATGGTCTTGTTGCCATTGAAGCTCAGTATTCCCACCATGCCCAGCGTACCGGTCTGTTGCCCCTGGTAAGTACTGCCCAGCGATTCGGCAGCATCTTCAACCAGCGCGAGGCCAAACTCGCCCGCCACATCCAGCAGGCCCGCCATATCGCATGGGTGACCAAAGGTATGCATTGGCAGCAAGGCCCGGATCGGGCGTCCGCTCTGCTTGTTGACGCAAACACCGTGGCGCTGCTCGCTGCAACACTTCAACCAGTCACGCAGGGCAGCGGGATCCAGTCCCAGTGTTTCCTTCTGGCTGTCAACGAAATGTGGGGTTGCACCGCAGTAGTGGACGGCATTGGCGGTTGCCACAAACGTCAGTGCCGGGAGCAGCACCTCGTCACCGCGTGTAACGCCGGCCAGCAGCAGGGCCACGTGCAGCGCAGCCGTTCCATTGACGACCGCAATCGCATGTTTCGCGCCGGTGTAGCGGGCCAGGTCATCCTCGAAACGGTCAACATACGCGCCAACCGAAGAAACAAATGTGGAGTCGAGGCAGGCTTTGACATATGCCCACTCCTGCCCGGCAAAGCTCGGCGCGTGCAGGGGGGCAGGCTCAGCCCCGCACACATGCGTAAGTGCCTGTACTACCCGCGCCGGAAAGTCCTGTGTGGTTTGCACGTGCCTGAACTGATCAGATGTTGTAAATGTCGGCCTTGTAGCCGCGCAGATTCTCGGGGCGCATGAACCACTCCGCCGTCTCGGCAAGGCCGCGTTTGAGTCCTTCGCGCCCACCGTAGGCCGGCGCCCAGCCAAATAGCTGGCGTGCCTTAGCGTTATCGGCCCACAGGCGCTCGACCTCCGAGTTGGCTGGGCGCAGACGATTCTCGTCGGTAATGATTTCAACCTCGGCATTCATCGCCTCGGCAATCAGTGCCGCAGTATCGCCGATCGATATCTCGAAATTGCTGCCGAAATTGACAACCTCGCCAATGCCTTGATCCGACTGCAGGGCAGCGACAAAGCCGCTGACCGTGTCCTGCACGAAGTTGAAGTCACGCGTCGGCGAAACGGCACCCAGACTGATCTGTTTCTTGCCATTGGCAATCTGGGCAATGATAGTCGGAATCACAGCCCGTGCCGACTGCCGAGGGCCATAGGTGTTGAACGGACGGGCAATCACGACCGGCAGATCGAAAGAAGCATAGAAGGAGTAGGCCATCTGATCCGCCGCAATCTTGCTGGCCGAATAGGGCGACTGCCCTTGCAGCGGATGCTCTTCGGTGATCGGCACAAAACGTGCCGTACCGTACACCTCGCTCGTCGACGTGTGGATCACCCGCTTCACCCCCAGATCGCGGGCCGCCTGCAGAATATTGAGCGTGCCCTTGATATTGGTATCGACATAAGTGTCGGGCGAGTGATAGGAGTAAGGGATGGCAATCAGCGCCGCCAGATGCAGGACCGCATCGCAGCCCTGCATTGCAGTGCGGACGCCGTGGGGGTCGCGGATATCGCCCGCAAATACCTCGAACTTGCCCTTGACCTCGGGGGCACAGCTGTCCAGCCAGCCCCACGAGTTGAAGGAGTTGTACTGGACGAAAGCGCGCACCTTGTGGCCTTGCTGCACTAGGCGCTCAACCAGATGGGAGCCGATAAATCCATCGGCACCGGTAACCAGAACTGCATTCATTGTCAGGCTCTTTATAACAATTTCCCAAACTCATCGAGTGAGTGGATGTAGTTGATTCTGTTGCCGGGGAAGGCATCCTCGAAATGCTTTACACACAGCTGCCGATCTTCCTGCGACATCTCCTCAAGCAGGTTGATCAGGCTGATAGCGCGCTCATTGAAACCAAGCAGGGCCGATGAGGAAACCCCGACCGCCAGAAGATAGTCCTTATCCATCAACTCGACGGGCAGCAACGGATCAATGACAACGGCCCCTTCGATGTGCAGGTTCAGACGATAGATCGGGTTCGGGTGATCCTTGATATGGCACACATAGCCCTTGGCATGGGCTGCAGCCACCAGCCGGCTGAAAATTTCCGCCTGCCGGACGTCAGCCACAAACGACTTCCCTGCCACAAACAGGATTTTCTTGGTTTTTACCCCGCCGCACGAGTAACACCGGGCCACTGCCTCACGCGAATAGCCGACATCCATGCACGTGATCGTGTCGGGATAACCGCGAATCGAGACGACATACTCAATCTCATTGCTGCCCACGGAGGGGGAGCGATAGAACCTGAAACGGTCGATCACGCCCAGCAGCTTGAGCAGGCGGAACATCCTGTTCCGCGGAAACGCCGCCGGCTCGATTTCCTCGAAACCGGACATCGTCACCTGCGGAAAGTAGAACCCCTGCGGCCTGATCGTCCAGAGCAGCAGATCAAGGATGGGCAGGCAGCACTCATGAAAGAAGATCACCGGCGTAGTGGTGAGGCGCGCACGCACCAGCATGAACAGAAAGCAGGCCGACTGCAACAACAGCCCGGCAGGCACCCGCACAATCTCAAGTGCCGGATGCTGCTGTTGCAGACTCCGATACGACAGCGCATGCGCCTTGCTCAGCACATAGATCCGCTTGATTCTGAATGCATCAATCTGTGCCGCAATAAAGCCCACTGGCAAAGTCGAGGCCACAATGCAAAAGGACGGGTTCTTGGTTTGCATGATACTGGTCAAGCGGCGGACACGCTGGCTGGCCAGAGCTCAGTCGCGGGCCTTGAGCGCTTTCATGTTCAGGCTGATGGGGAACTCGCCCTTGGGTGTCTGAAAACCGGTTTCAGACCAGTCGCCCAGATGCACGCCAAACTCTTCCAGGGTGTTCCATTCCGTCATGTGCTCGAAACCGCACGCGGCCAGCAGCTCGGCAAGGGCAGCGTGATTGAATACGCATTTGTGGAAGTTGTGCGCATAGTCCTGTCCGCCCATCAAGGCAAACTTGATCAGCTCAAGGTTGTTGCCGTTGGCTTGGTAGGCCGTGACCAAACGGTCAAAATCCGGCACCGACAAGCGCAGCACACCGCCGACCTTGAGCTTTTTGTGGAAGTTGCGCAGGATCTCACCAACCTCTTCGAACGAGAAATGCTCCAGCACATGGCACATATAAATCTCGCTGACAGCACCGTCTGCAAACTCATTCAAGGTGAAGCCCTCTGAACGCAGATGAATATGCGGTGCCTGACGCGCATCAATGCTGACCCACCCCTGGATATTGATAGGTCCCGCCCCAAGGTGGATTTTCAGCCCGCCATCGCCGGCCTTCGGATAGACGGGTTTGTGCCCACCATAACGCGCATCATGCCTGCGGATGCCAATCGACTTGATCTTGGCGGAAATTCTGGAAATTAAACTCACGTTGAATACATCCAATCAATAGCTGTCTGACAGCCACACGCTGGCAGCTTGGGGAAAACACTCAGCTTTCGAAAAGTCTCGATCCGATGACTCTGGCGGGCACCCCGCCCAGAATCGCGTAATCAGGAAAGCTTTTTGTAACCACCGTATTGGCACCAACAACCGTACCCCTGCCAAGACTGACACCGGGCAGAATCACTGAATTCGCACCCAACCAGGAGTCATCACCAATCGAAATCGGATCAAAGGGGCGATACTCCGGTGAGCGCTCCCAAGCGGCATCGTTTTCGCGAATGGTGCCGCCGCCACGGATCTGGTGCGTACCGCTTAGAACCGTGACATTGTTGGCAAACAGGCAGTCGTTGCCGATAGTGACAGCACCGGAAATCAGGCAGTCCTTGAAGAACGACGTTCTGCTGCCCACCTTCACCGTACCACCACTGGTGGAAATGATGCTACGCGGCCCGACAGAGACGCTGTCGCCAATTTCAATCACGCCTGCTTCACCGGCACCAAGCTCGGCTGAATGCGCAAGAGCAAAATGACTGCCAATTATCAATGCACTGTCGCTCACGACAAGTGCGCCCCTGACTATCGGGTTCGCCCCGAAGGTGCTCTTGGCAATGGAGGCAGCATCAGCACGGACACTGCCACGCACCAGTCCATGTCGCAGCCGGAACCGGAGCGAGCTGGTCATGATCTGAAGTCGCCGCCAGATCCTCCCGAAGTAACGCATCATGTTGCCATTCCGTTCTTGTCAATTTGCTTCATGAGCGCATCAAGTTCGTTGAGGAACTCCACCTTTTCAGTAGCGGCACCAGAGGCCACGCCGGTACCGATCCCCGGATAGTTGTTGATGGTTCGCCGGGACAGGGCCTGAGCGAACCACTCCACCCCCTGCGTCGAGTCAAACTGCCAGCGTTGGCGATCAAAGAAGACACCGTCCTCGCCAAAAGTCGTGGCAAGATCGTGAACACCGGGCGCCCCCTTGAACCAGGGCAGGCCGGCGCAGCAGGTTGCCAGACCGACCATACTGCGCTCCACCCCGACCGAACCGGTAATGGTGACAGGGAAAAGCTGCCGGAGACGCTGGTCACGCAACTTGTAACTGGGCGGCACAAACACGCAGCCCAAAGCGGCCAGTTGCCGGTAATACTCGACCGAGCGGCAAAGCCCGACCCGCGAGAAGCCGACGATGCGGGAGTAGTAGATCCAGCTGCCCGGATGCTCCTTATACAAAATTTTCCCTCGGTAACCGAGCCTGCGCATGGCAATGACGACATCCAGATGGTTGGCATAGTCGCCCCCCTCTGGAAAAGTCGACGCCTCTGGTTGGTAGTGGGCATACAGGATCGGCAAGGGTCCCTCCGCCTCGACCATCCGGTCGACGGAAGGCTCGTCCAGCATCGCGGAGAGGTAGTAATCGAGCGCGGTTTTCTGATGCCGAATCAGCCTCAATGTCGACAGGCAATCGTAATCCCGTCGCTCGTCGATCGGATGCCGGGCAACGCCTGCATCCCGTCTCAGGATGATCTTGGCAATGGCCTTGAGGCCGAAGATAGCTACCTGCATCAGTGCATGCGGGTAGCTCGTGGCCACACGGTCAATTTTTTCGTTCAACTGTGGCGGCCTAGCAGCAAGATGGTTGTCCCGATAGGCCATGACTTCATCACGCGCGCCCTTGTCCGACACCTCTACGCTGAGAATGCGCCTGTCGCGGATGGAATCGTTCTGCACCAGTGGGAGCAGACGGCCCTGCGCCGTGAAGAACGGCATTGGGTAAAGATAGACCTGCCGGGCGCCAGCCATTTGGCAGGCTGCTTCGATCAGGGAATACTCGATGTGATGCGCCACGCCGGTGAAGAAGACAACCGACTTCACATCAAGCTCACGCAGCGCTTGCACAAAGCGGACGACAAACAACAGACAAGTCTGCCGATAATCCTCGTACCTGTCGGCCTGCCCCATCCAGCGCGACCACAAGGGCATGCTCCAGTTGATCTTGGCCCTTATTGCCTCAAGATCAATATCCGAAGGAATCGTCTCCGGATAGCCGATCCCGATCGACTGGCGAGCCCCGTTCAACCAATAGGCCACGCTCTTTTCAGCATAAATTGCATAGCCTTCGTTCTCGCTGTACTGGCTCGACAGGAAAGCATAGGGCTCTATCAGCAGAGTTTTTCTGATGACATGCCGATTGCCGATTGCCGATTGCCGATTGCCGTGTACTGTTTGCAAGATCAAATCGCTTCAATCGGGTTGGCTGAGCAGCGCTGTTGAGCTACGGCCAATTTTTGTATAGGCTGGAAAAAAAGCAATGCTGAAAATGTCGCGATGCCGGCCCTCGGCAGGAATGCCAGCCCGGTGCGGCGTAGAGCCTGTCGAAAACAAAAACGTATCGCCACGCTTGCCGGTAAGTTTGCACGTTTTCAGATCGAGATCCTTGTTGTTCCGATCGAAAACAGAAGGCAAAATATTGTGTTCGTCCGGATTCGCCACATATTCGAACGGCCCATCATCCACCGTCACATCGCCCAACAGGACAAACAGCTGGATATTGCGGAAATCGACCACCTTGTCATAGTGCCAGTGCTGGCTGAACAATTCAGTATTGCGGTACTCGGCAGGAATAGAGTGATTCCTCCACACATTCCCCTCGTTGATCATGTAACCGTCGCCAAGAAACATCCGGAGGACGGAGTCATAATTCTTGATGGCACGCTTGATCGATGGTGGAAACTCCTCCATAGGCACAACATGATACTGGCTGTAATAGCGGCCATTGGGTGCCATATAGCCCCGATCCATCGCCTTATCTTGTTTAAAGACGAAGTCATCTTCCAGTTCGACATGACCGGCAATCGAGAGGGTGAAGAAGCGCTTTGAAAAGATCGAAATCGCGTGTCCGACCCGATGGAAAACTTCGGGAGGCCGTTGCCGCGCCCAAGAATAAATCGCCTTTGCAATTTTCATCTTTGGTTCCTTGAAGATCAGAAGTCACAGTCCACCAACATGTCGACCACTCACACAGGAGTGCGGATCTTGCCTACCAAGGGACATGTCAGGCAATGAAGGTTATAGCTGCTGATATTTATACGCCCGGGCGGAAATTTTCTGCAGCACCTCGGTCATCGTTGCATCAGGAATAGGGTCCCAATACCGCGCACTAACCTCATCTTGAACGACGGCATCAGCGGGTGTCATCCGTGTGTCCTGAATCTTTGCCAGAACTCGGCCCGCCAAGCTACAGCCTGCCTGGTACACCTTGTTGCGAATCGACTGATAGTCAGCATCCTTGGCGAACTCGTACCATTCCGACTCAATCACTGGGCCGGTGTCATAGCCTTCGCTCATAAAGTGTGCGGTATTGCCAACTTTGTCATCGTTATAAATTGCCCACTCGACAGCAGAACAGCCTCTGTACGCAGGTAGCAAACCGGGATGGACATTGAGCACCCCATGCCTCACGCTGCCAAGGATGGCACCCGAAAGCCTGCGGGGCGTTCCGGCATTAAAAAGACAATTGATCTTCAGGCTCTTGATCAAGGACAACGACACGTCACTGTTGTGGCTATCTACAAAGTAAAAAGGGGTTTGTAAATTACCCATGCCATAAAGCGTTGGGTTTGCTGCCAAACCTGCATCAAAAAAACCTCCAGTACGCTCGCGCCATATGCGCTGATCCTTTTCGGAAATCAGCTTTGCGTCACACAACACATGGATGTTCTTGACCTGATTTGCCTGCGCTGCTGCCAAATAGTGGGGTAGCAAGGGGGAGTCAATCGTTGTCAGAAAACCAAAGCTGACCTGATCCGGCGTTTGCGTCATGGGTGCCCTTTATAAGTCGGGGTTGTACCTGCCCTACCGGATCGGCTTAGCGCAACGCAGCGAGATTCGACCAGACTTTGCGGAAAGCTCGCACCATGGCATCCACTTCCGGATCGCTTAGCTGGTGCAGGCACATTTCAAAACCCAGATAGGTCGAGTCATGCAGTTCTTCTGCCACCGGGCAAATGCCCTTTGCATAGCTCACATCCCGGCGGCAGATATCGGAAGACCACGGGAAACCGTTCGAACCGTAGGCCTGCTTCTGCTGATACATCGGCAGCAAGTGGATGTTGGCGTAGCCAGCGGCAAGGCCCACCAGACCTTCGGCCTCAAGCGCCTCGATGATGCGGGCACGCGTCACGCCCAGCAGCCCGATATCCAGCTGCATCGGGTAAACGTAATACACATGCGTGCAATCTGCCTGAATCAGCGGGGTCTTGAGCCCGGGCAGCCCGGCCAGGCCTTGCGTCAGCTTTTCGGCCGCATGCTGGCGACTGGTGACGAAGCCCTTGAGCTTCTTGAGTTGCTCAATGCCGATGGCACATTCAATCTCGCCCAGGCGGAAGTTGTAGCCGAGCATGTTCGTCAGGTCGGTCACGCCCTTGCCGCCCACAACGCCCTCCGCATGGTTGCGAATCAGCTGCAGCTTCTCGGCAAGCACATCATCGTTGGTGACCAGCACACCGCCCTCGCCTGTGTGGATATGCTTGTGATAGTTCAGGCTGTAGCCGCCAATATGCGCCAGTGTGCCCGCCGGCTTGCCCTTGAACAGCGCACCCGGTGCCTGGGCTGTATCGGAGATGACTTTAAGACCGTGCTTGTCGGCAATCGCCATCAGTGCATCCATGTCGGCCGACTGTCCGAAGATGTCGACCGCCATGATGGCCTTGGTATAAGGGGTAATGTTGGCTTCGACCGAGACCGGGTCGAGACAATAGGTCTCGGGGTCAATGTCGGCAAAAACCGGGATGGCGTTCCAGTGCAGGATGGCCGTGGCACTGGCGCACATTGTCCAGGGCGGCACAATAATCTCGTCACCCGGCTCGATGCCAATGGCACCGACGGCGGCAATCAGACCCGAGGTCCAGGAGTTGACCGTGATGGCGTGCTTAACGCCAAAATATTCGGCACACTGCTTTTCAAAAGCCTGAACCTTGGGCCCGCCAAAGAAATCCGGTTCCCAACAGCCGAGGAATTGCGACAGATTGCCGCTTTCAATGACGACACGGGCCGCCTCGACTTCTTCCTTTCCGATCGAGTTGTAGCGCTTAAACGGCGTGGTGATCGCCTTGGGCCCGCCGAACAGGGCCAGCTTCTCTGTACTCATAGTTATCTCTGTTTGATTATCAAATCGATTGCTTCAAGCGTCTTCAGGGCTTGGCGACCCGTGCACAGTGTGGTTGCCGCACCTGCCAGATGCTTGCAGATCTGCTCATAAACATGCCATTGATAGATTCCCATACCATTGGCAATTGATTCCCTTTGCTCGGCAAGTATCCTGTACCCTTCGAAATTCGGATCCGCATACACACCTCGCCATTCAATGGCCTCACCGCCCTTGTCATAACGCAAACGTCCGGAACTGCTCAACAATTCGATGCAGTAATGGGAAAAAGACTCTTCCCAGGCGGCCCGGAATACGACCGTTCCCAGATCGAACTGGATTTCGACATCCGGCTCAGGATCGTGATTATCCCAAAGACGCCCCGGATTAATGATGGTTGCGGCATTTATATCGCCGAGCCACAGCTCCAGCAGGTTGAGAAAGTGTGAGCCATTATTCAAAATTCCCTTTGAATACCAGGCATTTACCTTGACAGGCGTACTGATTTCGCCGCTATCGATCCGGCGTTTGATCTCGACAACGCCAGGGTCGGTTCTGCGAATATAGTTAACGAACAGGTCAATACCCGCCTTTTCGCACATCTCGACCATGCCGCGCGCTTCATCCAGTTCGTACGCCAGGGGCTTTTCGCACAAGACCAGCTTGGGACGGCAGGTATCGAGTACCTGGGCCAGAATGGCACGGTGTGATTCCGATGACGTGGCAATCACCACCACATCCGGCTGCAACTGTCTCAGAGCTGTCTCAACCCGATCAAAAGCGGGGGCGCCATAACGCTGCTCAAAGCGGGCCCGCTGTCCGGGCGACACATCTACGGCTCCTGCCAGCCGGAACCCGGGGTGTACCGCAATGGCACGGGTATGCGTATAGATGGCCGACTCACCGATGACGTCAAAGTCGTAGCCCATACCGATCTGGCCGAGGCCGATGATGACGCAGGACTCAGCCATGGTGAGCAGAATCTCCGACCAGCTGTTGCATGTGTTCGATATCGCGATGCGGAAGTTGGCAGGGGCGGCCTCCCGGCGGGATGGTGCTGATCACCCGCTTCCCTGCCAGCAGGCCGACCACCATGGCCATGGACTCGCACCCCACGATGATGTCGGACTCAAGGGTTTCCTCGAGCAGGGTTTTCTTCCCGCCGAATTCAACCGCCGGCAGCGGGATCAGGCCATCTGCCCATTGATATTTGTCCGCCTGCTCGGACGGATGTGGGCGAATGGTGATGGCATCGACAGGCTGGCCGAGTGCGGCCACATTGGTCAGAAAGAAACGCAGTGCATCGTACTCGGTATAGCCCCAATGGCGTTCGTCGCCATATTGCGCCAGGGCATGATCGGCAATGGGCTCGCAGACATACAAGACCCTGTTCGCCGCGGACCCGGATTTACCGGTCTGTATGCGTGCAATCTCGGCAAGCAGATCCTCGACATACGGATTTGGCTGCAGCAATACAAGCGTCTGATCGAACAGGGTGCGCGCGATACGCTCCGCCTCGACGTCGCCCACCCAGATTTCATCAGGCAGCACGCTGTGCCCACCCTCCTCGAAGCGTTCGCGGTAGTTGACCCAGTGATCGAGAAAAGCCACCGTCTTCTTGCCCAGTGCGCGCCCCCGGGCAATGGCATGGCGCTCTAAACTGCTCTGCCAGCCGGTGCCGCACAGCACCCAGGCGCTCTTGGCCAGCGCCTCATCAAGCGACAGGAACTCCGCCTGCGGACACTTGCGCCTGAATATCGACTCAGCCGGGCCTGCGGCCACAACGCTGGCCTGACAATGGGCACGATTCAGCCAGCTGCTCAGGATTTCAGCGCCCCCTGCATCATGACTGACAACGGCAACATGCGCCATCAGGTATTGCCCTTGCGCACGACATCCTTGTTGATCTCGGCATACTCGGGAAACTGGCGCAGGAAACGCACTGCGTCCAGGCATGAAAACAGGGGATTATTATTCGCATCAAAATGCTCGATGATTTGCTTGAGCAATTCATAGTCGCTGCGCTCATCGAGCGTCAGGCCCAGTTCGGGCCAATGAACCTCGGGTGGCGCCACAAGGTGGACATGCGTGAAGAGCTCGGGATGATTGCGGATATGCAGGGTAACGTGCTCGCGATCCAGCCGGTCTTTCGTCATTGCCGCCGAGCGCTTGAGGGTCTCCAGCCGAAACACCTGCGTATCCATGCCGTCGGGGTAGCTGCGCAAATGAGCATTACTGACGTAGTCGGCCTGATGTGCCTTGAACATGCGGATGGTCTGCTCGACGATTTCCGGATCGATGATCGGGCAATCCCCGGTAATTTCGACAACCACATCCGCATTCACCGAAGCGGCGGCATCAATGACACGCTGCATCACATCGTCCTCATCGCCGCGAAAGGCGTCGATCCCGAGGCGCTGCGCCAGTTCGACAAGCGGTGCGTCAGCGGCATTGACGGTCGTCGCCAGCACGATGGCATCGATAGACGGCACGGCCCTGAGGCGACGCACCAGGTGCTCGAGCATCGACACACCGGCAGCCGGCAGCAGGGTTTTCCCGGGCAAGCGGCTGGATGTCATACGCGCTTCGATGGTTGCAACAATCTTCATGCAAACTCTTTCAATAAAAAAACTGCTCCGGCAATATCGGCATTAATGGTCTCTCAGATGCGCCCAAGTCACGGCAGTCCCGGCCTCTACGTCATGGTCGAGATACCGCCCAAGAATCTCGTCCAAATACTTTGGGGCCAAGCCAAAACCAGGCCGGACACTGCGTACCGCATCAGCAGTGATCAGGTCGCCTGCTCTGAGGCTTTTCGCAAAATACAGTGACCGCCGGAACTGAGCATTGCCTTGCTCACTTGATTTACGTCCGAAATCGATCCGCCCCAAAGCACTCCAGGCCGTACGCACATCCCTGCATAGTGCTTCAAGCTCGGCAGGCTCTAACGAGAAGCTATCATCTGGCCCACCGCCGTTGCGGTCGAGCGTGAAGTGCTTTTCGATAATGGATGCCCCCATGGCGACGCTGGCGATCGCAGTGGTGTTGTCAAGGGTATGGTCTGACAGGCCGGTGGCCAGGCCAAAGCGCTCGATCATGTCGGGGATGGTGCGCAGGTTGTAGTCCGCCGCCGGGGCGGGGTAGCCGCTCACGCAGTGGAGAATGGCGAGTTCCTTGCAGCCGCCTTCGCGCGCGGCGTCGATGGCCTCCTGGATCTCCTCTGCGTCGGCCATGCCGGTGGAGATGATCATCGGCTTGCCGGTGCGAGCCACATACTTGATTAGCGGTAGGTCGACCGCCTCGAAGGAGGCGATCTTGTAGGCCGGGGCGTTGAGGTCTTCGAGCAGGTCGACGGCAGTGTTGTCGAAAGGTGAGCTGAAGAGGGTGATGCCGAGCTTGCGGGCGTGCTCGAACAAGGGCTTATGCCACTCCCAAGGCATGTGGGCTTCGTGGTAGAGCTGATAGAGCGTCTTGCCATCCCACAGCCCACCGTGGATCTGGAACTCTTCGGCGTCGCTGTTCAGCGTAATGGTGTCGGCGGTGTAGGTCTGCAGCTTGACCGCATCGGCGCCAGCCTTTTTACCCTCCTCGATGATCTTCATCGCGGTGTCGAGCTTACCGTTGTGGTTGGCGGAGAGCTCAGCGATGACATAGGGCGGCGCATCGGCGGCGATATATCGCCCGGCGATGGAAATGCATGGAATATTCGACATCGATTTTTCTCTCATTTCGGTGGATGCCATTCGCTGGCGAGGAGACCAAAGCACACCACATCGTGATATTGCTCGCCGTCGAAGTGTTGCTGCCGCAAAACGCCCTCGCGTTGAAAACCAAGGTTCAGATGGAGGCGTATGGATCGCTCGTTGAAGTCCAACGCCTGGCCGCACAGTTTATGCAGCCCCGCCACCTCGAAGGCATACCGTAAGGCTGCCTGTCCAAGTGCATGACCAGTTCCCTTGGGCGCCTCCGGCGCTGCGTAGAACCCCCAGTCGGCGATACCGCCACTCGCAATCTGATGGATGTTGATGAAGCCCATCGGCGTGGTCTCGATCTCGAACACGAGGAGATGCCTTTCCGGATCCTGCGACGCCCCGGCGTACCAACGGGCGTGCTCCTCGATCGATATCTCATGCTGCGTGCACATGTAGCGGCGAACTTCAGAATGGTTCCTCCAGGACAGAACCCGCTCAAGATCGCTTTCGTTCATTGGCCGGACGCCGGCTACAGTAGCTTCACTCACCGTCGACCTCCATTTGCCGCATGACAGCATCCACACCGGATCCATCGACAACGCTCGCTGCGCAATCACTCATACCCATAAGTTGCGCGACATCGTTGATCAATGGGCGAAGCGATTCCCTTAACTGCGCCGTTCCACTATGGCCAAGCTTGATGAGCTTTGCCGCACCCGATCGCTCCAGCCCTTGGGCGATTTTGCGTTGATTCGCTGCCAGCACGAGCATGATCGTGGGCAAGCCCAAGCAGCACCGCTCCCACGATGTTGCCCCCGCCGCGCCAATCGCCAGATCGCTGTCGGCCATCCGTTGCGCCATGTCGGTGACGCCCATCTGCACACGGGTTGGCCAAGGCATGTCCTGTGCCTGTGTGCGAATTTCATCCAGCCACGGTGCCGTCGCGCCCATGACCACCGTGATCCGACAGTCCGCAGGCAGGGAGCAAGAACGCAGCGCCTTCAGCACCTGGCCGGTGGCGTTGTCCTTGTCTATGCCACCCATGGCAATCAGCAATTCACGCAAGACCGGTCGGGCGCGGCGCTGCAGGCTGTACGGGCGCAGGGCGGCGAACTCCGGGCGCAGCAAAGCGTATTGCGAGCCGCACAGCAGGTGGCAGTCGGCAGGCACGAGGGAACGGTAGTCCGCCGAGTCGCGGCCGAAGGTCTGGTCGAGGAGCAGGTTGCAGGCGTGCGGCCGGTCGGCGAGGTCGTCGATCACCATCAGCTTGCGGTAGTGCGGCGCCAGTGCGCGCTCCCAGCGGGAATCGAGCGCGTAGTGGTCGATGATCAGCCAATCTGCTGCCGCCTCGCCGGCGCAGACTTTGGTTTGCTCAGCATCCGCTTTCCACTCCGCCCCCAGCCAGGCAGCGTGCACAGACTGCGTTGCTTCAGTTCCTGTCCAGTTGCTCTCATATGGCAGCTCGAACACATCAAAACCGCGTTGCCCGATCTCTCTAATCAGATTGCCTGGGTGACTGCGGCAAATGAAGCGGCAATGCGCACCGTGGTCGCGCAGCGCTTCGGCCAGCGTCAGGCAGCGCATGACATGGCCGGTGCCGATGTCGAGCGAGGCGTCGGTGCGGAAGAGGACCTTCATCGGTGAATCAGTTCAGGCGCTTGAAGCCACCGTGGCAGACTGGGCCCTTGAGCAGTTGGCTGATATCGCGACCTTCCTCGCATTCGCGGATCAGTGCAAAAACCGGATCGAGCGCAGCAAAATAGGCATCGACAACGGCCGGCGTATGCTCTGTGCAGACATAAACACTGTTGCCGGCAAGGAAACCCTGCGCCAGCATTTCCTGGGTGATCAGCGTCTTGTAGGCGAGGGCGTTCTGGCTGCGAAAACTGAATCCGGTGAGGGCCGGCAGACCCCAGTGATCGATTCCCAGACCGTGCTTATCGGCCAGTTGTTGCCAGCGTTCGCGAATTGCCAAGCCGGTCTGCGTGATGCTCTCCCAGGACTGGACGCGGGCCATCACATCGAGCGTAGCGAGCGCTGCTGTCGGGCCGATCCGCTCGGTCCAAAAGGTCGAGCTGATGAAGGTCGACTGCGCCGCTTCCATAACCTCCCTGCGACCAATCGTCGCGGTGATCGCATAGCCGTTGCCAAGCGCCTTGCCGAACATCGCCATGTCCGGTTCAACGCCGTAGAGCTTGTGCAGCCCCCCAAAGCTCTGGCGAAAGCCCGAGGTACATTCATCGAATATCAGCACGATGCCGCGCTCAGTAGCGAGTTGGCGGACCTTGTGCAGGAAGTTATCCTGCGGACCGTTGTTTCGCACCACCTCCATCTTGATGACGCCGATGTCGTGTTCGTTGACCAGGGCCTCCAGTTCGGCGTAGTTGTTGTAGTTGAACGGGAAGACAGTGCCACGCAGGTTTCGCGGTACGCCGTTTGGCTCAAGACCGGGCAGCAGGTGGCCGTCGAGCCCCTTGTCGTCGCCCAAATTGACCGACAGGTACCAGTCGTGCCAACCGTGGTATCCGCAGATAGCGACCTTGTCTTTACCGGACGCGGCGCGGGCGATGCGGATGGCGACCGCGTTGGACTCACCGCCGGAGCGCGCCAGACGAGCCATGTCTGCCCACGGGTGCAGTTCGATCAGCTTCTCGGCGAGATAGACTTCCTCAGGGCAGTTGAAGGTCGACATATTGCCCGAGTCGACCGTACGATGCACAGCGGCATCGACCTCGGGATGACCATAGCCGAGGATATTGGTACCGATGCCCATGATCGACATGTCGGTGTACTGGTTGCCGTCGAGATCCCAGACCTGGCAGCCCTTGGCCTTGCTGAAATAGGCTGGCCACTGATCGGGCAAGAACATCTCGGCGCGCTTCGAGAGCAGCATGTTGCCGCCCGGAATGATCTCCTTGGCTCGCTTCCAGAGCTTTTGCCCAGTGCCCATTGATGCTCCTTCGTTGCGTTGTATTTGGTTATTGGCCACAAAAAGTTGCGGGTGTGTCGATTGCAGTTCCAGCACCTGCGCCCAACCAAAGTGGACTTCCGGCGCAAAGTGCGCAAAGACATTGCTTGCCACTTCGAAATCCGCCGGCTCATCGACCGTCCAGCGCAGGCCGGACAGATCCTCTTCATTCTTCATTGCCGCCGTGCTGAAGTGTCCCGACTCGCGCACATACGGCGTGACATGCTCGTGATCGTAGGCGCTATCACTTTCCTGCGCCGCGCGCACCAGTGCGGCCATTCTGATAACTTCAATATCGAGGCCATCAGGGTAGGTCGGCGGGGTTGTATTATTAAAATAATCAACGCCCGTCAGCCGAAACTCACTTACACACGCATCCACCAACGCCGGATCAACCAATGGGCAATCGCCGGTGATTCGCACCACAATATCGGCGCCATGGGCTGTGCCGGCCTTGATAAAACGATCCAGGACGTCGTTTTCGCTACCCTGCTCGCAGGCATAACCCAGCCCCAGCACATGTTCAACAAGCACTTGATTGCGCGGATCGGTCGACGTCGCCACGATGATCTGGTCAAGCTCGGTCGAGCGGGCCAGGCGGGCCAGCAGCAACTCGATCATGGGTACCCCGCCGATGCGCCTCATCACCTTGTTGGGCAGGCGGGTAGACCCCATGCGGGCCTGGACAATGGCAACGGTTTTCACGATCAGGGCTGATTCCAGTTTGAAGGATTGATGAGATCCGGGTCGGTGCTGGCAAGGTCAGGCAGCTCGACCGCATTCGCGCCAACTGCCGCGTCATCCAGCAGCATCTTGAATTCGGAGGTGCTCGACACGCCGACGACGACACGATCGACCTGGGGCAAGGACAGCGGATACTGCAAGCATGCACGCGTGGCAGAAAGCGCATGCGCAGCGAGCCAGACCTGCCAGGTATCCCACAATGAGCGCCAACGCTCGAAGCGCGGCGGCATGGCCGCCCTGTCCATCAGCAGCAAGCCCTGCAGGAAAGCCGATCGGGTATGCACCTCGACGCCGGCATCATGCAAGCGTTGCAGCCAGCCCGAGGTTTCAAGGCGACGATCCAGAAGATTCAAAGGCGCCTGCACGATATCAGGCGGACACACTGGCATGATCGCGGCGAGCTGCTCCGGGTCGTAGATGGAGACCCCTACTTTGGCCACCATGCCGTCCTGCCTGACGTGTTGTAAGGCCGCGGCCAATGCTTGGCCGTGCTTGCCAAGCAGCTGATCGGCACGGTGCAACAACAGGCCGTGCACCCGCGCCACACCCAGGCGATCAAGCGAGCCCTTGATTTGTTCGCGCACCCATGCTGCGACATCGACAATGTCATCGGGCATGGGCGGCAGCTTCGTCACGACCTTGAACTTATCAACGCCGACCGCGCCAAGACAGGTCTCGCTGTCACCATAGGCAATCGCAGTGTCGATGGTATCTACGCTGGCCAGCCGTGCCAGACCGACAATCTCCCGCGCCGCCAGGCGGGAGACCTGTCCGCTCTGGTTTGAAACACCATACGCGAGGCCGAACTGCGCCCCCCCCAAGGCAAGCTTCATGCAAGAACCTCTGCCAGCACCTGAATCACCTGGCTCTGCTCTGTCTCGCTCAGGGTCGGATACATCGGAATGCTCAATGCCTGCCTGAAATAGGCCTCGGCTTCCGGGCAGTAGCCGGCCTTAAAGCCCATGGCTTCGTAGTAGGGCTGCCGATACACGGGGATGTAGTGCAGATTGACATTGATCCCGGCAGCTTGCAGCACGTCATAGAGCTCCCGCTGCGAGACGCCGCTGACTTCCGGCCTGACGCGGATGGGGTAGAGGTGATAGCTGGAATAGCTGTCAGGGCTCTGCCAGGGCAGCTGGATCGGCAGGTCGGCCAGTTCGGTGTCGTAGCGCTCGGCAATGCGATGGCGTTGCTCGACAAAAGCCTGCAAGCGCTCTATCTGGCTGACGCCGAGTGCGGCCTGAATGTCTGTCATGCGATAGTTGTAGCCCAGACGAATCTGCTGGTAATTCCAGATTTCATCTGCCGGCTGCGGCTGCATTTCCGCCGGATCGCTGGTAATGCCGTGACTGCGCAAACGCTGCAGGCGGTTGGCCAGGATAGGATCATTGGTCAGGGCCATTCCGCCCTCGGCCGTCGTGATGATCTTGACCGGATGGAAGCTGAATACGGTGATGTCGCTATAGCGGCAATTCCCCACCGGCTCAAAATCGCCGCCCGGCCCAGCAGCCCGGTATTTGGCGCCAATCGCATGCGAGGCATCCTCGATCACCTTAAAGCCGTACTGCTGGCTCAAGGCATGAATCCTGGCCATGTCGCACGGTTGTCCGCACAGGTGCACTGGCACAACCACCTTGGGGAGCATTCCCGCTTTTTCGGCCGCCTCAAGCTTGTGCGCCAATGCTTCCGGACACATGTTGTACGTGTGCGGATCGATATCAACAAAGTCAACTTTGGCACCACAATACAACGCACAGTTGGCACTAGCGACAAAGGTGGTCGGGCTGGTCCACAACCAGTCATCCGGACCCAATCCCAAGGCTAAACAGGCAATGTGCAGTGCCGAGGTGGCACTGTTTACAGCGACTGCATGCTGAACCCTGCACGTGCTGGTAACACTCTCCTCAAAGCGCGCGACGCATGGGCCCTGTGTCAGGAAGTCCGAGCGCAACACCTCAATGACCGTGTCGATGTCTGACTGGGAAATGCTTTGGCGGCCGTAGGGAATCATGAAATTGCGGATCCGGTAAGTATTCGATTGTCCGTGGCGATATCAGCCCACAACTTCCTGATACGTACCACTGCGACGTATCGTTCCATCGGCCAACTCGACAATCTGGGTGCAGTTCTTCAGGGTAGTCAGGCGATGCGCAACGATCAGGACGGTAAGGTCGGGGTCGAGGCTGTCGATGGCCTCCATGACCGCACCCTCGGTCTCGTTGTCGAGGGCGCTGGTTGCCTCATCGAACACAATGACCTTGGCCTGCTTGTACAGCGCGCGGGCAATGCCGATGCGCTGGCGCTGGCCGCCCGAGAGACGAATGCCGCGCTCGCCCACACGCGTGTCGTATTGCCTGTCCATGGCCTCGATGGTTTCGGCAAGCTGGGCCTTGCGCGCTGCCTCGCGCACACGCAGGAAATCGATCTTGTCGCGCGGCACGCCAAAAGCAATGTTTTCGGCGATGGTAGTATCCGCCAGGAAAATCGACTGCGGCACATGAGCGATTTGCGCCTGCCAGGCACGATAGTTCTCCGGCGTGATCACGGTACCGTCAATGGCCAGGGTGCCTTCGACCGGATGTAACAGGCCCATGACAATATCGAGCAGGGTGCTCTTGCCGCTGCCAGTGCCGCCAATGAAGCCGATCCGGCTGCCTTTGCGAATTGTGAGATTCAGATCCTTGAGCACCCATGGCGCCTCGGGCGCATAGCGGAACCCGACGTGATCAAAGGTAATGGCGAGTACAAATGGCAAAGGCGCCGGTGGCGGAGCATCGGCATGCGCTGGCAGCGGCTGGTCAAGCAGATCGAGCACATCGGCGAGAAAGCCCTTTCCAGAGCGCAAATGCGCCATGCTGGAATAGATCTGTTGCGCCACCGGCAACAAGCGCTGCGCGCCGATGGCCAGGGCGCCGAGCACCGGCAACATTGCAGTGATGCCATCAGCGCCACTTGCGAGCGAATAGGCCAGGCCGGCAATCAACACCATACCGAGCGCCTCGATGCCGAAACGCGGGCTGATGCTGATGATCTGCACATGCGCCATCGAACGGCGCATCAACTGATCGGCATTGCGGTACACATTGCAATATGTGGTTTGTGCACCATCGATCAGCACATCGCGAATCCCCCCCAATCCTTCCTGCAGGGCTTTGACTACCTGCGTCGACTCGCGGCTGATGCACTCGCTGGCATGCGCGAGGCGGCTTTTGACGGCCAGGGTGATGAGCACGTAGATCCCGCCAAAACCGGCGAAAGCGACAAAGGCCACCATGGGTTGAATGGCCATCAGCGCCGCCAGAATGGCCAACAGGATCAGGCAGGAACTGAGAATGGTCAGTACCGGCATAGTGATGCCATTGACAACGCCATTGGCCTTGATGGAAACGCCGGTAATAACCTCGCTGCTATTGCGGGCGATATGCACTGCATACGGCTGGAAGAGCGTCCGGTGGTAAACCTGAATGCTGAAGTCGGCACCGATCGCGTGACTGAGACGCGTCTGAATCCACAACAGGAGGAGGCGCACCGCCCCTGTCACCAACGCTGCGCCACAAAACAGCAGCGTCAGCGGCAGCATAAGCTGTTCCGCCTTGACCAGCCCCAGCGCATGAACCAGTGGCTGCGCCAGCGGATGCGTATAGACACGTTCAGGCGCAGTGAGCGCACCCAGAAACGGCAATACCGCACCAATGCTGACCACTTCAGCCAGCGCGGCAACAATCATGAGCAGAAACACCAGACCGAGCTGCATGCGGCGACGCAGGCCAAGATGCAGCCATAACTGGTGCAGCAACATGGCCATAGAGGCATTACGGTGATTGCTGCTCATGCGCCTTACTCGTGATAGTCCATGGCCTTGAAACCGAACCTCTTGATGAGCTCGTCGCGCTCGGCAGCCTTCAGATCCTCGCGCACCATTTCGGCAACCAGTTCGGCAAAGCTGGTCTTCGGAGTCCAGCCAAGCTTCTGTTTGGCCTTGCTGGGGTCGCCGAGCAGGGTTTCCACCTCGGTGGGACGGAAGTAACGGGCATCGACAGCAACAATGCAGCGGCCGTCAGCTGCGTAGCCCTTTTCGCCGGCCCCCTCGCCTTCCCAGCGGATCTTCATGCTCAATTCATCGGCAGCAGCATCGACAAAATCGCGCACCGAATACTGCACGCCAGTGGCGATAACGAAGTCTTCCGGCTGCTCCTGCTGCAGCATGAGCCACTGCATTTCGACGTAATCGCGGGCGTGCCCCCAGTCGCGCTTGGCATTCAGATTGCCGAGATACAGGCAATCTTGCAACCCCAGCTTGATACGGGCAAGCGCACGCGTGATCTTGCGCGTCACAAAGGTTTCGCCGCGAATCGGGCTTTCGTGGTTGAACAAGATGCCGTTACAGGCATAAATGCCATAGGCTTCACGATAGTTAACGACCATCCAGTAACCGTAAAGCTTGGCCACGGCATACGGGCTTCTTGGGTAGAAGGGAGTCGTCTCCTTCTGCGGGATTTCCTGCACCAGGCCATACAGCTCGCTGGTGGATGCCTGGTAAAAGCGGGTTTTCTTTTCGAGGCCGAGAATCCGGATCGCCTCGAGGAGGCGCAGGACACCCAGCGCGTCGGAATTGGCGGTGTACTCGGGCTCTTCAAAACTCACGGCCACATGACTCTGCGCCGCCAGATTGTAGATTTCGTCGGGCTGCGTCTGCTGGATGATGCGGATCAGCGAGGACGAATCCGTCATGTCGCCATGATGCAGAAAGAACTGGACGTTGCTTTCGTGGCGATCCTGGTACAGATGGTCGATGCGATCCGTATTGAAGAGGCTGGTACGGCGCTTGAGGCCATGGACGACATAGCCCTTCTTGAGCAGGAATTCGGCCAGATAGGCGCCGTCCTGACCTGTCGCGCCGGTGATGAGTGCAACCTTTTGTCCTGATGCCATCTTGTGCGGGCTTTCTTTATACGCGAGTGGGGTTTGAGCCGAGGAAATCCTGATAGGCCAGCGCCAAGCCCTCTTCCAGCGCCACGCTGGCGTGCCAGCCAAGGGCATTGAGGCGTGAGCTGTCCATCAATTTACGTGGCGCACCGTCGGGCTTGCTGGTATCGAAAACCAGTTGCCCGACGTAGCCGACGGCCCGGGCAATGGCTTCAGCGAGCGTCCGAATCGTGACATCGGTGCCACTACCGACATTGATATGACTCTGCATTGGCTGCGTATGCTGCGCATAGGCAGCCGGTTCAAGGTTCATGACATGAATGCAGGCGGCAGCCATATCATCAACGTACAGAAACTCGCGCCGCGGCGTACCGCTACCCCAGATCACGACACTGGGTGCAGCCGCCACCTTGGCTTCGTGAATGCGCCGAATGAGCGCCGGGATCACGTGCGAGTTCTCGGGATGGTAATTGTCGCCCGGGCCGTACAGATTGGTCGGCATGACGCTGCGGTAGTCGATGCCATGGCTAGCCGCATATTGGCGGTTATAGCTCTCGCACAGCTTGATGCCGGCGATCTTGGCGATGGCATAAGGTTCATTGGTCGGTTCAAGCGTGCCGGTCAGCAGCGCGTCTTCCTGCATCGGCTGCGCGGCAAGACGCGGATAGATGCAGCTCGAGCCAAGAAATAGGAGCTTGCGCACCCCATGACGAAAGGCCGCATCAATGATGTTTGCCTCGATCATCAGGTTGTCGTAAATGAACTCCGCCGGGTAGGTGTTGTTGGCGTGGATACCGCCCACCTTGGCGGCGGCCAGGTAGACCTGGTCAGGTTTTTCGCTTTCGAAGAAAGTGCGTACGGCGGCCTGATTCGTTAGGTCCATTTCCGCATGAGTGCGGGTGGCGATGCGATCAGCCGGGTGACCTTGGGCACGCAGTTCCCGCACGATGGCCGAACCCACCATGCCTCGGTTGCCAGCAACGTAGATTTTGGGGTAACCGCTCATGTGCTGGTTCTGCCGTAGATGTCTTCAAACCGGACGATATCGTCTTCGCCCAGGTAGCTTCCCGATTGCACCTCAATGATTTCCAGCGGAATAGTGCTGGGGTTGGCTAGGCGATGCACCTCGCCCAGCGGGATGTAGGTTGACTGATTTTCGGTCAGGAGAATGGTTTTGTCGCCGTTGGTGACTTCGGCGGTACCCTTGACGACGACCCAGTGCTCGGCCCGGTGGTGGTGCTTTTGCATGCTGAGGCTGGCGCCGGGCTTGACCTGAATGCGCTTAACTTTGAAGCGCACGCCTTCATCGATGCTGTCGTACCAGCCCCATGGGCGGTGAACCTTGCGGTGCAGGGTGTGCTCTTCCCGCTTTTGCTGCTGCAGGGCGTTGACGATGTGCTTCACATCTTGGCTGCGCGACCGGCTGGCCACCAGCACGGCGTCGGGGGTTTCCACCACCACCAGGTTTTGAACGCCCACCAAGGCCACCAGGCGGCTGGTGGCATGCACCAAGGTATTGCGGCTGTCGGCGGTGAGCACATCGCCCACGTGGGCATTTCCGTGCGGGTCTTTGGGCAATACGCTCCACACAGCGTCCCAGGCACCCAGATCGCTCCAGCCGGCGTCGAGCGGAGCCATGCGGATGGGGAAGCGACTTCCCGGGCACCGTTCCATGACGGCGTAGTCGATGGAGTCGCTGGGTATGGCGGCAAACTCAACCTTGCCCGGTCGCACAAATGCAGTATCGCTGCTGCGCTGGGCCCAGGCAGCACGTGTGGTAGCCGCAATATCTGGGCGAAAGCTTACGATGGCCTGGAGCCAGACGGACGCTTTGAGCACGAACATGCCGGCGTTCCAGTAATAGCCGCCTTCCGCCAAGTATTGCCTGGCGGTGGCTTCATCGGGTTTTTCGACAAACCGCTTGACCACCATGGTGGGCGTAGGCGAAACAACGGCCTGGATGTAGCCATAGCCGGTTTCGGGGCGGTCGGGGGTGACGCCCAGGATCACTACGGCGCCTTCGGAAGCTTGGCGTATGGCGTCGTGCATGGCGCCATTGAACGCCACGACGTCTGCCAAGGTCTGGTCTGCCGGCGTGACGATCAGCACGGGGTCGTCGCCATTTTCAACAGCAGCCAGTGCGGCCAACGTCAACGCAGGCGCGGTGTTTCTGCCAACCGGCTCAAGCAGGGCAGCACCCGGTTCGACGCTGATTTCACGCAACTGCTCTAGCGCCAGAAATCGATGTTCTTCGTTGGTGACAATCAAAGGAGCATATACTTCAACGCCATCACCCGAAAGATTCATCAAGCGTTTTGTCGCGTCTTGGAAGAGGCTATTTTTTCCCGTCAGGCAAAGAAATTGTTTTGGAAAACCAGAGCGAGAAAGCGGCCAAAGCCTGGTGCCCGAACCACCACAAAGAATTACAGGCCTAACCTTGATCATGCCGGTCATGGAGATTCGCCCCCGATCTCCGACTTCAATTCATCAATTTCCCGCTGCAGCACCTCATACTCCGCAACCTTCCGCCTCAAAAACTCAGCCGTCAGCTTCGACTTTTCAGCCACCCTGGCCGGCGTAAGCAAATAGGCATAGCGCAGCTTGTTCTTGCTCTGGCTGAAGTTCTGCATCTTGACCAAGCCCTTTTCAACCAGGGCCTGGAAGCAGAAATTGATCGTGCCAAGCCCCACACCCAGATCCTTGGCCAGCGCACGCTGACTCACCTGGGGCGTCTGGTGCAAACGACGCAGAACTTCGAACTGGATTTCCTCTTGGAAACCAGCCATTTTCTGAAGTGGGGATACGAGGCTCAAGGTGATTTAGGCACGCTACCGCCATGCCGTTTCACGATCAGCAAGCGCGGTCAGCGGGTTTTAGCAGGGGATCCGGAGCAATAAAGTGCGGCAAAAGGTGCTGCCGCAAGTTCGGCGGACGAACGCGATTGTGCCACACCGTCATGACTTTGAGAATGGTTTTTACCAAACAGGCAATAACGAAGCAAGCTTGTCAGCTCGCCTTGCGCAAACTGGCCGGTGCGACACGCAGCGCTACTGGCTTGCTCATGATCTCGATCAGCACCATGACCCGACGCTCGCCATCGGCCATTTGGTAGACGCCTTCGATGCCGGCAAACGGCGCTTCAGTCAGGCTCACGCGCTCACCTGGCTTGAATAGCCGCTCGGGCTCCACCTGAACCGATGCTTCCTGCGTTCGCAACAGTTTGATCAGGCCATCATCCACCCGCGCGGGTTCGATACCGAAGCTGACCAGACGACTGACGCCCTTGGTCGAACGGATCGGCGCCCAACTCTTGGCCGTGTCGTCCATACCCAGTTGGATGAATAGGTAGCGTGGGAACAGGGGCTCGTCTGCCAACGTCAGCAGCCCTTGGCGCAGCTTCTCAGAAGGAATGGTTGGGAGGTAGCACTGGTAACCCTGCCGGTGGAGGTTATCCAGGGCGCACTTTTCCTGCCTAGGCTTGGTATGAACGAGATACCAGTGCATCGCCACCTCCGAAGGTTATCTTTATTGTCAGCATTTTACCCCTCGGTATTGCAGCGCGGCAATGACATTTCCATCGGTCATTTCAACTGGCTTTTCTATTCGGTGGCTGATTTGCCTTCCTGATCTTGGGTCTCGGTGTCATTTTCGGAATCGAAAGGCGTGTTTTCTGCAGCGGGCGGGTCGTTGCTGTCGGGGTCGTCTTCGAATTCGCCATCGGCCTCCAGTTGCTGCTGTACTGCTTCCTCCATACTGACGGTGTTCACAACCAGTTCGAAATGCTCAAGGATTTCGGGTTCGTGCCGAGTGATGTAGCTTTTGACGGCATCGTTGCCAAGCAGCTTGGTCAAGTAGCCCTTGGCGACCACCAGATTGAGCAGGTCAGAGCCGTAGTTTTCTTCGGCGTCCTTATACTGGGTCTGGACCTGGCTCATTTCCTTTTCCAGTTTGACGATCTGCTCGATGGGCGCCAGTTGCTTGTCGCGCTCGGTAGGTTTGAAGTCGGTGCGCTGCTCTGGGGGAGTGGCCTTGAGCAAGGCGTCGGCGTGCGCCACCGTGATGGTGTTGCTCGCCACCATCAGTTCCACCGCCTCCACCTGCCGGGCGGCCTTCATGTTGCGCAGCACCCGCGTCACGTCGGGCGTGAACTGCTTGTCCTGCAGTCGGGCTATCGCGTCCGGGCAAATGCCTTCGAGCAGGTTGATGCGTCGGTTGATGGAACTCAGGTTAACGCCAAAGGCCCGGGCCAGGCGTTCCTTGCTGACCCCGCGATCGATAGCGCGGCGGATCATGTAGTGCTCCTGGATGGTGGAGAGCCGGTTGATGCGGTGGTTGTAGGTGTAGGTCTCGTCGTCTTTGGCGATCAGGCAGGGGGCCTCGTGCACACCCAGATCTTTCAAGGCCAGCACGCGTAGGTGGCCATCGAGCAGGATGAATTCCGATTTGGCCGGGTCGTGCTGGATCACCGACAGGGGTTCGATCAAGCCAATTTCGTGGATGGAGGAGACGACCTGCTTGTACTTGCGGGTGCTCATGACACCGTCCGGGATGCGTTTGCTGGGCATCAGGGTGTCCAGCGGGATCTGATAGGTCTCCAGATCGAAACCGAGCAAGGTGTTGAGCGGGGCCTTCGGCAAGTTCGGGCCTTCTTCAGTGTCGTCGGCCTGGTGGATGCCGGGGTACATCGGTGTGTTCTTGGGTTGGGCCAGCTGTGCATTGGTGGCGGGGTTCATGTGATGGCTCCATTCAGGTTGTCGCTGCAAAGTTGTCAATTCTTACGGCCAGGTACTTGGGCAGGGTGTCCAGCCCCTCGGCGCGCAGCAGGTTCACGAAATGCTCGTCGGCAAACAACTTCTTCAATCCTTGCACCACCAGGAGCAGGCGCTGGTGCGCATGCTCGGCCTTGAGGACCATCTTGCGCTGGCGCTCGACTTCGCGCTGGTAGGTGCGCACCAGGCTGTAGCTGGAGGTGGGCGGTTTGATCTGGCCGGGGTTGGGCGAGCCTGGCCCGTGTTCCTGCCGTTTCTCCACCAGGCGCTTGGTCTCGATGATCTGGCGCCGGTTGAGCTGGCCGTTCTCGTAAGCCTCTTGCAGCATTTCGCCTAGGCTCTCATCATCGTCCTTGGCCCGGGCGATTTCCAGAGCGGTAGTCAGCGGAATGGCACCACGCTGCACGCCCTCGATCAGCCGTTCTTCGCCCTGATCGAGCAGGAAGACGATGTCCTTGACGTACTTGGGCGAGAGGCCGGTTTTGTGGATGATGGTGTCGGCGTCGTAGCCGCGCTTCCTCAAGATTTCGATGTCGGCCAGGATTTCCAGGGGGCGGTGACCGCGCCGGGCGATGTTCTCCGCCAGGCTCATGATGAAGGCGTCCTCATCGCTGACGTCAACCACCAGGGCGGGGATGTGGGTTTCGCCCAGGATGCGGAAAGCGTTCAGGCGCCCTTCGCCACAGACCAGCAGGTATGTGGGATGGCCATCGTCGCCCGGGCGTTCGGTGACGGTGATGGGTTTCTTCAAGCCGATCGATTTGATGTTCTCGACGATCTCCTCGAAGATTTTCATGTTTCGTTCGCGGGAGTTGAGGATTTCAACGCGGGCGATGGGGATCAGGGTGACGGTTTCAGGGGTGCCGGTCAGCATGGGGGCCTCCGTTTGTGTGGCTGGGTTGTCGTGGGTGTCATGGGGCTTCCTTTCTTGGGATGGTTGGGTGGATGGGTCAGCTGCGTCAGATTCGTCAGATGCGCCGTTGCAGGCGCTTCCGTTCGGACATGCCGTAGAAGAAGGTCAGGTCGTCGAAGCGAAAGCACTCAAAGTCGGCGCTGTTTTTGTTGCTGACGCGGATTTCCTGCTCGGGCAGGTCGAGCCTGGGCAGCAGGTAGTAGTCGAGCTCCTGGGTGTTGGCGGGATCGAGCCGAATGGCGACCGTAATGTCGGGGTGGCCGCTGTCAAACAGCCGCGCTGGATCGAAGCGGATGCGCCAGCGGAAATGGCCCGTTGGGGTGGTTTGGCAGCGGGCCAGCACCAGGCTGATGACCAGCTCGTCGTTGAGGGTCAAGAGATCGGTTTTGGGATCGCGCCGGATGTGGCCGCCCAGCTCGGCAATGGTGTGCTCGGTGCGGGCGATGATTTCCG